>Ga0209382_10002208_pt1 | contig 28912 bp, 30 predicted proteins | sample SoiMetdeltSBSDD5_FD_187599 | JGI IMG/M metagenome (GOLD analysis project Ga0209382, IMG submission 187599) | Bulk soil microbial communities from a Populus tree surrounding site in Tennessee, USA - Soil MetaG P. deltoides SBSDD5 (SPAdes) (version 2) | ecosystem: Environmental > Terrestrial >...
TGGACCGGTCGGCGAGCCTGGTGAGGCTGGGACCGCGCGTGTTCGTCGCGCCCGCCACGCTCGAGCGCAGCGGCCTGCTGCAGTTCGGGAGCCGTGTCCGCTACCGGACGCTCGTGAAGCTGCCGCCGGCGCTCGCCGCCCGCGAGCTGCGCGAGGACCTCGCGCGCCGCATCAGCGACCCCGGCGTGCGCGTCTCGTCGTTCGACGAGGCGCAGCCCGGCCTGCGGCGCTTCTTCGCGCAGCTGACCACCTATCTCGGGCTCGTCGGTCTGGCCAGCCTGCTCGTCGGCGGTATCGGCGTCGCCTCGTCGGTCGGCGCGTTCGTGCGGCGCCAGCAGCCGACCATCGCCATCCTCAAGGCGCTCGGTGCGTCCTCACGCACGATCCTCACCGTCTTCCTGGTGCAGACGCAGGTGATCGGCGTGGCGGGAAGCGTCGTGGGCGCCGCCCTCGGCGTGGTGCTGCAGCCCGTCCTCATCGCCGCGCTGGCGGGATTCGTTCCGTTCGGCCTGGAACCGCGGGTCGACTCGCTGACGCTGCTGCGTGGCGTCGTGATGGGCACGCTCACGACGCTCCTGTGCGCGCTGTGGCCACTGCTCGACGTGCGCGAGGTGCGGGCCGCACTCGTCTTGCGGCGCGAGATCGAGGACGCCGCGCCGGGCGTGCGACGACGACCGTGGGGCGCCGCCGTGCCGCTGGTCGCCGGCCTGGCCGCGCTGTCGCTGTGGCAGGCCGGCTCGCTGAAGATCGGAGGCATCTTCCTCGCCGCTTCGATCGGGGCGGTGGCGGCGCTGTGGCTGGTGGCGCGCGGGCTCGTGCTGCTCGCGCGGCGATTGCCCGGCGCGCCATCGCCGGCGTGGCGTCATGGCCTCGGCGGCCTGCGCCGGCCCGGCGGTCACCCGGCGCGGGTCGTGGTGGCGCTCGGGGCGGGCGTCATGCTGCTGGTCGCGGTGGCGCTGCTCGAGCGGAGCCTCGACGCGCAGATCGACCACGAGCAGCGTCGCGAGGCGCCGTCGTTCTTCTTCATCGACATCCAGCCCGACCAGCGCGACGCGTTCGCGCGGCTCGTGCGCGAGGCCACGGGGGGGATCGCGCCCGCCTTGACGCCGGTGGTGCGCTCGCGGCTGGCGGCCATCGATGGTGAGCCGGTGACGCGGGCCATGGTACAGGCGCGTGGCGGCGAGGCACGCGAGACCGCGTTCTACTACACTCGTGAGTACGTGCTGACCTCGGCGGCGGAGCCGCCGATCGGCAACGTGATCACCCGCGGCCGCTGGTGGGATGCGATGCCAGGGCCGCCGCGCGTGTCGGTGGAGGACACCATGGCGCGTCAGCTGGGTCTCGACGTCGGCTCACGGCTCACCTTCGATGTGCAGGGCGTCCCGATCGAGGCGGAGGTCACGAGCCTGCGCAAGGTGGACTGGCAGAGCCTGACGACGAACTTCTTCGTCGTCTTCTCGCCCGGGGCGCTCGACGGCGCTCCCACCACCTTCGTCGGCACCGCCCGCACCCCGGCCGCCGCCGAGGCCGCCTTACAGACCGCGGTCGTCAGCGCGTTTCCGAACGTGACCGCCATCCCCGTGCGCGACGTGCTGGAGCGCGTCGGCGTCGTCCTCGGCGACATCGCCGTCGCCATCCGGGTCATCGCGCTGTTCACGGTGGGGACCGGGCTCGTGGTGATGGCCGGCGCGCTCGCCGCCACGCGCTACCAGCGGCTCTACGAGTCCGTCGTCTTGCGCACGCTCGGGGCCACCCGCGGCGCCGTGGCGCGCGCGTTCGCGGTCGAGTACGGCTGTCTCGGCGCCGCGGCCGGCGTCGGCGGCACCGCGCTGGCGATGGTGCTGGCGTGGGTCGTGCTGCGCTTCGTCCTCGAGACGCCGTGGCACTTCGAGCCGCTCGCGATGCTGGCCGGCATCGCGCTGACGGTGGCCCTGTCCGTCGCCATCGGCTTTCTGGCGACCTTCCGCCTCCTCGGTGCCAAGCCGCTGCCGGTGCTGCGCCGTGAGTGACCGCTTCGAGCCGCTCGGCCTCGATCACGTCGTCCTGCGCGTGCGGGACCAAGCGGTGTCGCAGCGGTTCTACGTCGACGTGCTCGGCTGCAGCCTGGACCATGTCAACACACGGATCTCGCTCGTGCAGCTCCGCTTCGGCCAGGCGCTGATCGATCTGTTGCCCGCCGATGGCCCGCCGCCAGCCGAGGGGCGCGGCATGGATCACGTGTGCCTGTCCATTCGCTGCGACGACCTCCACGCGGTCGCCGCCGCGCTGCGCGCCCGCGGGGTGACCGTCGACAGCGACGTGGTCCAGCGCCGCGGTGCGTTCGGCGATGGCCCGTCGTTGTACATTCGCGATCCCGACGGATACCGGCTGGAACTCAAACCGCGGGCATAACCCCCTTTCACACGGGCCCCCCTCCGGTGTCCTATTGGGTGTATGGGGCTGGGCCCGTTCGATGATGTCGTGGCCGCGCACCATCCGGAGATCTACCGTTATCTGCGGCGGCTCACGTTTCGCGCCAGCGAGGCGGACGACCTGGTCCAGGAGACGTTCCTGCGCGCCTATCGCGCGTGGCAGACGCTGGCTCCGGACGCCAACGTCCGCGCGTGGCTGTTCGCGATCGCGAGCAACCTCGCGCGCAACCACTTCCGCGGCGAGTCGCGCCGGCGGCGTGCGTATGTGACCGTCGGCGAGCGGCGGGCCGAGGCGGATCCGGCCGGGCCCGAGGAGGAGCATGTGTTCAGGGAGACGCGCGCGCTGCTCGACCGCGTCGTGGCGGAGCTGCCGCTGAAACAGCGGCTGGCCTTCACGCTGCGGAAGGTCCACGACCTCGACTACGAGGCCATCGGCGAGAGCCTTCAGTGTTCGCCGGAGAGTGCCCGCGCCCACGTCTTCCAGGCGCTCAAGAAGATCCGTCTGAGTCTGAACGGTCACGAGCTCCCGGCGATGGAGCCCACACGATGACGCCCAAGCATCCCTCCTGTCGCGCGATCGAGCCGGATCTCGTCGCGACGGCCACTGGCGAGGCCGGCGCCGCCGCGGTTCGTCGCGTGGACGATCACGCGCGGAGCTGCGCACCGTGCCGTGCCGAGCTCGGGCGCTACCGGGCGATCGATGCCATTGCCCGCGGCCTCCGTGACAGCACACCGCCGGCCGGCGACGTCGCCGCCTCGCGGTCGGCACTGCAGGCGAGCCTGGCGGATCTCAAGAGCCGCGTGCTGACGTATGGCATCGTGCCGTCGCCGCTCGGCAACATCCTGGTGGCGCGCTCGGAGCTCGGAGTGTCGCTGGTGGAGTATCTCGGCGAGGCGACGACGCTGGCGGCCTCCCGGCTGCGCGCGCTGACGGACGTCGAGACGGTGGAGAGCTCGACGGAGATTGCGCGGCTGCGCGACGAGCTGCTCGAGTTCCTGGCCGGCCGCCGGCAGCGGCTCGGGTGGCGACTCGACCTGCGTCTGGCCGGCAGCGAGTTCCGCCGCGCGGTGCTCGAGGCGGCCGTCGACGTTCCCTACGGCGCGGTCACCTCGTACGCGACGATTGCTCGCCGCGTGGGCAAGCCCGGCGCCGAGCGCGCGGTCGCGCAGGCGCTGCGCTGGAATCCGCTGCCCATCGTCGTCCCGTGCCACCGCATCATCGGCTCGTCGGGGAAGCTGACGGGCTACGCGGGCGACAAGCTCGGCCTCAAGCGGCAGCTCCTCGACGTGGAGGGTGTCCGCACGCAGCCGGCCGCGAGGGATTTCCGCGTGGCGCGCGAGACGATGTACGTGCGCGCAGGCGACGATCGCGCCTACTGTTTGCCGACGTGCGGTGACCTGCCTTCGCACAATCTCGCCAACCTGACGCTCATCGCGTCGCGTGCGAGCGTCGAGGCGCTCGGTCTCGAGCCCTGCAGCGACTGCCGGCCTGATCTTCATCCGCTTGTTTGATTATGGGGGCGGCCCCCAAGCTGCCCGCCTTCCGAGCGCCCCGGCGTAGCCGTGGCGCTCCTCGAAGGCAACTTCACGCGCGCCGCCGTGCGGTGTCATACCGGGCGGAGGTGGATGATGGCCAAGCGGATTCTGGTTCCGCTCGATGCGAGCGAGCACGCCGACACGGTGCTGCCGCTGGTGGCGCACCTCGCGCGCGGCGCCGGCGCCACCGTACGACTGCTGCACGTGACGCCTTACGCGCGCACGCGCGTGGCCGCGGACAATCGCGTGATCCGCTACGCGCACCAGCAGGAAGAGCGCGACGCGCGCGAGGCCGAGCTCTGGCTGCGTGAGCTGACGTCCCTGCTGGACGGCATCGCCGTCGAGCAGCGCGTGCGCGTCGGGGACCCGGGCGAGGAGATCCTCCGCGAGGCGGGCGCGTTCGGCGCCGATGCGATCGTGCTGCGCGCGGCGCCGTGGCGGTGGTGGCGGCGCACGCTCGGCCGCATCGCCCGGCGGGTTCGCGCGCGGGCCGAGGCGCCCGTGCTGCTCCTCAGCGAGGCCGCGTGATGGCCGCGCTGGCGATCCTCGTCGTGCTCGCGATGCCGGTGCTGGCCCTGGTCACCCTGCTGCGGCTGGTCAATGCGCGGCAGGCGCGTCGCGAGCAGGTGGTGGCGCGCCAGATCGCGCTGACCGACGCGATCCACGGCGTGCTCGGTCCGGTGGTAGCCCCGGTCGTGCGCCGCGGTCGCCGCGGCTGGATCGGCGTGCTCGCCGTGCCGACCGGCTACGCCGACGTCGCGCTGATGGTCGAGATCGCGCAGGCCGAGCTGGGTCCCACCGCGGAGATCGTGCTCGTGCCACAGGACCCCAAGCGGCCACGCGAGCGGCAGCGACCGGCGACGGCGATGGCCGCCTAGAGCACGCTGCGGATGGCGGCCGTGATGTCGGCCTGAGTCGGGATCGTCGCGCGCTCGAGCGCGTCGTTGTAGGGCATCGGCACCGGACGCGCGCCGACGCGGACCACCGGGGCGTCGAGCTCGTCGATCACCTCCTCCGCTGCCAGCGCGGCGAGCTCGGCGCCGAAGCCGGCGCGCTTGACCGCCTCGTGCGCGATCACGAGACGATGCGTCTTGCGCACGGACGCGAGCAGCGTGGCTTCGTCGAGCGGGACCAGCGTGCGCGGGTCGATCACCTCCACGCTGATGCCATCTTTCTCCAGCTCCGCCGCCGAGGCGAGCGCGCGCGCCACCATGGCCTGGGTGGCGACAACGGTCACGTGCGTGCCCTCGCGCTTGACGTCCGCCTTGCCGAGTGGGATGGCGTACGCCTCGGCGGGGACGGGACCCTTCACCGCGTAGAGCGCCTTGTGCTCGAGGAAGATGACCGGATTGTCGTCGCGGATGGCGGAAGTCAGGAGGCCCTTGGCGTCATACGGCGTCGACGGCGCGACGACGACGAGCCCGGGCACGTGCGCGAACCACGCCTCCAGGCTCTGCGAGTGCTGCGCGGCCAATCGGATGCCGCCCCCCTGCGGGCCGCGAATCACCAGCGGCACGGTGGGGCCGCCGCCGAGCATGTAGCGGAACTTCGCCGCCTGGTTCACGACCTGGTCCATGGTCACCGCGATGAAGTCCCAGATCTGGATCTCGACGATCGGGCGCAGTCCGGCGATGGCGGCGCCCACGCCGGCGCCCAGGAATCCTGCCTCGGAGATCGGCGTGTCGCGCACGCGCTGCTCCCCGAACTTCTCCCGCAGCCCGCGCGTGACGCCGAAGATGCCGCCGATGAGAGAGACGTCCTCGCCCATGACGAAGACGCGCTCGTCGCGCGTCATCTCGGCGTGCATCGCCTCGTTGAGCGCCTCCGCCATCGTCCGCTCGGGGCCGCGGCGATCGGTGGGCTCGGTGGCGGGCGCGTGCGGCGCGTACACCGAGGACTCCATGACGTCGACGGTGGGCTCCGGGCTCGCCTTGGCGAAGCTCACCGCGCGATCGAGCTCCACCTCGACCGCTTCCTCGAGCTCCTTGAGCCGCATCAGCGTGGTGCCCGCACGCTCCAGCTCGGGCTTCACCCGCGCGATCGGGTCGCGCTCCATCCAGGCGCGCTCCTCTTCCTTCGTCCTGTAGTCAGGGAGATTGGCGCGCATGGAGTGGCCGCCCCAGCGATAGGTGAGCGCCTCGACCAGGGTCGGCCCGGCCCCGGCGCGCGCGCGCGCGACCGCGGTCTTCACGGCGTCGTAGACCGCGCCGAGGTCGTTGCCGTCGACCTGGACTCCGGGAATCGCATAGGCCGCCGCGCGGCCGGCGATCGAATCGCCGGCCACCGTGCGCTTGGACGAGGTCGACAGCGCGTACTGGTTGTTCTCGCACAGGAAGACGATGGGGAGCGTCCACACCGCGGCCAGGTTCAACGACTCGTGGACCACGCCCTGATTGGAGGCGCCGTCGCCGAAGAATGCGATGACGACCCGATCCGTGTTGCGGATTCGCGACGCCAGCGCCGCGCCCGTGCCGATCGGCAGTCCGGCGGCCACGATCCCGTTGCAGCCGAGGATGTTGAGGTCGAGGGCGGCGATGTGCATGGAGCCACCGAGCCCCCGACAGTACCCGTCGATGCGGCCCATCAGCTCGGCCATCATGCGGTCCATGCGGGCGCCCTTGGCGATGCAGTGGCCGTGGCCGCGGTGGGTGCCGACGATGTAGTCGTCGGGACGCAGGTTCGCGCAGGCAGCGGCCGCCACCGCTTCCTCACCCACGTACGAATGCGCGGTGCCCTTGACGAGGCCTTCGACGAACAGCTCCGCCGTCCGCTCGTCGAATCGACGGATCTTCACCATCGTCGTGAAAAGACTCTCGAGCTGCTCGCCGCTGAGCATCATGGGGCGCCCTCCCAGGTGTGTCCTTAGACCACGGGGCGGGCGCGGCCGTCAAGCGCCGGCGGGCTCCGCGCGCCAGACGAGATAGCACGGCACGCACAGCACGATGGTGCGTCCATCGACCTCGAGCTCGTACTCGACGGCGCTCACGACGATCGGCTCGCCGCACGTGGCACAGGGCCGCTCGGATCCCGGACCGCCCCACATGCGCACGCCCTCGAGCCGCTCGGGCAGCTGCCCGACCTCGATGAGGCGGTGGATCAGCGCTTGGCGCTTGTTCGTGTGCATCACGACACTCCATTCGTGCGCGCGAGGGCCATTGCGATGCGCGCCCCGGCGCGGTTGCGGGCGCGGATCGACCAGGACGACGGCGGATGGAGCGGGCTAAACGAGGGGCGGAGCGCGCGGAGTGGCGAGGCTGCGCGAGGCGCAGACGGTGGCGGTCTCGCGGAGCGGGGTGAGCCGGTCGACGGCCGTCAGGGCGACGGCGACGGCGGCGGCGGCCTCGTGGCCGCGATGCATTAGCGGCACGTTGGCCGGGGTGGCCTCGTCGTGCTCCTGTGCCGCCGGATCGTCGATCGAGTCGAGGGCGACGCGCCGGACGGCGCTGAGCCGGGCATCGATCGCCGTGCCGAGCGCGAGCAGCAGCAGGAGCGCTGCCACCAGCGACGATGCGGTGATCAAAGGCCGATGGACGCGCATGACGGTGAAGCGATTATGCCTCACCCGCCGAGGAAAATCCTCCGGACCTCGGGCGAGCGCAGCAGCGCCGCCGACGTGCCGTCGACGACGGTACGCCCGGACTCGAGCACGTAGCCGCGCGAGGCAATCGACAGGGCGAGCTCCACGTTCTGCTCGATGAAGAGCACGGTCACGCCGTCGGCGTTCACACGCTTGATGGCGCCGGCGAGCTCGTCCACCACGCGGGGCGCCAGCCCCAGGAACGGCTCGTCGATCATCAGGAGCCGTGGCCGCGCCATGAGCCCCCGCGCGATGGCGACCATCTGCTGCTCGCCGCCCGACAGCGAATGCGCGGCCTGGCGGGCCCGGGTGCCGATGATCGGGAAGAGCTGCGTGACGCGCTCGAACTGCTCCTCGCGGCCGCGGCGCGCGGCGGCGTGGTAGCCGCCGAGCCAGACGTTCTGGCGGACGGTGAGATAGGGGAACAGCCGTCGTCGCTCCAGCACGTGGCTGATGCCGTGACCGACGATGCGATGTGCCGGCTGTCCCGCGATCGGCGCGCCCTCGAACACGATGCGGCCCACGCGCGGCCGAAGCAGCCCGGAGATGCTGTTCATGAGCGTGGACTTCCCGCTTCCGTTCGGGCCGAGCAGCGCGACGATCTCGCCACGCGCGACGGTCAGATGCGTGCCCCAGAGCACCTGGTAATCGCCGAGCAGCACCTCGAGATCCCGCACCTCGAGCATTGCTGTAGCGGGGCGGGTGTGGCCGGCTTGAACCGTGGGTGGCGTGCTCAAGATAGTGTCCGGCGGCGCTCTTAGCGCCAGCTCTCGCCGAGATACGCGTCGATGACCCGGCGGTCGCGCACGATCTCGGCCGGCGGCGCGTCGGCGATGACCTGCCCCAGCTGCAGCGCGACGATGCGCTGCGAGATCTCCATGATGACCCGCATGTTGTGCTCGATGACGACGAGCGCGAGCCCGCCGGCGTGCAGGTCGCGCACGAGCCGGACCAGCCCGGGGATGGTGGCCTGATCGATCCCCCCGGTCACCTCGTCGAGCAGCAGCAGGCGAGGCCCGGTGGCGAGCGCGCGCGCCAGCTCCAGTCGCTTGCGCTGGCCGGTGGACAGGCCCTGCGCGTGGGCGTCGGCGCGCTCGCCGAGCCCGACCGCGGACAGCGCGCGCCGCGCGACGTCGCGCGCGGCGCCGACGTCCGCCGTCTTCTGAAAGGCGCCGACCATGACGTTCTCGAGCGCGGTCATGCCGGCGAACGGCCGGAGCTTCTGGAACGTGCGCGCCACGCCCCGCCGGCTGATCTCGTCCGGGCGCCGTTGGGTCACGTCGACGCCGTCGACGCGCACGACGCCCACATCCGGGCGCTGGAAGCCCGTGATGAGATCGAACAGCGTCGACTTGCCGGCGCCGTTGGGGCCGATGATGCCGACCAGCTCGCCGGGCGCGACGCTGAACGAGATATCGCGGTTGGCGACGAGCCCACCGAATCGCTTGGTGAGGCCGGAGACCTGGAGCAGGCTCATCCGCGGCGCCGCCAGCGGCGCGCGATGCCGACGAGGCCGGCGGGTTGCAGCACCGAGATCAGCATGATGAGCGCCCCATAGATCACGAGGTCGACCGCCTTGCCGGTGCCGCCCAGATAGATGCGCGTGGTCTCGCCGAGCGGGATGAGCACGATCGCGCCCACCAGCGGCCCCCACAGGGTGCCGACGCCGCCCAGCACGGCCACGAGACAGATGAGAATCGACAGCGACAGCGGGAAGACCGACTCGGGATCGATGAACAGGACGTATTGCGCGTAGAAGGTGCCGCAGGCTGCGGTGAGGGCCGCCGAGATTCCGAAGGCCACGCGCTTGGTGCGCGCGACGCGGACGCCGAGACTGGCGGCCGCGTCCTGCTCCTCGCGCACGGCGCGAAAGTAATATCCGAGGCGCGAGCGCTCGATGAGCCACGTGGCCACCAGTCCGATCACCAGCAATCCGAGCACGATGTAGTAGTAGACGGCCTTCGACTGGTGGAACTGGAAGTTCACGAGGCTGTCCGGCCGCTTGACCGGGATGTAGAGGCCGCGCGCCGCGCCGATGAGCTCCCAGTTCACGGCCAGGATGTGCACGATCTCGCCGACCGCGATGGTGGCGATGGCGAAGTAGTGACCGCGCAGCCGGAAGACCGGCGCCCCGATGAGCTGCGACAGCGCGACGGCCAGAAGCGCGCCGACGACCATGGCCACCCACGGCGACGCCACGTCCCTGGCGACGAACATGCCGGACGTATACGCGCCGGTGCCGAAGAAGATCGCGTGGCCCAGCGAGATCTGGCCGCAGTAGCCGGCGAGGATGTTCCACGCCTGCGCGAGGGTGGCGAAGAGGAAGATGCGGATCAGCACGTCGCGCGGGTAGGGCAGCGCGACGACAGCGGGCACCAGCAACGCGACACCGAGCAACGCGATGGCGACGGCCATGCGCGCGCGCGGCATCAGAAGCGGCCGAAGAGGCCTTGCGGCCGCCAGAGCACGACGCCGAGGTAGAGCGCGAAGACGCCGACGAGCTTGAGCGACGGATCGATGAGAAGGCCGCCCAGGATCTCCACCAGGCCCACGACCACGCCACCGGCGAGCGTGGCCGGCACGTTGCCGAAGCCGCCGAGCGCGACCGCGACATACGCGAGCAGCGCGAACGACGCGCCGACGTCGGGGAACACGTAGAAGAACGTCGCGAGCAGCGCCCCGGCCACACCGACGCAGGCGCCGCCGAGCGCCCAGCCCAGCGCGAACATCTGCTGCGTGTCGATGCCCATCAGCGAGGCGGCCTGGCGGTCCTGCGCGGTCGCCTGGAGGGCCAGGCCGGTCTCCGTGCGGGTGATGAACCAGTAGAGGAGGCCGAAGGCGAGCAGCGCGCCGGCGCTGGCGACGAGCTGCGGCAGTCCGATGAATACGCCGGCCACGGCCAGGCGGCCCTGCACGAGCGGCTCTTTCACCAGGTGAAAGTCCGCGCCCCAGAGCGCCTGCGCCGCCGATCTGAGGAACACGGCAAGGCCGAACGTGGCGAAGATCTGCGCCAGCATCGGCGCGCCGAGAATGAAGCGGACCAGCCCGTGGTAGGTCACCCAGCCGAGGGCGGCGAGGGCGAGCACGGTCAGCGGCAGCGACACCAGGGGATCGAGGCGCCACAGCGCCCACGCCCAGAAGCTCGCGAACATGGCGAGCATCAGAAACTCGCCGTGGGCGAAGTTGACGATCTCCATCAGCCCGAAGATCAGCGAGAGTCCGGCGGCGATGAGCGCGTAGACGAGCCCCATCAAGAGGCCGCCGACGACTCCCTGGAGGACGAGCTCGGCCGTCAGCGCCGCTTACTTATGGTCTTTCCACGCGGGCAGTGGGTAGACCACGTCGGCGGCGGCGAGCTCGAAGGGATAGATGGTGACGTACTTGCCGCCCTGCGCCTGCTGCAGGATGGCGCGCACGCCGCTGTTCTGTCCCTTCTCGTCGAACTTCACGCCGGTCCACGGCATGATGAGCTGATCGCCGGGGATGTTGGTCGCGACCAGCGCCTTGCGGATCGCCTCGGGATCGGTGGACTTCGCGCGGTTGATGGCGTCGGCCAGGGTGATGAACCCGGTGAACGCGCGGGCCGGGGCGTCGGAGATGTCGCGGCCACCCGCCTTCTTGAACAGCTCGTTCACCTGATTGATCATCGGCTTCTTGCCGGCGAGGTCGAGGGCGAATGGCGCCCGCGTGATGTGCCCCTCGGCGTCCTTGCCCATCTCCTTCAAGAAGGTCGGGTCCGTCCAGCCCGCGTTCTGCGCGATCAGCAGCCGCGGGCTGTAGTCGAGGTTCTTGGCGGTGCGCACGAAGAGGATCGCGTCGTTCGTGTACGAGGAGGGCAGCAGCACGTCGGCGTTGGCGGCCTTCAGCTTGCCGACCTCGGCGTCGAGGCTGGTGGCCTTGTCACGATAGGTGATCTTCGCCACCACCTCGTAGCCGGCCTTCTTCGCGAGCTCCTCCTGCACCTTGGCGGAGTCCGAGCCGAACTGCGTGGCCTCGTGCATGATGGCCACCGACTTGATCTTCACGCTTCGCCGCTTCTCGAGGTCGCGCATGAAGTCGAACATCGCCTGGCTGAAGTGCCCATCGTGCGGCGAGGTGCGGAAGAACCACTTCAAGCCGCGCTCCGTGAGCGCCGGCGATGAGGACTCCGCGTTCAGGTGCGGGATCCCGTTGCGCTCGGCCACCTGCGCGATCGTCTGGGTCACGCCGGAAAAGTACGCGCCGAACAGCGCGTGCACCTTCTCCTGGGTGACGAGCCGCTCGGCCTCGGCCTGGCCCAGGTCCGGCTTGCCCTGGTGATCCACGACCACCACGCGGATCCTGGCGCCCCCCAGCCCCGGCAGCCCTTCGCCTTTGCCGAGGGGCATGTTGAGATCGTGGTTGCCGTTCACGATGTCGGCCGCCAGCTTGACGGCGTTCACGCAATCGATGCCGACCTGCGCCGCGTTGCCGGACATCGGGTACAGCACACCGATGACGACGTCCTTCGGCTGTGCCACGGGCGCGCCTGCGAGAGCGGCCACGCTGGCGATGATGGCGAGGAGCGAGAGCCACACACGGGTCATGGGAGGTCCTCCGTGCCGCGCATGCTATCAGCTTTTCCGGGACACCGCGCCGCTCTCGCTGGCACCCGCCTTGCTCGGTTGTCGCGTGGGAGGCTCGCGGACATGAACTGGTTTGCGCTCGCTCTGCTCCTCGTCTCCTCCACCGCGGCGTCGGTCGACGCGCAGGACCGCCCGGCCGCCGGCGTCAATCGTGAGCAAGGCGCGCCGGGCAGCGCGGGGCCCAAGACAGACGGCGTGGTACAGCGTGGCCAGCAGCCGAACGCCGCCGAGGTGCGTCCCGGCAATCGCGACGGCGACGCACCGTCGGCGTCGGCCGGCAACGTGGTCACGCGCTCGGAGACGCGCATCTTCGGCCTGCCGGTGACGGCGGCCATGCTCCTCGGCGCCGTCGTGCTGACGCTGCTCGTGGTGGCGGGCGTCGCCATTCCGGCCGCGCGCCGTCGCGACCGCGCGCGCGGCGGCGGCACGTACGGCGGCCGTCCGTAGGCGCGCTCACGCCCGCATCCGGCCGCTGCCCCCGCGGAGCCGTGGATCCAGGAGATCACGGAGCGCGTCGCCCAGCATGTTGAAGCCGAAGACCGCGAGCGAGATCGCCGCGCCGGGGCACAGCGCCATCCACGGCGCGTGGTACATGAAGGAGCGCCCCGAGCCCGACAGCATCCCGCCCCACGAGGGATAGGGCGGTGGCACTCCGAATCCCAGGAAGGACAGCGCCGACTCCGCGAGGATGACCGTCCCCAGCGCCACGGTGGCGAGGATGATGATCGTCGCCATGACGTTCGGCAGCACGTGTCGCATCACGATGCGCGCGTGCCCGCTGCCGAGGGCGCGCGCCGCTTCGACATACGGATGTTGCAGCGCGGCCAGCGTCGCGCCGCGGATCACGCGTGACGTGCCGGCTGCGCCGAGAATCCCGAGGGCGAGAATGAGATTGAGCAGCCCGGGCCCGAGCGCCGCCAGCATGGACAAGATGATCACGAGGGCCGGGAACGACATCCACGCGTCGACCACGCGCTGAACGGCGATGTCGTAGACGCCACCGACGTATGCACTGGAGACGCCCACGAGGGTCGCGAGCAGGGTGACCAGCGCGACCGTGGCAAAGCCCACGGTGACCGAGATCCGCGCGCCATACACGACACGGCTCCAGATGTCTCGCGCGAGATTGTCGGTGCCCATCCAGAACTGCGCGCTGGGCGGCTTCATGCGCGCACCACTGATCGCGTGATCGTACGGGTAGGGCGCGATCTGGTCCGCGAACACCGCGAGCAGGACGAGCACGACGACGATGACAGCCCCGATGGCGCCCAGGGGCTTGCGCCACGCCTGCCGCAACACGCGGACGGCCGTCGGCGACACGCGCAGCGCCGGGGTCGCCGCCCGCGACACGGGAATGGTGTCGACGGCCTTGGCCACGTCCGTCAGTACCTGATGCGCGGGTCCAGCAACGCGTAGGTGAGATCGACCGCGAGGTTCGTGGCGACGATGATCATCACGATCAGGAGATTGATGCCCTGAATGACCGGATAGTCCCGCTGGAGGATCGCCTCCACGAGGAACTGTCCCATGCCCGGGATCCCGAAGATCGTCTCGACGATCACCGCGCCGCCCGCGATCTGGGCCACCTGCAGACCGAGCACGGTGACGACGGGAATCACGGCGTTCTTGAGGCTGTGCTTCAGCACGACCGTCCGCTCGCGGAGGCCCTTGGCCCATGCCGTGCGGACGTAGTCCTGGCGCAGCACCTCGAGCAGCATGCCGCGCGTGAGCCGCATGATGGCGGCGGCGGAGGCGATTCCGAGAATGGTGGCCGGCAGGGCGAACTGCCGAGCGTACGCCGCCGGATCGTCCGAGAAGCGGACGAACGTGCTCACCGGACTCCATCCCCACCAGATCGCGGGCAGCAGGATGATCACGATCGCCATCACGAAGGCAGGAATCGACAGACCCAGGATGGCCGCGCTCCGCGCGACGAAGTCGAGCGGTCCGTCCTGGCGCACGGCGGCGATGATGCCGATGGAGACGCCGATCAGGATCGCGACCGCCAGCGCCTCGAAACCCAGCAGCGCCGTCACCGGCAACCGCCGACCGAGCTCGTCGACCACGGACTGTCGCGTCCATAGCGACTCGCCCAGGTCGCCGCGGACGACACGGCCCAGCCACTCGACGTATTGCACGGCGATCGGCCGGTCCAGTCCAAGCTTCGCGCGCATCTCCTCGATGTCCTTGGCGTAGGACTTCTCCTCGAACATCAGCTGGACGACGTCGCCCGGAATGAGGCGCGGGAGGGTGAAGACGATGAGGGAGGCGATGAGCAGCGAGGGAACGGCGACGATGAACCGGCGGAAGACGTATCTTCGCATCGCCGTGGTGCCGCGCCGCGCCACCTCTTCTGGAGCGGCGCGGCCGTCTATCTACTTGTCGATCCAGGCGGCCATCATGCGCCCGCCGTAATCGAAGCCGTTGTTCGGCATGTAGTTCTTGATGTGCGGCTCCCACGCCGAGACGACCTTGGTCGACGAGTTCGTGCCGAAGTACGCCTGCTCGGCGAGGTACCGCTGGATGTCATAGATGATCTGCTTGCGCTTCGGGACGTCGAACGTGCGGCGCTGGAGCTTGATCATCTCCGTGAGCTTCGGGTCGTTGACGTTCATCACATTCAGCGGCTGGCCGGGCATGTAGACGCGATAGAAGTACGCCTCCGGATCGGTCCAGGCGCCGCGCAGCCCGAGGAACATGTGGTCGAACTTGCCGTAGATCGTGCTCGAGATGAACGCGCCGTACTCCTTGAGCTTCAGGTCGGCATCGATCCCAGCCGCCTTCCAGTTCTTGACGGTGACCTGGACCGCGTCGAGGAAGTCCGGACCGTAGCCGGTCCCGGGCGCCTCGACCTCGGTCTTGAAGCCGTTGGGATGGCCGGCCTCGGTCAGCAGCCGCCTGGCGTCCGCCGTCGAAAACTCGTACAGCTTCCGTCCCTCGGGCCCGAGCTGATCGATCGGGATCGACCACTCGGCGGACGCCGCCGGAACGGCCGGATTGAGCACGTACTGTCCCTGCGAGAATGCGTTGCTCTCGTGGATTTCCGCCAGGCTGACGGCGCGTGAGAGTGCCCGGCGTACGCGAACGTCATTGAACGGCGGCTTGTCGATCTTCAGGCCCGTGGAGAAGCTGGTGAACCAGGCATACTCCGCCGTCTGGAGGTTCGGCCGCCGCTGCTTGGCCACGGCGAGATCGAGGCGGCGGATGACGTGCTGGTACTCCGGGGCGAAGTCGAGCTTGCCGGCGAGAAACGCGGCGAGCCGCGACGACGGATCCTTGTCGATGAGGACGTCGACGGCGTCGGCGTAGGGGAGTCCGGGGACGAAATAATTCGGGTTCCGGACGTAATGGAGCCGGACGTTGGGTTCCCAGCGCTCGAGCATCCAGGGGCCGGTGCCCACGACGGACTCGGCCTTCTTCAGGTCTCCGAATTTCTCGACGCACTCCTTGGCGATGATCCATGTCGACGTCGAGGCGAGATTGTCCAGGAACCAGGCGTTCGGCTCCTTGAGGACGAACTTGACCGTGTACTTGTCGGGCGCCTCGATCCGCTCGACCGATTCGAGCACGGGGCGGTTGCCGTTGTTCTTGACGCTGAGAAACCGCTCGTACGTGTACTTCACGTCGTCGGACGTCAGCTCCCGGCCATTCACGGGCGGCTTCGGGTGCCAGCGCACACCCTTGCGCAGCTTGAAGACGTACGTGGTCTCGTCGGTGCGGCTCCACGACTCGGCGAGGTCCGGCTCGAGCGGATACGTCATCGGCTTCACGTCGGGCCCGGCCTTGACCTTGACGAGACGGCTGTAGGCGAACGACAGCGGAACCATCGTCACGAAGGAGATCGTCTGGTGCGGATCGAAGCCCGTCACCGGATCGCTGATGACCGAGGTGCGCAGTGTCCCGCCGCGCTTCGGTGTCTGCGCCTCGGCCGGTCGACTGCGCAGCTGCGGCCCCGTCACGGCGATGGTGACGACGCCGACGGCCTTGAGCAGGTCGCGTCGGGTCAGCACTGCATCGGGCACTCCGCTGTTCATGACACCCTCCTCGGCGACCGGTGCGAGGCGTAGCACGGGAGCGAGCGGCAACAGCGAACCGAGGCGCTCACTGTGCGCAATCGTCCGCGACGTGTCAATAGGGGAGCCCGGTGGTGTTTCTCCTACATAAAGAAGCCATCGGGACACTGGCTCAGCGACGATCACCGGTCTCGATGAGCCGGAAGGCGAGGAGCCCGAGGACGGTGGCCGCCATGGCCGCCGCTGCGAACAGCACGGGCGCGGCGGGATCGTCGGTGAGATCGCGCGCCAGACCAGCCGCCGGCTGGCCACCGGCCATGACGAGGTAGAACGTCGTGTAGGACACGCCGAGTCCGACGGCGAGGCGCTCGGGAGCGAGCGCGCGGGGAAGGAGCGACGTCAGCGGGCCGGGGACGGCGCCGGCGATCGCACCGAGGAGCAGTAGCCCGACCATCGCGGACGGCATCGCCGGCAGCCAGAGCACGAGCGCCGTTCCCACGACACAGCCGACCACGATCATCACGCTCGGCCGGCCGATCCGGTCGCTGAGCATTCCGCCGAGCGGGACGGATACGATCGAGACCCAGATCGCGAGGCTCGCCAGGAGCCCCGCGTGACCCAGCGAGAGGCCTCGCGCCACGAGCATCGCCGGCGCAAACGCCACCACCACGACGAACGCCACGTTGAAGACACCCCACGCGGCGCCGCTGCTGACGGCCAGGCTGACGTCTCGGCGGCGGAGCCGCGCGGAGGTCCCGGCCGCGGCGCGGGCGGGAGGGTCGCGAAAGACGAGTGCCATCAGCGCCATCCCGAGCAAGGCCGTTGCCGAGGCGACCGCGATGGACGTCCGCCAGGATGTTGCGGTCGCCAGCGCGCCGAGCGTCGCCACCGCCGCCCCGAGGCCGAACGGCCACGCCGTGAGCATCACGGCCATCGCGGTGGCCAGCTCGCGCTCGGCGAACCAGTCGGCGGTCAGCTTCAGCAGCGCCATGTTCATGAGGACGCCGCCGGCGCCGCTCAGCACCCGCCCCACCGCGGCCATGGCGAAGCTGCCGCTCCATGCGGTGAGCAGGCCGCCGACCACCATGATGCCGAGACTCCAGACGACGGTGCGTCGCTCCCCGACGCGACGTGCGAGGAATCCTCCCGGCAGCGCGAGCGCGACGCCGGGGAAGAGATAGAGACCGACCAGCGTGCCGAGCTGCGCATAGGAGAGGTGGAGGTCGTCCACCACGAGTGGGCCGACGGACGCGATCGACTGGAACTGCACGCTCATGGAGACGCGCGTGACGAAGATCAGTGCCAGCGCCAGCCAGCGGTCGGGCATCTGCGGGGCATCATAACGCGCGTGCTATAGTGCACGACCACTCCGGGAGGACGGTTCGCATGCGCTTCGGAATTTTCTACGAGCATCAGCTGCCGCGGCCGTGGGCCGTCGACAGCGAGCTGCGTCTGTTCCAGGAGGCGCTCGACCAGGTCGAGCTCGCCGATCGGCTCGGCATCGACTCCGCGTGGGAGGTCGAGCACCACTTCCTCGAGGAGTACTCGCACTCCTCCGCACCCGAGGTGTTCCTGGCCGCCGCCTCGCAGCGCACGAAGCGCATTCGCCTGGGCCACGGCATCGTCCTGATGCCGCCGGGCTACAACCATCCGGCGCGCGTGGCCGAGCGAATCGCCTCGCTCGATCTCGTGTCGGCCGGGCGCGTGGACTGGGGTACCGGGGAGTCCGCGTCACGCGCCGAGCTCGAGGGCTTCGGGATCGATCCGGCCGAGCGGCGCGCCATGTGGCGCGAGGCCGTGGAGCAGACCGCGAACATGCTCGTCATGGACCCGTACCCAGGATTCAACGGCCGCTACTTCGCGATGCCGACGCGCAACGTCCTCCCCAAGCCCGTCCAGAAGCCGCACCCGCCGCTCTGGGTGGCCTGCTCCAACCGCGAGACGATCAAGCTGGCGGCGCAGCTCGGCATGGGGGCCCTGACGTTCGCATTCATCGACCCGGCAGAGGCCAAGCACTGGGTGGACGACTACTACGAGACGTTCAAGCGCGAGTGCGTGCCGATCGGTCACGCCGTGAACCCGAACATCGCGATGGTGACCGGCTTCTCCTGCCATCCCGACGCCGACGAGGCGCGCCGCCGCGGCACCGACGGCTTCCGCTTCTTCCAGTTCGCGCTCGGTCATCACTACGCGTTCGGTCGGCACGTGCCCGGCCGCACGAACATCTGGAACAAGTACATCGCGGTGCGCGACGCGCTCGGCACCGAGCTCCTGGGCGGCGGCACCGGCTGCATCGGCACGCCCGACGAGCTGCGTGCGACGCTCAAGACGTTCGAGGACGTCGGCGTCGACCAGACGATCTTCATCCAGCAGGGTGGCAAGAACCGTCACGAGGACATCTGCGAGTCCCTCGAGCTCTTTGCGGGCGCGGTCATGCCGGAGTTCCGCGAGCGCGAGGCGGCCCGCGCCGCCCGCAAGGCGGAATCGCTGGCGCCCCACGTCGAGGCGGCGCTCGCGCGCAAGGAGAGGATGAAGGAGCTCGGGGACGGCGAGATCGCCGCCTACCCGGCGTACGGGCTCACCGTCGCCGAGGTCGACGTCTCCACGCTCCCGGAGGCGAACCGCCGGCGAACGCTGCTGTTCCGGAAGATGCGCGAGATCGCCGAGAGGGCGTAGCTCAGCCGAGCCGGGTGCGCAGGCGCTCGACGGCCACTTCGGTCTGCTCGCGCGAGCCGAAGGCGGTGAGCCGGAAGTACCCTTCGCCGCTCGGACCGAAGCCGGAGCCCGGCGCGCCGACCACGCCGGCGGTGGCCAGCAGTCGATCGAAGAAGTCCCAGGACGACACGCCGGAGGGCGTACGGAACCACACGTACGGTGCGTTGCGTCCGCCGTACACGGTGAGCCCCGCCGCGGTCAGTCCGTCGCGGATGATCTGCGCGTTGCTCAGGTAGAACTCGACGTGGGCGCGGACCTCCTTGTTTCCCTCGGGCGTGTACACGGCGGCGGCCGCCTTCTGGATCACGTAGGGCGGGCCGTTCGATTTCATGCCGATCCGGCGCGCCCACAGCGCGTTGAGGCCGACGAGCTCGCCGCCGGCCGTGCGCCCTCGCGCCTCCTTCGGCACCACCGTGTAGGCCAGGCGCATGCCGGTGAAGCCGGCGTTCTTGGAGAACGACCGCGATTCGAGCGCCACCTCCCGCGCGCCGTCGATCTCGTAGATCGAGTGCGGGACGTCGGCATCGACGATGTAGGCCTCGTAGGCGGCGTCGTAGAAGATGACCGCCTCGTGCTCGCGCGCGTAGTGGACCCAGCGCGCCAGCGCCTCGCGCGTGGCCACGGCGCCGGTGGGATTGTTCGGATAGCAGAGATAGATGAGATCCACGTGGCCGTCGGGCAGCGCCGGCTGAAAGCCGTTGTCGGCCGTGCACGGGAGGTACACCATGCCGGCGTAGCGGCCGCTGGCATCCGCGCGCCCCGTGCGGCCGGCGACGACATTGGTGTCAGCGTAGACCGGATAGACGGGGTCCATCACCGCCACCACGCAGTCGGGCGCGAACAGCTCCTGGAGATTCGCGCTGTCGGTCTTGCCGCCGTCACTCACGAAGATCTCGTCGGCGCCGAGGGCCACGCCGCGCGGCGCGAACTCGTGCCGGGCGATCGCCGCGCGCAGCCACTCGTAGCCGGTGTATGGTCCGTACCCCTTGAACGTGTCCGCGCGCGCCATGTCGTCGGCGGCCTCGTGCAGGGCGCGCACGACGGCGGCGGGCAGCGGACGCGTCACGTCTCCGACGCCGAGATCGACCAGACGCATTGCCGGATGTGCGGCCGCGAACGCCTCGGTGCGCCGGCGGATCTCCGCGAACAGATACGCGGCCCGGAGGTTCTGGTAGTGCTCGTTGATGCGCGGCATCAGTCGATCTCGAAGGCCAGCCGCGCGTGCGCGATGCGCAGCGCGTCCTCGACCTCGGCGGGCGTCTCGCCGCGCGCGAAGATGAAGCCAAGGTACTGCCACCCCTCCGGCAGCGGCACGAGCGTCTGCCCCTTGTGGGCGCTGATGACGACGTCCTCGACCGCCGGCACCGACCTGGCCTCCTCGACCCCCCGCATACCGTCGAGCCGGCCGGCGCGCGGGATCGGGATCATCATCACGCCGGCCGCGCGGCGCTCGCGCTCGAGGGTGGCGATGGGCCAGCCGAGGGCGTGGCGCAGGATGATCTCTTCGAGCGTCATGCCGGTGCCGAAGCGTAGCGTCCGCGAGCAGAGCCCACCGATGGAGCGCGCGGCGACTTCGAGCACCCAGGGGCCGTCGTCGTTGAGGCGAAGCTCCGCGTGTACGGGACCCTCGGTGAGCCCCAGCGCGCTGCAGCCGGCGGCGGTGGCGGCGCGGAGCGTGTTCTGGACGGCCGGCGGCAGCCGCGACGGCGTGACGTAGATCGTCTCCTCGAAGAACGGCCCCTCGAGCGGATCGGGCTTGTCGAAGAGCGCCAGCGTCGTGAGCTCACCGGCGGTCAACAGGCCTTCGAGGGCCACCTCGAGCCCGGGCACGTACTCCTCGGCGAGCAGATAGCGCGCGGCATCACCGGCGACCGTGACGTCGTCGCGCTGCAGCAGTGCGCGGATGCGCTCGAAGGCGGCGATGAACTGATCGGCGTTGTTGGCGCGGATGACGCCGCGGCTCGCCGACAGCGCGAGCGGCTTCAGCACGCACGGATACTCGACGCCGCGCGAGGCGCGGAGCGGCGCCTCGTCGAGCGCGATGCGACGGAACCGCGGGACCGGCACGCCGCCCGCGGCGAGGCACTGCCGCATCTGATACTTGTCGCGCGTGGCGTCGACGGCGGCGGGAGCGCTCGCGCGCAGGTGCAGACGCTCGGCGATGACGGCCGCCACCGGCGCCGTGATGTCGTCGACACCGACGACCGCCGCCAGTGGCCGCTCGGCGCTCCATTCCGCGGCCCGCGCCGCGGCCGCGGCCGGATCGGCGAAGTCGAGGGTCAGCAGGCTGTCGGGCGCAAGATCCTCGAGGGTGCTGGGCTTCTCGGAGGCACAGACGAGATCGACGCCGAGCGTGCGCGCGGCGTCGATGAAGTCCTCGGTGCGGTACGTGCGCGTGGGCAGGAGGAGCAGCAGCCGGGTCCCACCCACGACGTCCTCGAGCGGCGTTAGCTCTTGCCGGCGGTGTAGTAGGGGTTCGTGCCCGACGAATGGTCGGTCGTGTCCAGCACCTCGGTGACTTCCGGCAGCTCTTCCTTGATCAGGCGCTCGATGCCGGATTTCAGCGTGATATCGGCCGCGCCGCAACCCTGGCAGCCCCCGCCCATCTGGAGATAGACGCGATTGTCCTGGACGTCGATGAGCTCGACGTACCCGCCGTGGCCGGCCACGGCCGGATTGATCGTGGTGTCGATCAGCTCCTGCACGCGGCTCTTCAGATCGGCTGCTTCGCTCATGGTGTCACCTCTCAGACTGGTACTTTACCCGGGATTTCGTCGAGGGCCAACTGGCCCTCTCGCGGCTCCGCTCAGCAAAACCACGGCTCCGTGAGACGCGGCGCCCGCCGGCCCGCCGGGCGGGGTGCAAGCATCGGACGCGGCGCGCCGCCGGCCGCCTCGTCGGCGAGCGTGCGGACGCGGTGAAACGTGTCGATCGCGTCGTCCCGGCGGTCGGCGGCGGCCGCGACCACGGCACTGGCCGCCGTCTGAAGGGCATCCATCCGCGGATCGGGATGCGTCCACTCGTAGTAGAAGGCGTCAGCCACCAGCCGTCCGAGATGCGGCCGCATGGCCGGATGCTCCAGGAGCAGCGAGCCGGGCGGCACGAGAAGGCGGAGGCCGTACTGAACGGGATCGACGGCATCGAGCAGGTCCGCCTGGTCGATGAAGTCGAGCCAGGCGCGGTAGCCATCGAGCGTCGTCCACGGGGTGAAGGCGACCCACGTGGGTCGAAGCGTGATGCCGGCGGCGCGCGTGAGCTCGAGCGCCGTCACCACGTCGGCGCCGGTGTGCCCCTTGTCGAGGACTGCCAGCACGTGGTCGTCGAGGGACTCGGCCGCGGACACGATGAAGAGGCAGCCGAGCGCGGCGAGCTCCGGCAGGTGCTGCCGATGCCGCAGGAGGTGCTCGATCTTCGCGGTGAAGTCGAAGCTCACCGCCGGGAACTCCGCGTGCACCGCACGCGCGACGGCGAGCGCGTGGCCCGGGCCGTTCAAGAAGTCAGGGTCGCCGAAGCTCACGTGCGTGGCGCCGGCGGCGATCTGCTGTCGGACGTCGGCCAGGACGACATCGACGGGGACCACGAAGAAGCGGCCTCCGTACACGGGGGGAATCGGACAGTGACGGCAGGTATGCTTGCATCCGCGGCTGGCCTCCACGTGGGCCGCCAGCGAAAGCGATCCGCCGCGATCGAGGTGCGCATACTTCGTGAGCGACGGCAGCGCGGCGCGGCTCGGCACGGGGAAGTCGAGCTTGTCGATGACGGTCGACCGATGCGTCGTGGGCGTCGCGTCCGACTCCGACGACTCGAGGCGGCGCGCGAGCTCGACGAGCTCGGTTTCGAGCTCACCGGCGACCACCGCCGCCGCGTGCGCCTCGCGCAGCAGATAGTCGGCGTTGAGGACGGCGTAGAGGCCGAAGAAGACGAGCGTGGCGCCGGGATTGAGCTCGCGGACGCGCGCGGCAGCGCGGACGCCGAGCCGGAGCGCCGTGTGCATCGGCACGGAGATAGCGATCAGACGGGCGCGGCGGATCTTCTCGGCGTCGAGCGGCTCCACGGACAGATCGAGGACCGCCGGCGTATACGCCGCGCGCTCGAGAAAGGCGGCGGGCCACGCCACCGCGAGGGGCTGGTGGCCCATCTCGTAGCACGCGACGAGCAGGATTCCGCCGGGGTGCCGCACGGTCTCAGTCTACCGCCGCCGTGCTATGGTGTGCGCATCACGGTCCCAGCGAGGAGGACACATGTCGGTCAAGGTCACCATCCGCCCCAACGGTCCCTATCTGGTGGAAGGCGAGGTCGAGGTCGTCGATGTCAACGGCAACAAGGTGGACACGACCAGCCGTGGCCCACGCTTCGCGCTCTGCCGCTGCGGGGCGTCGGTCACGAAGCCGTTCTGCGATGGGACGCACAGCAAGATCGGTTTCCAGGCGGCCGAGGCGGCCGTCGCGCAGCAGAAGAAGTAACCGCCGCTCAGGCCGGCGGAACGTCCTCGGGCGGGACGTCGGTGAGGAGCATCCAATCGTTGGGCTCGCCGGGCTCGGGACGTGCCTTCGGAAGCGTGGTCACCGTCCGCGTCCGGCTCGGCGAGAACCACTCCCACATCCCGCTGGGAGCGCCGGTGTCCGGTGCTTCCCCCATTTCGGGGCCGACGGCGCCGGATTCCTCGCGTTCGGTCTTGCGCAGCCGCTTCGCTTCCTGCTTGGCTTTCTGCTGGTCGGCCTTGCGCCGCCGCTCGAAGCCGTAAAATCCCTTCCGGGCCATCAGTGGGCCGCCCGCGGGGCGCCAGGGGCAATGGGCATGGGCCATGATACACCACGGACGACGCGACGATGATGCGCGAGATCGTGCGCCGCCTGCTCGCCACCGTGCCGGTCATGGGCGTGGTCGCCATCGCGGTCTTCGCGCTGCTGCACGTCACGCCCGGCGATCCCGCCGTCATCATCGCCGGCGACTATGCAACGGCCGACGACATCGCGCGGGTGCGCACCAGGCTCGGCCTCGACAAGCCGTTCACGACCCAGGTCGGCATCTGGCTGGGAGGCATCGCGCGCGGCGATCTCGGAGCCTCGATTTACTCCGGGCTGCCGGTCACGACGCTCATCAAGCAGCGTGCCGAGGCCACGATCTCCCTCACGCTGCTCGCGATGCTGATCAGCATTCTGGTGGGCGTTCCGGTGGGCGTCCTGGCCGCGTGGCGGCGGGGCTCCTGGCTCGACCGCGGCGTGATGGTCTTGGCCGTGTCGGGATTCTCGATGCCGACCTTCTGGCTCGGGTTCGTGCTCGTCTACGTGTTCGCCATCTCCGCCCACTGGCTGCCGGTGCAGGGCTTCCAGCCGATCGAGCGCGGGCTCTGGCCCTTTCTGCGCCATCTCATCCTGCCCGCCATCACACTGTCCGTCGTTTACATGGCGCTCATCGCGCGGATGACGCGAGCGTCCATGCTCGGCGTGCTGGGCGAGGACTACGTCCGGACGGCGTTCGCGAAGGGGTTGGCGCCGCGGCGCGTGCTGCTGCGCCACGCGCTCAAGAACGCCTCGCTGCCGGTGGTGACGATCATCGGCATCGGCTTCGCCCTGCTGATCGGGGGCGCCGTCGTGACGGAGAGCGTCTTCGCGCTGCCCGGGCTCGGCCGGCTCACGGTGGACGCGATCGTGCGTCGTGACTATCCGGTCATCCAGGGGGTGATCCTGATCGTCTCCGGCGTCTACGTGGGCATCAACCTCGTCGTCGACGTGCTGTACGTCGTGCTGGATCCGCGCATCAAGTACTGAGATGGCCTCGTCGATCCGCGCCCTGGGGGCCGAGCTTCCCGCCGCGACGGCGGCCGCGCCGCTGTCCGCCGGCGACCGGTTCCGCCGCTTCGCGCGGCGCAATCCGACGCTCGTGCTCGGCGGCGCGGTCATGGTGCTCATCGCGATGAGCGGCATCCTGGCGCCGGCGTGGTGGACCGGCGATCCGCTCACGATGCGCCCCGTCGAGCGGTTGCAGCCGCCGTCGTCCACGCACTGGTTCGGCTCGGACAACTTCGGCCGAGACATCTACAGCCGCACGCTGTACGGCGCGCGCGTGTCGCTCGTGGTCGGCGCGTCGGTGGCCCTCGCCAGCCTCATCATCGGCACCGCGCTCGGTCTCGTGATCGGCTTCTATCGCCGGATCGACACCATCATGATGCGCGTCATGGACGGCCTGATGGCCATTCCCGCGATCTTGCTGGCACTCGCGCTCATGGCGCTGATGAAGGGCAGCGTGCGTAACGTGATCATCGCGCTCATCATCCCGGAGATTCCGCGCGTGATCCGCCTCGTGCGTGCCTCTGTGCTGTCGCTGCGCGAGCACACGATGGTGGAAGGCGCGCGCGCCCTGGGAGCGCAGACGCCACGCATCCTCCTCCGGTACATCCTGCCGGCGCTGACGGCGCCACTGATCGTGCAGGCGACCTACATCTGCGCCTCGGCCATTCTCTTCGAGGCGTACCTGTCGTTCCTCGGCGCCGGCACCCCGCCGCACATCCCCTCGTGGGGGAACATCATGGCCGAGGGCAAGGCGTACGTGCAGCTCGCCTTCTGGATCATCCTCTTTCCCGGCCTGTTCCTCGCGCTCACGGTGCTCGCCATCAACCTCATCGGTGACGGGCTGCGCGACCTGCTCGACGTCCGATAACTCCCGCGTGCTCGGCGCACCCCGGCAAAGCCGAGGCGCGCCTCGATACCCTACGGGGGCGGGATCGCGCCGCGGCGCTCGACGATCAGCCGATAGTGCTGCGGCTGCCGGTGGCGCGCGAAGTCGAACATCGTCGTCTTGTACGACCGGCTGAGCGCGAGATCGCAGCGGGCCGTGACCAGCTCGTCGCCGAGCGTGCTGGCCATCGCCACCGTCTCGCCGGAGGGCGCGATGATCGACGACTGGCCGATCAGATCGCAGCCCTCCTCGCGGCCGGCCTTGGCGACGCCGACCACCCACGTCGCGTTCTGATAGGCGCCCGCCTGCATCGACAGCTGGTTGTGGAAGTTCGCGAGCGCGTCGTGCTCCGGCGCGGGCGGGTGGTGGAGCGGCGTGTTGTAGCCGAGAAGGACCATCTCCACGCCCTGCAGGCCCATCACGCGGTAGGTCTCCGGCCACCGGCGGTCGTTGCAGATGCACATGCCGAGCACGCCGCCGAAGGCGCGCCACACGCCGAAGCCCAGGTTGCCGACCTCGAAGTATCGCTTCTCGAGGTGCTGGAACGCGCGATAGGGCTCGTGCTCGGCGTGGCCGGGCAGGTGGATCTTGCGGTATTTCCCGACCAGGCGCCCGCCGGGGTCGACGAGGATCGAGGTGTTGTACCGATGAGCGACGCTGCCCTCGACGACGAGCTCCGCGTAGCCGAGATAGAGGCCGAGACCGAGCCGCGCTGCCTCCTCGAACAGCGGGCGCGTCTCGGGCCCGGGCATCTCGCGCTCGAAGAACGCGTCGATCTCCGCTTGATCCTCCATCCACCAGCGCGGAAAGAACGTGGTGAGGGCGAGCTCCGGGAAGACCACCAGGTGGCAACCCCGGGCCTTGGCCTCGTGCAGATGCGCGAGCAGGCGTTTGACGACGGCGCTGCGCGGCTCGGCCCGGGCAATCGGTCCGAGCTGCGCGGCGCCGACCGTGATGACGCTCACGCCGTCACACCTGGATGTTCCAGAGGAGCGTGGCGCCGAACTCCACCACGCCCCGAACGTTCTTGCGGAAGGCGCCGGGGATGACGAACTGCCCCCACGGCACGTACAGGACCTCCTCGTACGCGATCTTCTGGACCTCGTCCGCGATCGCCTTGCGCTTGGCGGCGTCGGTCTCGCGCGTGAACTGGGCGCGCAGCTTCTCGATTGGCTCGCTGGTGGGCCAGCCGAACCACGACTTCTCGCCGGCGCCGCCGAGCACGGAGGAGACGGCGGGGGTCATCGTATCGAACGATGTCGACCACGTGTGGAAGATGTTCCAGCCGCCCTGGGCCGGGGGCTCCTTCTTGGCGCGGCGCGAGACCATCGTCGACCAGTCCATCGCCTGCAGATCGACGTTGCCGCCGAGCGAGCGCAGGAGCTCGGCGGTGACCAGCGCCGGTCCGTGCGCGTACGGCGAGTCGGTCGGATCCATGACGACGATCGGCCGGCCGTCGTAGCCGGACTCCTTGAGCAGACGCTTGGCGCGCTCGACGTCGGGCTTGGGTGCCGCCACCGCCGTCTCGTATGGCAGTCCGCCGCACATGAAGACGGACGGGCACGTGCGGAAGTACTTCGAGTTGCCGATCACGGCGTGCAGGTACTTCTGCTGATCGACGGCGTAAAGCAGCGCCTGTCGGGCCGCCTTGTTGTTGAACGGCGGCTGCAGGTGATTCGGACGGAGAATGCCCTGGCTGCCGCGCGGATCGGTGATGTACACGCGCAGGTCACCGTTCTTCTCCAGGCGCGGCGCGAAGTCCAGCGGCACGTTCTCCCAGTAGTCGATCTCGCCGGCCTCGAGCGCGGCGCCCGCGGTGGCGGCGTCGGGGATGTAGCGCCACTCCACCCGATCGACCAGCGGCCGCTTGCCGCCGGCGGCGCCGCTCGGCGGCTCGTTGCGCGGAGCGTAGTCGGGATTCTTCAGATAGACCACGCGATGGCCGGGCTGCCAGTCGTCCTTGGCGAACTTGAACGGACCGCTGCCGATCACTTCCTTCACCTGCTCGCCGGGATCGGTCGCGGCCAGGCGTGCCGGCATGATGAAGCACGGGCTCGCGGATGGCTTGCCGAGGCCATCGAGCACGAGGCCGAACGGTTGCTCGAGATCGATGGTGAAGGTCTTGCGATCAACCGGCGCCATCTTGCCGACGGCGGCCATCATGAGACGGCCCACCGCGTCGCGCGCGCCCCAGCGCTTGATCGACGTCACGCAATCCTCCGCTGTCACCGCCGGGCCGTCGTGGAACCGCAGCCCGTCGCGCAGCGTGAACGAGTACTTCATCGCGTCCCGGCTCACCGTCCACTTGTCCACCATCTGCGGGCGCAGCTTCAGGTCGGCGTCGAGCGCGAAGAGCGTGTCGAAGATCATGTACCCGTGGTTGCGCGTGATGTACGCCGTCGTCCAGATCGGATCGAGGATCTTCAGATCGGCGTGGGGGACGAAGCGCAGCGTGCTGCGATTCTGCGCGTGCACGTGGGGCGCACACACGGCGGTGGTCGCGGCCGCGGCGGCGGTTCCGGTGAGGAACGAACGGCGACTCAGCTTCATGGCAGCCTCCTCAGGGCCCCGATCCTTGCACAAGGTTCCGCCGATCGGCAAGGGCGCCCGGTGGCATCGCGCTTGCTCGTTTACAACGGTATGAAAACCATCGCCGCCATCTTCGGCTCTCGTGCCGACGCCGAGCGTGCCGCGCAGGAGCTCATTGCGCTCGGATGCCCTCCCGCGCACATCTCCGTCTTGTCGCCAGGCGCACAGCCGCGCGAGGCGCTGCCGAGCGATGAGGGCGAGGCGCACGGGACGGGCACCGCCATCGGCGCCGTCGTCGGCGGCGCCACCGGCGCGGCCATCGGCATGCCGCTCGGCGCGGCGGTGAGCCTCATGGTGCCCGGGGTCGGCCCCGTGATCGCGCTCGGACTGATCGGGGCCGCGCTCTTCGGGGCCGGTGGCGCCGCGGTCGGCAACGCGCTGGAGACCACGCTCTCGCAGGGGGTGCCGCGCGACGATCTCTTCCTCTATGAGGACGCGCTGCGCCGTGGTCGCAGCGTGGTCGTCGCGTTGACCGACGACGAAACGTTCGCCGATGCCGCGCGCGAGACGCTGGACGACGCCGGCGGCGTCGACATCGACGACGCGCGCGACGACTGGTGGGCCGGCCTTCGCGAAGAGGAGCGTGGCGTCTACACCGCCGAAGAGGAGAGCGAGTACCGCCGCGGATTCGAGGCGGCCCTCACCAGTGCCGCACGCGAGCCCGCGCCCGACGTGAGCGCGCCATATCGCCGTGGCTGGGAGCGCGGTCGGCTCCATCGCGGCCACGCCGAACCGCGCCTCCCGAAAAGCGCGTAAGACTGGCACGCGAGACACGAGAAGAGACCCGGC
>Ga0209382_10002209_pt1 | contig 28910 bp, 30 predicted proteins | sample SoiMetdeltSBSDD5_FD_187599 | JGI IMG/M metagenome (GOLD analysis project Ga0209382, IMG submission 187599) | Bulk soil microbial communities from a Populus tree surrounding site in Tennessee, USA - Soil MetaG P. deltoides SBSDD5 (SPAdes) (version 2) | ecosystem: Environmental > Terrestrial >...
AGGCCATGACGACGACGCTCGACCTGGAGCGGCTGGCGCCGCTGATCGTCTCCACCGTCGACGCGATCTTCCATTCCGAGCGCATCCGGCTGCTGCTCGCCGACGAGAACCGCCTCACCTTCCGCACGGCAGCGCCCGATGACGGGCTTGCCCTCGCCGACAAGGACCACCTGCTCACGTGCCTGCGCTCGCTCCGCGAGCCGCTCACGCGCGAGCGGCTTCTCGGCGATCCCGGGCTCGCCGAGCTACGCGAGCGATGCCTCGGCGAGATGGATGCGCTCGGCGCCGACGTCGTGGTGCCCATCACGTTCCGGCACGGCATCACCGCGCTGCTCACGCTGGGGCCGCGCCGCGCCGGCGCGCCCTACACGTCCGAGGATCTCCGGCTGCTGCGCACGCTGGCGAGCCAGAGCGCGGTGGCGCTCGAGCACGCGCGCGCGTACGGGGCGCTGCAGGCGGCGCTCCGCCGTGTGGACATCCTCGAGTCGATCCGCGCCGGCCTGTCGAAGTTCGTGCCGCGCACCGTGCAGCGGCTCATCGAGCAGGCGCCGGAAGCGCCGGAGCTCGCCAAGCGCGAGGTCGACGTGTCCGTGCTCTTCGTCGACATCGTCGGCTACACGCGGCTGGCCGAGCGGCTCGACGCGGCCACCGTCAATCGCCTCGTCGAGCGCTACTTCGGCGCCTTCCTCGACGAGATCCTCCGGAACGGCGGCGACGTCAACGAGACGGCCGGCGACGGCCTGATGGTGATCTTCCAGGACAAGGATCCGAAACGCCACGCGCGCGCGGCCGTGACCACCGCGCTCGCCATCATGCGGCGGGCGGCGGAGATCAACGAGACTGCGCCGCACGACGAGCCGATCGTCGTGCACCTCGCCGTCAACTCCGGACGCGCGGCCGTCGGCGCCACCAAGATCGAGGGCACCGCCGGCACGCGGTGGACGTACACCGCGTCCGGCCCGGTGACGAACATCACGGCGCGTCTGGCCGCCCTCGGCGACGGCGACGGCGTGATGGTCGGCGCCGCCACCGCCGAGCGGCTGCCGCCGGGCTTGCCGCTCGAGGATCTGGGCGATCTCCACCTCCGCAACGTCGAGGCGCCGGCGCGAACGTTCCGCCTCGCGGCCAAGGACGCCATCCCCGCCGCCCGCATCGGCTGAGCCGCGACCGGAGCCCGCGCACGCCGACGAGCTGGCTCGCGATCATCGCCGTCTGGATCGTGTCGACCGTGGTGTCGATGCTGATCGCGGGCGCCGTCCTGCTGGCGCTGCCGGAGGATTACCTCCGCGAGGGCGATCGGTCGCAGCGCCACTGGGCCGCGCGCATCGTCCGGACACTCCTCGGCGTCCTGCTCGTGGCGATCGGCGTCGTGCTGTCGGTCCCCGGCGTCCCCGGTCAGGGGATCCTGACGATCCTCGCCGGCGTCACGCTGATCGAGTTCCCGGGCCGCCACCGCCTCATCCGCGCGCTGCTCGGCCGGCCGGCCGTGCTCTACGCCGTGAACCGATTCCGGGCCCGCTTCAACCGAAGGCCTTTATCGTAATGGGGCCCCGAAATGGCCCCTACCCCCGACGTTCGGCGCGCCCCGGCGGAGCCGTGGCGCACCTCTACATCACGGGAGATCGTCGTAGCCGGGGTCGCCCGGGTTGAAGACACGACGCTTGCCCTCCGCGTCGAAGACGACCTTCGGGCGAATCGTCGTCACCTCGCGGTCGCGCAGGCGCGCGAGGGCCGCGGTGGTCGAGGCGCCCTCGAGCAGCATGAGGTTGCGCACGGTCGGGTTGCGCAGCGACAGCTCACCGCGCGCGTGGTCGTCGAGCGCCTCGCGCGGCCCGAGCCAGCGCAGCGAGATCATCTCGTGGTCGTCGCCGACCGCCTCCTGCTCGTCGGGCATCGGCGCCGCGAAGAATCGGGTATCGAACCGGAGCGGCAGGCCTTCCGGCGTGATCCAGTGCGCGAAGTACACGAGCTGGTCGGTGGCCAGCCGCAGCTTCTCGGTCTTGATCATCGACCAGAACGCGCGGTTGTCGGCCTGGATCGCGCGGCGATACTCGCCGATGCGCGCGGCGGACAGCCGCACGGGCGCGCCGTCGGCCGTCGTCGCCAGCAGCACGCCTGCCTCTTCGAACGTCTCGCGGATGGCGCCGACCCAGTAGGCGAGCGCGGTGGTCGGCGCGTGCTCGAGCCGCAGCGTGCGAGCGGCGCCCGTGAGATCGAGGCCGGTGCACCACTGCACCGCGTCGTCGGGATTGTCGTCGATCTCGAGCTTGCCGCCCGGGAACACGAAGTCGCCCGCGGCGAATTTGCTGGCGTGGTGGCGCTGCATCAAGAGCACCTCGAAGCCGCCGGCGGGACGATCGCGGAGCAGCACGAGCGTGGCGGCCGGCGCGGGCACGACCGGTTGTTTGACGGGCACGGCGTAGTGTGACACGCTAGCGCGCGGTTGTCATTTCACACGGGAGGATCGCTGCTCCATGGGCGCTGAAGCGACGCTGAAGTCGAGGAACATCGCGCTGCCGACGCAGTCGACGCCGATGGCGAACTACGTCAGCGCCGTGCGAACCGGGAATCTCCTCTTCCTGTCCGGTCATGGCCCCGTGCGCACCGAAGGCAAGCCCTCGGCACGCGGCAAGCTCGGCAAGGATCTCTCCACCGAGCAGGGCTACCAGGTCGCGCGCGAGGTCGGTCTGAGCCTGCTGGCGTCGGCGCGGACGAGCCTCGGCAGCCTCGACAAGATCAAGCGCGTGGTGAAGGTGCTCGGCATGGTGAACTCGGCCGAAGGGTTCCAGGAGCAGCCGAAGGTCATCAACGGCTTCTCCGATCTGATGGTCGAAGTGTTCGGCGACGTCATCGGCAAGCATGCGCGCTCCGCGGTCGGCATGGCGGAGCTTCCGATGGGCATCCCGGTCGAGATCGAGATGATCCTGGAGGTCGAGTGATGGAGCTGCTGCTCGACGCCGCCGTCGCGGCGATCTCGCTGGCCTTCCTCACGATCCTCGGCATCATCAGCGGCGTCGCGCTGCCCGGCCTGTTCATCGCGGCCGTGGCGCCGTGGCTCGACTGGATCCGACCCGCTCCCCCGAAGCGCTGACTTCTCCCCGCTGATGGGCGCGAAATATTTCGGCGCCGCCGTCCGGCGGCGCGAGGACCCGCGCTTTCTTCGGGGCGAGGGCCGCTTCGTCGACGACGTCGCGCTGCCCGGTCTGCTGCACGCCGCCTTCCTGCGCTCGCCGCACGCCCATGCGCGCCTCGTGTCGATCGACGCCGCCCGCGCGCGCCGCCTGCCCGGCGTAGCGGCCGTCTTCTCCCACGCCGATCTCGCGCGCTGGATGAAACCGTTGCCGGTGTTCGGCGCCACCCCGCCCGGGCTCGCGGCCGCCGTGCGCTTCGACGTGCGCCACGCACCGCAGTGGGCGCTCTGCAAGGACGTCGCGCGCCACGTGGGCGAGGCCGTGGCCATGGTGGTGGCCGACAGCCGCGCGCGGGCCGAGGACGCCGCCGAAGCCATCGACGTCGCGTGGGAGCCGCTGCCGGCGGTCGCCGACATGGTGAGCGCCGGCGAGGCGGGCGCGCCGCTGCTCCATCCCGAGTGGGCCACCAACGTCGCCGTCGGGTTCACCCACGGGATCGGCGATGCCGAGCGCGCGCTCGCGGCGGCCGACGTCGTGCTCGAGGAGACGTTCCGGATCCAGCGCTACGTGGGCATGCCGCTCGAGACGCGCGGCGTGGTCGCGCAGTGGGACCGTCGCGACGGCACGCTCACCACCTGGAACAGCACGCAGGTCTCGCACTTCGTGCAGCAAGGGCTGGTGACCGCGCTGGAGCTTCCGCCTCACAAGATCCGCGTCATCGCGCCGGACCTCGGCGGCGGCTTCGGCACCAAGGCCTCCGGCTATCCCGAAGACGTGCTGGTGCCGCTGGCGGCGCGGGCGCTGAACCGGCCCGTCAAGTGGATCGAGGACCGGCGCGAGCACATGATGGCGGCGGCGCACGCGCGACACCAGACGCACACGATCCGCCTCGGCGCGCACCGCGACGGCACCATCGTCGGCCTGGCTGATCGCATCTGGCTCGACCTCGGCGCCTACAACGTCTGGGGCATCGTGCTGCCGTACAACACGGTCGCCCACCTCATCGGTCCCTATCGGATTCGCGACATGAAGGTCGAGGTGAAGGGCGTGGTCACCAACAAGACGCCCAACGCGCCGTATCGCGGCGCCGGCCGCCCGGAGACGGTCTTCGCGATGGATCGCGCCGTCGACTGCCTCGCGCGGCGTCTCGGCATGGATCCGGCCGACATCCGCAGGAAGAACTACATCCGCGCCGACGAGCTGCCGTGGGAGTTCGGCATGCCGTACCGCGACGGCAACCCGCTCGTCTACGACAGCGGCGACTTCCCCGCCGCCCTGGAGTCGGCGCTCGGCGCGGCCGACTATGACGGGTTTCGTCGCGAGCAGGCGTCGCTGCGCGCGCGCGGCGTGTGGCGCGGCATCGGGATGTCCGGCTACGTCGAGGGCACCGCGATCGGGCCGTTCGAGGGCGCGCACCTGAAGCTCGACCTCACCGGTCGCGTGCAAGTCGCGACCGGCGCCGTCAACTCCGGCCAGGGCCACGAAACCGCGTTTGCCCAGGTGGCGGCCGATGTGCTGGGCGTGCCGCTCGACTGGGTGACGGTGACCGGCGGCGACACGGCCACCGTCCCCTTCGGCGTCGGAACGTTTGCGAGCCGCAGCGGCGTGACCGCCGGCAATTCGATCGCCGACGCCGCGCGCATCGTGCGCGCCAAGCTGGTGGCGGCGGCGGCGACGCTACTCGAGGCCGCGCCCGCCGACGTGGAGATCGAGGACGGCAAGGCGTTCGTCCGCGGCGCGCCCGGCTCCGCCGTCGAGCTCGGCAAAGTCGTCCAGGCCTCGATCCCGACGTTCGCCAGGCCCGGCGTGGCGACGCCGGATTTCGAGGCGAGCGCGTACCACCACGTGCCGACCGTCACCTACGCGAGCGCCGTGCACGTCGCCCAGGTGGAGGTCGATCCGGGAACCGGTTACGTCCGTCTGCTCAAGTACGTCGTCGCCCATGATTGCGGCAAGGTCATCAACCCGACCATCGTGGAAGGTCAGGTGCACGGCGGCGTCGCGCAGGGCGTCGGCGGCGCGCTCTTCGAGGAGATGGCGTACGACGGCGAGGGCCAGCTGCTGACAGGCACGCTCATGGATTATCTGGTGCCGTCCGCCACCGATCTGCCGCCGATCGACACCGTCCATCTCGAGTATCCGTCGCCGCGAAACCCGCTCGGCATGAAGGGCCTGGGGGAAGGCGGCGCGATCTCGCCGCCGGCGGCCATCGCGAACGCCATCGACGATGCGCTGGCCCCGCTCGGTGTGCGGATCACGGAGACGCCGGCGACGCCGCCGCGGGTGCTGCACGCGATCGAGACGGCGCGGCCATGAAGCCGGCGCCGTTCGAGTACGCCGACCCGCACACCGTGGAGGAGGCGGTGACGCTGCTGGCCGCTCACGGCGACGACGCCAAGGTCCTTGCCGGCGGCCAGAGCCTGGTGCCGATGCTCGCGCTCCGCCTGGCGCGGCCGTCGATCGTGGTCGACGTCAACCGCGTCGCCGGACTCGACAGCATCACGCCGAGCGGGACGGGCGTCGCCGTCGGCGCGCTCGTGCGCCAGCGCACGCTGGAGCGCTGGGCCGCCGACCGCTTACCGCTCCTGACGGCGGCGCTGCGTCACGTCGGCCACGCGCCCATCCGCACGCGCGGCACGGTGGCCGGCTCAGTGGCGCACGCCGATCCCGCCTCGGAGCTGCCGGCGCTGCTGCTCTGCCTCGACGGCGTCGTGGTCGCGCAGAGCCGCCGCAGCACCCGCACCATCGCGGCCGCCGAGTTCTTCCAGGGACCGCTGATGACAGCGCTGGCGCCCGACGAGCTGGTAACGGAGACGCGATGGAAACTGCCGGCCGCGCACGCGGGCTGGGGCTTCCGCGAGATGGCGCGACGTCACGGCGATTTCGCGCTCGTCGGCGTGGCCGTGGTGCTGACGCTTGCCCGCGGCGCGGTGGCGGACGCGCGGATCGCGCTCTTCGGCGCCGCCGCCACGCCGGTGCGCGCCGGCGCGGCCGAGCAGGCGCTGCGCGGCCAGCCGCCGTCGGAGAGCGCCCTCGCCGAGGCCGCGCGCCTGGCCACCACCGGGCTCGAGACGGTCTCGGACCTCCACGCGCCGGCCGCCTACCGCGCGAGCGTGGCCCGCACCCTCACCGCCCGCGCGCTCGCCGACGCCGCCGCGCGCGCGAAGGACGCCCCGTGACGCCACGCACGGTGCACCTCACCGTGAACGGCGCGCCGCACGCGGTGACCGTGGAACCGCGCCGGACGCTGACCGACGTGCTGCGCGAGGACCTCGGCCTCACCGGCACCCACATCGGCTGCGAGCACGGGGTGTGCGGGGCCTGCACGGTTCTGTGGGATGGACAGCCTGTGCGCTCGTGCCTGCTCTTCGCCATCCAGCTCGACGGCGCCGCGCTGACGACGGTCGAGGGATTGTCGGACGGCGAGCGGTTGCATCCGATCCAGGAAGCGTTCTGGGCCACGCACGGGCTGCAGTGCGGGTTCTGCACCCCCGGCATACTTTTGACCGCGAAGGCGCTGCTGGACGACAATCCGAGCCCCGACGAGACGGAGATCCGCGAGGCGATCGGCGGCAACCTGTGCCGCTGCACCGGCTATCACTTCATCGTGCAGGCGATTGTCGCGGCGGCCCGGCGGCGCACATCGACTTGACGTCGTTCCAGTCGTAGTCGGCCATAAGCCGGGTGGCCGGCCGCGGCCACTGCGCCGACAGCGCCCGCATGGTGGCGAGCCGTTCCTGCGGCGCGGGGTGCGACATGAGATATTTCCCGCGCCCGGGGTCGCCGTGGAGCGCGGCCAGCTTCTCGAAGAAGCTCACCATCCCCGCCGTGTCGATGCCGGCCTCGTGCAGCATCTGCATGCCGTCGCGATCGGCCTGGGCCTCGGCCTGCCGGCTCATGCTGAGATCGCCCAGCATGCGCGCCCCCTCGAGGCCGAATGCCACGACCGCGCTGACGTCGCCGACAACGGCGGCCATGAGAATGCCGGCCGACGCGTGCTGGAAGATCGCGCGCGTGGCGTGGCGATGCAGCACGTGCTGGAACTCGTGGGCAAGCACGCCCGCCAGCTCCTCGGCGCTCTCCGTGCGATCGAGCAGGCCACGGAACACCACGATCGCGCCGCCGGGCGCGGCCAGCGCGTTCACCGTCGGCGTGTCGGCGACGGCGATCCTGAACGTGTAGCCGCTCGGGGAGACCGGCTTCAGCACGGCGGCGGCGAGCGCGTCGATGCGCGCTTGCCGCTCGGCGTCGACGCAGCGCGCCGTCACCGGCGCGATGTGCTCGGCGATCGCGTCACCCAGCCTGGCTTCCCACTGCACCGGCACGCGCTCGGCGGCCACGCCGGCCACCGCCGGCAGGGCGAACAGATAGAGCCCCACGCCGGCCGCGATGGCCGCGAGGCCGGCCACGACGACGAGGCCGACGCGAAAGCGCCGCCGGGCGGGATCGTGGAAGTGGGTGTCGGGCGCCGCCTCGCGGAGGGCGGAGAGGAACGCGACATCCGGCACGAGCAGGGCTTCGGAGAGATCGCCGCCACGCTCGAGTCGCACGTGCTCCCCCGCGTACGTGCCCTGCGTCTGGCGGATCTCGCGATAGGGCCACAGCAGACGCGTCTGGCTGTCCGTCAGCGTGATCTCGAGCGCGGCGCGACCGATCCGCGCCGTCGCCCGCTGCCGCGCGGCGCTGCGGCCGTCGAGGTAGGCCGCCTCCCAGTCCAGTTTCAGCTGGGAGGCCCCGAAATGGCCCCCCGGACCCCCCCGGCGCTCGGCGCGCCCCGGCGAAGCCGTGGCGCGCCTCGACGACGCACCCCCTGTCGAGGAACGGAGCTACGTGAGCCCAAGGTCGGCGTCGAGAAAGCCGGCCAGGCCTTCACCGGTGGCTGTGACCGACTGCGCCTGCTGCGTGATGGTGTCGAGCGCGAGCGGCCCCTCGAGGGAGAGGTTCGCGTACGCGAAGCGCAGCGAGCGCACGGAGAGCCAGGGCCACGCCAGCCCGAGCGTGCAGACGAGGCCGAGAAGATTCGAGATGGTGAGCCAGGCGAGCGGCAGCGCGCGCACCGTCGAGGCGAATCGCGCGGTGCCGAACGTCGTGTGGGCCGCGAAGTAGCGCGCTTTCTTGGCCGAGAAGCCGAACCACGACAGCCCGAGGGTGAACGGGAACAGGACGACCATGGCGAGGAAAGGGCCGAGCAGGTCGCGACCGCGACCGTCGAAGCCGAAGCGCTGCGAGCCAAACCACATGTGGCGGGTCAGGAAGTCCTGCCGTCGCATGATGTAGATCGGATAGTAGAGGCCGAGCGTGGAGGCGACCAGAAACGTGTTCCACGACCAGAGACGCACGAAATCCCATGTCGGCGCGCGGAGCGAGAAGCGGATCCCGCGCCACGACGTGCGGCTCAGGCGATACCGGCGCGCGCCGATCATGGCCATCGGCACGAAGAAGCTCGCGAGCAGATAGCTCAGCATGCTGGCCCCGTATCGCACGGGCAGCGGCGCGCTCATGAGCTCGGGCAGCATGCTGAGCAGCGAGATCGGGATGAAGAAGAACACGAGCGCCTTGAGAAAGCCTACGAACATCTCACGGCCGGTGCCGTGATACGCAAAGCGGTCGCCCTCGAAGTCGGTCTCGGAGAAGAGGTACGCGCGCACCTTCACTTTCGCCCAGAAGAAGTAGACGCCGAGCGTGAGCAGCGTGAGCAGCACGTTCACCACATGAATGCCGAACAGCCCCGCGCCGGAGCCCCTGAAGCGCGGTCGCCGCGTGCCGCTGCTGGCCGCCCGCGCCGCTGCCGACGTCATCACGGTGCGCGGGGACGGCGGCTGCGCGGCGGGCGCCACACGCGTGGGGGCCGGCACCGCGCGGGCCGGCGACTGCGGACCCCGCCGAAGCTTGTCGAGCGAGGCCTGATACAGCGCGATGATCACGCCGCAGCGTGGGCACTTGTCGCTGCCCACCCCGGCGAAGCCGCACTTCGGACAGGTGTCGGCCATCACGCCCTCCCCGATCGATCGCGCATCTCCGAAAGTCTTAGCACAGCGCCACCGGAGAACCCGAAAACTAAAGCCGGAGCGGGACGGAGCCCAACACCATCTCGCGCAGGCCACCCACGGCGCGAGCCGGGCACGCGCCGTCGCGACAACTATCGCTACAAAACGTGCCCGAGCATGGCCGGGACCGTGCGCAGCGCCTCCGCCAGGCGCGGTCCGTGCCACGAGAACCGCTTGCCGTCGACGAGCAGGATGCGCCGATCGCGAACGGCGGGCATCGCGGGGTACGCGTCGAAGTCGCGCAGGTGCGCGCGGCGAAAGCGAAAGGGCTCGTCGGGCAGCAGCACCACCTCGGGCGCGCGCGCCGCCACCTCGTCGAGCACGATCGTCGGGTAGCGCGTGCAGTCGGCGAAGACATTCGCGCCGGCGCACGTGGCCAGGAGATCGTGGATATACGTATCGTGGCCGATGGTCATCCACGGCTCGCGCCAGATCGGGTAGAAGCACGGCATCGGACGCCGGCCGGCCAGGCGAGCCCGCACGGCCGCGTGGAGCGGCTCGAGCTCGTCGAGCAGCGTGCGCGCGGCCGTCACCGCGCCCGTCACCGTACCGAGCTCGCGGATCATGGCGAGGCTCTCGGCCACCGAGCGTGGATACGTGACGAAGACCGCGATTCCCGCCGCGCGCAGGGCGTCCACGTCCTCACGCCGGTTCTCCTCGATGTTGGCGATCACGAGATCGGGCGCCAGCGCGCGAATGGTGGCGAGGTCCGGATCCTTCTCGCCGCCGACACGCGTCTTCGTGCGGACGACGGCACGCGGCTCCACGCAGTAGACCGTCACCCCCACGAGGGCGTCGGCCAGTCCGAGCGCGCAGAGCAGCTCGGTGGTGCTGGGCACCAGGGACACGATGCGGCGAACGGCCACCTCAGGCGATGCGGCGGCTGCGCAGGCGCTCGACGAGGCCGATGATGTCGCGGGTGCGATCCGCGAGCTCCGCGTCCCACTTCATGATCTCCTCGAACGGCGCCTTGCGGTCGATGGCGTCCTCGAGATTCGTCAGCGCCACCCCGAACACCTTCAGGAGCCTGCGCGTCTCGTCCGAGGGCATGCCGTCCCCCTACTCGTCCGCGAGAGCGGGCGCGTCGCGCCATCTCGGCTCGCCCTCGGGCTTGAAGTTTTTGGTGTTCACGAAGTGCAGACCGTGGTGCAGATTCACCTTGAACTTGCCACCCCCGAACTCCGCGGCGATCCACGCCATCGGATCGGCCAGGAACGGATCGAGGTCACGCGACGGAATGCGGACGAGCCACTTGAAGCGGATGGTGCCCGCGAAGGGCTCCTGCACGCCGAGGGTCGCGCTGAACTCCGGCCACACGCGGGCGAACTCCTCGAGGATCTGCTTGCGCGTCGGGCGCTCCACGCCGCGATTGAGGAGGTTGCGTCTCAGGTACGGCTCGACGAGATCCCAGCACCACGCGGCGATCACTGGCGGCGCCGAGTGTACCATGGAGCCGTGAGGAACTTCGAGCTCGCGCGCCTCTTCTACGAGATGGCGAATCTCCTCGAGGTGCGCGGCGAATCGGTGTTCCGCATCCGCGCCTACCAGCGCGGCGCGCAGACGCTGGAGACGCTCGGCGAGGACGTCGCCGTCCTGGCCGCACGCGGCACGCTGCAGACCCTGCCCAACATCGGCAAGGATCTCGCCGCGAAGATCCAGGAGTATCTCGCCACCGGCCGCATCGCGCGTCTCGACTCGCTGCGCGAGGGGCTGGCGCCGACGTTTCTCTCGCTGCTCGAGGTCCGCGGCCTGGGACCGAAGACGGCGCGCGCGCTGTTCGAGCAGCTCGGGATCGAGTCGATCGACCAGCTCGAGGAAGCGTGTCGCACGAAGCGCATCGTCGGCGTGGCCGGGGTGCGGGACCGCACGTGCGAGAACATCCTGAAGGGCATCGCCGAGTGGCGCGCCGGCCGCACGCGCGTCCTCCTTCCGGCCGCGCGCGCGGTGGCGCGCCAGGTGGCGGAGGCGCTGCGCGCGCACGGCGGCGTGGAGCGGCTCGAGATCACCGGCTCGCTGCGCCGGATGCGCGAGAGCGTCAAGGACGTCGATATCCTGGTGACCTCGACGGAGCCGGCGCGTGTGATCGACACGCTGGTACGCCTGCCCTCGGTGATCGAGGTGACCGGACGCGGCGACACGAAGGCGTCCGTGCGGCACCAGGAGGGGCTCGCCATCGATCTGCGCGTGGTGGAGCCCGCCGCCTTCGGCGCCGCCCTCCAGTACTTCACCGGCAGCCGCGAGCACAACGTGCGCCTTCGCCAGCTCGCCATCCAGCGCGGGCTCAAGCTGAGCGAGTACGGCCTGTTCGACGAGGCGACCGGCGCGCGGGTGGCGGGCGCCACCGAGGAGGAGGTCTACAGCGCCCTCGGGCTCCCCTGGATCCCCCCCGAGCTGCGCGAGGACAGCGGCGAGCTCGACGCCGCGCGCGAGGGCCGGCTGCCGCGCCTGGTGGAGCCGCGCGACCTCCGCGGCGACCTTCACGACCACACCGACTGGTCGGACGGCCACCATCCGCTCGCGAAGCTCGTGGAGGCGGCGGAGGCGCGCGGCTACGAGTACATCATCGTCTCCGACCACTCGCGCTCGCTCACCATCGCGGGCGGGCTGTCAGTGGAGGAGCTGCGCGCCCAGCGCAAGAAGATCGACGAGCTGCAGCTGCGCCATCGCATCCGCATCCTCGCCGGCAGCGAGTGCGACATCCTCGAGGACGGCCGCCTGGACTTCCCCGACGAGGTGCTCGCCGAGCTCGATGTCGTGCTGGGCGCCGTCCACTCGCGGTTCAAGCAGAGCCGCGCCGAGATGACCGCGCGCATCGTACGCGCTCTCGGCCATCCGCACCTCGACATCCTCGCGCACCCCACCGGCCGCAAGATCGGCTCGCGCGAGCCGTATGAGGTCGACATGGAGGCCGTGTTCGCCGCGGCCAGGGCGCACGGCAAGGCGATCGAGATCAACGCCTCGCCGGAGCGCCTGGACATGAGCGACCTCCACGCGCGGCGCGCGGCCGAGCTCGGCATTCCGGTGCCGATCAGCACGGACACGCATTACCTATCGGAGCTCGACTGGACCGAGCTCGGCTGCGCGGTCGCCCGCCGCGCCTGGATCGGGCCCGACCAGGTGCTGAACACCCGCTCGCTCGAAGACCTCCTGGCCTGGACCCGTCGCGAGTAGACTCGCGGCATGAGCCGCTCGCGAGCCTGGCCGACCACGGCCGTCCCGGTGAGGACGGCGCCGGGCCGCCCACCCACGGCTCGAGCCGCAAACAGCGCCGTCGCGACAACAGCCGCCGTGTGGGCGGCCCTGGCCGGCGGCTGGCTCGGGTCGGGGCTGGCGACGCGTGTGATGATGAATTCCGCTCCCACGTCACTCCGGCGGTAGACTCACAGCATGGACGGCCCGGAGCGCACCTGCCCGGCCTGCGGCGACCGGATCGAGGACGGCGAAACGGTCGTCTTCTTCGGCGGCGAGATGTTCCATCTCGACTGCGCGCCGGGTGCCGTTCCCTGGCCGCCGCCGCCGCGCGAACCGCGCTTCTGAGCGCGCTTCCTCCCCCGGCCCACCGCGCATGCCTGGCGGCGCCCCGGCCGGCGCGCGGAGCAGATGCGACTGATTCCCGCCCCGGTGCCTCGCGAGCTGTACGCGCAGTGACCGCGCCGGCGCCGCGCGCTCGTCACGTCCGTACGCCGCTCCGGCGGGTCTCTACGCGTGACTGCCGCGCCGCGGCGCCTCGGGTGTGATCAGGCGAGGCTGAGCACCAGCCCGTCGTGCGCGCACTCGAAGTCCGCCTCCGCGCGTCGCGCCAGCATCGAGGGGCCCATGTGCGTGAGCACGATGCGCCGCGCCCCGAAGCGCGGGGCGGCCGCCCGCACCGTCGCATAGTCGAGGTGGAAGCGTAGCGGGCGGTCGAACGTGTACGCCTCGCACACGAAGCAGTCGGCGTCGCGAGCGGCGTCGAGGAGAGCATCCGTCCACTCGGTGTCGCCGGAGTACGTGACGGTGCGCCCGCCGTACTCGAGGCGGAGCGCGTAGGCGGGCGCGCCGCTGGCGTGCTCGACGGCGTAGGCCGTCACCCCGGCAGCGCTGACGGGCGTCGCGACGCGCTCCGGCAGCTCCACGTAGTCGACACTGAAGCGGCGCTCGACGCGCGTGGCGCCCGGAAAGAGCACCTCCATGGCGCGCTCGACCCGTTCGCGCACGCCCGGTGGTCCCGCCACCACGAGCGGGGTCGTGCGCCGGCTGAACTGGCCGTCGAGGATCAGGAACGGCAGGCCCCCGAAGTGGTCGCCATGGAGATGGCTCAGCACCACGGCCGCGATCTCACCGGGCAGGACGCCGAAGCGCTTCATGGCGATCAGCGACGAGGCCCCGCAGTCCACGAGGATCGCCGCCGGGCCGCCGCGCAGGGCGAGGCACGTCTGAAAGCGTCCTTCGCTGCCGAAGGCGTCGCCGGAGCCGAGAAACGTGAGGGTGACGCTCACGTCTGCGACGGATCGAGCCACGGCCGCCGCCCCGGTGGCGGCCGCCACGCCGCCAGCGCGTCGAGGAGCTCGGCCGGCGTATCGCCGAGCAGCAGCAGGCCGAGATTCGCGCGGTGCACGAATCCCTCGGCGACGGCGTGCGACAGCCAGCGCAGCAAGCCGTCGTAGTAGCCGGCGGCATTCAGCACGCCGACCGGCTTGACATGGACGCCGAGCTGCGACCACGTCAGCATCTCCAGCGTCTCCTCGAAGGTCCCGAGCCCGCCCGGCAGCGCCACGAAGCCGTCGGCGAGCGCGGCCATCGTCGCCTTCCGCTCGTGCATCGTGGCGACCAGCCGCAGCTCCGTGAGCCCGGCGTGCGCGAGCTCCTTCGACGCGATGGGCCGCGGGATGACGCCGATCACCTCCACGCCCGCCGCCAGCGCGGTGTCGGCCAGCACGCCCATCAGACCGACCGACCCGCCGCCGTAGACGAGCCCGAGGCCTCGCCGCGCCAGCTCGGCAGCGAGGTCGCGCGCCGCCTCGACATACTCCGCACGCTGACCGGTCGCCGAGCCCGCGAAGACGCACACCCGCTTCATCGCTCCGGGGCCAGCCACGCGCGCGCGAACTCCTCGGTCAGCGTGCCCGTGTAGACCTCCTCCACCGGCCCCTCCAGGCGCAGCGACCAGTCGGCGCGGACGTCGACGACCAGCGTCCCCCCGGGCATCCGGACCGTGACGCGCCCGTGGTTGCACAGCCCGTTCTTCACGGCGGCGGTGGCGGCGCCGCACGACGAGGAGCCGGACGCGAGCGTGTACCCGGCGCCGCGCTCCCAGATGAGGATGTCGACCGTGTCGCGCGCGGCGACACGCGCGAACTGGACATTGGTGCGCTGGGGAAACGCGGGGTGCCGCTCGATGAGCGGCCCCAGTCGGCGCGCATCGGCTTCGTCGAGCCGTTCGACGAACACGACGCAGTGGGGATTGCCGACGGACAGCGCGGTGGCGGTTACCGTGGTGCCGTCGGCGAGCTGGAGCGGGACGCCGACGACATCGCGGTCCGGCCCGTTCATCGGAATGTCCGGCGCCCGAAAGGTCACACGGCCCATCTCCACGGTCACGAAGTTCACGCGCCCGTCCCGCTCGTGACACGTGCATTCCACGACGCCGCCCTTCGTGTCCACGGTGAACGTCCTCTTCCCGCGCGCGTGCCCGTGGTCCCACAGGTACTTGGCGAAGATGCGCAGCCCGTTGCCCGACTTCTCCGCCTCGCTGCCGTCGGGGTTGAAGATGCGCAGCCCGAACTCCGCGCGAGCGCTGGGCACGAGAAGCAGGATGCCGTCCGAGCCGATGCCCCAGTTCCGGTCGCACACGCGCACGATGGCGCGCTCCGTCAGCGGCGCCGGCAGCGCGGCCTGCTCCATGACGATGTAGTCGTTGCCGAGCCCGTGGCCCTTGGCGAAGGCGACCATCAGCGCGCGAGCTCCACGCGGCGGCCGGTGGCCGCCGACAGGTAGCCGGCATAGATCACCTCGACCACCTCGCGCGCGAGAAGGCCGCCGGAGAGCGGCTCGCGCCGCTCCTCGATGGCGTCGACGAAGTCCGCGAGCTCCTGCGGATAGCCGCGCATCCAGTCCTCGTCGGGGCTCGGGAACTGCCAGCCGGCCTTGGTCTCGACCTTCTCGCTGATGTACTCGTCGCCCCACACGGCGGCCTGGGGGGCATAGGCGGCGAGCGTCGTGTTGGGGGTGATGTTGGCCTGCACCACGGCGTTGGTGAGGTACGCGGTGACGACGTTGCGCACGCCGCCGAGCGTGATGTCGTTGGAGTGCACGGTCGCCTTGGTGCCGTCCTCGAAGGTCACGATGGCCACCGACCAGTCCTCCACGTCCTCCACCGCGGTCCGATGGTGGGGCGTCTGCCCGGCCACGTCGGGCAGCCGCGTGAGCTGCGCGACGTCCGCCGTCACCGAGCGCGCGCGGATCGGCCGTCCACGCCGCCGCAGCCCCTCGTAGTGCTTGAGATGGAGCACGACGCCGACGGGGTGCGAGCCCATGCGGAGGAGCGCGCCACCGCCCGCGGTCTCCCAGCGTCGCGCATATGCCGCGTGCGACCCCGAATGACTCTCCTCCGCGCGCAGCTCCATGATGACGCCACCGCTGGCATCGAGGAGCCTGCGCAGCTTCGCCACCGGCGGCGCGTACACGAAATCCTCCGCATAGCAGAGAGTCACCCCCGCCTTCGCCACCGCCTCCAGGACCGCATCCGAATTCCGCAACGCCGTCTCGAGCATCACGCCCCGGTCAACGGTCGCCGCCCCGAAGAACCCCGTCAGCGGCTTCTCCACGACCACATGCTTCCCAGCCCGCGCCGCCGCAATCGCAATCTCATGATGACTGTCGGTCGCCGAGCAGATATCGACGACATCGACATCCGCACACTCCACCAGCTGACGAACGTCAGTAAACCCCCGCGGGATGTCGTGGTGCTTCGCGAACCTGTCGACGTCAGCACGCGTGCGCGAGCACACCGCGGCCAGCGTCACGCGCGAGGGAATGAGCGGCTTGTAATTGACGGCATGGAGCTCTCCCGCAAACCGAGCGCCGACGATGCCGATACCGAGGGCCGTCACGAAGGGAAGTTCTAGCGCAGATCAGTCCGAAGCGCCACGGCGATACGAATGGCCACGTGAAACGCGCGGGTGGCGCCAGGACCCGCGCGCCTCGCGCGCGGGACCAGCCGCACCGGGACTACCGCTGAGAGATGGGAACGTAGGTGGCGCGAGTGGAGCCGGTGTACTCGGCGCGCGGCCGGATGAGCCGGTTGTTGCCGTGCTGCTCCAGCACGTGCGCCGCCCAGCCCGCGACGCGGCTCATCGCGAAGATCGGCGTGAACTGGTCGGTGGGAATCCCCATGGCCGCGTAGCCCGCGCCCGAGAACAGATCGACGTTCGGATAGATGTGCTTCTCCTCGGTCACGACGCGCGCGACGGTGTTGAGGATCTGCAGCTTGCTGTCGTCGCCCACCTGGCGGCTCAGCTCGCCGGCCAGCCGCCGCAGGTGCTTGGCGCGCGGGTCCTCGACGCGGTAGACACGGTGGCCGAAGCCCATGATGCGCGCCTTGTCCGCGATGGCCTTGCGGATCCACGCCTCCGCCTTCGCCGGGTCCTTGATCCTGTCGACCATGAGCATCACCTGCTCGTTGGCGCCGCCGTGGAGCGGGCCCTTGAGGGCTCCGATGGCGGAGGTGATCGCGGAGTGCATGTCCGACATGGTGGCGGCGGTGACGCGAGCGGCGAACGTCGACGCGTTGAACTCGTGATCGGCATGCAGGATGAGAGCGACGTCGAACGTCTTGGTGGCCAGCTCGGTCGGCTTCTTGCCCGACATCATGTAGAGGAAGTTCCCGGCGAGATTCAGCTTCGGATCGGGAGCGACCAGCGGCTTGCCGCGGCGGATCCGCTCCCACGCGGCCACCAGCGTGGGCATCTGCGCCGTCAGCCGCGTGGCCTTCCGCACGCTGGCCTCGCGGGAGTTGTCGGCGGCGTCGGGATCGAACGCGGACAGCGCCGAAACGCCGGTGCGCAGCACCTCCATCGGCGTGGTCTTCTTCGGCATGCCGCGGAGCAGGTCGAGGAGCTTGGGCGGCAGCTTGCGGGTGGCCGTGGCCGACATCGTCTTGTAGAAGGCGTCGTATTCCTTCTTCGTCGGCAGCGCGCCGAACCACAGCAGGTAGACGACCTCCTCGAACGTGGAATGGGCCGCGAGATCGTCGACGTCGTACCCGCGGTAGACCAGGCGGCCTTCGCGCCCGTCGATGAAGCAGATGTCGGACGTCGAGACGACGACATCCTCGAGGCCGGCCTTGTTGAGCGTGCTCATGCGCCTGGTCTCCCTCGGCAGGATAGTGAACCGAGTGGTTTGTATCATAGGAGCCCGGGCGCTTCAACAACGGGCCATGCGCGTCATCGACTTCTACGATCGTCATCCGATCAGCGAGCAGCACGTGCTGGACGCGGTGCGCCGTGCGCGCAGCGTCGGGCCGCTCGCCGCCGAGGATCTGTTCGCCTTCGATCAGGATCACTACGGCGGGCTGGCGGCCGTGGACGTGCTCGCCCGGCGCGCGGGCATCACGGCGAGCTCTCGCGTCCTTGACATCTGTGCCGGCCTGGGAGGTCCGGCGCGCTTCCTGGCGAGTCGCCGGCGCTGTCGCGTCGTCGGCGTGGAGCTGAATGCGGGACGCGCCGCCGGGATGGCGCGCCTGACTCGCCTCGTCCGTCTGGAGGATCGGGTCGCCGTCGTGCGCGGCGATGCCGTCACGCTGCCGTTCGCGACCGGCCTTTTCGACGCCTGCGTGAGCCAGGAGGCGCTCCTCCACATCGCGGACAAGGCGGCGGTGCTGGCCGAGGCGCGCCGCGTGCTCGCACCGGGCGGGCGGCTGGCATTCACCGATTGGATCGCCCACGCGTCGCTCGGTGACGGCGAGCGCCGGCGCCTGGACGCGTGGATGGCCGCGGTGACCGTGCAGACGCTCCACGGGTACCGCGCCCTCCTCGGGCGCGCCGGCTTCAAGGCCGTGGAGGCCGAGGACCTCTCGGACGAGTGGCGGCCGATCATTCGCGAGCGGCTCCGCATGTACCGGGGGATGCGCGCGGAGCTGACCGTCCGGTTCGGTGAGCGGGGGTACCGCGACTACGACCAGCTCTACGCGTTCTTCGTGGCGCTGGTCGAGGACGGCAAGCTGGGCGGCGGCCGCTTCAGCGGATCCGCTTGAGGAGGTCGCCGAGGCTCTTCTCGACCTTTTCGCGGTCGACACCGCGCAGGATGGTGGCCGGGTCCACGCGAATCGAGGGCGATGCGGCGCTGCCCGTGACCTTCGCCTTCAGCTCGCCGCGAGCGTGCGTGACGATCATGTCGAGGTTCATGCGGCCGTCGGCCAGCCCGTACTGCCCGGCGATGGCCACCTTCATCGGCTTGCTCGTGTAGAGCAGATCACGCGTCGTCACCACGCCGCTGGTGATCTGATAGGTGCCGGTGATCGACTCGAACTCGAGCGGGGAGCCGGCGGCGATGGCCGGCACCTCGGCATTGAGCGCCTGCGAGATCGCGCCGCCGACGCGGACGACGCCCGACACCAGCGCGAGGGCCTGCGTGCCGACCACTTTGCCGGGGCCCGCGCGCAGTGTGCCCGGCCCTGAGAGCGTGCGCCACATGTCCGCGGCGGCGAACGACAGGGCGCCGGTGAGATCGAGCGGACCGGTGATGGCGTAGCCCTGGCAGAGATAGTCCACGAGCAGCGTGTCGAGCGGCAGCGCCTTGATACCGATGTCGCCCAGCTGCACGCGTACCCCGCCCTCGAGCGATGCCGTCAGCTGGGCAGACACCGTCCCCTTGCCGATGCTGGTGGTCAACGGCCGCGCATTGAAGACGGAGTCCTTGTAGCCCGCGTTGAGCTTGAGGTCGCCGAGGGCGAGGGTGCGGCGCTTGGGCTCGGGACACGACGGCTGGAGCTGGGTGATCTTCGGCGCGTTGACCATCACGTCGCCGGCCGCGCTCGGCGCGCCGAGCGTGCCCGACAGCGCGAGCGTCCCTCGCAGCCCCCCGCCGTACTCCGGCGACGGCCCGACGAATGCCCTGGCGAGCGGGGCGATGTCCTTGGCCTCGAGCGCCACCTTGCCGCGGAGCGGCGCGTCCGTGAGCGTCTTCGCACCGCCCACGGCGAGCGTCGCGTCCTGGAGCTTCACGTTGAGGTCACCCGGCTTCACCGCGAAGCCGCCGGCGAGCGCGACCAGCGAGCCGCCGCCCGTCAGCGTCAGGTCGAGGTTCTCGATGCGGTATCGCGCGGCGGCCTCACCCTTGCCGCGCGCAACGTAGTCGACGATGCCGTCCTCGATCTTGATCTTCGAGGCCAGCACGGCGCCCGCGCCGGCGCCGCCGGCGCCGCTGCCGCTCCGCGGCGCTCGTGGCGTGGAGGGCTCCGCGGATCCGCCGAGCGAAGCGAGATTGAGCCGGCCGTCGGCCGCCTGCACCACGCTGATCACCGGCTTCTTCAGCGTGATGTCGCCAAGCTCCACGCGGCCCCGGAGCAGCGGCCACAGCTTGAGCCGGACCGTTCCGCTCTCCAGCCGCACGAACGGGCTCTTGCCGAACTGCGGGTCCTCGGCGATCTCGAGCCCATGCAGCTCGACCGCGGGGAGCGGCAGGGCGGAGATCCGCATGCTCGCGAACTTCACGGGGCGGCCGAGCGCCTGCGACGCATTCGTGGCGATGAGCGCCTGCACGCGCGGCAGATCGACGAGGTACGGAACGGCGACGAGCGCGGCGACCACGAGCACGACGATCGCCGCGACGCCGACGAGAATCCACTTCACGCGCGGCTATTCCGTCTGGATCGCCGAGAGCTTCCAGGGGTTCGGCCCGACCGGGCGCGCGAACGTCCAGTACTCGGTGAAGCTCTGCGGGGAGCGAGTGCCGTCCACGACCTCAGCGCTCGCGTCGTCGACGACGTAGTCGACGAGAGAGCCGGCCAGGTAGACGGTGACGTAGTCCTGACCGGACTCCTGCCACGCCTCCGTGACCTCGGCCCGCTGGACCTCGATCTGCTCAAGCCGGTTGGTGTGGCGTGCCGCCCGCAGCCGGTCGCACTGCCCGACGAGGGTCGTGTACATCCGCGGCGTGAGACGGCTGCTCAGCGCGCTCATGTCGCGGGCGGCGACGGCGCCCTGGACGTCGACGAACACGCGGCGCGCCGCCGCGGCCAGCGCGTCGGCATCGAACGAGGCGTCCATCTGCCGGATGTGAGCGATGCCGCGATCGAGCTCGGTCGGCGGCTCGATGGCGGCGGCCGTCGCCGTGCCGCCCGCGGGATACGCGACGTCGGCGCCGGAAGCGCCGCCGCCGTAGCCGCCGGCGGCGGCGTACGCGGGCTGCTGGGCGCGGCGCGCGCTCATGAACCGGTAGAGGAGATAGAGCGCGCCGCCGATCAGCAGCATGTCCATGAGCCCGAAGCCGCCACCGAAGCCCTGGCCGAGCAACAGGCTGCCGAGCAGCCCGCCAAGGGCAAAGCCGGCGAGCCCGCCCATGATGCCGCCGAACCAGCTGCGCGACGCCGGTGCCGGCTGGGTCGACGGCGCGCTGTACTGCCGCGCCGGGCTCGACGGTATGGTCGGCGACGCCGGCGGCCGCGCCGGCGCCGAGTACGAGCGCGAGCCGCGGCTACCGCCGCTCCCCGCTCGCGCCAGCGCGTCGCCGGCGTGAAGCGCGATTGTCAGCATTACCAGCGCAGGAACGAGCGCCCGTCGCGAGCGTCTCCGTGTCGAATTCATGGCCGTCGCCTCCACCGACATTCTAGCCGCGGGTCCGCAGTTCCTTCTTGAGAATCTTGCCCGTGGGATTCTTCGGCAGCGCGCCGATGAACTCGATCCGCTCCGGCACTTTCACGCCGGCGATGCTCGAGCGGCAGAGCGCCTGCAGCGTCTCCGCGGTGACGTGGACGCCGTCCTTCAGCACGACGAACGCCTTGACCGCCTCGCCGCGAACGGGATCGGGCACGCCGACCACGGCCGCCTCCTTCACTGCCGGATGCCGGAACAGGACCTCCTCCACCTCGCGCGGGAACACCTTGAAGCCCGCGACGTTGATCATGTCCTTGAGGCGATCGACGATGAAGAAGTATCCGTCGCCGTCGCGATAGCCGATGTCGCCGGAGTGGAACCAGCCCTCGCGGATCGACGCCGCGGTTGCCGCCGCGTCGCCGAAATAGCCCTTCATCACGTTCGGGCCCTTGATCACGATCTCGCCCAGCGCGCCGTCGGCGACCTCCCGGTCGTCCGCATCCACGATCTTCATCTCGACGTTCTCGATCGGCGTGCCGACCGAGCCGCGGCGGAAGGCGACGTCGTGGTTGTAGGACGCGAAGGGCGACGTTTCCGTGAGTCCGTAGCCCTGCTGGATCCAGTGGCCGTGGCTGGCGTGCCAGCGCGCCTCCACATCCCCCGGCAGCGTGGCCGCCGCCGAAAAGCACAGCCGCACGGCGCGGAAGTCCGCGGCGGGCATCGACAGGAAGAGGATGTACATGGTCGGCACCCCGTAGAGAATCGTGATGCCGTGCGCGGCCACCGCGGCCACGAAGGCGTCGGGAACGAACCGCTCGTGCAGGAGGAGCGTGCCGCCCGCGGTGACCAGGGAGTTCATGATCGCGTTCTGACCGAAGCAATGGAACATCGGCAGCGCGCAGAGCCCGCGGTCCGCCTCGGTCATCTTGAGATGGTGCACGGTCGCGTAGGCGTTCGACACGATATTGCCGTGGGTCAACATCACACCCTTGGGTCGTCCCGTGGTCGCCGACGTGTAGAGGATGGCGGCCGTCTCGTCGCGGTCCGTGTCGACGGCGCGCAGCGCGCCGCCACCGCGCAGTCCGTCGAGCTCCTTGGCGTGCACGAGATGTCGGACCGAGGGCATCCGCGCGCGCGGTGGCAGGCTCGCGTCGATGCCCTCGGCGGTGACCACCATGGCCGCCGCCGCGTGGTTGATGATGTACTCGAGCTCCTCAACCTTGTAGCTGGTGTTGAGCGACAGGGGCACGAGGCCCGCCTTCAGGGCCGCGTAGTAGGTCAGGACGAATTCGGGCCGATTGGGCAGGTGCAGCGCCACGCGCTCTCCGCGCCCCAGCTCGAGGGCGGCGAAGCCGGCGGCGAGCGCGGAGACGTCGCGGTCGAGCTCGGCGTAGGTCCAGCAGCGGTCGCCGACGATCAGCGCCGAGCGGTCGGCGTGATACCGCGCCGACCGCTCGAGCAGCTGGGCGACGTTCATGGAGTCAGCAGCACCTTGCCCGTGGTCTTGCGGCCCTCCAGCGCGCGGTGCGCTTCGGCGACGTCCTTGAGGGGAAACTCGAACTCCGTGCGGAGCTTCAGCTTGCCGTCGCGGATCCAGCCGAGCACGTCGCCCGCCCGCTGCACCAGCTCGTCCCGCGTGGCGGTGTAGGCGAACAGGCTCGGACGGGTGAGAAACAGCGAGCCCTTGGCGCCGAGGATGCCGGCGTCGAATGGCGGCACCGGCCCGCTGGACTGACCGAAGAGAATCATCATGCCGCGCGGCGCCAGCACGTTGAAGCCCTTCTCGAAGGTGGTCTTGCCGACGGAATCGTAGACGACCTGCACGCCCGTGCCGCCGGTGATGCGCTTGGTTTCCGCCTCGAAATCCTGCTTCGTGTAGAGGATGACCTCGTCGGCTCCCGCCTCGCGCGCGAGCTTGGCCTTTTCCTCGGTCGAGACGGTGCCGATCACGCGCGCGCCGCGCATCTTCGCCATCTGACAGAGGAGCAGACCGACACCGCCGGCCGCCGCGTGTACCAGGCACGTGTCACCCTTCTTCAGCGGGTACGTCGTGCAGGCCAGGTAGTGCGCAGTCATCCCCTGGAGCATGGCCGCCGCGCCCTGCTTGGTGCTGACGCCCTGCGGGAGCACGACGAGCCTGGCCGCCGGGACCGCCGCGTACTGCGCGTAGGCCCCGGGCACGCCCGTATAGGCGACCTTGTCGCCGACCTTGACGTCGGTCACGCCCGGCGCCACGGCCGTGACCGTGCCGCCCGCCTCCAGCCCGAGCGTGAGCGGCATGTCGAGCTTGTAGAGCCCGCTCCGCTGGTAGACGTCGATGTAATTGAGACCGGCCGCGTCGATCTTCACGATGGCCTCGCCGGCCTTCGGAGCCGGCTCGGAAACGTCCTCGAACTTCATCGCCTCGGGACCGCCGGGTGCGTGAACGCGAACGGCTTTCATCGGGACCTCCTGACGTAACGGAGCCGGCGACAATCTCGGGCGGCCCACCCACGCCTCGAGCCACAAACAGCGCCGCCGTTACAGTTGGACGCGAATTATATCACCGGCGTCGTCGGTGACTGCCCCAGCCACCCGCGGAGCCAGTGGTACATCGCATAGCATTCGAGCGCGAACGGCGGAAAGCCGAGGTACCCGAGGACCGGCATCTCGAACACCTTCAGGTGACCGAGATACGGCACCGTGTAGGTCCACCGCGTCGTCGCCCAGTAGTTCCAGAACTCCCACAGCACACCGCAGACGGCGCCGGCGACGAGTAGCGTGAGCAGCCGCGACGCATCCCCTCGCGCCAGGTCGGCGAGCCAAGAGGGCCGGCCCGCGCGCGCGTTCAGCGGCTCCAGCAGCAGCGCGAAGCCCATCCACACGAGCGGCACCAGCCACGCCGACACGATGACGAGGGGCACCACCACCATGAGGGCGCCGAGGGCCATGAACCCCCGCCGCAGGCGGGGCGACGGGCACCAGGGCCGCACGCGGAAGCCGCGGAAGACGGACGCGCGGAGCGCGGCCGCCGTCAGGAGCAGCGCGGGGAAGATCGTCGCGAAGGCCCAGTCGTAGCCGAGCCGCCGCAGCCACGGGTTCGGCTCCATCTCGTGGTACTGCCACCACAGGCCGGCCGCATCGGCGCCGCCGCGCCAGAAGCGCGGCGTGTTGTACCACTCGAAGAGCCACCAGCACGCGATCGAGGCAAGGGCGACCAGCACGCCGTCGGTGCGATGCGTGGTGAGATACGAGGAGCCGCCGAGGCGGGCGGCCATCGCGTCGACGAAGAGCACGTAGCCTGTCCACACGATCGGCGTGAACCAGCGTCCCACGAGCGGCTGGCCGGCGAGGAGCGCGGCCTCAGCCGCCACCATGACCGCGAGGCCGACATACCCGTATCCCCGCAACGGGCAGCTATCTCATCTGCGCGAGGTCGATCGTGAAGCGCGTGATGTCACGACCGTCACCGTCGCCGATGACGAGGGCGACGCGCTCGCGGCCCTTGACGTCCTTCGTGGGAAATCCGTAGACGCAGCGGGCGAGATAGACGCCGTCGGCCTGACGCATGGCCGTGCGCTCGTTCTGCACGAAGCTGGCCTTGATCTCGCGGTCCCCGACCAGCAGCCGCGGGACGTAGTAGCGGGCGAAGTCTTGCGACGAGCCGTGTACGTTGATCCAGAACACCAGCCGGTCACGATTATCCTTCAGGATCCGGGCCGGCTCACCGGGCTTGAGCGGCTTGCCGTTGAAGGCGGCGTGGCGCGCCGCGATGACCAGTCGGTGAAACGGCGTCAGCACGGTGGCCGTCTCGCCGGCGTGGCCCGTCACGCGCCACTCGGCGTCGAACGCCTCGTCGGTGACGCTCCGCTCGCCGACCTCGATCGCCTGGTGCCGCTGATCCTCGCTGAGCACCAGCGTCGCCCCGCCGGCCGCGGGCGGACCGGCCAGCGCCAGCGCCAGCACCACGACCGCGCGGATCAAGGCAGGGCGCCGACCACCACGCGGTTGTAGGTATCGGGCGCGAGGTATTTCGCGGCCACTCGCTGCACGTCGGCGGCGGTGACCTTCGCGATGCGCTCCTTGTACCGGTCGGCGTAGTCGAGGCCGAGCCCTTGCTGCTCGACACTGACGATGAAGTCCGCGACCTTGCCGCTCGTGTCGAGCCGCAGCGGGAACGAGCCGATCAGATAATCCTTGGCGAGCCTGAGCTCACGGTCGCCGACCGACTCACGTCCCATGCGCGCCATCTCATCGCGCACGATCTCGATCACCTTCGGCACTTCCGCCGTGCGCGTGGCCGCGGAGACGATGAAGGAGGCTCCGTAGCGGGCGGGGTTCGGATAGGCATAGACGGCATAGGCGAGGCCGCCTTCATCGCGCACGCGGCCGTAGAGGCGTGAGGCCGAGCCGCCGCCGAGCACGTATGACGCCACTGCCAGCGGGAAGTAATCGGGATCGGTTTGGCGGATTGCCTGCCGGCCGAAGACCACGGTCGCCTGCGTGAGGTCCTTCTTGATCCGCTCCTCGGTGGGCGGTCCACCCGCCGCCGCCTCCGCGACGCCGGGCGGGGGCCCGGCTGGCTTGGCCCAGCCGCCGAACCGGCTCAGGATCTCGCGCTTCGCGTCGGCCACCGTGATGGCGCCGACCACCGCGATGATCGTCGTGTCCGGGCGCACGCGCTCGCGGTGGAAGCGCAGCACGTCGTCACGCGTGATGCGCCCCACCGATTCCACCGTCCCTTCGGCCGGCATCCCGTAGGGGTGGTTGGGGAAGATCAGGCGCGCGACCGCGCGGTTGGCCACCGTGCCGGGATCTTCCTCGGAGCGCTTGATGGCCGCCTGCGTCTGGGCGACCTTGCGCTTGAACTCGGCCTCCGGGAACGTCGGCGCCAGCATTACCTCGGCCATCAAATCGAGGCCGAGGGCGAGGTCGCGCTTGAGGACGGCCAGCGAAACGCTCATGCCGTCGCGGCCCGCGCCCGATTCGAGGCTGCCCCCGACGAACTCGATGGCCGAGTCGAGCTCGAGCCCGCTGCGCTTGGCCGTGCCTCGCGTCAGCAGCGCGCCCGTGAGGCCGGCCAGTCCCGCGCGACCCGGCGGGTCGAGCACGGCGCCGGCGCGCGAGTACGCACGCACGGCCACGATCGGAACGGCCGGCCGCTCGGCCACCAGGAGCACGATTCCGTTCGGCAGGACCTCGCGATGGGCGATGGACCCGGCCGCGCCAGCGGTGCCGGCCAGTAGCGCCGCCACGAGGATGAGGAGCATCACGCGGCCGGCGCGCGCGAGCCGTTTGGAGCTGTGCACGCGCTCATCGTACCCGATGTCGCGAGCCACGTCGGTCAGGGCCGCGGGATGAGGACGCCGACGTTCTTCGTGTCTTCGGCGAAGTAAGCGCGGGCCACGCGCTGGACGTCGTCCGGTGTCACCGCTCGCAGCCGCTCGAGGAACTTGTCCTTGCCGGCATAGGTGCCGATGAGCTCGAAGCGCGCCAGCAACGCCGCCCGGCGGTGCACCGAATCCTCCTGGAACACGAACGCCGCCTCGGTCTGGTTGCGCGCCCGCGTGAGCTCCTCGTCGCTCACGCGCTCGTTCCGCAGACGCTCCATCTCTTCGAGCAGCGCCTTCTCCATCGTGTCTGGCGTCTGACCGGGCATCGGCGTGCCCCAGAACCAGAACAGCGGCGGGTCGAAGGAGAAGTAGCTGTAGTCGCCGCCGGCCTCCAGCGCCAGCTGCCGCTCGTAGACGAGGCGACGATAGAGCCGCGACGCCCGACCGCTCGACAGGATCGTCGACAGCAACTCGAGCGCCGGCGCGTCCGGCGACTGCTGGTTGGGCACGTGGTAGCCGAGATAGACGATGGGCAGCTGCGCTTCCTTCTTGACGACGACGCGGCGCTCGCCGTTCTGGACGGGCTCGACCGCGACCACCGACGGCGGCGCCTCGCCTTTCGGGATCTTGCCGAAGCGGGTCCGGATCTTGGCGAGCACCTCCGGCGCCTTGAAGTCGCCGACGGCGACGAGGATGGCGTTGTTCGGCACATAGTACGTCTTATAGAAGGTCCGGATCTCGTCCGGCGTGATGCGCTTGAGATCCTCCATCCAGCCGATGATCGGATGGCCATACGCGTGGTTCTTGTATGCGAGCGCCGAGACTTCCTCGCCGAGGAAGCCGCCCGGGTCGTCCTCGGTGCGCGTGCGCCGCTCCTCGATGACGACCTGGCGCTCGGAGTTGATCTCGCGAGGGTCGAGCAAAAGGTTCTGCATGCGGTCGGCTTCGAGGTCCATGACGAGATCGATCTTGTCGGCGGCGATGTTCACGTAATACGAGGTGACATCCTGCGAGGTGAACGCGTTGTCCTGGCCGCCATTCTGCTCGACGAGCTGCGCGAACTGGCGCGGCCCGTAGGTCGGCGTGCCCTTGAACATCATGTGCTCGAGGAAGTGTGCGATGCCGGTCGCGCCCGGGCGCTCGTTCCGCGAGCCGACGCGGTACCACATCTGGAACGACACGATCGGGCTCCGGTGGTCCTCGAGCAGCAAAACGCGCAGCCCGTTGTCGAGGGTGGCCGCCACCACCGCGTCGGTGGACTGCGCCCACGCCGGAGTCGTGAGCAGGACCACCATCGCGATCACGCCGAGAAGAGGACGCATCGACCCTGATTATACGCGGCCCGTGTAGCCCCGCATCCAACCGCTGATGGTATGATCGACCGTCATGCGGCTCTGGCTCGCGCTCGTCGCACTGGTGGTGGCGCCGGCGACCGCGGCCGCCGAGACGTGCGCGGAGCCGCTGACTGTCGTCTTCGAGCGCGTGTCCCCCAGCGTCGTCGCGATCCAGGCCATGAAGATCAACAAGGCCAAGCCGCAGCGCCGCTTCGAGACGGTAGTCGGCTCGGGCGTCATCATCGAAAAGGACGGTCAGATCCTGACCAATGCGCACGTCGTCGACGGCGCCGCCTCCCTCAGCGTCAGCCTCGATTCGGGCAACCGTGTCCCCGCGCGCATCGTCGGCCTCGATCCGGTCCTCGACCTCGCCCTCCTGCGTGTCGACACCGCGGGCGCGCTGCCGGCGGCCCGCCTGGGCGACTCGTCGGGCGTGAAAGTGGGCGACGAGGTGGTGGCCATCGGCAACCCGCTCGGCCTCGATCAGACGATGACCCGTGGCATCGTGAGCGCGCTCAACCGGCTGCTGCCCGGCATCTCCGACGAGCCCATGATCCAGACCGACGCGCCGATCAATCCGGGCAACTCCGGCGGGCCGCTCGTCGACCGCTGCGGCAACGTGGTCGGCATCAACACCCTCATCTCGGAAGATGCGCAGTCGATCGGTTTTGCGGTGCCGGTGAGCGCGGCCAAGACCATTTTGCGCGACCTGCGCGAGGTTGGCCGCGTCATCCGGCCGTGGCTCGGCATGCAAGGACGCGCGGTCGACAACCGCCTCGGCGCCGTCGTCCGCATGCCGGTGACTCCCGGGTACCTCGTCGAAGTCGTGTATGACGGCTCGCCGGCCGATCGCGCCGGGGTGCGCGGCGGCAACTTGTCCGTCGCCGTCCAGGGTGAGGAGTACCTGCTCGGCGGCGATATCCTCACGCAGATCAACGGCACGCCGATCCGCTCGCACCAGGATTACGTCGCGCGCGTGAAGACGCTTCGGGTAGGACAGCGCGTGAAGATCATCGTGGTGCGCGACGGAACTCCACGCGAGCTCTCCCTCACCGTCTCCGAGCGTCCTCGTCTGCCCTCTGACCTTTCGGACTAGCTACTCCGCGCCACGAGGCGGGGCGGCGTGGCCCCCGTGAGAAACGGAGGCGATACCCCGCAGATCTTTAGTGGTTCGTCAGCAGCTTTCTGGCGGTGGTGAAGATGGCGCGGAGCATGGGACGGGTGAGCTTGCCGGTGAACGTGTTTTGTTGCGAGGGATGGAACGAGGCGAGTAGCGTGACGCCGTCGGCGAGCG
>Ga0209382_10002212_pt1 | contig 28877 bp, 28 predicted proteins | sample SoiMetdeltSBSDD5_FD_187599 | JGI IMG/M metagenome (GOLD analysis project Ga0209382, IMG submission 187599) | Bulk soil microbial communities from a Populus tree surrounding site in Tennessee, USA - Soil MetaG P. deltoides SBSDD5 (SPAdes) (version 2) | ecosystem: Environmental > Terrestrial >...
TATAACTCCCACCATGTCCATTTTGTATTGAATTGCTTTAAGTGCACCAGTTACAGCAAATACCATTACACCAAATAAATCTAATACCTGAAGTAATAAGGGAATTGAGAAAAAAATATTGTCCAATTATAAATATTAGTTATTTCTTCATATTTAATTAAAGTGATTAATTTCTCTTTACCTATTCAAACAGTTTAATTCTAAAATATTTTAATTTAAGAAGTTTAGAGCTTTCATTTCTTTATTGTTTAATACAATTTCAACTTATGCGATAGAATAAACAAAATCCTATATGAACACAATCTATTTTTTCATCTAGTAACCACTCAATTCGTAGTATAACTTATGCTATTATATTTCGTTTATTAGTACTTCGATAAGGGTGACTTATTATTTTTCCATAATATGATCTTTTTTAGAAAATTCTTCATGCTTTGACAGTATCTCTTTCATCATCCAAGTGTTCTAAAAACTTATAAATCCTTTTAGTAGTAAATTTTTCGTTCTATAAGTATTAAAAAATTTAGTTATATCTTTTTTAGCTAACTATAATTGATTTATAGTCAGGCTTTGGAACTGTTGTACTTTAAAAAACGTGGCATTAAGATTTTTATACAACTTTATTAATTAAAAACTGATTTGGATAATTTTATCGGAATTTTATCATCATCATCATAATGTTACTATCTTTGAAATACGGTTACAAACTTAACTATTAGTTTTATAGCAATGAAACTATAAGAAATATTGTGTATTATACTAAAAATATATTTACAATGATTTAATTAGAACTATGCGATTTTTTTATTTAATTATATATTTGAAAATTAAGATCAGTAAAATACTATTAGCCAAATATATTTTAAATTTTGCATAATAAAACCATAAAATTCCTTAATGACCGTTATTTAAATAAATCCTTTTAAATAATTATATGCTTGTTTTGCTACATAGATAGGATTATCCTGATATGGATATAATTCTACAGTAACAAATCCTTTATACCCAATCTTTTTTATTGTATCAAAAACTTGTTCAAAATCTATAGAGCCTATTCCAGGTATAAGATGATAATGAACTCTATTATCAGCTATGTCTGATAAATGGAAATGCTCTATATAATCAATTAGTTTTAATATTGTTGTGGAAGGATCTTCTTTGACACAATAAAAATGCCCAATGTCAAAATTTAATTTTATATAATCAGAACATATTATTTTCATTAACTGTAAAAATTGTTGAGAGTTCTCAATTAGCAGAGAAGGTTCTGGTTCAACTAATATTTTTACATCATTTTTCTCTGCAATAGATTTGATTTTTTTTAATTCATCTGCAAATATTTTTAGTAGAATATTTGATTCTACTTTATTCTTTTTTATGTTAATTGGACCTCCTGGTTCAGTTGATAGATTTTTAGCACCTAAGTTTTTTGCTAAAAAAATACAATCTATTGTATGTTTTACCCTCATTTCTCGTAACTTATTATCAGGTTCAATCCAGGAAGGATGATAAACATCTCCTATCGCAAATAATGTAAATGCGTTAAGGTTAGAAATTCCTATATTCAAATCTGAAATCAAATTTCTTATTTTCTTTGTTTGATCTTTTGAAAACTCAGGAGGATAAGCATGTGGTATATCACATAAAATTTCTACACCTTTATAACCGATTTTAGCTATCTCTTTTATAGCAGTATCAAGAGAAAATTTCTTAAAAGCATTTGAACTAAATGATAATATCATTTCTAATTTATCACTATTGATAAGATTCTACTAATATTCGTACACTATTGTATCTGTGGATTCCAGGTAAATTTATTAGATTGTTTGTAAAACTCATATGCATTAAACAATGTAACTTTTTCTATTTCATTTTTTCTAAATCCTTCCTTTCTCATTTCTCTAGCAACTAATGGCACACTCAATGGATCGGAAATCCCCCAATCAGCTGCACTATTTATCATTATATTATCTGATCCATTTTTTCTTATAATATCCATTGCTCTCTTTGGTGAAAGTTTCGTTAAAGGATAAACTGAAAGGCCAGCCCATAATCCCAATTCCAATGTTTTTTTTATTGTTTCTTCCGTATTATGATCAATCAGAATTTTCTTTCTATCATATTTACTACTATTTTGGTTTAGTATTTCTTCAATCCTTTCGATTCCTTTAGTTTTATTTTGATGAGGTAAATGAATCATAACGGGAATCTTTTTGGTTGATGCAATATCTAGTTGTTTTATAAAAATGTCCTCTTCTAATTCGTTAATAAGATTGTAGCCTATTTCACCAATTGCTACAACTCTTTCTCTATCTATAAACTTTAACATTGCTTGGAGTGCATCCAACGCTAGTGGTCTCTGTGCAGATTCTTTAGGATTTACAGAAATACATACAAAATGTTCAATTCCAAATTGTTTAGCTCTTGTAGTTTCGAATGATATGAGATGTTCCCAGTAATCAATAAACGTTCCAACAAAAGTCCGTGGACCTCCAAGCCAAAAAGAGGGTTGTACTATAACTTCTATTCCTGCTTTAGACATAGCATCATAGTCATCAGTAGTTCGAGAATACATATGAATATGCGGATCGAAGAATCCAGACATTTATTTATAAAATCATCCAAGTTATATTAAATGTATATATTTTAACATTCTCAATAGAAATTTCATGGTGTTTTCTCTTGTAGTTTTATTTATAATAACCAGTTATATTACATGAAGGGATATCTTATAATTAGTTAGGAATTATAGGAAATATATATATATTAATTATTTAATTTTTGATTTTATTTATTGTCTAATATAGGGTAAAATGTAATTACCTTTACATATTAATACTTAATACTTTTATACAAATTATGATGTATAATTTGTTTAAATGTAAACTCACTCAATTTTTTATAAAAATTTAATCTCTTATTAATGCTTAAATAAATCGAAAACGAACAACTAATAAGATATTAAATTGTTAAGACAACTAGACATTGAAGAATAATTTAAATTCAACAACTACTCACATTAAACGTATTTATAAATCATCTAATATGTTATCGATTGATCTTGCAGGAATGCCTCTTAGAAATCCACTTCTACTTGCATCAGGATTTTTAGGCATCTCTCAGGAAGTTTTTAATAGATTATATAATGATGGCTTAGGAGCTATAGTCAGCAAATCAATAAGTGTTAGCCCTTTAGAGGGATATAAAGGTCCTACAGTTGTTTATCTTGGAGAAAAAGGTTATTTAAATGCTGTAGGGCTTGCAAATCCTGGATCTGATGTATTTGCTCAGGAAATTATGAATAACCAAATTCCTCTTGTTGTTAGTATTGTTGGATCTAGTCAATCAGATTTTCAAAAACTAATAAATAAATTTGATAAGTTGAATATCTTAGCTTATGAGGTTAATCTTTCCTGTCCACATGTGGAAAAGATGGGGATGGAAGTTGGTGATGACCCTGATTTGGTAACTAAAATAATTAAGACTATCAAGACAAGGACAAAAAAACCTGTAATTATCAAAGTTGGAATAGGAAAAAGTGATGTTTTAAAACTTGCAACGATAATCCAAGAATCAGGAGCTGATGCCATAACCGCAATAAATACTATCAGAGCAATGGCAATAAATGTAGAGACAGGAATGCCCATTCTTAGCAATAAAGTCGGGGGATTGTCTGGTATTCCTTTAAAACCAATAGGAGTTAGATGTGTTTATGAAATATTTAAAAAAGTCAATATCCCTGTAATTGGATGTGGTGGAATATTTACTTGGGAAGATGCAATAGAATACATTTTGGCAGGTGCAACAGCTATAGAATTAGGTTCTGTCATCGGGTATAAAGGTTTGAAAGTATTCAATCAAATAAAATTAGGAATTACAAGATATTTGCAGAAGAAAGACTACAAGAACGTAAAGGAGATTGTTGGTCTTGCACACAAATATTGATAAGATACGAATGGTTGTTATTGAAGAGGTAATACAGGAAACTCCTTCGGTAAAAACTTTTGTTTTTGATGACGTATTATCTTCAAGTGCAAAACCTGGGCAATTTTTAATGATCTGGATTCCAAGGACAGAAGAACTTCCAATGAGTGTAATGATCTCAAATAAGAAAAATCATGCTGCTATCACAATACGTAAACATGGCTTTGGATCCACTTCTCTTTTTGAAAAAAAACAAAATGACCTAATTGGTGTACGAGGACCTTATGGCAATTATTTTAGTCTAAATAGGCATTTGCAACGTCCTTTGTTAATAGGAGGTGGAACTGGTTTAGTTCCATTAATGCGTCTAGCTACTTTATTTAGTAAAAAACAAGAAAAATGTACAATAATTATGGGCGCACAAACACAGAAAGAGGTACTATTCAAAGATCTTGCTGAAGAAATATTACGTAAAATAAGGGCTAAGATAATTGTTACTACTGAAGATGGTAGTTATGGGATAAAAGGAGTGGTAACAGATGCTTTAAAATCTATTTTAAAGAAAGAAAAATTTGATATGATCTATACTTGTGGTCCCGAACTTATGATGATGAAAATTTATAATTTATCTGTTATCCATTCGATTCCAATTCAAGCTAGCCTAGAAAGATATATGAAATGTGGAATAGGGATTTGCGCAAGTTGTTGTATAAATGACCAACTTGTGTGCAAAGATGGTACTGTGTTTAATACGAATCAATTATCTGAAATGTCTGAATTTGGAAAAGTTTCCAGAGATAAGGCTGGCCGCCCATGGTATTATTAATTTTTTTCCGAATTATTTCTAGATTAAGTAGAGAGAGAAGAGGAGGTAGGCGGTAATGGTGATCTGGGATCTTTGTTTCTATTTTCAAATCCTTTTGCTCTAAAAGATCTGATTTTTTTATTAATTTTTGATCTTCTGAGAATATATTTATCAAGGTCTATGTCTTTGATATTCAAAAGTGGTTTGCCTTTTTTCCCAATTTTTCCAATAACTTCTGGGTCAAGATGTATTTTTTTCAAGTCTTGGATTATCGAATCAGTACATTCTCTTGTTGCTATTATCAAGTGACAACCATTAATTGAAGAAGTAGAATGTGGTACTAAATATTCTTTAACAGCATAGGATGACATTTCCTTATTCTTAATTGGAATTTTATCTATTATTATTTCATGATCTATATAGTCAACTAATTTTTTGATAGCGAGAATTCCTTGGGTTAAAATTGGAAATACTGCAGTTATATGTGAAGTTTTATCAAATTTTCCCTCAAAAGTAGGACAATATTTATTTATTATCTTGCCAAGCTCAAACCTTGGATGGCTCAAATTATTAATGATGTTATCTTTTTCATTTTCAAGTTCAGTAATGACTATACCATGGTTCTCAAAAATAGATATATTTTCCTCATTAATTTTTGTTAACAGAAATAAACTTAATGGAATTATCGAGCCAAATTTGTCAGTAATTATAACATTCATTTCTTCTTCTACCTCTGTGTATCTTGTAGGAATTTCTTTGTACGTTGTAGCAGTAGCACTAGCTCCAAAAAACAGGTTACCAATTTTTAAAGAACTATAATCTTCCATAAAGATATTATTGGATAGAGTAATTGAATCTAAATTCTGTCTAGTAACATCAAGCATTTCTTCTTTGGGTGCATCATAGATAGGAAAAATCTTAAATTCGTCTATACATCCCAGTAAATTCAGATTTTCTATCACCCCGGCCACTGTTATTTTACAATGGATGTCAGATTCAGGAGAACGTAAAACGTCAGTTATTTGAGTAATATAATTATTAGCAATAATGTATCCAACTTTATTTCCTCGTCTTGTTTCAATAAAGTCCAATAATGCAAATTGTTTTTTTGAAGACGTATTTATTGTACTAATTTTTTTGGTTATACATTTTGATTTAATACTATTAATTAAATTTGACAAGAGATCGAGACGTTTTTCTTGATTGTCTATGATTTCTCTATTCAATTGAATAATAGCTAGTGCTTTTTTGATACCTGTCTCACTTTGTTGACCGTACAAGTCGGATAGATTATAAATTCTTCTAGTAACTTCAGGATTTTTTCTTTCACTTTTGTAAAACCAATCAAACCATTCTGGTAAAATTTTCCAATTCGTTCCTTTAATTTTGTTTAGAGAAAATTCTAACAAGTCAGGATCAATTTCATTAGAAAAAGTAGAAATCCAATTTAGTGGCTCAAACCCATATTCTTTATACTTGTAAATATTGTCCCAAAAATCTGTATTCAATATAATCTATGTAATGAATTATAGTAATGATATTAAAATATAGATATTTTTATTAATTTATTCTATTATTAACTCTCTTTTTATCTTACCGATAGTCAATAATTTTATCTAAGTAAAATAAATTTTAGAACAAGATACTATAAATCTCCAATACCTAAAGTCGTTGTTGTTATTACAAATCCTTTTCTTTCTTTCATTTTCTCTATTGTAATGGTTTTTCGTCTAATTTATTTAATGATTAGTCATCAAGATGAGACTTACTTGTATTGTTTGCAAAAATTAGTGATAAACCATTTATTATTCAAAGATTAAGAATATTATTATATGATTTTTTAACTTTAACAACTCAAAATAAATATATACAATTTTTAAATAAATTATATTATTGTGATAGAATCTAATTGTGAAAATAGGATAGAGGATGATAATTTTACATTCTTAAGCAATGCAAATCAAAGATCTAAACATAATTTTATTATAGATGAGTTGGCCAACAGATTCGAAAAATTATCTGCAACAGATATTCTTAAATGGTCAATTGAAAAATTTGGAACTAAGATTGCATTAGCATCAAGTTTTGGTGCAGAAGATGTTGTAATTATTGATATGATGGTCAAAATAGATAAAAGTAAAACGAAAATCTTGACATTGGATACAGGTAGATTAAACCAAGAAACCTATAATGTTATGGATGAAATACGTAAAAATTATGATATTTCTATAGAATCATACTTCCCAAATTCACAACAAGTTGAAGAGATGGTATTTAAAAAGGGGTTTAACCTCATGTACGAAAGTATAGAAAATAGAAAATTATGCTGTGAAATAAGAAAGGTAAATCCACTTAATCGAGCCCTTGCATCTCTTGATGGATGGATAACAGGTCTAAGAAGAGAGCAGGCAGTTACCCGTTTAAATATTAAAAAAATTGAGATTGATCCAACTCATAATAATATTCTTAAAATTAATCCCATTGCTGATTGGAATGAAAATATGGTTTGGGAATACATAAAAGAAAATCATGTTCCATATAATAAATTACATGACATGGGATTCCCAAGTATTGGATGTGAACCATGTACTCGTGCCATTAGCAAAGGAGAAAATCGTAGATCTGGCAGATGGTGGTGGGAAGAGTCATCTCAAAAGGAATGTGGGCTTCACATTGATACTAGTACAAAAATAGTCTGAATTTTTATAAAGATACCAATACTCTTTGTACTTGCAAGACAAAAGGAATACTAGAACATCAATTTTGATTAGATAGAAATATACAGTCAGTCTCAAGTATAACCAATTGCATTTTATCTTCAATTAGAGGTTATTCTATAGAATTCTTTATTATCATACTAGATAATTGCAAAATTATTATGGGTCTTTGAAAAGAATTAATAATACAATTAATGGTCTAAAAGTTAAAAAGTTGGAAAATTTTCCTATCAAAAATAATATCCTAACAAAAATTCCTGAACCACATGGTGGTCGACTTGTAAATAGGATTTTTGAATCAAAAAATAAGAATACTAAGGATATGTTTTCCATAGAAATTGATGATAGTCTAAGAAATGATGTCGAAAATATCGGAGATGGCATTTTTAGTCCCTTAGAAGGTTTTATTGGAAAAGATGATTTTGAAAGTGTTTTAAAATCTGGAAGATTAAAAAATGGATTGCCATGGACAATTCCTATCATATTAGATGTGGAAGAACCCACTGCAAAAAAAATAAAAGATTATCGGGAAATATCACTCAAAAATAAAGGTGAGCATTTTGCAACGTTCTACTTTGATGAGTATTATCCATATAATAAATTAGAAATGGCGAAGGCATTATACCAATCGGATGACGAACAACATCCTGGGGTAAATAAGACCTTTAAAATGAAAGAATATTTAGTTTCTGGAAGAATTGATGTTTATAAAAAGATAAATGATTTCAAATTACGAAATTATAGAATAGAACCAATAAAGACTAGAGAAGAGATTAAAAGAAGAGGATGGAAAACTATAGTTGGTTTTCAGACCAGAAATATTCCCCACATAGCACATGAAATGCTTCAAAAAGCGGCTTTAAATATCTATGATGGATTATTTCTTAACCCCTTGATTGGAAAAAAGAAAATTGGTGATTTTAAAGACGAATTAATACTCGAATCATATGTAAAGTTAATAGAAAATTATTATCCACCTGAAAGAGTTATGTTTGTTACTCTTCATACCGAGATGAGATATGCAGGACCAAAAGAAGCAATACATCATGCCATTATGAGAAAAAACTTTGGCTGTTCTCATTTTATAGTAGGCAGAGATCACGCTGGTGTAGGTGATTATTATCATCCATTTGCAGCTCAGGAAATCTTCAAAGAATATCCTGATATTGGAATTGAACCAATTTTTTTCCCATCATTTTATTACTGTAAAAAATGCTTAGGATATGCTAATGAGAGAAATTGTCCTCATAGTTTTGAGTATAAAGAAGAATTATCTGGCACAAAAATGAGAAAGATGGTGACTTCGGGAGAAATGCCAGGAAAACATTTAATGAGGCCAGAAATTGCAGATGTGATTATAAAATTTCAAGATCCATTTATTTCTTAAAACTTTGGAATGATACAAAAAACTGTTCCTTTTTATAATTTATTTAGTTATTTAAATGATTTAATAAGGATTGATTCTATTCAGTAACTTTATTGTTTCCCTGTTGTTTAATCTTTGGATTTACGTTCATATTACTCTAAATAATTTTATATAAAATACAATCCATGCATGGAAATTCTTTATTATATTTTTTAAAATATTCTTTCTATATGGGTGTCTTCGTATATCTGATATTTTTTTCAAATAATTTTATATATGCTCAAAATGAATTTGAATCTACTGAAGAAAACCTTAATGTAACAAAATCAAAAAGTCATGAAAGTTTCGTTGTTCCCTTTAGCGCATCGAACACAGACCGTAAAAATCCAGTGATCCATACTTATGAAATTCCTAAAGATGTTAGTTGGATTCTTAATATTGAAAATAATATGACCTACAATAATTCTTCTGAAGCAAAAACAATTATAAAATTGATGGAAAATAAGCCTAGCGAAAAATTCATTGAATTAGCCATGTTTGAACAAAATGAAAAGTTCTGGGTTGCTGTTAATACCAATGAATCTGGTTACATAAAAGTCCATGAACAAGACACTGATGGATGGTCTCGTGATGAACCCATTATTGTAGCACATGCTAATAATCAAGGTTTAACAGTTACTAATGGAAAAAGAATCGTAATTGATAGGTTATCGTTAGATGGTTTTAGCTTAGGTTCTATTGCTGTATATGGAAAAGATGATACCGATTCTCCAATAAATACTTTGGACGGCTATCTTTCATTTGATCTTTTATATGGTAATCCAAGAGATTCTCCATTGTATTTTCTACCTATCGTTATGTTAGTTTCAGTGGGTGGTATAGTATTGTACCTTCTCAAAATTAAGAAAAGAGACCGTGATGATGAATAGATTTGATTAATTATTTTTTTTGATTTATGTAAAAATTGCATATATCTTTTAAATTACAGATTTGGCATTTAGGTCTAATAGGAAGACAAATATTTTGTCCATACATTACAAAAATATTATTTAAAACCAACCAATATTCTTTGTCTATTATTTTTATTAATTCTTCCTCTGTTTTTTTTGCATTCTGTGTATTAACAATACCAATTCTGTTAGAAATTCTGTGAACATGAATATCAACTGGTATGGCTGGTTTATTAAAAGCATATACCAAAACGCAGTTAGCAGTTTTTCTTCCTACACCAGGTAGTCCTAAAAGATCTTCAATTTCATTTGGGACAATTCCATGAAATTTTTCAACAATGATCTTAGAGACTTGTTTAATCCTTTCTGATTTAGTATTGTAAAAACCTATGCTATGTATAATTGATTTTATATCATTCAAATCTGCATTGGCTAATTCTATGACATTCTTATATTTCTGAAAAAGTTTACGAACAATCTTTGACGTATTCTCATCTCTTGAACGAGCAGATAAAATAGTTCCAATTAATATTTTAAATGGATCATTATCTTCTTCCATTTGAAGTTCTTTTAGAGCTGTAAGTCGTGAGAGATTTTCAGAATAATATAAGGTTGTCTTCATTTTATTAAGAATATTTTCTATTTTTATCAGTTCTTGACCGTTATTATTATTATTATTATTATTCTGAAGTTTTAGCTTGGATTTTTTCTTCAATTTTTATTTATTTTTGTAGTATGCTATGAATAATAAAAAAATTTAGGTAGATATGTTTATTTATGCACAATTTATGAATTACAAATTACCTCTAACTCTATAATCTTTGAATATTTTATAAGATTTGTGCACAAGATGTTAATTCTTTTATATCGCCATTTGAATATTAAAGGAAGATACTTTTATCTAATAATTTTAAACCCTATAGATTTTAACAACTATAATTATTAAATAAAAAAGAATGTTGGATATATATTATTTAACTTATTCCTGATGTCAGTGAGAGTGTTCTCTTACTGAACGGGATTTTCGTAAATTTACTCCTTCGTCAACTGGTATATCTGGTATATCCATGCCTGTTCTTTGTTCCGCCATAAAGCTAGCTTCATCTAAAATTCTACCAACGTCTTCTCCATAATTACTAAAATCAAATGAATTATTCCCAATCCCACTGGCATTAGTTAAAATATCGTTGAATGCTGAGTTTATTTCATTTAGCTCTCCATCAGCTTCCGGTAAAACATCATTTATTTTTCCTTTTATATGTGAGAGAGCACCCATTGCTGGGCCTAATGCTGCCATTGAATCACCTATGTCTATTGTAGATTCCAATCTCATGTGGACTTGTTCCAGAGCTAATTTTATTTGTGACATTGTTCTAGCAGTTTTTCTAACTTGAGCAAGTTCAGTAGAAATCATTTTGCCTTGTTGTGAATCATGTTTTTGTAAAGATGAAACTACCTGATCAAAATAAATTTTTTCACGTAATTTTAGTTTTTCCAACATTGAATCAAGTTTTTTATTTTGTGTTTGTATTTTATTTTTAGCTAATTCCATTTTAGGTTTTAGAGGTTGTGGCGATCGTAAAGTCTCTCTTAGTATATCAGTAGAATTCCGTTTTTTTTCTTTAATCCAATTATTGCTAAAATGGTTATCCATGAATACTAATACTATTCTTATTCAGACCTTAAACTATAATGTCATCTTTGAATAACTAACTAGTAATTTTTTATAAACATCCCACAACTAGAAATTACATTAATAAAATATAGATCCACTGTAATTATTAATTGATATCATTATTACTTAAATTGGTTAAACCGACTTAGATGAAGTATTAAAGTAAACAACGAAAACACTATCTTCTTATAAGTTAAAGCAGTTAAATGATATTTTAATGTATAGTAAACAAGTAATAAATAATCGAATTGATAGAAAGTTTTAATCTTACTTCTTAATTATCTTATAAAAATAGAGTATTTTATTATTAACAATATATAGAAAAATTACTATATTTAATGAATAGTAAATAAATTACAATGAATGAATATATATACAAATCAATTTTATTATTTATTTTGTTTTCTAAATGAATATATTACAATGGTGCAATATTGATGAATGCCTTTTAATTGCAGAAACTGATGAGGTCTACAAAAAATATGCAGGTTTAAATTATTCAAATGAATCAATACTCTCTATTGCAAAATTAAGATTGTTAAACTCGGAGCTATTTTTAAAAAATTATACAGAACCACTAGATCTTTTTCTTTCAGTAGTAGAAAATTTTGCAGATTCTTCAACTAAAGATTTAGAGCTTAAGTTACATGATATTAGAACTAAAAAGATTGTTTCAAAGTATAAATTCAATAATAAGAATATAAATTGGAATACCTGGAGGCAATTTAACAATAATGAAAAGAATTCTCAGAAACGAAAGGAAGTTTTTGATGAGTTTATAGAAAAAACAAAATATATTTCTCCGATTATCTATACTCGCTTTGAAAAAATACGGTCACTTTATTCAACTATTCAGAGTATCTGTAGTAATACTTCAATTGGGTCTAATTATCTAGATCCACTATCAGGTTATTTGATGAACGAAAAAATAACATATACAAAATTTATAAATTTTGTCAAATATATGGGTAATAATTCAAGCAAAACTTTCAAACAATCTCTTCAAAATATGTCGAGTGAAATTTTAAAAAGAAATGCAGAATATTATGATGATTTTTATTTCTTTCGAAATATGGCCTATAAAGATTTTGACAAGACTTTTAAAAAAATTAATGCAGTAAAAGAAGTAAAAAAAATTCTAAAAATTTTAAATTTTGATCTAAATAGAATAAATTTTGATATAGAAAATAGGCAAAATAAATATCCTTCACCGATATGTTTTTTTGTTAGAATACCTTATGATATTCGCATTTTGTATAAATCTGAAAGCCCTTATTTTGATCTTCAAGGGTGTTTTCATGAATCAGGGCATGCTATGCATGCAATCTCTATAAGCCCAGAAAAAGAATATTGGAAAAAATATTATATTCCTATGGGAATAGCGGAAATTTTTTCTATATTGCTAGAACGTTTAACAAAAAAAAGAATTTTTCTCAAATCCTCTATTGGAATAACAGATGATAAGTTATTGGATAAATTGGAATCAAGAAATAACTTTATGGAATTATTTTTCGTCACATTTTATTCTGCTAATGCACTTATGAAATCAAGTTTTTGGAAAAATCATCTAAGTATTGAAGCTTCTAATTTGTTATATTCAAAATTAGTCAAAGATTTTACAGGAATTGAAATTCCTGGAGGCTATTGGATGCTACATCATATACTCCCTGAAGCTATAATGTATGTTCCAAGTTATCTGTTTGCAGCAGTTAGGGCTAAAGAATTGGATATTCATTTACAAAATATTTTCGGTGAAACATGGTGGAAAGATAAAGAATCAGGAGAATATTTACAGCAAATAATGTCTCCGGGTGCAGATATTGATCTTTCAGTATTTTCAAAATTTGATAGTGATATATTTTTAAAAGAAATCATATCTGTATAATAGTTGAAAAATATTTTGTCAAATGGTCGTAAAAGTACTTTAACTAAGAAATTATATTATATTAAAAAGTGATTAATTCTCCTATGAACAATATCTGTATTTCTAGAGGTAGAATTAATTATACCTTGTATGTTATCATAGTTGTTTTTATCAATAAGATTATATTTCAATAATTATTTATAGTTGGATTATTTTATTATGCAGTATAATGAATTAAACGCTAACGTATTTGTAGAAAAAATGGCTGTTATTCGCTTCTAAATCTAACTTAATATAGACTATTAAAATACCCAAAATTATAAATTGAAATAACTATCATTTTACTTTAGAATGAAAAGAGAATTTATTGCCTCTAGAATTGAGGCAACACAAGACGGTAGTCCTTATGTTTATGTAACGTTCTCAGATCCTCACGACTACAAACCAGGAAGTGATAAAAGAATGAATCCTTTTGGTCCTAATGTTATGGCATTTACTTCTCCAGAAGATTTAATGAAAAATCTACCAAAAGCAATGGGTGATATATCCAAAATGATTTCTGGAGGTATGGGTGGAGGAGCAGGGATGACAGGAGATAATCCCACCTTTAAGATAACCATGAAAGATTATGAGGATATGAATATAAAAGTTGGAGATAAAGTTACTATAGAGATAAAGAAATCTGATTCAGGAAGTATTTATACATAAGCAGTCATCTAATAATTTTTTTATCCTTCGTATTTTATTAAGCTAGCAAATAATATTGTAAATTTTGTACTAACAAATAGATTATAATAGCAATAAGAATACACCAGGAAGGTTTTCTAAAAGGTAATTTTTTTTTCATAAACTTGATAAATGACAGATTGTTTTTAAGAATATGTTGGTTAATATAGATACTACAGCATCGCTTGAAAGTTTTAGAAAGTTTATAATTGTGAGTACTTGTAAATCGTTTATTCCTGAAAGTTATTTTCGTGATTATGAGGTCTTTCCGGAACGGGAAGATGGGCCAGGAGCCATTTATATAGAGGCTGTTGATAAGGTAACTTTAAAACGAATTAGAGAAATGACTTTTGTAAATGCAAAAGATATTTTAGGAATAATATATTCTTCTAAGAGTGGCAATACTCAATTAAAATGGAGACAAATTAGGAAAAAATCAGGCAAAGTTAACGGAACTGCATCACCTAATGCATTAGTTAATCTTGTTGAATCAGGTGTATTAACGCAAGAATGGGTGGATGATTATCTTGAATCTGCACAAAATTTAAATAAATCAACTAACCAGTCAAATGAAAGCTCTGAATCAAATCCAAGCCCAGCCGTTTGATTTAAAATTAATATACCTACTAAAAAGTTGATATGAAAAGTAAAGAGGTCTCAAGTTCCTCTGGTAAGGCTATGTTTGTTATTCCAGAAGATTCTGATGATCTTTTTACTTTAAGAAGGATCATCGAGACAGATAATATAGTAGTATCTGATACCTCTAGAGTTATAAAATTTGAAAAGGAATATTCCAGACCCGATAGAGAAAGAGTAAAAATCCGTGTATCAGTTAAAGTAGAAAAAATAGGTTTAGATGAATCTATAGATAGATTGAGAATAGCTGGGACAATAATTGAATCAAATAATAGTCTTGTACCAAAAGGAACATATCATTCAATTATAGTTCAAATTGGAAATAATATCATTGTTGATAAAGGTAAAAAATGGGAAGAGTTAGATTTAAAACTTTTGAAATCTGAATTCGCAGGAACTTTTATTATTGTAGCTATTGATACAAAGGAATCTGGAATTGCGAAAATAGCTGGAACCCATTTAGAAATTATTCCAAATATTTATTCAGGACAAAGCGGAAAATATTTTACTCAAGGAGCAAAGAATAATCCCAATATAGAAGCCTTCTTTGAAGAAGTATATCTTGCATTACATAATATAATAAATGAAGATGGAAAATATAAAGTAATAATATTTGGTCCAGGGGAAACAAAAAGGAGATTTTACAATTTTATTATAGGTAAAAAATCTACTTATAAAGATAACTCAATTGTTATTGATGGGATTGATGTAGCAGGCGAAGATGGAATACTGGTATTTCTCAGATCTCCGTCACTCAAAGAAGTTATGAGTACTAGTAAAATATCATTTGTATCTTCAATATTAGACAATATTATGTTACAGGTTAGTAGAGGTGAAGAAAAATATGTTATGGGATTCCGAGAAGTGGGTGAGGCAATTAAATTGAAATCTGTTGAATCTATTGTTTTTTCTGATTCTATATTTAAAGATTTAAAGGAGGAACAAATAATAAATATGCTAAATACAGCAGAAAAATATGGAGCTAATGTATATGCTGTTGACTCTTCAACAGATATCGGATTAAGAGTATCTGCATTAGGTGGCATAGTTGCATTGCTTCGATACCAACTTCGTTAAATAGCTTAATCCTTTTCTAGAACTTATTCGGTAATGAAATATTATTCTAGTCCTCCAATAAATATTGATTGAATTTCAAGCATTTCTGCGACTAACTATGACTGTAACATTATCTAAACCACCATTATTAATAGCTTTTTCTACTAGGCTTTTACAGATTTGATCACATTTTTTTTTATAATTATCTTTAAATATATTTAATATTTCGTTTTCGTATATCATATCTGTAAGACCATCAGAACATAATAGTAAATATTCTCCTTGATGCCATTTACAATTAGTTATATATGGATTTATTTGTTCGCTTATACCCAAAGCCTGGGTTAAAATGTGTCTGAAAGGATGTTGGTAGGTATTTTCTTTTGAAATCCTTACCTCTCTGTCTTGATTATCAACTAATGTATGATCTATGGTCAGCTTTGAAATCTTTTCTTTTTGGATATCAATAATATATGACCTACTATCTCCAATATTTGCAATATGTAAATTATTATTTTCAGATATTACACAAAGGACGACTGTTGTTCCCATATTGTATAACGAAGGGTTATATGATCCTTCTCTTCTAATTTTATAATTTGCAAGATTTAATGCTTGTATTAGATAATTCTCTATTTTTATTTCCTTTTTAGTATTATTTTCTATTTGGTTAGTTAAATATTTAGAAATAATTTCTACCGCTAGCTTACTTGCTATTTCTCCTCCATTGTGACCTCCCATTCCATCTGCAATCATTAAAATTTTAGATTTTCTATTGATGTATGTAGAGTCTTCGTTATTTGCTCTGACTTTTCCAATATCTGAGCGAACAGAGATTTCTATGTTATTTGATGGCACTATGAATTATTTTATTCAGATTTTAATTTAAATTTTTTCTGAGCAATTACTAAAACTGCTACTTTGAATATAGATCATAATAGTGATATTATAGCTATTTTAATTTTTAGCTTTTAATAGAATCGATCATCCATTTTAGATATGATTTAGAGACATCATTCATCTTAACTTCAATGATTTCTGGAACATCATACGGGTGAATTCTTGCAATTTCCAGTTTAAGTTTTGTTGCCAGAGATTTGGTTGTTTTCAAAAGGACCATGATCTCTTCATGATCTTCAAGTTTGTTACTCCAAGAATAAAATGATCTAATAGGCATTAAACTAATACATGCACATAATTTTTTTTCTATAATGAGATCATTAACATTCTGAATTATCGATTCCTTATTTGGAAATGTAGATATTATTATGACAGCTGACTGGTTTCTCCCCCGTCTCATTGGTACTTAAACTATAACAGAGTATTATAAGATTTTAGATCTTTTTTTTGATACTATCTTCTTATATATATATGGGAGAAGAATATTGTAAATTTTATCAAAAAATATATAGAAATTTAATTTAAGAGTTGCTTTTACCATTGAAAAATAAAGAAATTCTCATTTAGCACTAAATTACTAAACTGAGAAGATTAAATTTAAACAATACTTCTTAAATAGCATTATATAGGATTAAGTTCATACTTTTTAGAATGTACTGTACTAATGTGGGAGATTAAAAACCTAATGAATTCATTCTACAATAACTATTTCTGTATAAAGATGATAATTTTATATTTTAAATAATTATTATAATACTGAAATTTATAAATTCAGACGAGGTTTTAGAGGATGTTATTTATTATATGTATATCTTGGGTATTAAAAATTCTAAAAGCGCAATGTTCTTTTTTATAATAATTGCGTCTCTTAAATAAGAAATATGATTATCACTTACATCAACTATAACTAAGAATTACCATATTTTGTTCCTCTGTAAATTACAGTTATTCAGTAGAATACAATTATGTATGATTACTATTATTTCTTCTAATTATTGGCATCTTCATATTTTAAATAAGTCTTTTTTTATAATAATTTACTATGATAAGTCACCAATATTTAACAATATATAAATGTAATTTAATATACTTCCTAAAAAATATTAACTAAGAACGTAATAATTAACTAGGTATTACCTTATTTATATTTACAAGTATTAACTCCTCTCCATACAACATATAAAATAATAGAAAATAATAAAATCAAATAAACAATTAAACCTCATTATATTAAATATAATTATATTTATTAAAAATTATTATTAGTTCTTTCTTATTTGGAGATCTATATTAAAATTAAATTATTAATTCTTGACCATATAATGAAATATATAAAATATAACAAAATTCTTTTAATATAAATTAATAATGCCAAAAATAACTCTCAAATAGAATTTTTATAATAAATAGCCCTACAAAAAGTAGGTATAAGATAAATAATGAATAGACAATACTTTTAATATTATTAATATTATTACTCTCAATATAAATGACATCAGGATTCTTATTTTTTTTATTTAAAAGAATCATCAATATGTTTATAGTCTTATTTTCAATTCTTGTTCTAACTATCTCTCTTCTGGGCCCAACAATGGACAATGTAATTAAGGATTCTGTGAAATACAGTATTATAGATAGTTTAAGTAATCAAAAAATTGAGTTTAAGGATATTACAGAACGCCAAAGATATATCGACCAACAGATTCAATTGCAGATTAAAAACTTGGGGTTAGAAGAACCATGGTATTCTCCTAATCGATTTTTTAATACTTTACTCAAAGTTATGGTATTAGATCTTGGAAAATCGAATTTCTTTGTAAGTGATTCAGGATCATCATCTGTAAAAGATATAATAATTGAAAAGATTCCTAAAACTCTTTTACTTTTTACAACATCAACAATGGTTATTGCGTTAATAGGCGTTTATTTGGGAGTTTTTTTGGCTAGTCGGACGGAATCCAAATTGGATAGAATCAATTCAATCTTTGCTATTTTCGGTAATAGCACTCCCATATGGTGGTTCGGAATGATAATGATCTTTATTTTCGCCTTCTCGCTAAATATATTCCCGGCCCGTTCAACACCATTAACTCCTCCAGATGATCCATTATATTTTTTTGATTTGCTATATCATATGATCCTTCCATTTATTACAATGGTAATTCTTGGATTCGGATCTGTTGCATATATTGTTAGACATATAGTTTCTGGAATATTACAAGAAGACTTTATTAAAGCAAAATTTGCAATGGGTATTCCTAAAAAGAAAATACTCTATTCTCATGCTCTTAAAAATGCAGCTCCTCCTATAGTTACAATGATAGCTCTCGGTCTAGCTGGATCCTTTGGTGGAGCTTTTACTGTTGAAGTAGTCTTTGATTGGCCAGGAATGGGAAAATTATATTTTGATGCTATTGGATTAATGGACGTTCCTATTATTATCGGCCTTACTTATATCTCTACATTGATCTTTCTTGTAACAGTTTTTTTTATAGATCTAATTTATGCATTTTTTGACCCTAGGGTGAAATTAAATGAGTAATAAAGAATCTGATAACAATAACAATATCGATCATACTCACTCCGACAATGAAATTAACAATAACAAAAATTCCGGTTCTAATGCGAAAAATATAGAATTTGCTAATTCTAAAAAGAATTTAATTCTAAAGAATAACAAGGATGATAAATATACCGAAAATATAAATAATAATTTAACTTTTATATCTGAATTTATTAGAAGTAAAAGCGGTATCACAGGAGTAATTATTCTTTTAATCTTGATATCTATGACCCTCTATGCTTTCTTTGGTATCCCTTTTCTATCTTTTAAAGAATGGAACAATCCCAATTATTGGATTGATAATCCTAGGCTTGCATCTCCTATATGGAGTGATTTTTATGGATTTTTCGGAAGAAACATACCTGAACATCTGATTCTTTCTTCTTCTTCTGATAATAATGACGCGTCTAGTAGCAAAAATAAGGTAACAATATCTACTACAAATGAAAATGGTGTTACTATCGTTACCCATTCATATCATATTAATTATAATTCTGATATTCCACCAAATGATTTTATGATAACCTATTCACTACATAAAGGAGAAATTCCCCCTGCCATTGAAATAGAATTAGTAAGACCAAACAAAACTAAATTTGATATTTATTTCGAATCAATTACTCCATCAATCTCTGGTTCAAATCAGAGCATAACATTGGGAAGAATCTTTTCTACAGACAATTTAATCCATCAAAAATTACTTGATTACTTAAAATTTTATGATTATAAACAAGAAACTTCAAAACCTGAAATAATGCTATTTTCAAATCAAGATACTCGATCAATCATGAAAGGAAATTATACTTTCAATGTTAAATTTTATCTCTTCAATAATGAAGACAAAATTCTAAATTCTAAATTAATTCTTGGAGGCAAAAAATTTGGATTAATGGGCACTGACGAATTACGAAGAGATTTAACCGTCGGCTTGCTGTGGGGAGCACCTGTTGCTTTATTTATAGGTTTATCTGTTTCTACAATTTCCATTATAATTGGCATGATATATGGTGTTATTGCTGGTTACAAAGGAAAAAGAACAGATGAAGGTCTTATGAGAATTAATGATATTTTCTATTCTTTACCTACTCTACCGCTATTGATTATTTTGTCTTTATTTATAGGAAGAAGTATCTTTCTTATTGTTTTATTTTTAATATTTTTTGGATGGATGGGTACTGCTAAGATTTCTCGAAGTCTAGCATTACAGATAAAGAATTTTCAATATGTTGAAGCAGCAAAGCTTATTGGACAACCAGACATCAAAATAATCTTTAAACATATAATTCCTCAACTACTTCCTTTAACTTTTGCAAGCATTGCTATTTCAGTTCCAGGAGCAATTCTAGCGGAGGCTTCGCTTAGCTTCATCGGTTTAGGAGATCCATCTATTCCAACATGGGGTCAAATACTTCATGAAGCTCATATAGCCGCAGCTGCATCTAGAGGGCTATGGTGGTGGTTAATTCCTCCTGGTATGTTAATTGCTTTAACGGGACTTGCATTTGTTCTTATTGGAAATACAATAGACTATATCCTGAATCCCAAGATGAAAAGAATGTAACTCAATGGACATATTTCTTAATAATATCATAAAAAAAAATTTATTTGTGAAAATTTCATAATATTGAATGAATATAATTATCGAAAAGGCTGATGATTGCATATTAAGACCAAATTTTCATAAGCTTGTTATGTTAGTTACTATGATCATTATAATTTCTGGATTAAATTTAATGGGTGATAATGATGATTCACTTTCACAAGTAAATGATTCTTCTTCTGCTTCACCCTTATCCAATAAAAGTCAACAAACACAAGAATCTCTGGGCTCAACAAATAGAGATGCTATATTATCTTATGAACAAGGAAATAAATTTTTGAATGCTAAAAATTATGATCAAGCTATAACATCTTATAAAAATGCAATTACATTCGATCCAAATTGGGCGGCACCCTTAATTAAACAGGGAAATGCATTTTTTGAATTAGCCAATTATACTACCGCTATAGAATTATACGATAAAGCGTTTGAAATATTGGGAAATTTAGATGAAAAAATCAAATCTGTTGATAAAAATAATGGCCCCAAACCTTATTGGCTTGATATTTGGTTTGACAAGGGAGAAGCACTTACTAACTTAAAAAAATTCGATGATGCAATAGCTTTATACAATAAATTAATTTCTTTAGATCCTAATTGGGCTAATCCATGGAACAGTATAGGCTGGGCACTTCAAAAACAAGGTAAAAATGATGAGGCTGTTACTGCATTTGATAAAGCAACGAAGTTAAAACCAACGTGGGCTAAGCCATGGAATAGTAAAGGATGGGCATTATACAAAACAGGAAAATTCGATGAAGCATTATCTTCTTTTGATAAAGCCATTGCTCTAGAACCAAAATGGGATAAACCTTGGTTTAATAAGGGAAAAATATTATATCAACTAGAGAATTATCCAGATGCAAAACAATTTGTAGAACATGCATTATCTTTGAAAGCAGATCCTAAAACTTCTGCTTTATTGGAAAGCATCAATGCAAAAATACAACAAACGTCAATAACAACAACAACAGTTCCGTAATTTTTGTTACTATTATTTTTTATAGATAGTAAGAAGTTATTCAAAAAATTTTCTGAGCGTTGAAATATTATCAGGAGAAAGTTTGATTGTATATGCTGATGCGTCTTCAGAATAAACCTTAGACAGAGCATCCAAAAATCGAGCCTTGTCAATTCCTCTATCAAAAGTACCACCAGATTCTTTAATACAAAGAGGAAATTTTTGCATTTTCAATCCTTTACTATTTAAATAACTAATGAATTTAGTATATTTTTCGGTATCATAAGAATTAATGCCTTTTTCATTGCATAACATAATCCAAACATCTATTGTATTTTGATAAAAGGCTTTATCACGTAATTCTTCGAGTGTCATATAGTCGTTATTGACATATATCTTTTACATATATTATACTTTGTTGCTCTTCTAAATTATATTTTATTCGAGCTAATTTGATAATATTCAACTAATAATATTGTTATTGATTACATTTCACTTTATTCTATTATCAAACTAATACTATTTCCATTGCGATCAAAGGCACCTATTGTTTCATACTCGTATGGATAGCTAATTATTATAGAAACTACTCCGAAAAAATTGTTTAAATCTTGTAATGATGGTCTATTAGAACCTCCTGGATGGGAATGGGCTGTTCCTATATAAGAAAGATCCATAGGTAATTCATTTGTAGGGAAACCAGAGTAATAAGGCCCACCTGAAGCGAAAGGTGGAACTACTAATCCGTCAATTCGTATTTCACCATTTTTCTTGCTTTTACCTTGCAAAATAAGAATTCCTTCATGAGGATGCCATGTCTTGGAATATGTAATAATTCCATCTGCAGATTGTTTTGTAAGGATTACTTGTCGGTTATATTCACTTTGCTTTTTTTTACTTTTATCGTTAGCATTAACAGCAGATCCTTCCTTTTTATTTTTTAAGAAATTAAAAAACAAGTATAAAATATGATAATAAAATGATATTTATTAATATCTACAAATTCTTCAATCTTAGACATATTTTTTAATGGCTTTATGTACAAAATAATGACATAATGACTAAAAACTGTACAATGATCCTGTCTGAATTAGGACCATTTGTATTTGATAATGAAAATAAGTTAATTTACTCAAAAAAATTCAAAAATATCATTTCTTCTAATATTTTGATTTCCAATGGTGATTATTCTGAAATTCTTGATATCTCTGATAAATTACGTAGATATGATTCCGTTTTTAGTAATGATGCGGGTTTGATATCCTATCTTCGAAATAATGGAATTAATGTTTATGTACTGCCTTCAGAAAAAATTAGAGAAATTTCAAAGCATAAACTAAATTATCTTATACAGGCGGGTTTTGCTGAAAATGAATATGATGCACATATGCAACTAAGACAATTTGCTCTAGATTTTTCTTCTAGCAAAGTACGACGAATTTCCGAGAAACTAGATCTCCATATCAGTCAGTCAATTAACGCTCTTGATGAACTAGATAAGATCATAAATGTGATAGGAGCAAGACTTCGTGAGTGGTACGGATTACATTTTCCTGAACTTGATTATTTAATACAGAATATCTTTACCTATGCTGAAATCGTTAAGTTATCAGGAAATCGAAACAATATCGATTTAAATATGCTTGAAAATCTTGGAATAGAGAGTAAAAAAGCAGACATGATAGTTGTAGCTGTTCAAAGAAGTAAAGGGGGAGATATTTTAGAAGAAAATTTGTCTTTAATTAAAAAACTTGCTAATGAAGTTATAATGCAAACCGAATTAAGAAAGGTTCTTGCCCAACAAATTGAAGAAATGATGGAAAAGATCGCTCCAAACATTAAGGAATTATTAACAGCCACGGTAGGAGCAAGACTGATGGCTAAAGCTGGAAGTCTCCAAAAACTTTCGGTTATGCCAGCTAGTACTATTCAAATAATAGGCGCTGAAAAAGCACTTTTTAGATCTTTAAAAACAGGAGCTCCTCCGCCAAAACATGGAATTTTGTTTCAACATCCTATATTACATTCAGCACCTAAATGGCAAAGAGGAAAGATGGCCAGAGCAATTGCTTCAAAAATTGCTATTGCAGCAAGAATAGATCTATTTAGAAATGGAGAAAAGGATTTAGATATTTCTGAACAACTGAATAAACGAATAGCTGAAATACAAGAAAAATATAAAGAACCAAGACTCAGCGAACAAAAACCTTATAGAAAGGAAATGATGATGAATTATAAGAGAAACCCAAAAAAACGATTTAATAAATTCAATAAAAAACATCTAAAGAAAAACAAATTTTCTAAAAGAAATAGATATTAATCCAAGATATTTCTTGTAAAATTTTATGTATGTTATATTTAAATATGAATTAACAAATTATTATTTATATATTTAGATGAAAAATATTAGCACTGAAGGAGAAGAAATACCTTTAACGTCACCATCATCTCCATCATCCTCAGGGTCTGTGAGTAAATTCAATAATGACTTTGATGGATATAGATGGGTTATTTTTAATGGCCAAAAACATTTAGCTACTTTGAATTTATTTAAGGGAAACACAGTGTATGATGAAAAACTAATAACAATCGATAAGCAAGAATATCGGCTTTGGGATATTTTTAGAAGTAAACTTGCAGCAGCTCTAGTCAAGGGTTTGAAAAACCTTCCTATAAAAAACAAAACTAAAGTCCTTTATTTAGGTGCATCTACTGGAACTACAGTAAGCCATATTTCTGATATTATAGGGAATTCTGGCGTAATTTTTGCAATAGAATCTTCTATTCGTGTGGCTAGAGAGCTCATAGAAAACGTTGCTTCGAAAAGAGAAAATATTATTCCAATCATAGAAGATGCTCGAAAACCTCTCTCATACTTCTCTATATATGGTGATGTGGATGTGGTGTATTGCGATATTGCTCAACCTGATCAAACTGAAATAGCAATAGACAATTGTAAAACTTTTCTTAAAGATAATGGGAAAATATTGCTAGTAGTAAAGACTCGAAGTATAGATGTAACTCAAGATCCAAGAACAGTCATACTTCAAGAAGCAAAAAAACTAGAAAATAGTGGATTTCACCTTGAACAAATTTTAAATCTTGATCCTTATGATAAAGATCATGGATTGATATATGCAACATTACAGTCAAATTAAATAAAATCATAAATCTTACTTTGTTTGCATGTTATTTCTATTATAGGTCTCCATGATTTTCTTACAAAGTATGGAAATTCCTTATATTCCTTAATCCAAGTATTTATAAAATACATAGTTTTTTTATCAGATGGATAACCACTTCCAATATTTTGAAAATTTTCTTCCAACATTTGGATTTCTCGATCCCGTATTACTTTTGCAATTATTGAAGCTGCGGATACAGCAGGGTTTATTCTATCTGCTTTATGCATTGCAATGACATGGGTATTATTTTTTAAATCTAAATTTGACTTTAGGTAATTTGTGTATCTATTGATATTTACATCACAGGAATCCACATATGCAATATCTGCTGCCAGATGTTTAATAATCGTTGACATTATTCCCCCTTCTAATTTATTTAATTTTCTTTGATATACATTTTCATCTATAGTCTTACAATCAACCTTGTATATACATATGAATTCTGTAAAATCTAATATTTTATAAAATAAAAGATTTCTTTTTTTTTTAGTTAATGCTTTTGAGTCTCTTACTCCTATTCTCTCCAATTTTTTAATATTACTATGTTTAATACTAATACCAGCAATTATAAGAGGACCTATGACTGAACCTCTTCCAGCTTCATCAATCCCACATATCAACACATTAATAGTTCTCCTTAAGTCCATCTCTTACATTAAAATTTCTATAAAATGTTAAACCAAAGATTGGTAATTATATAATATATAAATTCTATGATTTTACTAAACTATGGATAATTTTATACAGATAACTGAAGGTCAAACAAAATTGCTTGTTCCGAAAAATTCGCTTCAAGAAAAGGTTCCACCACACTTTCCTGCTTTTTTTAATCCACTCGCAAAGTTAAATAGAGATTTGTCAATTTATATTTATAACATTTTTTTAGATGAATATAGCAACAATAAAAATAATCAAATCACCTTTGCTGATGCATTTGGAGGTATTGGACCTAGAGGACTCCGCGTAGCAGTAGAAGTACCTAAAGTTTCCAAAATTTACATAAATGATATTAATGAACTAGCCATAACAGCTGCTAAAGAATCAGCACTACTAAATAATGTCAATGAAAAATGTATTTTTTCGTTAAATGAGGTATGTAAATTCCTTATTTCGAGGCCAACAGAAAGAAACAAAAGATTTACGATAGTAGATTTGGATCCATTTGGAAGCCCTTCACCCTTTATTGAATGTGTTCTCAGAGCTGTGGAAGATGATGGATTAATTTCTATTACTGCAACTGATACTGCAGTTTTAAGTGGAATATATCAAAAAGTATGCCTCAGAAAATATTTTGGTTTATCTATTAACAGTATCTATTCAAATGAAGTTGCTACACGCTTAATAATATCTTCAACAGCATTAATTGCTGCAAGATTGGGAATATATGTATTTCCTATCTATGCTCATTCAAATAGACATTATTTTCGTGTATATCTTAAAGCATCAATAAGTAATTCTATGGCTAACAAGGTTTTTGATAACCTCGGTTACATAAAACATTGTTTTAACTGTGGCGAAAGAAATTTCTCCAATATATATTCCACAGATTTATGTCCAATATGTAATAGTAAATTTCATGTCGCAGGTCAGCTGTGGACAGGAAAATTATTTGATAAAAGCATTATTTCAAATTTAATAAAAAACTATTTTTCAGGTAATTTCAATAATGATAAAAAAAATCATCATATAAAACAAATATTTGATATTAGTATAGAGGAACTAGATGATATGCCATATTACTTTTCAGTAGATGAAATAGCCTCCAAGCTCAAAACTAGTCCAAAAAAATTAAGTCAAATTATTGAGAAGGTTATTTGTTCAGGTTATCGTGCTTCAAGGACAATTTTTCGTCCTACTGGTTTGAAAACTAATGCCTCAATGTCCGATCTTTTATGCATACTAAAAAATTAGCGAATAAATTAATTAACTAATAATTAAAACTCTAATGCTATTATTTATATTTGTATTTATAGTGATAATTTTAAAATTGAAGAAAACTAAATCATTTTTTTTTGAGGCAAAGCGAATAAAAATGTATATTATTAACAAGTATACTTGGATAGATAATAACAATGATAATAAATTTTACCTAAAATTCTTAAGTGTAAAACTCTTTTTTATTACAAGGTTATACTTATTCATTTTTTACAATCCCTCGTCTACTATAAATTTAAATTTTGTTGGTTTAGAGTTTTAAAATTGGTATCTAACAACTGTGGTGCATTTTAGTGGTTAAATTAGAAATAAAAGACGTTACTAAATCATTCTTTAGAAACGATGGAAAACAATCAACTATAATAAATGCAATTGAAAATATTAATTTGGCAGTAAATGATGGAGAATTCGTTTGTCTTGTAGGTCCTTCTGGTTGTGGAAAATCTACTCTTCTCAATATATTAGCAGGATTGGATAATCCAACTAAAGGACACGTTGTTTTAAATGGCAGGCCAATAACTGGAACTGGGCCAGATAGAATAATGGTTTTTCAAGAAAATGCTTTGTTTCCTTGGATGAAAGTAATAGATAATGTAGAATTTGGGTTGAAAATAGCTAAAGTTGAAAAAATAAAAAGAAGAGAAATAGCAATGCAATATCTTGATATGATGCAATTAAAAAAATTTTCAGAAGCGTATGTATATCAACTTTCTGGAGGTATGAAACAAAGAGTCTCTATAGCTCGCGCATTAGTTTTAGATCCAGAAATATTACTTATGGATGAACCCTTTGCTGCATTAGATTCTCAAACACGTGATTTATTATTAGTTGAATTACAATTAATTTGGGCTAAAACAAATAAAACCATTATTTTTGTCACACATAACATTATAGAATCTGTGTGTCTTGGTGATAGAGTAGTAATATTTACTAATAGGCCAGGTAAAATAAAAAAAGATATAAAAATAGACTATAGACGCCCTAGGCTAACTGAGGATGATAATCTCAAAGACTTTCAAAGACAAATTCTTTATGAATTAAAATCAGAGATGGTTCATTTAAGAAAAGAAAAAACGGATTTATTTTAATTCTTTTAATATTTCTGTTGCCAATGCGAAATGATTGGGAGATGTTAGTAAAACCTCATCTGCAATCTTACCACAATTTTTAATAAATTCTATAGGTTCTCGTTCATATTCTTTCCAATTTAAACCTATTAACTGTGCTGATCTCTTGTTCTTTTCTGAAGGTACCATTATACATGCAATTACCTTAATACCAAACGGCTTAATTTGAGCTATTATATTTTCTAAATCTTCTAATGATTCTATAGATTGAGTTACAAATGCATTAGGTTTTGCATAAATTTTTTCTTTGATAGTATGAATGTTTTGAATTTTATTTGGAATAGAAAGATTTAATTTTATTGATTTATTGAACTCTTGAGCGTTAAACTGATTAACGACTTTACTCGGTTTTAACAATCCTCGAATCTCTAAATCATTTTTAGGTTGATCTCCTAGTATGATTAGTAAACTTTCAATATTTAGTAAAATAGAATCCAAAATAGTTTGAAACATGGATGTCAAATTTCTATCTCTTGTTCTTACACTACAGGAAATTTTCATTTTAGCATTATTTTTTTTTATTATGCTAGCCATAGTTATACTTGATAATCTAGGAATTCCTAATACTGAATCAGTAAAATGAAGGCAATTGATATATTCATCAAGTACCATTGCCTTGTTTTTTACCTTTTCTATATCACTTAAAAGATTTGAATAATTAAAATAATCATTAGGTAATATTTTAGGTGGATTTAACTCATAACTAATTATCAATTAGTATCATTTAATTTTCATCTAATGGAATATAAAATATAATTGATTTATTTACAGTATAATGAAAATTGCTATCTAATTGTTTTCATTCTGCTCATTTTTTAAATCGTGTTATTAATTATTATGAGCTTAATCCAATTCACTTTTAATTGTTATGAAAGCTATAATTTTAA
>Ga0209382_10002213_pt1 | contig 28859 bp, 26 predicted proteins | sample SoiMetdeltSBSDD5_FD_187599 | JGI IMG/M metagenome (GOLD analysis project Ga0209382, IMG submission 187599) | Bulk soil microbial communities from a Populus tree surrounding site in Tennessee, USA - Soil MetaG P. deltoides SBSDD5 (SPAdes) (version 2) | ecosystem: Environmental > Terrestrial >...
GTTGTTCCGGTCGACGAAATCAAGGCCATAACGCGGTGGCTCTGCGCGGGCATCCGGCGAACGGACGCGGTATTGAACGCGATCTGCGGCGTGGTCGCGAGCTACGGCTTGACACCCCTTGCAACTCATGCCGCCCTCCCCTCCTTGTGGAACTCGCGTCGGATGGCCTGGACCAGGTGGCTGCGGCCGATCGGCCGGCCGCCTTCGCTCAATGCCGCCAGGGCAGCAAAGCGCACTGCGTTCATGATCGCTCCGCCGGTCAAGACATGGTCGCGGGCGATCTCGTCGAGATCGACGTCGCCCGCTAGTTTCGCCTTGTGCGGAATTCCGCGCCGCCATAGCTCGGCGCGCTCTTCCGGCCTTGGCACCGGGAAGTGGATGATGGTTTCGAACCGGCGGGCGAACGCCTGGTCGATATTGTCGCGCAGGTTGGACGCGAGAATGGCGATACCGTCGAACAATTCGATCCGCTGCAACAGGAACGAGACTTCCTGATTGGCGTAACGGTCATGCGCGTCCTTGCTCTCGCCGCGTTTCCCGAACAGCGCATCAGCCTCGTCGAAGAACAGGATCCAGCCGCGCGACTGTGCGCCGTCGAATACGCGAGCGAGATTCTTTTCGGTCTCGCCGATATATTTCGAGACGACGAGCGACAGGTCAATGCGATAGACGGGCCGGTCTGTCGTCTTGCCGATCAATGTGGCGGTCATCGTCTTGCCGGTGCCGGGGGGACCGTAGAACAGGCAGCGGTAGCCTGGACGCAGCACGCGCTTCATGCCCCAACCGTCCATCAGTGTTGGCCCATGGGCGATCCAGGCTTCGATTTCCCTGATCTGTGCACGAGTTCCCGGATGAAGGACGAGATCGTCCCATTCCAAGCTCGTCTCGATCCGCTGAGCAGGAAAATGGGCGCCAAATGCCGGCCCGGGTGCTTCACCGAGCAGCAAGGTCGACAAGACATCCGGCGGCAGGCGAAGCGGCGCCTTCATCGGGTCCTCGTCGGGCCGCGTTGGCGCGGCGTGCAGGACGTTCTGTCGGGCGAGCCGTTGGTCCGGTGAGATCAGCGCGACGACCTGCAACCGTGCCTCGATACTGTCGCCACCAAGGATGAACGCGAGCGTTTCGGGCGTCGGGTGAAAATCGCCGTCTGGGCTGCTGCGGACCCCGCCGAACTCGGTGAAGCACCGGTCGAAGGTGGTGTTGCGCGTATGAAAGACGTCCAGCAGCCGCGGCCTCAGGTGTGGGACCAATGCCAGCACGAGCGCCAGTCGCTCCTCGGCCGACGGCACCAACTCGTTGATGAGCTGCGCATAGCTCGTCTGCGATGCCGCAAGATCCGGCGCCGGCGGCAGGGATTCGCTGGTTGAGTCGGCACCGTTGAGGTCGAAATATCGTTTGAAGCGAGCATCGATGACCGTTGCGAACCAAGCCAGTTCGCCCTCGAGGTCGCGCGCATTGGCGCCCAATGTGACTTCGTCTACCATTCGACCCGCATTGGTGCCGCCATCCACGGCAACCGCACCCACTCGAAACTCCACGGCAGGCGGTCGAGCAAGATGTCGATGCTTCGCCGTTCGACACGCAGCAACCAATGACCGTCCCGGGTCGAGAGGGAACCCGACCTTTTCAGGAAGGCCTCGCGCAGGCCGGCTACGCTAATCCGGCCGAGCATTGGCGCATGGCCGAGCACGTCGGAGAGCAGGGACTCGACGCTTTCGAGTTCATGTGGTTCGAGCGGCTCACCCGGATCGTGGACTGCATCAACGTCGATGCCGGCAAGGGCCTTGGCCAACATCAGCTCCTGCTCCGGACAGGCCATCTCGCCGGTTGCAATGGTATGGAGAAGGGTCGCGGCGCGATGCTGTCTCGCCTCATCACGGAAGCGTTTGCCATCAAGCATTTCCAACCGGCCGAAGAATGTTTGAAGGAAAGGCCAAAGCAGCGGCAGGCCGGCGGTGCCCACTTCGACCGCATCATGCTGATCCTCGATTGGCTGAGCCAGGGCGGAGGCAATCGCCTCCCGCCACCGAACTTCGTCATCGCTGCTAATGCAACCGGCGTCCGCGAATATTTTGAGGACGGACTGGATGGCGGCCAATCCCGCGCCCGCATCGAGTGCCGCGCTGACGGCTGCGATGGACCGGGTATCCAACTTGCCGGTTAGGGCCGCCAGATGGGAGAGCAACTTCGAAGCAGGCGAAAATTGGTGCTCGAATGCTTTGAGCCGCGCCGATAGTGCCGCGACGAGTTCGCCACTCGGCATGATGATTTCGCGCAAAGCTGGTGCATCGACGGCAGCAGGTTTGACAGTGCCAACATCCGATTCTCCGGGCAACAGTCGGACACGGTCGCCGACAGCATTGATTCCGCTCCGCTCAGCCACTGCGGCCAGGAATCGCCCAACCTCGGCAACGTCCTCACCGGATAGAGTGCTGGGATGAATCGGCTCGGCCGTTGGAACTGGTTGAGCGAAAGCAGCTTCGGTCAGTACTGCCCGCCACAGTGAGGCCCGCTCCTGTCGAGAAGCGGCCGCAATGTCCGAATAGCCTGGCTGCGCCGCTGCCAATGGGACGAGCGCCGCGGCGATGGCCTCACCCGGCAAGTCCGGTCTTGCGAGGTGAAGCAATTGGAGGAGGTGCCGGTCATCCAACTGATTGACGAAGCGATCGATTGCGGCCGGGCGGGCGAGCAGGGTGCGTAGGGCCGGCAGGGCGCCTTTGGCATCGGCATCATGCTCCGCCAACTCGAGCGTTTCGATCGCACTCTCCGGAGTGTCGGCACCGGTACACCACCATGGCATTCGGCCGGAGCGGGCAAATTCATCCAGAATATGCAGCGCCGCGCTGGCTGCATCTTCCCTCGTGTGCCCGCCTTGGTTCACCACTTCGATGATCTTGGGGGCAAGGTGTCGCTGAATGCCGTCGGCGAGTGCGTCCACCCAGCGCGCAGGATCACATGGGCCGAGGTCCAGTTCCAGACGGTCTATTCGTATCCGCATGCCGGCCAGGTCGACCGCATCGAGGCCTCGCTCAATAACACGGGCGAGCATGTCAGATGCAGCGCTGGTCCTAACCACCAGAGGCGCGGCATCGGCGGCGTCGGACGATATGACCTCGACCGTTTGCCGCGACACAAGGTGAGTGATGGCGTTCATTTCCTAACCGATCGTCACGGGGAGCTGAGTGAACCGCTCAACCTGGATCGCGGCAGCCGGGTCGTCCGCCATCACCCAAAGCTCCACTCGATTTCCCAGCACCAGTTTGCCCGTATCCAGTGACAGCGGCGCGCCGGCACCAATGGCCGGATCCCCAATGGGCCGGCCGTCGACCCGAACTGCGTAGCGCTCCCCGTCAACCGGCTTCGCAATGACGACTTTTGCGCTCGCCCCAGCTGCCAATGCCGCCGGCTCAATCTCGGCCTTCGGCAGCCGTGCGATTTTGACCGTGCCGACGTCCGCCACCAGCCCGGTCATCGCGCGTCTCGCCTTGATCGAGATCTCGACCGGCAGCGGCAGGTCTGCAACGTCGAGGCGCGAAACAGGTGGCGGCGCCTTGGACGTCGGTTCGACCGGGGTGCCCGCCGCAACGACAAGATCGACCGCCAAGGCGATTGCGCCAATGCCCTTGTTGAGCGCCGCATCGCCGGGGTTGAGCTGGTGCAGATAAAGTTCGCCGATCGGGGTGGCAGCGCCGAGCACATAGAAGACGCCTGCCTGGCCGCTTAGCGCGATGAATTCGGTCAGCTTGCCGCCTGTCACTCGCGCCGCCAGCCGCAACTTCGGCTTGGGATCCGGCCGCACCAGAATGGCGGCAAGTTGGGTCATCCGCTCGGCCGACGTGAAACTGCCCGTACCGGCGACATGATCCTTGCGCGCCTGGACCACGATGATCGTGTCGCGGACCAGGTCAGGCACTGGCAGCGATAGCGAGGCGCCGGCGCCCGCGGCCGGATCACCGATTTGCGTGTAACCAGGCAGGTCTTCCCACGCCGTAGCGGGCGGCGGAGTCACCACCTTAACATCGCCATCCGGGGTCGGCACGACCAGCAACTGCGGACCTGGCGGCAACAAGCGCCCGAATTCGGAATCCGCAATGGGCTTGCCGTGCAGCGCATAAGCTACGCCCTTTGCAGCAGCAGCGATCTTGATGCTTGTTTGCCCGCCATGATCGACGATCGCCGGCTTCGCGGTGACGGTGAGCTCGGCATTGGGGCGGACAAATATTGGTAACGTCGTTTTGAGCAGCGTTGCTTGCGGCGGTTTCGGATCGGGCCCGCCAAAATATTTTGCTGCACGAACATGTAGCGTCCTGTCGTCGAGCAACGGCAAGCTGGTCAGGCGGATATCTCTCCCGGTTCCGGCGATGCCGGCCGGGTCGGACAGCGGAATGTCATCATCCATTGCAGCTGCGTCTGTCGAGGACGCACCGCCGGAAGTAGGCCGTCCGACGAGGCGGTAGATGACCCCCTCCTGGCTTCCGGCGACCTCCACCTCGACCGTTGCTCCATAGTCGATGACGGTAGGCTCGGCGCCCAGCGGTACAATTCGTACCGGCAACGAGTCATCCAAACCGACCCGGATCTGAGCGCTTCCGGCCAGCAACGCGGCCCGGCCGCTCGGACGTTCCGCATGGACGGTGAAGGTAATGTCCTCGACGATCGCCGGCGTCTTGATGGCGAGTTCCGCCCCATTGCCGACTTCTTTCGCTTCCACCCCCGACGGCAACGGCTGACCATCCTGGTTGTGCAAACGGTAGACAATCGTTCGCTCGCTATCCTCGATCCTCAAATTTGCGATCGCGCCAAAGGACGCGACCGGCGGATCGGCGCTTACCGGCAGATCGAGCAGCGGATATGTCTCACCTAGCCCCAGCGCCTCCACCAAGGCGTTTCGGGCACTGCGCATCTGACGACTGGCCGAACTGGTCATGGCGAAGAGAACCCCAATTGTTCGCGGCGATGCCGGCGCATCGCCTCCAGCCAACGGGCATAGGTCTCAGCAAAGCTGTCGAATTCCGGCGCAGGGAGCCAGCGAATGTAGGCAACGAGGTGCGCAGGACATTCTTCACGAATGACCCTGCCGATCGACTCCAATTCACCGGGTCGTGCTTTCAACCGCTCGTCCAGAATGAAGGTTATCTGCAACGAGTAGGGGTCGGGACGAGCGGCGGCGGACAGGAGGGGCAATGCCTTTGCTTGATCCTCCGGCAGGCCGCGCAACAGAACATGCTCAACCAGCAAGATCCGCTGGGCCGCCGATGATGGCAAGCCAAGCTTCAGCCGAATGCGATCAATCAACGGGCTTTCCTCGCCATCGACCAGCAGATTCGCACCCGTTCCCCGGCCAGCACTGAGGCGAGAGAAGGAGCGCAGGAAGGCTTGACGGGTTCGGAGCAGTAACTTGCTCGCAGGGGTCTCGTCGCCGTCAAAGCCGACGCCGACCGGTTGTGGAACGGCCGGCACATTCTCGGCGAAACGAGCCAGGAGGTGACCAAGAAAGCGATTGCGGCGCGCGGTTGCTGCCCCACCTCCTGCTTCCTCCAAAAGGTCCTGCATGCCCGTGCCGCCCAGTCTTGCTGAGACAATGGCCTCCTCGCCAACCGGCGACTCTGCGGCCTGTGCGAAATAGCTGCGACAGGCTCCTACCTTGTCAGATAGCAGCGCCTTGGCACCTGCGAGCTGCGCAAAGAGATTGGCCAACAACGCGTCCAGCATCGCCAAATAAGCTCGCAACTGATTTGCAGCTGCGCGGCGTTCAGTTGCCGCGTCGCGATCCAGCGTCCCCGGCGCAACGCCATATGCACGCGGCAGGTCGAACCGCAGCGGGCGATAGTCCGCAACGTGGCGATCGCGGCCCGCAGGAGGCTGATCGTCGCTCATTGCATCAGGCCCCGGCAGGTAAGTGCGCAAGTTGTCGGCAAAGGTCTGGACAAGGTCGGCACGCTGCGTCGATTCCAGAGCAAGCGCGCCACCAGTCAGCAGCCGGATTCTGCTCGACTTTACATCAAATGCCGGCACGCGGTCGGCATCGACCGGAACCGACCATGCGATCGGTCCGGTGGTTGCTTCGTCCAGGCTTCTACCGAGCCGCACACGCCTGGTGGCCCGAACCCCCGGAGTTGAAGAGATTTCGGCAATCACGTCGGACAGGTGAAGAACGCGACGTCGACCCCCAGGGTCGGCGAGATCGGATATGATGCCTCGTTCGAGCATCGGCCCTTCGAAAATTTCGTCGCTGGGCGCGCCAGTAGATCGCAAGTCCGCCACCGTGTGTCGCTTGGTCTGCGGCGATAGGTAACCCTCGAGCTTGGCAAAGATGGCGAGGAGGATTTCGTCGGCTCGTGCAGGGTCCTCAATCTCGACGTCGGCAGAAACCACGATCGCCTGCGGTTCGAGCACCGTAAAACTGTCAAAATCCTCGCCGAGATTTCGCTCTGCATGAAGCCGCAAGGCAACCGCGCGGGCGATATCGGCGCTCGCCATATCCTCGCGCGACGACTTCTCGATGACAACGCGGTGGACACCCTCAACTTTAACTTCTTGGGCTCGGTCGGCTGGCTTGTCGTCGAAGAAAATGTCGTGAGCTCCAGGCGAATGATGGAGCCGGATTCCGGCAACCGTCGCTGGTTCAATCCAGACGTTTCTCGCGCCAGCCACATCAAGTCCGACCCGGCGCATGTCAGCAAGAGTCACGGCGCGCGTCGTTAAGCTTGCCGCGGGACCGAGAAGCGGCGTCGACCCGGCCATCAGATCCGCCATCGGGTGGTTGGCACGATAGCCAAGATCCGTCAGGGCGTAGGCGATCAACTCGAGGATGGTGATGCCGGGGTCGTGGACGTTGAAATCGGTCCAACGCTCATCGCTCATCGATTCAAGCGTCGAGCGCCCTTCCTCGACCAACGCCGACCAGTCGAGAATTGGGTCGTCAGGGCGCTTGGCGCTGATGGAGGCGGCGGTGATCACGACGGCCTTGAATCGTCGCCTTCCGCCGTCCCATCGTGGCGGTTCAGCTCTTCGGTTATGACCTGGATCGCGCCGGCAATCCGCAGCAATGTCTCGCGCAGCTTGTCCGCATCATTTTCAAGCTCTTTCAGCCGATCATTGCCACGATCGAAATCCGCCTGCAGCGCCGACACGCGTTCCTGCAACTGTTCGCGCACAATCCCTCCTATCGCAGCATTACAAAGACCTCGATGATTCCGGCACCTTCGCTGTGCGTCTCCAGCGCTTTGCCGATGATCGTCCCGGGCGTGAGATCATTGGCGGACGCGCGCATTGCATGGCCGGGGGTGGACGCGGGCGTCAGCAAATCGCCGCGGCGGATCGGGCCGCCTTCGTCCGTAACCTTGCATGGCGTGCAACCCAGCAGGGCCACCGGGTGAGCGGCCCGGCCCTCTTCAACGGCGTCCTCCTTGTCCGGGTCGTGCAGCGAGCCGAGAAGCACGCCGGGTTCTTTGGAAACGATGCCGATGACCCGCGAATCGTGCGGCTCGCGGGTGATGCCAATGCCGTCATCCTCATCGGTCAGCCCGACGACATCGCCGATCTCCAGCGCGTCTTTCGAGAAGTAATTTTCAGCGACGTCGCGAGGCCCTGTCGCCCAGCCCAAACGGCACCAGGCCGAGGCTTCGACCTCCAGGTCCCAAGTGCGCATGCCGCCGGCCCAGCCAGGCGTTTTTGGACCCGGGCCGTAGTTCATCGCTCCGATCTTCCCGGCAACAAGCAAATCGCCAGTAATGTAGGCATTGCCGCCGCCAGGATTTGCCCAGCCATTATAGCCGCCGACATTGAGGCTCCCGGGGGCGAGCAATCCGGGAGTGTGAGTTCCCAATGCAAAGGCTCCGTCCTGATTGAGACGCAGCCAGGCATCCGTTCCGCGAAAGGCATGTTTGTCGAGGATGGAAATATCGCCCCTGGCGTTGAGCAGACCGTTGACTTCGAGCTGGTCCCAAAGCTTGACGACACGGGTGTAGCCGCCGCCGGACGGTACGCTGCGCCCGAGGATCATCAACGCGCCATAGTTGGAAGCATTTTCGATGGCGGCGTAGCCGATCGCGTTGCCGATGCCGGTATGGTTATGACCGGTTTCCGTAAAATAGAGATCCGAACCTGCGACCGTCACGGATCCGTTCACGGTTACGCCGTTCGTATCGACGACCATGCGATCGGAATTACCGATCCGCAGATTTATCTTTGTCGGCGAGTTTACGAAGGTCTGGCCGGTGCTGTTGTTGGCCTGAAGCAAGGCATAGTTGGCCGGATTTGAGTGATCGAGTGCGCTAGAGCCGAAGTATGAATAATGCGTCGGGTTGGCGGGCCAGGGTCCGATACAGGCGGCGCCGGCACGGACGCGGCCGGCGACTTCGAGCGGTTCGGCCGGAACGACCGTTCCAACGCCAACGTTGCCATTCGCCGCATCGATAAACAGCCGGCTATTGCCGGCGGCATCGCCAACGCTCCAGCCCGTCTTGCTGGTGTTCGGGTCGGCGGGGTTGCGGCGCGGTCGCAACGAAATTGTCCACGCCGGGTCGGCGTCGGCAAACGACATGTAGAAATTGACCGCACGCTTCAGTCCGACATCGTCGCCTGTTGCCTCGATGCTCAAGGGGTCGCCAGCATTCTTGACCAGGCCGTCGTCGCGCTGATTGATGGCGCTCTCAATCAGCTGGGAGAACTGCCCCTCGGTGGGAATTGCGTTCTTGGCGAAATAGGTTTTCAGCGCAGTTCGCGGGCGCTTGTTTTCGTCTATCTGCATCACGCACGTCCCTTCTCTTGCAATGCCCGTGCCTTGCGCCCGTCATTGCACCGTGAAATCCAACTCCACTTTCATGTAGCCAATGCCGGTGAACTCGGCCTGCTCGAACAGGTCGTCACCGATGATGTCGATTTCGTGCCGCTGGGCCGGTGTCAGAACGCCGTCTTCGCTTCGTGCCTCAACCGATTCCCCACCATCGTCTCCAGCCCGGAACGTCACGCCCTCGTCGTCGCTAATGAACAGCCGGCAAACGCCTACGAAATCGACGAACGTCAATCGATCGATAAAGGCGACAATGCTGGTCGCGTCGATCCGCTGGCCGATGGCGATATCCCCGGCTTCATCAAAGGCCCACGGAGCGAGATAGCGGTTAAGCGCTACGGCCAGCCGCCGCTTGTCAAACTCCTCATCGCCGCCGGGACGGAAACGGACGCCGACCCTGACACGGACCTGGATAAAGCGCGCATGGCCAACCTGAATTGTCGCGGTAGGCGGGGCGAGTGGTCTCAGGTAGGCAGCGATCTCGCCCAGTAGCCGAGCCGACGCCCTCGGCGCGAACTCATTGCCTTTGAACTCGCCCCGAATATCAGGGATGACGACGAGCCGCACAATGCCAGAACGGTCGTCATAAACGTTGGTCGGCAGGCACTTAACCTTGTGCACCTGCGCAAAGCGCTCGAGCACCAGAGTCTCATAGTCCCATTGCGTCAGTGCGCGGCCCTTGTGGCGGAGGCGCTCGGCGGACCGTGTGCGAAAGGCGTCATCGCTTTCGGCCGGGCGGCCGCTGCAGCTTTCGTAAGGCTGGACGACCCGCGCGATTCCCGTCACCGGATCGGCAAGACTTCGAATGGTTTTGGCTGGCAGCGGCGCCAGATAATGCTCGGGAGCGCCGCCGTGATCGAGATAGTGCGCGCTGCCGGCCTGGGCATGGATGTCGATCAGGTCACAAGCGTTTTTCGCACCGCCTGGCATCGCGGCGCGAAGCCAATAAAGGCCACCGGGCAGGCGCTTGCTGCCCTGTGCCCGCGGCAGGGCGAAGCGTACTATTCCGCGCCGCGTGAGCCCCAACGTATCGTCATCCGGGGGTTCGGCGAATTCTACCCAGCCGCCAACATCCAGGTATGACCAGCGCAGCGCGCCGGTCGGACCGTGGCCGCTGCCCCCTTCGACACCTGCGAACAGCAGCGACAGGCTCTGCGGCGCTTCGACGCCAGCTAAACCGATATATAGAGCGCCTTCTTCATCATATGCGGGCAGCAGCGCCATTCCCAATTCGTCCGAGGCGCTGAACTCCTCCACGCCGAACGGATGTATGTGGAATAGGTGGTCGATCGCGCTTGATGGATGGTGACGCACGAGATCGATTTCGTGCGCGGCAGCAAAGTCCAACCCGATGCGCTTCAGCTTGGGCGTATAAGGTGGATTCACTTCATAATCTGATTTGGTGATCGTGCTGCCGCTCGTCCGCAACTTGTCGGCCAGATCGATCGCCTTGCTACCCACCAGTGAGTGATAGACGGGGTGACCGAAGTCGCTGCCTGCCAACCGGAAAGTCAGGTAGCGACGCCAGTCACGGACTTCTGCTTCGAGCGGTTCGATAACCGGATCCGGCCGGGTCGCTTCGCCGACCGGCAACTCAATTCGCACCGGCACACGGCCGTCGTTACCGGTGAAAATCTCATTCGGACCCTTCAGCGGCGTTGTCCTGACACCGCCGTCGACCAGGCTGATTTGCGCGCTAAAGGACCGGTCCCCATAGGCCGCATAGTGAAGCCTGACGTTGGGAGGTCCACCTAACCACTCGAACCAAAGGTTGATATCGCTCAGCCGCTTATGCAGCAGGTCGGGATGGCCAAGCGCAAATTCGGAACCTATCGACGGACTCATGCCGAACGGTTCGAATGGCTTCTTACCGTCAGCAGGGCCGCTCTCCAGCTCGACGGATAGCGGCCACAGGCCGGGCGCCCCGTCGGCCACATATTTGCCTACTGCCCCAGCGACGTGGACTCGGGCGAGCTTGAGCTCGCGAAAGCGCTCATAGGCGGTATCGAAGCGGCCCTGGGCTTCATCCCAGACTGGACGCAACAACAGCCGCATCACCGGCCATTGTGTCCCGCTAAAGACGGCTGTCGCGATCGACGGCTCAATCGCCGGCGCGGTTTCGTCTAGGGTGACCGTTACCTGAAGGGCGATTAACGGCGTTTCAGAATCAACCGGCGCGGCGTCCTTCACATCGGCGTATTTCACCTCTGCAAAGCTGGTTATGGTGGGCTCGATCCAACCCTTTGCGCTACTCAGGGTTACATTGAACGGCAGCTTTTGTGGTGAGTTGCTGTGGTCATCGGCGGGCGCGATCAGCGGGCCGCCTTTATCGGCAAAGAAGCCGAGGGTCAGTGTGATGCGCCGCCGCCCGGTGGTTAACGCCAGGACCGGTGATCCGATCGCCCAGCCGATCTGCGCCGGTGCAAGTTGGGGGCCGACGTCAGGAGGCACGCCTCCAAAGCAGCGCCATGCCGGAGCGTCCTCACCGTCGCGGGCCGTACGGGCGTCGCCATAGGCCCAAAGCGCCCGCCAATGCTGCTTCTGTGCGACCGGCTCGGGCCAGCCAAGACGATAGCGAAGGGCCTCCGCCAAGATCCTGTCGACCTGCTGCCAGCTGGACTCGGGAATGCGACGGCTGGCCGATGCAAGGAGCGCTCGGACAAACTCGACGTCGTTGGCTGGGACATACCTTGCCAGCGCCTCCATGCGCTCATCCAGCCCTGGCGGCAGGTCTCCGAGTGCGACTTCAAGTTCGGCGGCCGGACCGGTCTTCCCGGCCGGCGGGTTGAGCCGCACTTTTCGCAATGCTTCGGCCTCTTGGGCTCGAACCTTTCGGCCGTGCGCGCCGGCAAGTAGGGAGTAGGCATCACGCCATGCCCTCGCCCCGGCCGGCGTGGCATCATCTGCGCCGTACGTGGCAATAAGCCGCGCGACGTCCTCCGCCGGTAGGAAGAACCAGTTCTCGATTTCCTGGAGCCGCGCCAGATAGCTGTCCGGATCGCTGACGCCCTCTCCTTCGGGCCCAGCGGCGGCGAAATCTACCTGGCCGATGGCCGTTGCAAGATTGTCCGCAAAGGCTGCCTGATCGGAAGTCTTGAGAACCCAGTTGGGCTTGTCGGGGCGCTTCCTTCGTCCCGCCACCTCCAGATATCCGTTGATGACCCTCCAATCGGCGTCGATCGCCCGCTTCAGCGCCATCATCGGCGCGAACTGTCGATTGACGTCCATGAACAGCTTATTCTTGATCGCCGCGCGAACGTCTTCACGGTCGAGATGGAGGGCTAGGTCATCGATTGTGACGACCTCTGTCAGGCCGCCGAGGTCCGGTTCGCCGCCTAGGGCCAGGGCCAGATTGCCATAAAGATCGGCTGGCTTCGTGGTTTCCAATTTCCAGTTCGGATCGCCGCGCTTCGCCTTCCCGGCGCTCTCCACAATCTTGTTGATGGTTTGCCATTCCGCCGCTTCGCGGCTCCGCTGCGCCTTGCGGGCGAGCATCGCGCGCAGCTCGAACAGATCCAGGAAAAAAGCCGGGCGGCAGAAGGAGATGAGCTTGTCGATGGCAATGAGCCGGGCCCGGTTCATTGCCGCCTTTCGCAGCAGCGGTAGCGGGTCACCCGGCCGCGGATCGCCCAGCGCCAATGACATCATGAAGAGGAATTGTTCTTCCGGTGTGCCAGTGATTGCATGGTAGGCGTCGGCAAGGCCAATGATCTCGCGGTCGACGAACGTCGAAGCCAGTCGCGCCACTTGCGCATGGTTGACCACCAGCTTGTCATCGAGGCGATAAATACGGTCGCGGTGCCGTTTATCTCGACCTGCAAGCAGGCGCGTCCCGGTCGGCACTTCGGCATAGTCGACCCCCGCTCCCGGCTGGAACAGCACGAAGACGCGGTCAGGTTCCGCCGGCCGCGGTTTCAGGCGCAGGACATCACGCAAATGATACTGGATGTGTCGCTCGGTAAGGCTGTTGAGGGCGTGTTGACCATGGGCCATCAGGCGTACGGCGGTCAGGAACAGCGCCATGTGCGGTCGGCGCAGGCCAGCGAAACGTTCCTGCTGATGATCGGCGGGATTCCGCAGAAAATCGGCTACCTCTTGATAACTTAGATTGGCAACTGCGCCGCCAAGGCCAGGCCCGATGCCGTCGAAAAAGCTTGGTCCGCCCCTCGCCGGCTCTCCCGGCAAGGCGATCTCGCCTTCCGCGGTTGTTGCGGCATCCTCTTCTTGCGCGGCCCACCATCCGGCGGGGCGGTTGTCATCATCATACCAGATCAATTGGCTCGCAAATCGCCGTGCGAATGCGATCAGCTCAGCGGGTCCGCGCTCATCGATGCCAATGCTGCCGGCGGAAAGTTCGATGCGTTGCCGTTCGGCCTGGGCCGTCCCGTCTCGTTGCGCGCCGCGCAGTTCCTGGAGAGGGGGCAACGACACGTCAGCCGGCCTTGGTCTTGCGGTTGGTCGTCAGGAACCGGCCTGATCCGCTGTATTCGGTGGTTGCGTCTGGTTTCGGCGGTGCAGGCGCTGGTTGCGGCTGCATGGCCGGGGATGCGACCGAGAACTTGGCTGTGAACTTGCTACCCTTGACCATCAGTTTGATGCTGCCGGTCATCGATGTCGACGCCAGCTGGTCGCCAGCGAGCGAGTCGATTGTCAGCGTCCCGGTGCCGGGTATTACGTGGGGTGGCGCAACATATATGCAGCCAGGGACACTGACGGATCCCTCGTCACCGTCGACACACGCCGCTTTGCCGCCGACATTGAGCGGACCGCTGCCGGTAAGCCGTCCCGGCCGTGCGACGACCTTGGCCGCGCCGAAATTTGGCTCGAACAAGGCCTGATCGCCGTCGACGAGGACCCAATCGCTCATCGGAGTGCCCCGGCCTGCGCCCCCGTAGCGCCTTCGCGAACATAGAATGGATAGACGAGATTGTAGCGCGAGTTTGTGCCGCGCAATTTGTAGATCAGGGAGATGTTGAGCAGGCCTGCGGTCTCACTGCTTTCGACCACCTCGAGCGCGTCGATCTCGATCCGCGGCTCAAATGGAATGATTGCGTCATAGATCGCAGCACGCATGTTGGTCAGCATTGTCTGGTCGATTTCGGCGAACATGAATCGGTGGAGGCTGGCGCCGAAGGTGCCGCGCATCGCGCGCTCGCCAGGTTCAGTTGAAAATAGGATCTGAAGGCTCTGGACGACGTCGTCGGCGCCCGCGACCATTTCGACATCGCTGCCGCCCGCTGCAAAGCGAGGCGGGAAGGCCCAGCCGCTGCCGATAAAGGGCGCATCAGTTGGCATTGATGCTCGCCCCTTTCAGCGCAACCTTGCCGGTTGCCTCGAGCTTAAAATCCTTGCCCGACTTGATCGCCACGCCTTCTTTGCTGAGAACGATACTGTTCTTGTTGCCGTCACTCAGTTTGATTTCGCCGCTGTCGTCGTCGATGGTCAACGTGCCCTTGGGTGTCTTCAAGTGGATGATTGCCTTCCCGTCCTCGTCGGTAAGGTCGAGCGATATGCCGTGCTTCGTGGCGAGCCCTTTCGAAATGTTCTCCTTGGAGACATCGGAAAATGGCTTCGGTGGCTTATTTTTTGAGCCGAACAGCGCACCCAGAACGATCGGCTGGCGCGGATCGTCCGCGAGGAAGCCGAGCACCACTTCATCTCCTGGATCAGGACGGAAGAAAAACCCGCGCTCCTTTCCCGCTTCCGGCGCTGTCAGGCGCGCCCACAATGTGTCGTCCCCTCCGGTCACGCCGGGCAATGTTACCTTGACTCGAAATTCGCCGTCCGGGTCATCGGCATATTCCGATACGACGCCGATGCTGAGGCCGCGCGCCGCAGGAAGCAGGCCCTGAGCAGGGCTTGCCACGATATCGGCGGTCTGGGTGAAGGGCTCTGCCGAGAGGCCAAGCCGCAAATCCGTGCGCCATTGGTTACCCTCGATCGTGTGGCGAATTCCGGTCACCAAAGCCTTGCCGTTGAAGCGTGCTCCAAATCCGCGCAGCTTGATAAGATCCATCGGCGCGATATCGCCAGCGCTTCCGATTGAAATCCGGCCGCGGAACATGGCGAGCCGATCCTGTGCCAGCCTGGCGGAAGCCCAGGCTTTGAGCTCAGCACCGCTTAACGGCACCAAGTGGCGCAGCACGGCATCGTCGACGCCAAGGCTAGTCGCAGCCTTTCCTGGATCGACGTTGCCTTGGGCAGGAGAAATTGGTTCGGCGGCAGCTGCCTCGGTCACCGCACCCTGGGACAGGTCCCAACCGATTGCCGTGATGTCCGGGTGCTGACCGCCAGCGTCGAGCTCGAGTTCGAAATCCGCGATGTCATCAATGCCCAGTTCAACCGTGCGGTTGGCGGATCCCGAAACTGACAGCGGCACGACGGACAACTCGCCGTCCTTGACCACCACGCCCGAGCCAACTGACTCCGCGCGCGAAACGATGAAGTCCCAATCGCTGGCATCATATTGGACCAGTGCCAGCTGCTTTTCGCCGCCCTCACCCAGATCTCCCGCATCGACCTTGGCGCGTCGCAATATGGTTCCTATCGCATCCGCGTCCGTGCTGTCGGAGTAGATTGCGCTGCGCCGCGGCCTGGTCAGCCGGAAGACCTTGTCCTTGCAGTCTACAAAGAGGCGCGGGCCCAGGCCGGTGAGATCGAACCGGACGCGAGCGACGAGGCCCTTGAACAGGGCAGTGATCTCGTCACCTTCGCGGACCTTGATTTCAATCTTGGCGCCGGGCTCCAGGGCATCGCTGTCAAGGGCCGGGAATTCCGACTTTGGAATATCGCCGTCAGCAAAGACAAGCTGGGCGGTCGGAATGCGGTTTAGTTCTCGGACCACCTCCACCGAAACCAGCTGAAATGTCGCCGGAAGCTCGGTGCCGTTGCTGCTGATGATCGGAACGGCAATCATGGTCAGCGCCCAATCGGCGGAAAGAGCAATTCGCGGCCCGGCTCGAGCGCGCGAAAATGGTCGAGATCGTTGTGGCGGGCGACCTCAATGACATGTCTTTCGCTACCGTAGATTTCGGCGGTAAGGATCGGCAGCGTATCGCCCGCCCGAACCAGTCGGCTGTGCGTCAAATCGGGCGAGAAAAGGGGATTGCCTTGAGCCTGACGGTCTATTTCGTCGTCGGCCAGTAAGCTTAGGTTGCACTCTGCCCTGAGCGGACTGCCGTCACGATCAAAGCTTGTGTAATTGATCGACAGATCGGACATCCGCCCTCGGAAGCCACCGTTCGGGCCGGCTTTGAGGAATTGCCCCCAGGTTACAGTAAGGAAATGTGGCTCGTGAATGTTACCGTTAACGGTGTAGCATGCCTCGACCAGCTCCGCGATCCGCTCACTCACCGTCGGATTCTTGCCGAATAGCGTAAGGAGGCCGATCTGATCGACTCCGGTACCGTCAAAAAGGAGTTGGACGTCGAGGGTTGATGGCAAGAGCGTCTGGAACTGAGCAACCTGCCTCGTCGACCAATCATATGTATTGTAGCGAATTCCATGACGCTGGCTGATGGTCGTCGGGTTGAACATTGCCTCGACCGTTTTGTGGGGCCGACCTGACCGACTCCTATCCGTGAATGCTTCGATCTTGAGCTTCTCAAGCTTGAAGAGGTCAGGGAAAGCCATTTACCGCTCCCGTGCCCTGCGAAGCGCCTTTTGCACTTCGTCCACGCACTGCTGGATGAGCTTGACGCGATCCTCGTCCCCCATGCGCGATTCAGCGGAAGCCTCGTGATGCTGCGGCTCAACCACAGCGCGGATCACCAGCTCTCTGATCTCGATCGGCATCAGACCCGCACCACCTGCATCCTGGCGTAGGCGAGCTCCATCGTCTCGATCATCACCGCCTTGTTTGTTGCGTCGAGGTCGGACGTCGCCCATCGCACCGGATAGGCGCGGCTAAACATCCATCCGGCCAGGGGCACCTTGTCCTCACTGAGTGCGGTCACCAGCACATTCGACGGAGCGAATTTGAACAGCGTCATCGCGGCGTTGAATTCGAGCGTCAGGAGCGATCCGATCGTCACGCCACGCTTTAGGATCAGATTGTCGTAGCTGATGATGTCGGGAAGCCGGTGCGAATAGAGCAGTTGGCCTCCCTCGCGATGCGTAACCGTCGAGATTGAGGCATTAAGGCCGCTCACGCTCTGGAACCGAATGTCGAGCGGGTTGGGGATGAGGCCGCCGGCAAAGAAGAACACGCCGAAACGAAATCCCGCGATCGGATCCATGGCTCAGCCCCCCTGCTCGACGGAGACGCCGGCGACCATGACGTCGAGCGTGTCAATGGCGACCTCGTTCGACGTCGCGCTCATCGTCGGACCGGTCATCCGGATCGGGATCGCCGCCTTGATCCGCCAGATGACCTTGGGTGCGCCGCTGCTGTCCACCAGGCTAAGGTCCATCGGGCGCGCCTCCGCGTCGGCGCCGACCAGCCAATCAAAAAAGCTGCCATCACCGGCGACGACGCCGCGTTTCAGGCTGATCTGGCGATGCTTCTTGGAAGGATAGGTGATCAGCTTGTCTCCTTCCCAATGGCTGAGCCCATGGCTGTAGGTCACCGTGTCACGCTCGATTGCGAGACCCGACACCTCCGAAAAGCCCACGGACTGACCGCCGACCGTGGCCCGGAAGCTGTAGGCAGGCAGGGGCAGCCCAGAGGGCGGCATGCCCCTATGCCTCTTCGATGGTTATGCGGTCAGCCTGGAGTTCCATAGATTCGACCGCGACGTCGTTCGACTTGGCATCGAAGCTTGGAGCATCCAGCTTGGTCGGGAAGGCGTTTATCACTCGCCAACTGATCACGGGCGCGCCAGCCTCATCGCAAAGGCGGATGAAGATGTCGCGCTTCTCGACCTGGTTCAGCTTGATCGACGCGATCCAATTGTAGAGCGTCGCGACACTCTTTCCGCGGACGATGCCCTTCTTCAGCGTGATCTTGGGCGACGTCGGTTGAGACGGCATGAGGATCACGCGCGGGCCGGCCGCACCACCGCCGGTCGGACTTTCCTTGTACGTCGCGACCTCATAGCCGATCGACAAACCCGACACCTCCGAGAAGGCGATGGCATCGGCGCCTATTTCGACGCGGTAATTGTAGACTGGGAGCGGGTAGCTCTGGCGGATTTCCTGTGCGGTCACGGCCATTGGTCATCTCCTATTGGGGTCGGTCGGCTCACGACCGTTGCAGCTGGTGCATGAAGCGCAGCACGATGAATTCAGCCGGGCGAACCGCGGCGATTCCGATTTCGACGATGAGGCGGCCTTCCAGCACGTCCTGAGCGGTCATCGTCTTCCCGAGACCGACATTGACGTAATATGCGTCCTCCGCCTTCAAGCCGGCTAGCGCGCCCCGCTCCCAAAGCGAATCGAGGTAGCTGCCGATCATGCTTCCGACCTTGATCCACAGCGTCGCGTCGTTCGGCTCAAACACCGCGAAGGCGCTTGCTTTCTTGGCGGACTCCTCAATGTTGATGAACAGGCGGCGGACGGGGACGTAGCGCCATTCGTTGTCGTTGCCGGCAAGCGTCCTTGCGCCCCAGACCATTGTGCCCCGACCAGTGAAATCGCGGAGCGCGTTGATCGACTTGCCCGCGGTAGGATCAACGTTCAGATTTTCCTGATCGTCGTCGGTCATGCGCGAGACCGGCCCGATGACGCCATTGAGACTGACGTTCGCCGGCGCCTTCCATACGCCGCGATCCCGATCGACTGCGGCATAGATCCCGGCCATCGCTGCGCTTGGAGGCAGGACCACGCGTTCGCGGGCAAGGGCATCCTTGATGCGATTGTACAGGGCCGTTTCGGTGGTCTTAAGGCTTCCAAGTGGTACCGGCGCCTCTGATTGCGCCGTCAGCTGCAGCCCGCCCGGCGCCGTCGCCGTAAGCACCGCCGTACCGGCTCCCTGCGGAACAATCTCGAAAGGAACATTTGCGTTAGCAGTCTTGAACTGGGTCCATGCGGCGGCCATGGCGGTTCCGGTCCTGCCGGCGGCATTGCCAATTCTCAGCGTCGTCCCATCGAGCTGGAACGTCGGATCCGCCGCGGCATCTCCCGCATCGATCCTGACGCGCGGCTTGGACGACGGAGCGCCCGCAAAGCTGACGGCAATACCATCACCATCTTCGGGCAACACGCGCGTAAAGGTTGATATGTTGCCAGCAGCCACGCGCTCGACAAGCACGCTGGTATCATCCGTCATCCAGTTGATGGTCGTTGCCAGATACGGGTGATAGGCAGCAGCATAGGACAAATACTGGGTGCCGACCGCGTCACGGAATGGCCCTACTTTGCCGCCCGGCACGTCGAGCACTACGAAACGGTCCTTGAGCTTGTTGCATTGAGCCAATGCCGTTTGGGCGAGCTCTCCATAGTCCGCCATCTCGAGCGCGTCCGCGGCTTCCGGAAACAGGATGAGTGTCGGCTCATCCTCTTGTTCGAGCCGTGCCAGCCCGGCGATGAACTGCTCCTTGAGGGTGCCCGTACCGGTCAGCGGCACGATCCAGCAGGGCCCCCCGCCATTGGTGAAATAATGCGTGAGGTAATAGTAAAGGGTGGTTGCCCCTCCCTCGGTTCCCCGCGTTAACGTCAGCATCGGTTGCTCGCCTGCTGCGGCTGCTCCCTCAATTCGCGCGGTGTAATTGCTGCGCGCTACAGCGCCGAACATCGCCTGATATTCGAGCAGGCTTGTGATCCGGGTCGCCTGTGCACCGCGTTCGGTGCGGCCGATGAATGCCGGGATCGCGGTCGATACCTCGGCGACAGATGGCGGCAATGTCGCGATTTCCTGGACATAGACGCCTGGTGTCTTGAGCACTCGCATGGTTGGGTCCTTCCGTGGTCCAGCTAGGCAGTTACAAATCGAAGCACCTCGCCGAAGGCCGGCCGGCCGCCGACAAGGCGAACATTGGTGGGTGGTGGATTGGGCAGTGCGCCAAACAATTGCCGATCACCCGCGAAGAGGGCGAGGCGACGCGCACGCTTCTCGCTGCACGCTACCGGGTCATCCGAAACAAATCGCAACACACGCAGCGGCGCAGAGCGATGCAGCAGATTGCTGCCAAATGGATCGTTTGTATCGGCCCCCGCGATCTCAGCCCGCCCGGTAGTGCCGAAGTTGACCGGCGGTCCGTCGGCCGCCGCGTGAGTGATGCGCCACTCACCCAAGGGGGCGGCCAAGTCGGTAACGAGGTGGTAGCACCAGTGCGCAGCCGCGGGCTTCAGCTGCACAGTGAAAAGCCTGGGTTTGTTCTTTGCGGCCTGGGTAACCGTCTCCGGACCGATGTTAACATCGATTGCCGCGAGCGTGCCCGGGACCTGCCGCGGCGCAATCGGATATTCGAGCGCTACATCGGCTGCCGGTCCTTCCAGGAAGACCTTGTTACTCGATGCTTCGTAGCTCTTGACCTTGATGCCCTGGGCAGGTTGAACGATGCGGAAATCCGCGGCCTTGGTTCCCGCGATTGGACGGCCGGACAGCACGAACGCGACAGCACCGTTGGGCTTTGCGTACCTCTCCCCAGCCCGTGCTTCACTTTGGACCGTTGCCATGGGCTTTGAGGGGCCCGCGTCGGTGAAAACCGTGCCGGGCGGGAGCGCCGAAAGATCCGTGGCCGCTTCCAGTTCGGCGGGCAGCTTCAGGAGATAGAAGCGAAGGCTGGTCGTGGGAAACGCAACGATTGCCTTGCCGTCGTCCGTCAAGTCGGCAAGCAGGCTCAATCCACCGACGACCTCCTTCGCAGTCAGGCGCAGCCCGCGCAGCCGCTGCGCGGTCGATGCTTCAGGGACGACCTGAGCGCGCGCGCACAGGCCTGTCGCGTAATATGGGTGTTCCACCCGTATCTCAGCGAGCAGTTTGATCGGCATGCACCAGCTCCAGACGGGGTTCGGTTACGGCGACGCCCGGCAGCGTGCCGCCATCGCGAATGACGACCAATCGCACCTTGAACAAAAGTGACGGGTGGTAGGCGACCCGCAGCGACCCCCAAAGGTCGTTCAGCTCTGACATCGGGGCCGTGTGGAGTTCTACAACCAGCCGGTCGATGCCCGGGTCGAGCGCGGGCGCCGACTGACCGTCGAAAACGGAGTTTGCCTGGAAGAATTCGAGCACCGACGACAGTGCTGCAAGGCCGGCTTCGTACGCATGGTAGCGAGCCACGAACAGGACCATGAGATTCAATCGGATGTCCGGCTGCGAACGTACTGTTGCGCCGTCCGGAAGCGTCCGCACGAACTGGTCGTCGCGGCGCATGATCAGGTCCTGTTCGAGATTTACCAGCAGAAGATTGATGGCGCCCGTCTTAAGTGTCAGCGGATCGAGCTTGTCGCCCTCAACAAAGGCAACCGGCTCCTCGAGGCCCTCCCCCGCGCCGCCGCCTGCTTGCGACAGATGGGCGTTAAGCTGGTCGCGCAGGAACAGTAGGGCACGGTCTATCACCGCTGTCCTCCGATCTTGCTCATGCTGGAGACGTCCACCTTTGCCTCCCATTCCCTAGGGTACGCCCAGCTTCAGCCAGGTGTTCTTACCCACGACCCCATCCGCATAGAGCCCCTGTTTCCGCTGGAAGGCGACAACGGCGGCCTTGGTCGCTGGCCCGAAGTCTCCGTCAGCATTGATTTTCAGCTTGGCCTGGAGGGCTTTCACATCCTCGCCGGTGTCACCCATCTTGAGAACCGGCAGCGGGCTGTTCACCCGCTCTCCACCGGCTAGATGGAAGCGATAGGCTGCAGCGAGCTTCTCGTCATATCGATTGGCCTTGTATGCTGGCCCGTTGTAGCCACGCGCGAAACCGACCCAGTCCAGGCGCGCAAGTTCGTCGTCCAGCCGCGACTTCTTTACGAAATTGACGAACGCATCGAGTTGCTCGGGTTCGCCGGCCACCATCGCTTTCACAAAGTCCTCAGCGTTACCGAAGCCGCAAACCTTGTAGTTGTCGCCCATGATCTGGAACGCGCCCCAGCTAGCCGAGCGCAGCGCACAATCCCGGTTGAGTTTGATGGCGCGGCCTAGCCGGTCATATTCGGCCGTGCCGCCCTTGTAGCCGCCCCATTTTGCCGCGGAAATATCTGGATTTGCCTTGTCGTGCTTGCCGCCGGTAAGTCGCGAGAAATAATGCCGTTCGAACAAGATCTTCGGTCGGCCGTCTGGAAAGAACCCGCCGCGACTTTCGACATCGATGACCGCCCGGACTGCGGCGACCGCACAACCGATCTTCTTCGCGGCATTCTCGACTGCCTCGTCAGTAAACCGTGTGGCGGGTCCAGCAAATTCCAAAGCCATAACTTTCCTTTCCTGCCGAACAGGACAACTGGCCCTAGACTGGCGTTATTCCAGTCTTTCCAACCGGACCCGCATCGAGATGCGCAGCGGTGTTTCGAATTGCGTCCGCGATCTCGGCCCGATTGAGCCGATTGAGTGCAACAGGCTGACTCAGGAGCTTTACGGACGAGGCATTCTGACCATCAGCGGACAGCGCAAAAATGCCGAGCGGCGCCGCCGATACGATCGTGTCGAGACAGCTTGGCTGCGGCTCGGTGCAGTCTTGCGTGATCAACACACTTGCTTGGTCGTCCCTTGCGCATCGAAGCGGATCCTGGTCTGGGCCCGATCGCCCAACGACGAGCAGGTCCGGTTCCTCGTGCACCAGATCGGTGATGATGGTTCGAAGCATCTCGGGCATTGGGCCAAGGTGGATGCGAATGGGACTCACTGGATTCCTGCAGGTTGGATTTCGCATTCCTATGGAGAGCTGCTTGGCGGCACGCACAGGCAAGCTGGCGCAAAACCGATCCGGAAAGCAGCATGGGTCTCATTTGTGCCGGCGAGCCATTGGACTGAACTGGGTTCGGCGCTGGCGGACCTTGATTGGAGAGTGCCCTTGGAGTGAATCTAGACCGAACGGCCCCCCCCTTTTGGATACCGTCGCACCCACCATTCGATCATGACAATTTGGGCCAATTGTTGATCAATTGGTCCTTCTGCGAATCACATAACCTGTGTTAAACACTTTCGTTACTCGGCAGCGTCGCGCCTATGTCCGATGGGGGCAAGAAACGCCGAGAAGCACCAAATGTGACCGAGCCGACGGCCACCGTTCGAAGCACTTAACCCTGCTCGGGCTAGGGAGGGGTGTGTATGGGCCAATTGCACCCGAGCATTTCCACAGGCGAGCCTGGCGCACCGGCAATATTGGAAAAGCCAAGCGTCACTATTGTCAGCGACGTGCTTCTCTATCGGGAAGGCCTGGCGGCGAGTCTGCAGCGCGACGGAAGATTAGCTGTTGCCGACCTTGTCAGCAGCCACGATGCGCTGCCCGCGATTTCCAGCAGACGGCCCGACGCCATGCTGCTCGACGGCGGAATGAAAGATTGCCTTCGCTTGGCGCGAATGATCCGGGCTCACTTCCCGGGCTTGCGCATCGTTGGCTTCGGTATCTGCGGCGGGATCGATCGTATGGTTGACTGCGCGGAGTCAGGCCTGGCCGCCTTCGTCGATTCCGATAGCAGTGTTGGCGAACTTGTCGTGGCTATTCTTGGCGCCCTTAAGGGCGAGCTGGCCTGCTCGCCCGAGGTCTCGGCGCTCATGTGTGAGCGCCTTGCCAACCTTGCGTTCGCGAGGACTCAAAGGCCTGACGAACTCACGCGCCGCGAGCGGGAGATCGCCATCCTGATCAGTCAGGGTCTGTCCAACAAGGAAATTGCCAATGACCTCTGCATCGGCCCGTCCACGGTGAAGAATCACGTCCATAGCATTCTTGAGAAACTCAACGTGCGCAGGCGCTCCGCCATCGTGCATCAGCTTCATGAATTTCCCTGGCTAAAAGAAGGTCGGGCAACACAAATCTGATCGCCGTGAGACAAGGATTGCAGAGGTATTGGCTGGGGCGGCAGGATTCGAACCTGCGAATGCCGGTACCAAAAACCGGTGCCTTACCGCTTGGCGACGCCCCAGCATGGTCGGCCCGTGGATTTGGGCGCTGGCTCGCGCGGCGGCTTATAGTGGGAAAGCTGCAGTTGCAAAGCCCGAATGTCAGGCCATGCGACGGCGCGGCGCGGCTCCGCGCCGTTCCAGCTCGTCGGCCCGGACCGGCCGGCCGAAATGGAAGCCTTGGAGCTGGGTGCAGCCGAGCTGGCGCATGACATCTGCCTGGCCTTCGGTCTCGACACCTTCAGCGGTAGTTTCAACCCCTAGGCCTCGGGCCAGGGCCAAAATGGCGTGGACGATAGCAACACAATCCTGGGCGCCCTCGGCGGCCCCGCGGACGAAGCTTTGATCGATCTTGATCTTGGCGAAGTGCGCCCGGCTCAAATAGCCGAAGCTGCTGTAGCCCTTGCCGAAATCATCAAGCACCAGCCTGACGCCGAGAGCCCTCAGTCGCTCGAGGGATGCCAATGTCGCCGCATCGTCGCCGAGGAAGACGCTTTCGGTCACTTCCAGCTCCAGCCGGCTTGGCTCAAGGCGCGTCGACGCCAGTGCCCCAAGCACTGTCTTGGCAAGGCCGGCACCGGTCAGCTGCGCCGCGGATATATTGACGGCAACCCGCATCTGCCCATCCCACCGTACCGCCTCGGCACAGGCCTCTCGGATTACCCAGTCGCCGATTTGATGGATCAGGCCCGCGTCCTCGATAATGGGGATGAACTGGTCGGGCGGGATATCGCCGCGCTTCGGATGGCGCCAGCGGAGCAGCGCTTCGCGACCGACCACCTCTCCGGATCTTGCGTCGATGATTGGCTGATATGCCAAAGTCAGCCCATCTCCGCCCAGCGCCTGGCGGACATCCTGCTCCAGCAAGCGATGATCTTCGGCCTGGTCGAACATCCAGCGCTCGAAGAAGGCATGGCCGCCGCGCCCTGCTTCCTTGGCGCGATAGAGCGCCAGGTCGGCGCTGCGCATCAGCTCTTCCTCGAACGCCCCGTCATGTGGACAGACGGCGACACCGATTGTCGCCCCGACGTGCAGTGTCGCCGCGCCGATCGTGAAGCTCTTAGACAGTTCGGCGACAATCCGATCGGCGACCGTACCCAGCTGTTCCCGGTCGCAAGCCCCGCTCCACACGATTGCGAACTCGTCGCCGCCAATACGTCCGACGCGCCCGCCCTGCCCGACTGCGCGCTCCAGTCGCCTGCCGACTTCAACCAGCAACTGGTCGCCGATGGCGTGTCCCAACGTGTCATTGACCAGCTTGAAGCGGTCGAGGTCGACCAGCAGCAGCGCACAGCCGGCGTGGCTATCCCACTGGTGTAGCACCGCTTCTTCCAGCAGTTCGCGGACCAGCAGCCGGTTGGCAAGTCCCGTCAATGGGTCGGTGCGAGCCGCCCGGACAGCATCATTGCCATGAAGCCGCGCTTCGGTGATGTCGGAGGCTACGCCGCGCCAGCCGGATAGCTTACCCTTTTCATCATGGATCGGTTTGGCGGATATCGACCACCACCGCTCCCGGTCGGCAGACATGATGGCGCGGTCGCGGAACGGCGTCCCGCTATCCAAATCCTCGAACAGGCTGCGCATGCCGCTCGAAACGGCCACGATCTGGCCGCCCGGATCGAGGAATTTCTTGTAGTGGAGGCCAATTACCTGCTCTTCGCGCAAGCGCATTTCGGCGAGCAGTTCGACCGACATTTTGGCAATACGAAGGTCGCTGTCGAGCTCCCACAAGCCGCCGGAGCCGGTCGCCTCAAGTTCGCGCAGCAGCTTGATAATTTCGCCCTGTTCACGAAGCTCGATGCGGTCGCGGCTGTGGGCAATGAATTGCCGGGCGGTACTGAGCACGTTGATGAACAGCACCACGGCATAAACCAGCACCAGCCCTAGCATCGACGGGCTGTCGAGTTTGATCGTCAGCGAGACGCAGCCGATGGTGAGGAACCCGACGTACAGCAGGGCCGCCTGGGGAAGGGAGACCAGGGTAATGCTTCCGGCGCTGACCAGCGCTGCCATCACCACGCAGATAAATATCTGCTGTGCCGGCGACGCTGCGTCGAACCAGAACAGGGGCGGCACCAGCCACAGCGATGCCAAGAAGCAGATCTGGACGCAGATTCGGGCCGTGCTGCTGGGATAGGCTTCCGCATATTCCGGATCCTGCCTCAGACGCACCGCGCGCACGCCGCGCGTAAAGCAAAGCAGCAGCGCGGCGCCAAACCACAGCCCAAGCTGAAAATTGTCCGTTGTATCGCGAAGTCCGACGACCATCACCGCCGCGGTTAAAACCTGGATCGCGACCGTGGCGGGGACCAGGCGGATCAGTGCGTCGATCTGCGCCTGGCGGACGGCACGGCTGATGCGGTCGTGCGGGGTGTTCAAGGACAATAGGTCGCGGCAGCGCAGCCCGCGGTCGCGGGCGCGCCGGTCACCTTCCGCTTTTGTCGATTGTCCCCCCACGCGATCCGGTTCCGTCCAGCCTCCACATGATCCGGCAAACTTCGGCTTAGACGGAAGAATGCGAAAAAACGGTGAATCCCCGGAACTTCACCTAATAGTTTAGCCGCCGGTTCACTAAATCATCATAGTCGCACTGCAACTGGCGTGACAATTCGCCAATTTCGAAGTTCCACGGGCCCGCAGAACGGATGAGGGTTACTTCGGCAGCCGAGCCGGTGATGAACATCTGCTCGAAGCTCTCCAGCTCGTCCGGCCAGATCGCCCGCTCGACCACCTCGACGCCGCGGCGGCGGGCCAAATCCATCACGGTTTGCCGGGTGATGCCGTTGAGGAAGCAGTCCGGCGTCGGCGTATAGAGCGTGCCGTTCTTGATGAAGAAGGCATTGGCGCCGGTCGCTTCGGCCACCTGGCCGCGCCAGTCGAACATCAGCGCATCGTCATAGCCGCGCTCATCGGCGTGCTTCTTCGACAGCGAGGCGATCATGTAGAGGCCCGCCGCCTTCGAATGCACCGGCGCCGTGTAGGGCGCGGGGCGCCGCCACGGCGCAATGTCCAGCCGAAGCCCCTTTTCGGCAATCTCGGGCGCGAAGTATTTGCCCCATTCCCATGCGGCGATCGCCATGTGCGGCTTGGTACCTTTGGGGCTGACGCCCATCTGCTCCGACCCCCGCCAGGCAACGGGGCGGAGATAGGCATCGGTCAGGCCATTCGCCTTCAACACCTCATTGCAGGCCGCGTCGATTTCCTCGACCGACCAAGGCAATTCGAAGCCCAGCAGCTCAGCCGACTTGCGCAGCCGGGCACTGTGTTCGCTCAATTTGAAGATGACGCCGCCATATGCCCGCTGCCCCTCGAATACCGATGAAGCGTAATGCATTGCGTGGGTCAGTATGTGGACGTTGGCCTCACGCCACGGGACGAGTTTTCCGTCGATCCAGATCCATCCGTCGCGGTCGTCGAAGCTGCGCGTGTCGGCCATTGCAATCCTCTCGTGGCTGGCGCCGCGCCTAGGCGAGCAGTACCAAACCGTCAATCGCGGCGGGCGGCTTCAGCCAGTTCTTCGACACGCCTTAGCGCAGCTCCGATCATGCGATCGACCAACGGCCGCAAACCGTCCGGCGCGTCGAGGACAGCCAGTCCCTGCTCGGTGGTCCCCTTGGGGCTGGCGACGCGGTGTGCGATCTCGGCCATGGATACGCCCGTGTCGGCGGCAAAGGCGCCGGTACCGATCAGAGTTTGCGCGGCAATCGCCTGGGCCAGCGCCGCATCGAGACCGCGGCCCGCTGCGGCATGGCCAATGGCCTCCGCAAAGCGCGCGAAATATGCCGGGCCCGATGCGGAAACGGCTCCAATCGCCGCAATCTGTCCTTCCTCGAGGCACCATGGGGCAAGGCCAAGCAACGCCATCAGCCCGGCAACTGTGTCGCGGGCCTCTGCATCGCAATCCTCGCCATAGAGCGGGGTAACGCCCGCCCGCTGCGCGACCGGCAAGTTGGGCATGATGCGTACAATAGCTCGTGCGGCGGGAAAGCGTTCGCGCAGGCTGGCAGCGGTCACGCCGGCTAGCATCGAGACGATCACCGTGTCCGAGCCGATGTGCGGCGCCAGTCCCGGCGTCACCTCGTCCAGCTTTTGTGGCTTGAACCCCAGCATTACGAACAGCGGGCGTTCGCCGGCCGGGAAGTCCGTTACTGTACGAATTCCGTCAACCGGCGTTCCGCTCGGCCTGATGATCGTGACGCCTTCGAAATCGACTGCGGCCGATCGCCATCCTTCGACCATCGCGCCGGCCATGTTGCCGCAACCGACCAGCCAGGCCGGCGCCGGAAATGACGTCATGACGCTACGCCTCGCCGGCGGTATCGATCAGCGCGGCCGAGATCGCTTCGCCGGGCGATTTTCCGCCCCACAGCACGAACTGGAAGACGGGATAGAAGCGCTCGCATTCCTCGAGCGCCGCCTCGCTGATTGCTTCGGCCTGCTCGAAGCTCATCGTTTCGCCTTCACCGACCAGGGCAGCATGGCGGAACACGATCAAGCCGGATCCCGACCACAGCTCGAAATGACCCAGCCAAAGCTGCTCGTTGATGAGGCCAAGCGCCTCGTAGATGGCGGCGCGCTTCTCGTTCGCCACCTTGATGTCGGGGAAAGCAAGGAACTGAAGAACCTGGTCTTCCTGCCGCCAAACGCCGCGCAGCTCATATTGCGCCCAGCTGCCAGTAGCGGAAGCAATGATTTCCCCGTCGCCGGCCCGCTCGCATGCCCAGCCGCGCGCTTCGAAATACTGCTCGAGCATTTCGATCGGCGCGCCGTCGTCGCGTTCGTCCTGGTCAGTTTCGTCGGTCAGCTGTTCGCTCCCTTGCGCGGCTTGGCGGCCTTGGGCTTGGCGCTAGGGGCAGGCTTCGCAGCGGCAGGCCTGGCCGCCAGCTCAATCGCTTCGATCCGCTTGGCCAGCGCATCATTTTCTTCGCGGGCGGCAATGGCCATCGCCTTGACCGCTTCGAACTCGTCTCGAGCGACGAAGTCCATTCCGCCGACCCATTCGCGCATCTTGTCGCGCATCGATGCTTCGGCTTCACGGCCAACCCCGGCCATGGTGCCCGCAACGCCATTCATCATCTTGACCAAATCGTCGAAAATCCGGTTCTGCGACTGCATGATTTACTCCTGTTGACC
>Ga0209382_10002214_pt1 | contig 28859 bp, 21 predicted proteins | sample SoiMetdeltSBSDD5_FD_187599 | JGI IMG/M metagenome (GOLD analysis project Ga0209382, IMG submission 187599) | Bulk soil microbial communities from a Populus tree surrounding site in Tennessee, USA - Soil MetaG P. deltoides SBSDD5 (SPAdes) (version 2) | ecosystem: Environmental > Terrestrial >...
TGAGGCCAGCCAGGAAGGAAGATTCTCGATCGAGCCCGAGCACGTCTTGCTTGGGTCGATCCGTGCCGGACGCAGTTCAACGGCACGATTCTTCGAAGACGCGCATGTGTCCATCGACGCCGCACGCGCGCAGATTGCGGCCCCAGGCCGCGGCGCCGAACCGGTGCCGTATTCCGTCGAGATTCCGTTCAGCAGCACGACCAGGCTAGTGCTGTTGGCTGCGACGGGAGAAGCCGATCGACTCGGACATCACGTTATTGCGATCGCACACCTGTTGCTGGGCATGCTTGACCGTCACGGAACTCTTGCGAGCTCGCTTCTCACCGGTTGGGGTATCACCGCTCAGCGGATCAGAGAGGACATTTCCGACCTGCTGGACGAACGCGAAAGGGATAGCTGAAAGTGGAAGCACGCGTGGCTGGTGACACTTCTGCCCCGTTCGGCTGGCTGTTGTTTGATGGCGCATGCGGCTTCTGTCGCAGCTGGGTTACCTATTGGGCAGACACGCTTCGCAAGCGGGGGTTTGAGATCGCCGCGCTGCAGGACGAGTGGGTACGGGAGCGGCTTGGTTCGCCAACAGAAGAAGACCTGTTGGCGGACTTCCGCCTGCTTTTGAGGGATGGCCGGCAGATATATGGCGCAGACGCGTATCGATACGTGATGCGACGGATCTGGTGGACATACCCGATCTATTGGCTCTCGCTCGTGCCGGGATTGCGCCACCTCTTCGACTGGAGCTATCGGAGATTTGCTGACAATCGGTACCATTTTTCACGATCGTGTCAGTTGCCACCGCGTGAATAGCGCACTGGAGGCAGAGTCTTAAGCAGAATTCATCAAGACTTCAGAAACCGCTCAGGAGGTGCGGGGTATATTGCAAATCAGTTCTCGCACCTCATGTGCGATGCGAAAGGTCTGTCAATGCGAAAGAGTCGCTGGTTCATCCCGCTGACTGCGGCAGTCTTCCTCGGCGTTCTGGTCTCGGTTAGCGCGTGTCAGGGTCAGAAGAATCAGGGTGCGGCACAGGCATCAGCGCCTGCTCCGGTGCCGCCGGAGTATCAGCCGACCGCCACGATCAAGGACATCATGCTGTCGATCGTCGATCCCAATGCGGACGTCGTGTGGCTGTCGGTGACGACGGTTCAAAGCTCGAAAGGGACGGTCGACACTGCGCCGAAGAACGACGAGGAGTGGAAGAAGGTGCGTCAAGGCGCCGTCGCGCTCACTGAAGCGTCGAACCTGCTCATGATGCCCGGCCGACATGTGGCCGGTCCCGGCGAGAAGTCGGAAACACCCGGCGTCGAGCTCGAGCCGTCGGAGATGGAAGTGTTGATCAACAAGGATCGCGCGTCGTGGGTGATGCGAGCCACGAAGCTGCACGAGGCCGGTGTGGCCGTCCTGCAGGCGATCGACGCCAAGGACTCGCAGAAGGTCTTCGAGGTCGGCGAGCAGATCGAGCAGGCCTGCGAAAACTGCCATCGTCAGTACTGGTATCCGAACGAGCAGATTCCTCCAGTTCCCTCGAGCACCCAGTAATTCAAAGGTCAAAGGTCAAAAGTTAAGATCAGTCAAAGGTCAAGGGTGCAGAGGCGAGAGCGAGTCGGTTTGCACGTGGCGCGCGGGGCATCGATCGCGGCGGCTGTCCCTCTCTTGCTCTCTGCCGTGCTGCTCCAGGGCTGTTCAGAGCCACCAGCCGTTGAACCTGCCGCTGCTGAGGCTTCTTCGTATACGCCGGTCCTCTCCGTCAAAGAGTTGATGGAGCACATCGTCGACCCGATCGCGGACTGGATCTTCGATGCAGCCGTCGTCGACATCAGCGAAAAAGGGACCGTCGAGACGAAGCCTTTGACCAACGAGGACTGGTTGAAGGTCGAGCGCGGGGCGCTGATCCTCGCTGAGTCCGCCAACCTGTTGAAAATGCCACGGACGATGGTGCCCGCCGGGGACAAATCGCTGAACGCCGAGCGGGGAGGTCCTGAACTCACGCCGGCGGAGATCGAGGCCAAGGTCAAACAGGATCCAGCGGCGTGGAATAAGCATGCTGACGCCTTGCGCACCGCGGCACTCGAGTCACTGAAGATCATCAAGACCAGGGATCCTGAAGGCCTGTTCACTGCCGGCGACAAAATCGACAAGGCCTGCGAGGGGTGTCACCTGGAGTACTGGTATCCCGGCGATAAGAAGGCCGTGCTCGAGAGTCAGAGGAACACGGTTACTTACGAAAAGCCGAAGAAGTAGCCCCGTCGCCAGGTGGCCCAGCAATCCAGCTACCCATGTTCGGGAAGTTGATCTCCCGCCGTTGGGCGGGTAAGATGCCGCCACGTCAGGACTTCCGGGTTTTTGCGGGTCGCGTCTAACACACCCGCACTCTTCACCCGGTGCCGGCATATCTGACATGCGGCGCTCCTCCGCGGCAATCATCCTCGTCGCCATCGGCCTCCACGCGGCCGGCACTTCGCTTTCTGCTCAACACGCCACAGCTTTCGACATCGAGGATGGTGGCCGCGCGTTTCGGAACACCTGCGCCAACTGTCACGGGCCGGATGGCGATCAAATAGCGGGCATCGATCTCGGCCGCGGACAGTTCCGCCGGCCGTTGACCGACCAGGAGCTCGTCGGGATCATTCGAAAAGGCATCCCGAACACGCCAATGCCGGCAACTAATGTCTCCGAAGCGCAAGCGGTCAAGATCGTTGCGTACCTTCGTTCGGCTGCTGAGTCGCGAAAGAGCGTTGCGGTCGCGGGTGACGCGCCGCGCGGCAAGATGATCTTCGACGGCAAAGGCGACTGCTCGACCTGCCACCGCGTCAACGGCGTTGGGTCACGCCAGGGCCCCGACCTGAGCCGAGTTGGACAATTACGCCGAACCATCGAGCTCGAACAATCGCTGCTCGACCCGGCCGCAGAAGTTCTGCCGGCCAACCGTTTCTACCATGTGACGACGAAAGATGGCGTCGCGGTGACTGGCCGGTTGCTCAATCACGACACGTTCACCGTTCAAATCCTCGACGCGAAAGAGCAGTTGCGTTCGTTCGTGAAGACCGATCTGAAGGACTATGGCTTCGCGCCAACCCCGATGCCTTCCTATAAAGGTCGCCTCAACCCACAGGAGACGGCTGACGTCGTCAGCTATCTCGTCTCGCTCAAAGGAAGAACGAATCCATGATGGCGCGCACGTGCCTGCTCGTCGTGCTTGCGGCGGTCTCGCTACAAGCGCAGGTCTCGTTCGATCGCGTCCTTCATGGTGAACGCGAGCCTCAGAACTGGTTGAGCTATTCCGGGACGCTCTTCAACCAGCGATTCAGCCCGCTGACCCAGATCACGCCGGCCAACGCGAAGAATCTCCAACTGCAGTGGGTCTGGCAGGCGCGATCCCTGGAAAAGTTCGAGGCAACGGCACTCGTTGTCGACGGCGTGCTCTACACGGTGCAGGCGCCGAACGACGTCGTCGCGCTGGACGCGGTTACGGGTCGAGTCTTCTGGACGTACTCGCATCAGCCTGCGCCCGATGCGCGAACCTGTTGCGGCCGTGTCAATCGTGGGCTCGCGATTCTGGGGGACACGCTCTTCATGGGCACGATCGACGCCCATCTCCTGGCCATTGACGCGAAGAGCGGCGGCTTGATCTGGGATACGACGGTCGCGAGTTCGTCGCAGCGATATTCGATTACGCACTCGCCGCTCGTCGTCAAGGACAAGGTCATCGTCGGTACCGCCGGCGGTGACATGGGCATCAGAGGCATCGTCGCGGCGTTCGATGCGAAGACGGGAAAAGAGGTGTGGCGCTTCTACACGATCCCGGCCCCTGGTGAACCAGGCAACGAATCGTGGTCGGGCAACTCGTGGATGACGGGCGGCGCCGGCGTGTGGAATGCCGGCGCGTACGATCCTGAAACCAATCTCACGTTCTGGGGCACCGGCAACCCGGCGCCAGATTGGGACGGTCGCACCAGGCTGGGAGACAACCTGTATAGCGACAGCGTCGTCGCGCTCGATGCGGACACCGGCACACTCAAGTGGCATTACCAGTTCACGCCGCACGACGAGCTCGATTACGACTCGACGCAGGTGCCGGTGCTTGCCGACATCACGTTCCGCGGCCAGCCGCGCAAGGTCATGTTGTGGGCCAATCGCAACGGCCTGATGTATGTCCTCGACCGCGTCACCGGAGAGTTCCTGCTCGGGAAGCCGTACGTGAAAGTCAACTGGATGAACGGCTTCGATCACAAAGGCAGGCCGAAGCGCGTTCCCGGCAAGGTCCCAACGCCTGAGGGCACGCTGATTCAGCCGCACGTCCACGGCGCCACCAATTGGGCGCCTCCGTCGTTCAGCCCGAAGACCGGCTTGTTCTACGTTGCCCACTGGGAAAACACAGGAACGATCGTGACTGAAGGTCTGAGCCCGCGGCCTGTCGGTGTAAACACGCGACAGACGACGATGGGCCAGGTGAACCTGCAACAGTTCTTCAACAACGATGAGGAAGCGTACGGAGTAGTCAGAGCGTACGACCCCAACACGCTCGACCCGAAGTGGGAATACCGCATGAACGACATCACCTGGGGCGGCGTATTGACGACAGCAGGCGACGTGGTGTTCAGCGGCGGCAAGGAGGGCTACTTCTTCGCGCTCGACGCCCGGACAGGGGAGCTGCTATGGAAGGCATCCGTCGGTGGACAGGTCAACGCCGGACCGATGAGCTACTCGGTTGGCGGCAGACAGTACGTCACGATCGCGGCGGGCAGTTCGCTTTTCGCCTACGCCCTGCCACAAACACAATGATCGCGCGACTGATCGGCACGCTCGTCATCGCCGGCATCGCATCGATAGCCGTGAGTGCACAGGCCCCTGCCTACAAAACGCCGCGCACGCCGGACGGCCAGCCCGATCTGCAAGGCTTCTGGTCGAACGCGACCTACACGCCGCTCGAGCGGCCGGACAACGTGACGAAGGAGTTCTACACGCCGGAGGAGGCGCTGGCGGCAGAGAAAGCGGCGGCCGCGCGTGAGAATGCGCAGACCGATCCTGGAACGGTCGCCGACGTGCACTACGACTTCACGCAGTTCGGATTAGACAGGAGCCAGGCGACGCTGGCGCGAAGCCGGCGCACCTCGCTCATCGTCGATCCGAAAAACGGCAAGCTGCCGCCCATCACGGAAGAAGGAAAGAAGATTCTTGCAGCGCGCGCGGAAGAGGCGAAGAAGCTGGGTGGCCGCTGGGACTCTGCGCAGTCCAATCAACTGGACGACCGTTGCATCATCATGGCCGGGCCGGGGCCGCCGATGATGGACGCGGCGTATAACAGCAACTACCAGATCGTGCAGGCGCCGGGATACGTGATGATTCTCACCGAGATGATTCACGACGTGCGCGTCATCCCACTCGACCCTTCGACCTTTCGAGAGCCTCAGGGTCGTCCCGAGCAAGGTCGAGGGACGACAGGCTCAGGGTCGCCCCGAGCGGAGTCGAGGAGCGACGGGCGGCTCAATGCTCCCACTCAAGTGCGACAGTGGATGGGTGTTTCGCGCGGGCGCTGGGAGGGCGACACCCTCGTGATCGAAACGACTAACTTCAACGGGAAGAATCCGTTCAGGGGATCAACCGAGAACATGAAGGTCGTCGAACGGCTCCGGCGTGTGTCAGAAGACGTGATCGAGTACAACTTCACCGTTGAAGATAAGAGCATGTGGGAACGACCGTGGTCGGCCGAGGCCCTCATGCGGAAGACCAATGGCCCGCTGTTCGAGCACGCGTGCCACGAAGGCAATTACGGTTTGTACAACACGCTCGTTGGTGCGCGGCTCGAAGAGAAGCACGCAGCCGAGGCCCCGACAAAAAAGGACTCGAAGTAAATGCGGAACCGGTTTTTCATTCGCGTGACACTCGCGGCGATCACGGCCTGCCTCGCGCTGGCAGTCGCGCTCGTCAATGCGCAGGCCCCCGCGTACCGTGCGCCGCGTGCGCCTGATGGCAAACCGAACCTGAGCGGCATCTGGCAGGCCATCAACACGGCGAACTACGACATCGAGCCGCACTCGGCTGCGCCCAGCCCCGTCCTCGAACTGGGGGCGTCAGGCGCAATTCCCGCAGGCCTCGGCGTCGTTGAAGGCGGCGCGCTTCCTTATCGCCCCGAAGCGCTGACCAAGCGGAACGAGAATCGCGCAAACCGCTTGAAGCTCGATCCCGAGGTGAAGTGCTATCTGCCGGGCGTGCCGCGCGCGGTCTACCAGTCGTTCCCGTTTCAGATCATTCAAAGCCAGAAGCACATCATGATGATCCACGAGTATGCTGGCGCAGTCCGGACGGTCTACATGGCCGACCAGGTCGAAGCGCCCGCGGACAGCTGGATGGGGTGGTCGAACGGACGGTGGGAGGGTGAGACGCTCGTCGTGGACACGAAGGGATTCAACGACCTGAGCTGGTTCGACCGCTCTGGCAACTTCCACAGCGACGCCCTGCACGTCGTCGAACGCTTCACGGCTCGCAGCGCCGATACGCTGAATTACGAGGCAACTATCGAGGATCCGAAGGTATTTACCCGCCCCTTCAAGATAACCATGCCGCTCTACAGACGGGTCGAGCCAAATGCGCAGATTCTTGAGTTCAGGTGCGTCGAATTCGTGGAAGATCTGTTATACGGGCATCTGCGGAAACAGCCGAGTCAGTGATACCGATGTCGGCTATCGTAGAGCGGAGGCGCCTCCGCGGTGAGTCGGCTATCGTAGAGCGGAGGCCTTAGCCTCCGCGGTGAAATGGAGAGTCAGATGAATCGTCGATCTCTCGTTTCTTTCGGAGTACTGGTCCTGGGCGTGGCCGTTCTCTTGACGGCGACCATCGCCGCACAGGTACCGGCGCCACTCGCCAAACCGAAGGCCGCGGTGAAGGCCGCGCCGCCACCGACGAGCAAGCCGTACACGCCTCCCAAGACTCCAGATGGCCAACCGGACTTGCAGGGCTTCTGGACGAACTCCACCTACGTTCCGCTCGAGCGGCCACAGGGCGTTACGAAGGAGTTCTACACACCGCCGGAAGCCGAGGCGGCGATGAAAGCAGCCGCGGCACGGGAGGCGGAACAGACCGAGCCCGGCACCACCGCGGATGTGCACTACGACTTCAGTCAGTTCGGGCTCGATCGGAGCCAGTCGACGATCGCGGCGAGCCTGCGCACGTCGCTCATCGTCGATCCGCCTGATGGCAAGATGCCGCCGGTGAATGCGAAGGGGCAGAAGCGCGCGGGCGAGCGCGCGGCGGCGAGGAAAGCCGCGGGTGGTCAGTACGATTCGGTGCAGAACATGCCGATCGGATCGCGCTGCATCATCATGGGCGGGGCAGGCCCCCCGATGATGAACGCCGGCTACAACGCCAACTATCAGATCGTGCAGTCCCCCGGCTACGTCATGATCCTCACCGAGATGATTCATGACGTACGCATCATCCCGCTCGACAACCGTCCGCAGGCCGCGCAGGAATTGCGACAGTGGGTCGGTCTGTCGCGTGGTCGCTGGGAAGGCAACACGCTGGTGGTCGAGACGACGAATTTCAACGGGAAGAATGCGTTTCGCGGAGCCAGTGAAAACATCAAGGTGACGGAGCGCTTCACGCGCATCTCGGATGACATGATCGACTACAAGTTCACGGTGGAGGATCCGGAGACCTGGGACCGGACGTGGACGGCCGAAGCGCCGCTGGCGAAGACCGACGGGCCGATCTTCGAATTCGCCTGCCACGAGACGAACTACGGCATCTCGAATATTCTTGCCGGCGCACGGGCTGAGGAAAAACAGAAGGCCGAACAGGCGAAGAAGGGATCGAACTGACATGCGAGCAAAGCTTGTGTTGGTGGTAGCCTGCGCCGGCCTGTTGCTGGCCAGTGGACAGGTGCGCGCGCATCACGCGTTCGCGGCCGAGTTCGACGTGAACAAGCCACTCACCTTGAAGGGATCGCTCATCAAGTGGGAGATGGTGAATCCGCATTCATGGTTCCACGTTGCCGTGAAGGAGCCGGACGGCAAGGTCACGGAGTGGCTGATTGAAGGCGGAAGTCCCAACCAGTTGATCCGCATGGGTGTCACCAAGAACACCGTGCCGATCGGGACCGAGCTCACGATTGAAGGGTACCGCGCCAAGGACGGCGGCCTCAAAGCCGTGGGCAGGAACTTCGTGCTTCCCGATGGCTCGCGCCTGTTCCTCGGTGGTTCGGCCCCGGGTGGGACGCCCGGCGACAAGAAGTAGATCGATTGAAGATTGGCGATCTTTGATTGTTGAATCGTTGTTGATTGGCGGTTGTTGATTGGATAAATCACCAATCGACAATCAATGATCAACAACGAATCAATAATCAACAATCAAAGATCAGCAATTCGCCACTACTCTCTATTGGGCATCAGCGCGAGCGCCACTCCTCCCAGGATCAATGCAGCGCCCGCCCCGCTCGAGATCGTCGGCCGCTCATCGAGAAACACGAATCCAAGAAACAACGCAATCGCCGGCGTGAACACGCTGATGAAGCTGAGGCTCGTCACGCTCCATGACTTCAGGAGCGTGAAGTAGCCAAGAAACGTCGCCACGCTGCCGGCGATGGCGAGATACATGATCGCGCTCCACGTCGGCGCGTCGCGTGGCAGGACGAGTCCATCACCTGAGGCGAGTGACGCGACGGCCAGAGCTGCGGCGCCGATGAGCATGGCGGGTGAGTTGAGTGACGCCGGGTGAAGATTCGCGCCGTGTCGTTTGGTCGCGACGCCCGCCGCCGCCGCGCAGACTGTGCTGGCAACGATCGCGAGCATCGGACCGAGCCCGGCAGGATCGAGCCGGACACGATCGCCGAACAGGGCGACGATCCCGACGAAGGCCAGCACGGAGCCCGCCAGCTTGCGCGCGGTGATCCGATCGCCGGGCACGTAAAGATGCGCGAAGCCAATCGTGACGAGCGGCAGCAGCGCGAACAGGATCGACGTCAAGCCGCTGTCGAGAAACTGCTCACCCCAGTAGATGAGACCGTAATCGGCGGCGAAGAGTACCAGGCCGATCCACACGACGAGCGTCCATTCCGTCCGGGTCGAAGGCCACGACGCCCCGAAGAGAGGCACGATGGGCGCCAGCACGACGCCGGCGATGAGGAATCTCAGGGCCGCGACATTGAACGGGCCCAATCCGCCGTAGCCGACCTTGATGACCAGCCACGTCGACCCCCAGATCAGGCAGAGCATCACGTAGAGCGCGAGGTGCATTCTTTTTTGCTTGAGTGACCGAGACGGATGTGCAGACAATGCAGCATCACGCGAGAGTTCATAATGCGACATCACCTTCCGGCAACACTCGGCGCAGCGCTCATGATCGTGTCAGCGGGAACGATGGCGGCGCAAGATCAGGCGAAGGCACCAACCACCGTCGAGCTCACCGGCTGTGTCAGCGTCACGGCGTCAGAGGGCGGTCAGTACTCATTTGTCGATGGTGCGAGTGGTGGCACGTACCGGTTGAATGGCAAGAACCTCAAGAAGTACGCCGGTCAGCGGATCAGCATCGTGGGTGATCCCTCGAGCAAGCGGCCCAAGATTCGACTGGGATTGTGGCCTTCGCCCAATGTGGCGGCCCAGGCCGGTGCACTCGATCCGGCACAGGAATCGATCGCGCGGCAGTCTGGTGGTGCCGCAAGCGTGCGTGAACCTGCGCCGGAGCTGCGGGTCGTTCGCGTGCGAGGTGTGGAAGGAGCCTGTCAGTAGGCTGTACGTAGTGTCCGGCTTGCTCGGGCGCCGTAGCGCGTCAAGCGCCGCGCGAAGGCGGTAGCCGGACCGTCATTCGTCGACGTTATTCAAATCGATCGGAGCCGCGGCCTGTTCTCGTGGGCTCGAGTGGTACTCCGAATCCCCGCTCATCTCCATCGACTGCGTTCGTCCAAGCTCATCATGCTGAGCGCGATCGGAATGAAGGAGTGCGCGGACGATTTCTTCGCGCGTTGTGTCCGGCCGATCGGTCTGGCTGGTGAGCTTCGGCACTGGTCACCCTTTGTCCGATGGCGGGTGTTTCGGAGACAGGCGCTCGATCCCACAACCGTGTGGCCATAGCAAGTCTCATTTTGGTGTCTTTGTCACTCCAGAGGGCAACATTCTTCGGCCCTGCGGCAGCCATCTGAGTGAACGTGTTGGTTTTTTTGCGCAGCCGCGTTGATCAGGGTTGTAAATGGATTTGCACACGAAATAAGCTCAGCTTCACGCTTTTTTTATTCAGCCAGTCAAGGAGACGTTATGCACGCCCCCAGACGAGAGCGATCGCTGATTGGAAAGAACGCCGCTTCGATGTTTGTCGCTGGGAACATGAAGATCTTGCAGGCCACATTGTTGGTCGTGCTCGTCTTGCTCCTCCCAGAGCGCGCGCAATCACAGGTGGTGGACCCTCTAAAGTTCTCGGGGGGCTTCCTCGTTACGGGCGACTACGTAGTGGGTGGATTTGATCTGAACAACAACGACAACCCGTCCAAGGGTGGGTTCTCGGAAGGCGTGATCACCATCCAGGGCGTACCCGCCAACGCGGACATCCTTGCTGCCTATTTATATTGGGAAACGGTCCACCTTACGTCTATTGCAAACCCCGCACAGGGCGTTCAGTTCAATGGGGAAGCCGTTATCAGACCCGATATCACGCTCGTACGGAGCTCTCCAAAGGAGATCCCGATTGGTAGTCCGTGCTATTCATCAGGGCAGCAGTCGCTCACGATAACCAAGTTCAAAGCTGATGTGATCGGGCTGTTGCCGCTGCACGAAGATGCGAACGGCTGGACTGGAAAGCGTCTGGCCAACGGTAACCACATGGTAAGGCTGCCGGATGCAGGCGGTGGCAACATCGTTCCGGAAAGCGGGGGCGCCACCCTGCTCATCGTGTACCGGGATCCCGAGCGTAATCCGACGCTCAACCCGCTCAGAAAAATTGTGGTGTACGACAGGAGCAACGAGGCCTACATCGTTCCCGATCTGGTCACGTCGGTGACGACAAACCTGCGAGGCATCTACAGATCGGCGAATGTCAAGTCCGCCAAAATCACCTACATCGGGTCCAGCGGACAGCCGAACGGGAATGAGCGAATCTTCGTGAACTTGGCTAACTTTCCGATTCCCGTAGCGACCGATTCGTTTAACAGTGGGAGTTCGGCGCAGCGGGGATGGAAAAACCCCACCTATCCCGTGAATGCGAACATGAGACCCGGTCTGGACACTGCGGGTGGGTTTGGCGAAACGGTGACCACCACACTCGACCATTCAGGCGGCGGTGCGTACGACTGTGTCGCCCCCAGCGCAATCATCTTCAGCACAGCCATTCTCGACGACGACCATGACGGTATCCCGGATGGTTTGGAGGCAGCACCCGCCACGCTCAGCACGCCCCTCAAGGACGCGGACGGGAAGACTCTCGATAATTACATCGCCATGGGCGCCCAAACCTCACAGCAGGATATGTTCATCGAGGTGAATGGCCTGTGGGCTGAACCTAAAACAGCCTATGGGTACTGGGGAGCTGAGTGTAACGATACTACAGCGCTCACGAACAAGCTGTGCGCAAAATTCAATGCACAGGCTATACCCCCAATCAATTCCGTGACTGACAATTTCGGACACGATCATCGGCCCACGGCGGACGTCTTGAATAGTGTGGCGGAAGCGTTTCTCGCACACGGAATCCACTTACATTTCGACGTCGGTCCAGATCTTGGTGCTAATTACGAGCTGACGGCGCCGGGTCTGAATCGATACATTCAGGGAGTCAACGCGCGTGGTGGAGAACGTATAAAAGAAGTGCCGTGCACTGCGACTCTCGATAGTTGTTGGTTCCCGTCCTTTCCCGGTACCGTCGGCTGGATGACCGGTTTCGTTCATTTCGCGATTGAGCCAGTGGGCCCTAACGGAGAAGAGCTGACAGCTGCACAGGAAACCGCGCAGCTGGCCAATTGTCAGTCACCTACCTACACGGGCAACTGCAGGACGCGTTTTGACCGGATTCGCTCCGGTTTCTTCCATCACTTGCTCTACGTTCACGCTCGCGCTACGCCCAAGTCCCTTCCGTGTCTCGATTCAGAAGGCGACCCGGAACCATTTGAGAATGGGGATTGTCTCGAAGAACCCAATCCAGGCTTCACGCCCGCGAGCTTTCATGCGCCGTCGAGCACATCAGGAAAAAGTCATTTGCCGGGTAGTCGCGCGATGATCTCGCTCGGTCTTTGGGATACCACGACGTTCCTCGGGTCGCCATTTGTTCAGGCGTCCACGACAATGCACGAGCTCGGGCACACTATCGAGCTCTACCACGGCGGCGACAGGCCCGTCTGGGGCACCCCGACAACGCCAACCTATTTCGCGCCGAACTGTAAGCCGAACTATCAAAGCATTATGAGCTATCTGTTTCAGTCGCGTGGTTTGTTCGACGATCTGCCCGCGCACGCTGGCAGTCCACAACTGAATTACTCGACTCAGCAAGTGAGCGGCTCCATCGATGAGACCTCGATGAGCCCAGGGACGCTGGGCACGCTGCCGTACCGCACCGCCTGGTTCGAACCGCTCGTGGAAGGTACGACCGCGTTCGCCTTGGGGCTGCCCGCGGCGAAGAGGTTCTGTAACGGGGTCTTCTTTCCAGATGGGAGCACCGTGCCGCCGAACGGTGTGGAGATGGCTCGTGTGGACGCGCCAAACACGTCTTCACCCCTAGGATGGAATGCGGAGTCCACGGACATCAACCTGGACGGGGCATTTAGTGGCTTTGGGACGTCAACACCACTGCTTCTCGGCTTCAACGACTGGACCCAGGTCCGCCTCGACCAGACGGGCGCTGGCAGACCCCTGGCTGGTTTGTCCCAAGACGATCACACGGCCGGAGATACAGAGGGGAGCGGCGACACAGAAGGGAGCGGCGACACAGAGGGGAGCGGCGACACTGAAGGGAGCGGCGACACAGAGGGGAGCGGCGACACAGAGGGGAGCGGCGATACAGAGGGGAGCGGCATCACCTTCGAGACGGTGGGAAGCACGCCTCCGAATGGCGTGATGAAAGCGGTTGTGTTGGAATCGCCCAACACACCTCTTCATCGGACACGTCTGTCCGATTGGAAAACACCCAACGTCGGTAACGTGGTGTTTTACAGCGGTTATCGCGTGACGGGTGAGGACATCATAAACCCGCCTGCGCCCAACATCCTCGTGGCAACCACACCGAATGCGAACGCGACGACAATGGTCGACACGGAAGAACTCCCCAACGGTGTGAAGTTCACTTATTGGGTGAAGGGGAATCTCAACACGGTACAGGATTGCAACCTCGACGGTGACCCTGCGACGGAGCCGACGTCGGATTGCACTGGATCGACCAACACGGCCACGATCACCGCCGTCAATGCCGCGCCGATCGCAGTCGCCGATACCTACACGATTCTCTGGAAGGTGCCGAGTAATCCCTTACCAGTACTTTCCAACGACACCGACGTCGACAGCCCGCCGTCATCGCTCAAGGCGGTTGTTACCCTTCTGCCGTCGAAGGGCACGCTGAAGGTCAATCCCGTCACGGGCTTGATCGAATACCCATTCGTCTACACTCCAACTGGGAACTCCTTTGGGCTGGATACCTTCAAGTACAGAGCGAACAACGGGACATGGAGTCGTGATCCATCGCAACCCATGAGTGAGAATTCCAACGAGGTAACCGTTACTATCAATGTAGTGAAGAAGTGATCCACAAGTAGGGACCTGTATCAGAGCAGGGCGAGTATCTCGCCCTGCTCTTTGCCACTATCGAATTTCAGAACGACAAATGCGCAAGGGTTCCGCCTTCCGCAGGATACGGCGGAAGGTTTGAGCCTTGTCGCCATCACTTATACCCAGCCAGAGCGTCTGCACAGTGTTGTCCACGGTGCCCACGGCTAGGAATGGCTGGATGTGGCTCGGAGGCGGCAGCAAACTCCAAGCGAGTTGGAGCAGGGGCTACTTGCTCAGTCGATCGAGAACTTCGCGCACGAGTGGATCTTCTTTGGAGTTGCCGCGAATGGCAAGGTATTGCTGGTAAGATTCGGTGAATGCCGGGTTGTTCCCGCCTTCCCTAGCCCTGCCTTGGTAGTAATACGCGATTGGAAAATGGCCGAATGTGGGCTCCTCGTCAAGGAGCAGCGATAACGCTTCGCCGTGACGTTTGATGCAGCGATCGAACTCGGACTCGGCCTGCGGAAACGCTTTGAGTTCCAAGTACGCTCGACCGAGATCGAAGTGACCCACCCATGTATCCAGAATTCCGCCGGCATCACTTAGAATGACCACCGCCTGGCGCGGATCTCCCTTTTTCAGGGCGATCTCGCCCTCAATGATCTTGCCGTAGGCACGCGGTCCAGCCGGGAGTTCCATCGCAAGACTGGCGGCCTCGGTTTGGGCCTTCGCAATCGCGCCCGCCTCGACTAACACTCGAGCCGCAAGGAAGCGGATGGGCACGGCCCTACTATTCATCAAAGCCTTTTCAGCGGCTGCGATAGCAAGATTGTTCTGTCTTCGCAAAAGGTGGGTATAGGCCAGTTCTGTGAGTTTTCGAGCCGCCCTGTCGGCGTTTTTCGCTGCGAGATCGGCAGCAATGCCCTGCTCGAAAATTCGCACGGCATCCGAGTAACGCCCTTGATACAGCGCCAGGTCCCCCATGCCGGACGCTGCCCGGGATGCGCCGCGCGTACTGATCGTTGCGAGCTTTTCGTACGTCTGCGTCGCTGCTGGTAGCAGGCCTTGTCCCAGCTGGGCGAAGGCCACTGCAAGTGTGGCCAGATCACTTGGCACCTCTATGGCGCTGGCCTCTCGCTCAGCGGCTTGAAAGTCACCAGCGTAATCCAGATATACCGCCAGATTGGCTCGATATGTCACGCGTCTGGGGAGAATTTGTACCGCCCGACGGACTTGCTCGACGGCCTCAGGCATATTGCGCAACAACGATAGGCATACCGCGCGGTTGTTGTGCGAGACAACGTCTGCTGCGTATCGGGCGATTAGCTCGCCGTACTCCTTTACGCACTGCTGAAAGTCGCCGGTTCTAAAGTAGTAAAAGGCGCGAATCGCAAGACGCTCGCGTTCCGTCATCCCGCCAAGATGTTTGAGCGATTCAGCACTGTACTTCTCAGCGTCCTCGAGCATTCCCAGGTTCCCGGCCATTGATGCCAGACCCTGGTAGCCGAGACCGAACTCAGGGTCCAATTCCACAATCTTCAGATAGATCTGTCGCGCCTCTTCATAATTGCCGAATGACTGCGCTTCGACCGCTGACGCGTAATAACGGGCCACCTCCATGGAGGTGGTTGAGATGTTCCTCATCGCGAGCAACTGGTCCGAGTCCGAGGTCTCATCGCCGAGAGCTTCGCGAACGGTCGTCGCCAGCCGCGTTGCCGTCTCGATGACCTGGTCTTTGTTCGGGGCACGACGACTAGTAGAGGTAATCTCTTCTCCAGTCAGCGGTCGAGTCGCCTTGACAGAAATCTCATACCCGTTTCCTCGATTCTCAATTGAACCGGAGACTAAGATCCCCACCCCCTGCTTGACTGCGAGCTCACGGGCAGCTTCTTCATCGAGTTTCTCGGGTGGTTGTACGCTGAATGTCGCGAAGATCTTGCTTCGATCATGTGCGCTAATGAAACTCGCGGTTTCCAATGCTCGCCTGAGCATCGGCTCCAACGTGCGGTCGAACGTCGGGTCGCCAGTGCTGTTCACGAAATCGGCTATCACGACTGAAATCGGATCGTGCGTGACGGGCGGACGCGTGATCCAGTAGATGTAGCCAGACAGCGTGAGCAGCGCCGATGCCACCGCCACGGCGACGGGCATGCGGACGACGCGCTTCTTCGGTTTCAGCTTGCCGTTGTCGTCGAGGAGGTCGAGCGCTGCGACGAGTTCGACGGCTGTCTGAAACCGCGTGTTGGCGTCCGGCTCTATGCACCGCGTGATCAGCCTGTCGAGCGGTTCCGGGACCTCGGGTACAACCGATTTGATCGGCGGCGGGGGCTGCGCCATCCGCTTCTGGAGCTCGAAAACGGCGCTCGGCGCGTGCTCGACACGTCGACGCCCCGCCAGCATGTCATAGACGATCAGTCCGAACGCGTAGATGTCGACGCGCTGATCAACATGCTCGCCGCGGGCTTGTTCCGGGGCCATGTATTCGATGGTCCCGACGACTTCCCCGATCACCGTCGCCGCTGTGGCCACGCGCGTCATGTCGTTATCGGCCGACATATCCAGCCCACCCGACCCGGGTGTCGGCCGCGGCGGCGGGCTACCGCCCCGCGACGTCGATCGCGCGATCCCGAAGTCCATGATGATTGCGTGATCTTGTTCGATCATCACATTGGCCGGCTTCAGGTCACGGTGGACCACTCCTGCTTCGTGCGCCGCTTGGAGCCCGGCGGCGAGCTGCCGCGCAATCGGAACGACCCGATTGACCGGGAGCTTCGTATCGCGCAGGACGGTCGACAGGTCGGAGCCTTCGATGTACGGCATCGTGATGTACTTGATGCCCTCGATCTCCCCGAGGTCGTGAATGCGAACGACGTTGCGGTGGGTGACCTGTCGCGCGAGCAACAGCTCCTGCTTGAAACGTCGTTCGATATCCTGAGCGGCCGCCGGGTCCCTGGTAACTTCGGGCCGAATGACTTTCAGCGCGACCGCGACTTCGAGTTCCGCATCCCATGCCTGATAGACGGCACCCATCCCGCCAATACCGAGCTGCTTCAGGATGTGGTATCGGGTTCCGAACTGCTGGCCGATCTGCAGCGGTCCTAAAGAAGACTTCCCACCGGCGGAGACCGGCAGCCCGGTAGTATCAGCCTCGACGTGGGTGGGCGGAGGCGGGTTGGAAGGGGAGTGCCTTTGCGACGGCGAAACGAATCTCGTTTCCGCGTCGTCCCCCGGGACCGGTGTAAGGAGACTCGTGGCGACAGAAGAAGGCAGCAGGGCGTTACATTTAGGGCAACGTCCTCCCTTGTCCGACACGTCTCCTGCGCAATTCGGGCATCTCATCACAAGGGTGCGGTTCCAGGGTCGACCACTGGCAGGGTCCCCGCTGTTGAGATTATGTGGCTCCGGCTGGAAATATCAAAGCCCAAATGGCTATCTACCTCTACGGGTTACAACGTCGCTGCGCGGCCGACTGAACGCTGCAGAAACCTGGGAGACACAGCGCTACCGATCGGATGGGGTGGCCGGCTCGAGCGCGCGCACACGTTGGACTGTCGTCTCGATCGCGTCTATCAGCCGTTTCGCACTCTCTTCGGTCACGATCATCGCCGGCTGTCCAGACGTCCCAACCGAGATCGAGGTGATCGCAATTTTGGGAGACAGAGACAAGGAGCGAGCGGTCGCGGCGACGTCGTCCAGTTGCGACAACTCACTTGCTGCTCGTGTGAGGTGGTCAGGCCGATTCAAGAACGCGCGCATGGCACCCCCGGACTCGCCCGGCAGTCCTTGTGCGAGCGACGACAGGTGGCCGGACAAGCGAAGGAGGCCCACGCGAGCCAGCCAGGGCCACGCCGCCGGGAGCGTCGCGCTCGCCGGAGTCTGCGCGGCGGTTGGATCATCGATCAGCACGAGCGCGGCGGTGTTTTCTGGAAAGCGCGCGGCATACATGCGCGCGAACAGCGCACCCGCTTCGTGACCAACGAGGACGATGGGGTTGATCTCATTGGCGCGATCGAGCAGCACGCGGAGTTCTTCAGGCACGCGCGAGGGGAGATAGCGACCGTCGCCGGCCTCGCTCCATCCGAGCCCCGCGCGATCGTAGCTGCACACGCGCGTCTTGCTGGCGACTCCTGGCTGAACCCACGCCCACGCTGGAGACATGCTTCCCGCGGCTGCTTCGAGAATCACGACGGGCGAACCGTGACCTGTGCAGTAGATGTGCAACTGATGCCCGCCGGCATCGACGAGACCACCGGGACGTTGATAACGGTGGCGTTCGAGTGCCGTCGCGACGCCTTGATACGTCGCGCCAGCCAGTACGAGAAAAGCAAGGAGTGCGGCGACTGCTCTGGTCGTCCGCCGCAGACGGGGAGGAAGCGGGGTCACACGTCAGCCTGCAGGGTCGGAGGTCAACGCGAGCAGTATAGTCTGAGAGATAATCGCCCCCTATGTTGGAAATCCGAAAGAGCGCGCGGGCGAACTATCCCGACGTGTTCACGGCCCAGGCGCTCGACGCCTTGCATGCCCTCGCGCCGCTCGACGACGATCGCAAGGCGGTGATGGCAGGGCGTATCGCGCGACGTCAAACGCGCGCGCGGACCGGCCAGCGTATCGCCTTCCTCGACCCTTCGTCAGAGATTCCGCGAACCCGCATTCGCGTGCAGGATGCGCGCGACGGAAAGTTCGTTGGGAGCGAGATTCCAACAGACGTGCAGCGACAGTGGATCCAGGGTACGGGGCCGGCGGCGAAGCCGGGCGTCTCCACCGACAAGAGCATTCGTAACATCGCCTACGCCCTGCTGTCGGGGGCGGATGGCTGGATGTTCGATGGGGAGGACGCGCTGGGACAGTTGTCGATGATGTCACTCGACAATCAGCGAAACCTCAAACTGGCTATTCATCGCGACGCCGTTTTCATGCGCGCGGCGGAGCAGGTGGCCGCCGAGATGAACGAGTGGGGGAGAGGGTTCTTTGGCCGCCTGATTATTGCCGATTGGCGGACTCAGCTCGACTTCACCACTAAGATGTTTCGCGCGCGCGGCCTCCATCTCGACGACCGTCACGTCCGCCGGGTCGACGGCGGCGGATTCTCTGCGTCGATCGTCGACATGACACTTTACGTCATCAACAACCACCAGCGCCTGCGTGAGAGCGGCGCCTCGATTGTCCTCTACCTGCCGAAGATTCAGACCGCCGAGGAAGCGGCGATCTGGGACGAGATGCTGACCACGCTCGAGCGGTTCCTGCAGCTCCCGGTCGGGCACATCAAGGTCTACGTCCTCGTTGAGCAACTCGAGGCCGTGTATCAGTTGATGGAGATTCGCGCCGCGCTCGGAGAACATTTCGTCGGGTTCAACACAGGGCGATGGGACTACATCAACAGCGTCGCTGACGCGATGGCATGGGATTCCGGTTTCATCGAGCCCAACATCGACGCCATCACGATGACCTACGGTTACATGCGGAACTACGAGGACCGCGTGCGGCGCGCCGTCAATACGCCAGACTCGCGCGGCCGCTATGCCCTGTGGCAGGGAGGAATGGAACCGAACATCCCGGTTGGCTCACCGGACGGCGTCAAGCGAGCGATGGAACGAGCGGTCGCCGGCGCCGAGCGTGAGGAGCGCGAAGGGGCCAGCGGGAAGTGGGTCGCGCACTGGAAGATGGTCCACATCGTGCGGCCGGTGTGGGAGCGCGTTGGCAAGGCGAACCAACTCGGTCGCTCGTTTCCTCCCCTGTCGTACGCGGCGGCTGACGCAGATGGTCTGCTTCTTCTCGAGCCCGCGCCGCGCACGATTCGCGGGGCGCGTGATCTGCTCAGTGTTGCCATGCAGTACGGCAACGCCTTTGGCCAGGGCATGCAGGCGGCGGCGCTCAAGGCCGCGGATTTCTTTGCCAACGACGATGTCCTGTACTTGATGGAAGACATGGCCACCGGGGAGATCCGCTTGAGCATCCTGTGGGAGTGGCTGCACAAGGGCGCCCAGTTGACGGCCGATGATCCCGAGACCGGCAGCAAGGCCGGCGACGTGTTCAGCGCGTCTCTGTTCAAACGGCTCGTGGTGGAGGAGTACGACAAGCTGCGCCGCGCGAGCAACCGGGACGTGCACGACAATTCGAAGGACACGACGCTGCCCATCGCGCGCGAGATTGTCGAAACTTATGTGACCGGCGCGATGAAGCTGCCGTGGTATATCGACCTGTTGAACATCAACCTGGGTGTGCACGACGTTGCCGAGGCGCGCCGACGCATCGACATGCTGCGGACCGCGTTCCGGACCGACGGCACGCGAATCACCGAGAACCTGGACTTCGACGCGCCAGCGGCGGTGTAGGCGACTCGATTGATGATTTGATGATTGTTGATTGTCGAATCGTTGTTGATTGGGGATTGTTGAATTTTGATTGTGCGCTGATCCGCAGCTGCTGACCAATCACGAAATCCAGATCAACAATCACCAAGGATTCAAAGATCAAAGATCATCCGATCAAAAATGCTCTTTACGCAGCTGCCGATCCAGCGGTCACGAACTTCGTATCGATGCCGGCGCGCTTGAGCAGACCCTCGAAACCGGCCTTGTCCACCGATTTCGCGTAGGCCTCTTCCGGTGCGACTAGCTTCTTGGTCACGAGGTTCATCAGCGAATCGTTCAGCGTCACCATCCCCGCGGCCTTGCCTACCTGCATGATGGATGGAAGCTGGAAGGTCTTCCCCTCGCGAATCAGGTTGCTGACCGCCGATGTAACGATGAGCACCTCGAGCGCGGCGACGCGCCCGCCGCCGATCTTCTTGCACAGTGTTTGTGCGATCACGCCGCGCAAGGATTCCGACAGCATCGTCCTAATCTGCGACTGCCGATCAGTGGGGAATTGATCGATGATGCGATCAACCGTCGACGCTGCCGTTGTCGTATGCAGGGTGCCGAATACGAGGTGGCCGGTTTCCGCGGTCTCGATCGCGATGGCCACGGTTTCAAGATCGCGAAGCTCTCCAACCAGCAGAATGTCTGGATCCTCGCGCAGCGCCGCGCGCAGCGCGTCACGGAACGAATGGGTGTGCGTGTGGACCTCGCGCTGATTGACCAGGCACTTCCGGTTCTCGTGCACGAACTCGATCGGATCCTCGATCGTGATGATGTGCTCGCTGCGATTCTGGTTGATGTAGTCGACCATCGCGCAGAGCGTCGTCGACTTGCCCGAACCCGTGGGTCCGGTCACGAGCACGAGTCCCTTGTTGAGGCGGCACAGTTGGAGAATGTGCAGCGACAAACCGAGATCGGCCGCGGTCAGGATCTTCGATGGAATGACGCGGAAGACCGCGCCGCTCCCTTTGCGATCGACGAAGGCGTTGGCTCTGAAACGCGCGATTCCTGTGAGCTCGTACGCGAAGTCGGTGTCGTGACGACGCGCGAACTCTTCGCGATTCTTTGCCGGCATGATGGGCTCGAGCAGGGAAGTCATGGTCGCGGCGTCGAGTGGCGCAGCACCGAGTTCGAGCATCTGGATGGAGCCGTCCTTGCGGACGAGAGGTGGCATGCCGACGCAGAGGTGCAGGTCGGACGCACCCTGCTCACACATCAATTTGAAGAGACGATCGATCGCGGGGGTCATTCGGTACCTTTTTCGATGAGCTCGACGATGTGTTCGGAGTTGACGATCACCGTTCCCCGCAACGTGAGGACGTACCAGAACTGCTTCGAAGCCCGAGCGTAGTCGCTGAGACGTTCCTGGCCCACCGGTCCGCTGACGAGGACAGTTCCATCGATTGTTGTTCCAGTCGACAGCATCATTGAGACATCGCGCCGCAACGACACCGCGAATCCAGGTTCGAATTCTTCTTCAGCGATCCCAGCTGGCAGCATCACCATCACGAGGTGATTGCGGTTGTATTGACCTGTTGTGCCATTGTCGTGCTGAAAAGGAAAGAATCCGGGCGCACTGTTGAGCAGATCGCCAACACGTTCCGGTCCGCCATGGGTCAGGGAGGTGACGACGAAGAACTGGCCATGCCGTATGGCGCCGGTCGACAGGATGAGGCTTGCAGCGACTTGTTGCTTCTGGACCTTGAACTCCGACATGGCGTGAGGCGAGGAGTTTAGCGAACCAGGGCGATCAAGCCGGCCGCGACCGCCCGGATGGATGCCATGGCCTGAATCTGGCCTCCTACCATCAGGCTGAGCATGAGGGTCAGGACACCCTTTGCGAGAACTGCGCCGATGGCAACGGTCAGGAAGAAGACGAAAGCGAGAACGATAGCGCCCACACTGTGTCTATCGGCGTAGCCGCGCCGAAGTCCAGAGCGGTAATGACCCCGGGGGTAATTTTCGGTTCGACAACGAGAAAATCACCCCCGGGGTCTTTTAGGGAGCAACGCGGGTCCAGATGCCCTGGCCCGCCTGCGTCAGCAGGCCGGCGCTCACGAGACGTTCGACGATGCGTGTTGCCGCCTCGGGAGAGACCTGCAGGGAGTCACGCAATCCGTCGATCGTGACGAAGGGCGCGCCCCCGTGGACGATTTCCTCGAGAACGGTTCTGACGACCTCGGCACGTCGTGTCGTGTCGCGACGGTTTACATCCACAAGTCCTCGCTACGCTCGAGGGGCTGGTGACGCCGGCTGTGGGACCGGTACTCGAACCTCGTCTGGAGCGGCCACGATACGGTCCAACAGGTCGGGCAGGCTCAGGGCGAACAGGTAGACCGTCTCGTTCATCATCTCTGGGCGCCGTTGCGGCGCTTTTCTCCGCGGAAGGTTTATCGGTTTTTGTTTGCGTTTCAATAGGGGGTACTACGGGTTTTTCTGACAATCCCGTCACACGAGCCGTCGCCAGCGATCTATACTCTGTCGCTGCCCGAAGTCACGCCTGCCCAGCGTCACTCCCCCCTGCGGCCACGCGATTTCCGGTATCCCCCATTTATGTCTGACATCGACTCTGGTTTGGATAACCATATCGGCGAACCGACACCCCCGCTTCGTGAAGGCCTGCCGGCGAGATTCCGGATGAGGGCCGATGCGCACTACGTCGAAGAGCTGGATTCAGCGCTATTTAGCGCCCCAATCCGGCACCTCGATGTGCGCACGATCGACCCCATACAAAGGGAGGGTGACCACAGTCCGTCCGCTGAATTCGTGGAGTCGGTAAGACGGCATGGTGTGCTGCAGCCCTTGTTGGTCCGGAGCCGAGGGGCCCGTTTTCAGGTCATGGCCGGGGGCAAGCGGCTGGCGGCTGCCCTCGAGGCCGGTCTGAGTGAGGTTCCCTGCCTGGTCGAACGCGTTGACGACGACCAGGCTCGCATCCTGGCGGCGGCGACGAATGTACCGTCAACACCGCGGGAAGGGTCGCCGGTTCGTCCCGAGCGTCCAAGCGCGGACATCGCATTTGGTGCGTTTGCCGATTGCCTGACCGCGGTGGCCTCGTCGGCGGGACTCCTTGGGAGCGGTTCGGCGCTGACCCAGTCAGTGGCGGTTGATTTGGTGCGGGCCGAGGCGGCTCGCGCTCTTCACCTCCTTCGCGCGGTTCGAGTGCTCAGGGGCGAGGTCAACCCGGGACGGCGGATCGTGTATCCACGCGCCGTCCTGCAGCGGGTTGTCGACGAGACCGAGGCCGAACGCCGCCTCCGAGGCCTCTCGCTCTCTGTCGATCGAAACAGGATGGACGCTGCGCCCTTCACGGGTGACGAAGAATTGCTCGTCGCCGCGATCGGTGCGCTCGTTGTGGCTGCACCGGCGTTGCTCAATGGTCAGGGTGCTCGCACGGTTTCACTGGGTGTGACGACGCGAGTAGACGGGGCGGTCGTATTCGTCACGGACCACGAGGGTGCCGAACTCCCCTTGTTCTGGCGATCGATTCTTGCCGACGATGATGCGCGAGAGGGAGCAGTCGCAGGTGGGTCAGGAACGACTTCGGCGCTCACTCTGCTGCGCGCCGCGCGACACGTGGCCGAATCTCACGGCGGCCGCATGAGCGTGGATTGTCTCGACGGGTTGACGAGCCTGTCGATCGCGGTTCCCGCAGCCAAATGAACACGTGGGCCGGGTCTTGCCTTGCCCTTCGACTGGGCTCAGGGCACCCCGAGCGAAGTCGAGGGGTGTAGACCCGGCGGGTCCAAAGAGCAGGACCCGCCCTACGCCGCCGAAAGCGGCGCGGACCAGATCTCGAGCTCACCTCGCCGGAACAATGAGTTGAACGCGGCAACGACCTTCGGATCGAACTCGGTGTTCTCTCCGTTGGCGATCACATCACGCGCCTCGAACGGCGACATGGCTTTCCGGTACGGCCGGTCGCTCGTGAGCGCGTCGTAGACGTCCGCAACGGCAATGATTCGCGCTTCAAATGGAATGGCTTCACCGCTCGTTGGGTTATAGCCGGTTCCATCGAATTTGTCGTGGTGCGCCAGGATGATTGGAATGACACGTCTCAGCGCGCCGCCGACCGGCTCCAGCATCTCGATTCCGCGGGGGACGTGCTCCTGGATTCGCTCGTGTTCTTCGCGGGTCAGGCGGGCGGCCTTGTAAAGCAGGTCGCGGCTGATCTCGAGCTTGCCGATGTCGTGGAGGAGAGCGGCGGCTCTGACATCCTCGATGCGGTCGGTCGGCAGGCTCAGTTGCGCCGCAATCCGGGTTGCATACACGGACACCCGGTAGCAATGGTTTTCGGTGTAGTTATCCTTCGAGATGAAGTGACGAAGGATCAGCAGCACGCCCGAATACGTCTCCCGGAGCTCGTTGATTTGCTGGTTCTTGTGCTCGTACAACGTTCCCATCAGATAACCGGTCACGATGAGCGAGCCGCCCCAAACCACAACCTCGAGCCAATCCGTATACGTCATGCTCACCGCGGCAGGTGAGCCTGTGACCGAGTTTCGGAAGAGCAGCAGTCCAACCACCAGGAGCACGCTGGCAAATGCCGTCAGCGTCCCGTGCCGTCGGCCGTAGTAGTAGGCTGAGGCGATCGTGGGTAGGACATAGAAACTCAAAACCATGCGCTGCGCGGCGATCACCTGGTTGAGCAGGAGCGCAATGGTAAATAGCGACAAGACCAACCAGAGTTCTTTGTTGACGCGCTCGAGCGCGTTCCTCACCTGCAGTCTTTTCATGGCTTCACACGATTGGCGCTAACGGCCGCATCCATAGCTATCCCGAGCAACTGTCGTTCCTCCACGTTTGGGAGTGTCTTTGTCGGAAACTATTTGAAGATCAGCGCACTAGTTTGGCGCTGACGATGGTCAGAAATGACCCGCAGCCGCATCCTGGTGTGCCGGGCCGGGACACCTGTTACCGTTTTCTTCTGGGTCTTACTTGACCGGTTCGATTCGCAGCAGTGCGCCTTGAGCCTCACCGGTCACGAGGTAAAGCAGTCCGTCCGGCCCTTGTCGGACGTCTCGGATTCGCTGATGCAACTCCCGCAGCATCGGTTCGCGACGGACCTCCTCCCACTTGTCGTTGAACTCGATGCGCTGCAGTTGCCCGGTGCGCGGCGTTTCACCCTCTCGCAATCCACCGACGAAATAGCTGCGTTTCCAGCCGGTGAAGACCTCACCCGTGTAGAACGTCCCGCCGGCGACGGCGATCGATGGCACCCAGACGACGTGCGGCTGCTCGGTGTCCTGCTGATAGGGAACTTCAGAGATTTTCGGGCCCATGTAGTTGCGGCCGTTGCTGACGAACGGCCACCCGTAATTGGCGCCCGGCTTCAGGATGTTCACTTCGTCTCCGCCGTTGGGACCCTGCTCGGTCATCCAGAACTGACCGGTCTCTGGATTGAGTGACATGGAGTGACCGTTCCGGTGTCCCAGTGTGTAGATTCCGGGCTTGTATCCAGGCTTGTTGACGAACGGGTTATCAGGCGGGATCGACCCATCGTCCCGTAACCGAACCGTCTTGCCGGCGTAGTCGTTCGGATCGGCGGAGCGAAATACGTCTGGCCCTGTGCCAGACGCGCTGATCGACATGTACAACATCCCATCGCGACCGAATCCGATTCGCGACGACTCGGTTCGGGTTGCGCCCGTTTGAAAGATGTCGCGCACATCGGTAAGGGCAGTGCCGTTCCACACTCCGCGTGCGAGTGTTGTTTCACCTGCCATTCCGCCGGAGGCATCGGGAACCGGCTTGTGGTATGCGAGGTAAACGAAGTGGTTTTCAGCAAATTGTGGATGCAGAACGACGTCCATCATGCCCTGAAGGCCGGCGGCATGAACCTGGGGCGTACCTGCCACCGGGTTCGGATCGAGAACGCCCTTTCGAATGATTCGCAATTGTCCCGGGATCGGCCGCTTGTTGTCGTCGACGCCGCCACCGCGCTCGGTGACGAGGATATCTCCCTCGGGAAGAAAAGCGATCGACCACGGCTGTCGCAGCCGCGCCATGACGACGACGCGAAGGTTGCGGTGCTCAGGGCGTGCCGATTCGATCAGGAACGGGCCGTCACCAAGAGGAGGATCGGCCCAGTTGATCGGCGTCGCGCCGATGTTGCATTCGGCTGCTGGAATCTTGGGATTGACGCACTCTGGGCGAGGGGCGCCGCGGCCCGCTCCCTGACCGCGCCCCGCGCCCTGACTGGCCGCACCCCCTCGACCCTGTTGCGCGTCGAGGGTGATTGCTGCGACACCGACAACGACGATGGCTATCGCGACCATCGTGACACTGACGCGCCAGACTGTGTTTTTTTCGCAAAGAACTTCTGGCGCGTTAGTGTCACCAGCAGACACTGGTTCGACCCAGCGCGGATGCACTCTTGGGTTGCGGCGCAGCCGCGCTGGGATCTTTGATTCGTGAAACATGCCGAGATCTTACCTCGGCTGAGCGGTTCGTCCTCCTCCGTCTCCGCCGGATCCACCCGACCCACCGCTGGAGAAACCACTGCTTGAAACGCTGCCTCCGCCCCCACTCGACGAAGACGACTCGCCTGACGAAGACACCATCGACCCTGATCGAGAGCCAGTCGAACCGCTAGGGGCAGGCTCTGCTTCGCGCGGTCGAACGCGAGTGTAGCCGAGCCCATCAACGGCGCGTCCCGCGCCACTCGGTCTGACTTGCCCACCTCCGCCGCCGCCGCCGCCCGAGCCAGTGTCTTCACCGTACAGGATGTAGTACGTGTTGCCGTAGTAGCGCGGGTAGTACCACGGCAGGTAGGCGTAGAACGGCGAATAGAAGTACGGGGAATAGGGCCCGTACAACGGTGAGTAGAAACCAAAATCACCCCACATCGGATAGCCGAACGCATATCCAACGAAGAAGGGATCGTCAAGCAGCGCCGTTGTGGGTGTCGTATCTTCGCGTGCCCTGCGCTCGACGATGAACCGATCAGGATAGGAGAGCGCGACGATCAGGTCGCTGACGCTGCCCGGCACCTTGGCGTCCTGAAGGGAGAGGAGATCCTTCCCGGACAGATCGAACGAGGACCCAGTCTCGACCAGTGCCGCTTCAAGCGTTCGCGCCGACACTTTCGTGCTCGCCTCTTTCACATCGTCAAGCGTCAGCGGTGACGCATGCGTCAGGCGCGGTCCGATCTTTGCCACTTCAGAGACCCGGCGGTAACTGCGGACGCGGACGGTCTGCTGCCCGCTGACGTCGACCGCCTGGATATCCGTCCACGTTCCATTGCGACCGAGAATCGACATGCCCGACACGCGCCGGTTGCCCTTGTCGTTTGAGCAAGCGAGATCGGCATGCGAGTAAAGTTTTCGACGGTCCGTCGACCACTCGGCGCGTTGCGTGCCACGGCACTCCGCGTCGGTGATCGGGCGCTCGGCGCCATCAGCAACGATCGTTTGTTGGATCGCCGTCTGGTTCGCGACGCGCGTCGTCAATGTCACGCCATTTCCTGAAGGCTCGACGCACACCTGCGCCCGCGAATCGTTGCCGTTCTGCGAGAGCGTGCGGCGGGCAGGGTTGGGACGTGTACTGGCGTCTCGCGCGTTTTCGACCACCAGTTCCCAGCATCCGAGCCAGTCACTCCACTTCGGATCAGTGGCCTGCTGCGCATGCGAAACCAGTGGGAACAACAACACGGCAGAGGCAAAGGCCAGCGTCTTCATCCGGTTGCTCCTCGAAATGATCCTACTCCTTCGACTCAGAAGACGATGTTTATTCCGGTTCCCACGTGCAACCCCGAAAGGTCAATCGGATCGAAGTCGATCCACTCCCTCCCTAGGTCCCCCTTCGCCCACTCGTACCGGGCCTCAACTGTGAGATACAGGCGCTTGTGCAGCTTGACGTCGGCGCCGCCAAAGACGTGCGCACTGGGTGACCATCCGCTGGATATGAATACGTCCGGGAAGACGGACAGATCGACGAAGTCGACGAAATCTCCCTGCTGAGTGAGCTTGAACCAGTGGGCGCCGCCCCCGGCGCCGACGTACGGCACGACCGAGTTGGGAACCCAGGCGACGGTCCCCACCTCGCGTCCCCGCGGGATAAGAGAGTACTTCAGACTGCCGCTGATCGTGGTCCCGCGAAGCTCGGTTCTCTGATTGATGGGGAGCCGATTGTTATCGACGAACCGCCGGTATTCCGAATCAGTCGACGTGCTCGAGAAGTCGACTCCGGCAACCACATCCAGTCGAGGCTTCAGCAGAAACCCGACCTCGAGCGTGACGCCTGGCGCGTTGAATGCGCCGTCGTCGATGGTCAATTGGTCCGTGACGAAGTCGTACCAGTCGCTGCCGGCGCGGCTGAAGACCCAACTTCCGCGAACTCCAAACGTGCCTGATGGCCGGCCGAACAAGAAGTCCGGACTTCGGCGCGATCCGCTACCGGGATCCGGCTGGTCTTGCTCATCCGCGGCGTATGAGGGGGCGCCGGCAAGGAGGATAAGAATGGCTGGAAGCCAGTAGCGCATAATGCCCCCGGTTTGGCAAACATCACGCCATCGAACAAGCGAAGATTGCCTAGAAAGTATCTAAGGCAGCATCGTGATGTCCATGTGACATGACGCGATGGCAGGATCTGTGTCTTCGCCAGACGACGCCTGTGTGAAACGGTCAGACACTGCACGGATCCGCACGAGCCGCGGCCCGCCTCCCGGGGGCCAGGGCTAGAATGACCGCATGTCCGGACGTGGCGAGGAGGTCGCAGTCTCTCGATTCCTCGAGTTCAGCCGCGCCGAGTGGGCGCGCCTCCGTGCCGCGACCCCGCTGCCCCTGACCGAGCCGCAGTTAAGAGGCCTGGTCAGCCTCAACGAGAGGACCTC
>Ga0209382_10002216_pt1 | contig 28834 bp, 26 predicted proteins | sample SoiMetdeltSBSDD5_FD_187599 | JGI IMG/M metagenome (GOLD analysis project Ga0209382, IMG submission 187599) | Bulk soil microbial communities from a Populus tree surrounding site in Tennessee, USA - Soil MetaG P. deltoides SBSDD5 (SPAdes) (version 2) | ecosystem: Environmental > Terrestrial >...
GGGTGGGCGTACACGTTCATGGTCTCGCCCCGCAGAAAACCGACCAGCGTGATGCCCGCCTCGGCCGCCAGATCGGCGGCGAGCGTGCTCGGCGCGGACACCGCGGCCAGCATCGGTACCCCGGCCATCCAGGCCTTCTGCGTCAGCTCGAAGCTGGCCCGCCCGGAGACCAGCAGCACGTGCCCGGCCAGCGGTAGCCGCCCGTTACGCAGCGCCCAACCCACGACCTTGTCGACGGCGTTGTGCCGCCCGACGTCCTCGCGCAGCGTGACCAGCTCCCCCGCGGCCGTGAACAGCCCGGCCGCGTGGACCCCGCCGGTGCGGTCGAACCCGCGCTGGCCCGCGCGCAATGCGGTCGGCAGGCCGGCGAGCGTCTCGGGCGGCACACTGATCGCGTCGTCGGCAGGCGAGAACATCGACCGGGTGCGGACCGCGTCGATGCTCGCCTTGCCGCACACGCCGCACGAGCTGGTCGTGTAGAAGTTCCGGCTGGGGTCGGTGTCGGGCGGGGGTACGTCGGCCCCGAGTGCAACGTCGACCACGTTGTAGGTGTTCGGGGTATCCGATCCCGCGCACAACTGCGCGGTCTTCACGTCGTCCGCCGAGCGGATCAGCCCTTCGGTGAAGAGGAAGCCGAGCGCGAGGTCGATGTCGTCGCCCGGCGTACGCATGGTGACCGCGAGCGGCCGGTGTGCTTCGCCGACGTGGCCGACCCGGATCTCCAGCGGTTCCTCGACTGCGAGGCTGTCCAACCGGGCGCGATGGTCCGCGCCCGCGTCGATGTGCACGATCGTCCGTCGGTCCGTTACGCGTCCCACGAGACCCATCTTGCTCCACATCGGTCGGAACCCGCACGCGCCGGATTCCCCCTGGTGGAAGCGCTCTGGCGGCGACCAGGGGCGCCGGGCATACCATCGACAGATGGTGCGTGAGCCGCCGACCGCGGATTTGGGCGCCCGCGTCGACATCGTGCGCGCTATCGCGGCGGCCCGGCTCGAGGATCGCGGGCCGCTCATGCCGATCCTGCACGACGTGATGGCGGAGTTCGGGTACATCGACCGCGCCGACGTGATCGCCATCGCCGAGGTGCTCAACCTTTCGGTGGCCGATGTGCACGGAGTTGTCTCGTTCTACAAGGACTTCCGCACCGCCCCGGTGCCATCTCACATCGTGGCGCTGTGCCGGGGTGAGGCGTGCCAGGCCGTAGGCGCCGAGACGCTGTACGCCGCCGCGCGCGACGCCGCTGCCGCCGGGGACTACGGTCCCGACACCGAAGTGGAGCACGTGTTCTGCTTCGGCAACTGCGCGCTCGGCCCCTCGGGCACCGTCGACGGGCGCCTGGTGGGGAGGCTCGACCCGGACCGGCTGTCGGCGCTGACGCAGGACTGGCTGCCGTGAGCCCGGTCTGGTGGGTTCCCCAGGACGCTTCCGCAGTGTCGGTCGGCGCGGACGAGGTCGCCGCGGCGCTGGCCGCGGCCGGTGCGGAGGTTCGCCGTAACGGCTCGCGCGGCATGCTGTGGGCGGAGCCACTGGTCGAGGTCGAGACGGATGCGGGCCGGGTGGGGTTCGCGGAGGTCACCCCGGCCGACGTCGTTGACATCGTTGCCGCAGGCGCCGGCCATCAGAAGTGCATCGGCGTCGTCGACGAGCACCCCTGGCTGGCCGGGCAGCAGCGGGTCAGCTTCGCCCGCGTCGGCGTGATCGAGCCGACCTCGCTGTCGTCGTACGCCGACCACGGTGGCTGGGACGGCCTGCGCAAAGCCCTGTCGATGGCCCGGGAGCAGGTCGTCGAGGAGGTCGTCGCCTCGGGTCTGCGCGGCCGCGGCGGCGCCGGCTTCCCAGCCGGCATCAAGATGCGCACGGTAGTCGGTACGGAGGCGGACCAGAAGTTCGTGTGCTGCAACTTCGACGAGGGCGACTCGGGCACGTTCGCGGATCGGATGATCGTGGAGGGCGACCCGTTCACCCTCATCGAGGGCATGACGATCGCGGGCTACGCGGTCGGCGCCACCGAGGGATACGTCTACGTCCGCTCGGAGTACCCGCATGCCGTAGCCACCTTGCGCCGGGCCATCGACCTCGCCTACACACAGGGGTTCCTCGGCGCGGATGTGCTCGGCAGCGGGGTCCGGTTCGACCTGCACGTACGGGTGGGCGCCGGTGCCTACATCTGCGGCGAGGAGTCCTCGATGCTGGACAGCCTCGAGGGCAAGCGCGGTGAGGTCCGTGCCAAGCCGCCGATTCCCGCGGTCTCGGGGCTGTTCGGTCAGCCCACGCTCGTCAACAACGTGCTCACGCTGTGCGCCCTGCCAGCGATCGTCGCCGGTGGCGGCGCGTCGTACGCCGAGCTGGGGCGTGGCCGCTCACTGGGCACGCAAGTGTTCCAGCTGGCCGGCAACGTCGCCCGCGGAGGCATCGTCGAGCTGCCGTTCGGGGTGACCCTGCGCGAGCTGGTCGAGGACTGGGGCGGCGGTACCCGGTCCGGCCGCCCGGTACGCGCCGTGCAGGTCGGCGGCCCGCTGGGCGCCTACGTGCCACCCCAGCAGTTCGACACCCCGCTGGACTACGAGGAGTTCGCCGGCATCGGCGCGATGGTCGGCCACGGCGGCATCGTGGTCTTCGACGACACCGTGGACATGGCCCGGATGGCACGCTTCGCGTTCGAGTTCTGTCGCGCGGAGTCCTGCGGGAAGTGCACGCCGTGCCGGATCGGCTCGGCCCGCGGCGTGGACGTGATGGACGAGGTGCTCGCCGGCCGCGATATCGACGCCAACCTCATCCTTCTGGATGATCTATGCGAGACGATGACAAAGGGGTCGCTGTGTGCCATGGGCGGCCTGACCCCGATGCCGGTCCGCAGCGCGCTGCGACACTGGCCCGAGGACTTCGCGGACCCCGCCGAGCAGCACCAGGGGGCAAGGTGACATACGTTCCAGAGGCGGACCTCGGCACCCCGGCCGGACGCGGTACCGAGACCGTGCGGGTCACCGTCGACGGCCGGACCGTCGAGGTCTCCGCCGGTACGTCCGTGATGCGGGCGGCCGGCGAGGCCGGTATCAACGTCCCGAAGCTGTGCGCCACCGACTCCCTCGAGGCGTTCGGGTCGTGTCGCATGTGTCTGGTCGAGGTGGACGGGGTGCGCGGCACCCCGGCATCTTGCACGACACCGTGCACCGACGGCATGGTCGTCACCACCCAGTCCGACGAGCTCGGCCGGTTGCGGCGTGGGGTCATGGAGCTGTACCTCACCGACCATCCCGCCGACTGCGCCGGCTGCGCCCGCGGCAACTGCGAGATGCAGGCGCTGGCCGCGACGGTGGGCGTGGCCGAGGTCCGTTATCCGAGGCGCGAGCCCGCCCGCCAGCACGCGTCGTACGACGAGACCAACCCGTACTTCGCCTACGACCCGGCCGCCTGCATCGTGTGCTCGCGCTGCGTCCGCGCGTGTGCGGAGACCCAGGGCACCTTCGCGCTCACCGTCGCCGGGCGCGGCCTCGAGTCGGCGATCAGCCCGGGGGGTACCGACTTCCTCTCCTCCGAATGCGTGTCGTGCGGCGCCTGCGTCCAGGCATGTCCGACCTCGGCGCTGACCGAGAAGAGCGTCATCGATCTCGGCATGCCCACCCGGGCCGTCGACACCACGTGCGCCTACTGCGGGGTCGGCTGCTCGTTCCGGGCCGAGGTGCAGGGCCAAGGCGACGGCACCCGCGTGGTACGGATGATCCCGAGCAAGACGGGCGGCGCGAACGAGGGCCACTCGTGTGTGAAGGGCCGGTTCGCCTACGGCTACGCCCACCATCCCGACCGGCAGCTGCACCCGCTGGTGCGCGACTCCATCGACGACGAGTGGCGTGTGGTGACCTGGGAGGAGGCCATCGCGAAGGTGGCCTCGGGGTTCAAGGCGATCCAGGACGAGTACGGCATCGGCGCGATCGGCGGCATCTCCTCCTCGCGCTGCACAAACGAGGAGGTGTACGTCGTCCAACAGATGGTGCGCGCCGGCTTCGGCAACAACAACGTCGACACGTGCGCCCGGGTCTGCCATTCGCCGACCGGCTACGGCCTCAAGCAGACGTTCGGCACCTCGGCCGGTACCCAGGACTTCGCCTCGGTCGCCGATGCCGACGTGATCCTGCTGATCGGGGCCAACCCCACCGACGCCCACCCGGTGTTCGCGTCCCGGATGAAGCGGCGGCTGCGCGAGGGCGCCCGCCTGATCGTGGCCGACCCGCGCCGCATCGACCTGGTACGCAGCCCGCACGTGCAAGCCGCGTACCACCTCCCGCTACAACCGGGCTCCAACGTCGCCTTCGTCAACGCGATGGCCAACGTCGCCGTCACCGAGGGCCTGTACGACGCGGCGTTCCTGCGCGAGCGGTGCGAGAACGTCGACGGCTACCTCGCCTTCATCGCCGACCCGCAGCACTCGCCGGAGTCGGTCGAGCCGATCACCGGCGTCCCGGCCGCCACGTTGCGGGAGGCGGCTCGGCTGTACGCGAGCGCGCGCAACTCCGCGATCTACTACGGCCTCGGCGTCACCGAGCACAGCCAGGGCTCGACCATGGTGATGGGCATGGCCAACCTCGCGATGGTCACCGGAAACATCGGCCGTCGGGGCGTGGGGGTCAACCCGCTGCGCGGCCAGAACAACGTGCAGGGCTCCTGCGACATGGGTTCCTTCCCGCACGAGCTGCCCGGCTACCGGCACATATCCGGCGACGACGTGCGCGCCATCTACGAGCAGCGCTGGGGCCGGGTTCTCGACCCCGAGCCCGGCTTGCGGATCCCGAACATGTTCGACGCCGCGCTGACGGGCACGTTCCGGGGTGTCTACATCCAGGGCGAGGATCTCGCCCAGTCCGACCCCAACACCCAGCACGTCCAGGCGGCGCTGCGGGCGATGGACCTGGTCGTCGTGCAGGACCTCTTCCTCAACGAGACCGCCCGACTCGCGCACGTGTTCCTGCCCGGTACCTCGTTCCTGGAGAAGGACGGCACGTTCACCAACGCCGAGCGCCGCATCAACCGGGTGCGGCCGGTGTTCCCGCCCCGCCAGGGCAAGGACGAGTGGCAGATCACGTGCGAGATCGCGCAGGCGATGGGCTACCCCATGCGGTACGAGAACGCCGCGGAGATCATGGATGAGATCGCGGCCACCACGCCGACGTTCGCCGGGGTGTCCTTCGCGGCTCTCGACGCGGAGGGCTCGATGCAGTGGCCGGTCACCGCGGCCGCGCCGCACGGCACCCCGACCATGCACGTGGGCGGGTTCGTCCGCGGCAAGGGACTGCTCGTCGAGACGGTCTACGTACCGACCACCGAGCGGTCCAACCGCCGGTACCCGCTGATCCTCACCACGGGTCGCATCCTGACCCAGTACAACGTCGGTTCGCAGACCCGGCGTACCGACAACAACGCCTGGCACCTCGAGGACATCCTCGAGATCCACCCGGCCGACGCGGAGATGCGCGGCATCTCGACCGGTGACCTGGTCCAGCTGAGCAGCCGGGTCGGGTCCACCACGCTGCGGGCGAGGGTGTCGAGCCGGATGCCGCCCGGCGTCGTGTACACGACGTTCCACCACCCGGTGACCGGCGCCAACGTGGTCACCACCGAGAACTCCGACTGGGCTACCAACTGCCCCGAGTACAAGGTGACCGCGGTCCAGGTCGGCGTCGCGAACGCCCGCGGGGAGACCGACCTCGAGGCGGAGCGGCGTCGGGCCGGCGTCGAGTACGCACACACGCCGTGAATGCCCAGCCCGAGGTGCGGATGGGCAACGACATCGCCCGCCAGTTCGCACACCTGCCCTACGACAAGGCGACCGCGGCCATCGCCACGCACCTGCGTACGTTCTGGGACCCCCGGATGCGGAACGCCCTCCGCAGGGCGGTCGCGGCCGGCGACAGCGACGTCGACCCACTCCTCCGCGACGCCACCGCGAAGCTCTGATGGCGGATCCGTGGGCGGCGGTCGTGCTCGCCGGTGGGGCGGCCCGCCGGCTGGGCGGGAGCGACAAGGTCATGCTGCCCGTGGCCGGTACCCCGATCGTGCTGCGGGTGTTGACTGCGGTCGTCGACGCCCGGCCGCGGATCGTGGTAGGCCCGTCGACGCTGCGCCGCAAGCTACCGATCGACGTCGTATTGACCAGCGAGGATCCGGCCGGCGGTGGTCCGGTCGCGGCCACGGCCGCTGGCCTGACCGCCGTCCCCGGCGGGACCGAGTACATCGCGTTGCTCGGTGGGGACCTGCCATTCCTCTCGTCCGAAGCCGTCTCGCTCCTCCGGATGACCGCCATCCACTCCACTGTGGACGGAGCGTTGTTCGTCGACAGTGGAGGCCGGCGGCAACTGCTCTGCGGGATGTGGCGGGTGGCGGCGCTGCGAGACCGGCTCGCCGACCTGGGCGACCCCGGTGGCGTCGCGATGCGACAGTTCGTCGAACCGTTGCGTGTCGCGGAGGTCACCTGGCCAGCGGTCGCCGCTCCGCCGTGGTACGACTGCGATACCGAAGCCGACCTGCGACACGCCCAGGAGATGGGATGAACGAGCTGGACAGGTGGACCAACGCGGCCATCGAGGCACTGGGCCTGGACGCTGGCCACGCCGAGAACGCCCTCGTGCTCGACGTCGCCAGGGACGTGGCACACGGCGTGCTGCGGCCGGCCGCGCCGGTGGCGGCGTACCTGTTCGGGGTGGCGGTCGGGCGCGGGGCCGATCCGGCCGGGGCGGCCGCGACGCTCACCGCGCTCGCCGAGCGCTGGGCGGGCGCAGCGGGCGAGTCAGGCCGGGGCGACCCGGCGGGCGATCCGCCACCAGTTCGCGAGTAGGAGCGCGACGAGCCCCAGGGTGATGGGCAGCAAGGTACCGAGCCCGAGGTGATGGGCCGCCGTACCGGCCAACCACGGGAACAGCGCTCCCCCGGCGACGCTGACGCCGACGAGCAGGCCGACGGCGGTCGGTACCAGCCACGCCGGGGCCAGCCGGGGCAGGATCGCGATCGTGAGCGGGAAGATCGGTCCGAGGAAGAAGCCGAGCGCGGCCAGCCCGACAACGACCGCCGCCTCGAACGGCGCGACCCAGACCACGCCCGCGCTCACCGCGACGCCCACCAGGCAGCCGAAGGTGAGCGCAACGGGTCCGATACCGGCCCGCTCGGCGAGCGCGTTCAGCACGAAGCGACCGGCCGTGAAGCCGAACCAGTAGCCGCTGATCACCCAGCCGGCCAGCACCGCGCCCTGCCCACGCTCCTCGACGAGGAAGCTGTACCCCCAGTTGCCGATGGTCACCTCGACGCCGACGTACAGCGCGAGGAACGCCGCCGCGAGCCCTACGGCCCGGTGCCGGATCGCCGCCCCGAACGCCGAGGCGTGCATCGGCTCACCGGAATCGGCGGTCAGGCTGGGATACCACAGGGCGTACCCGAGCAGCAGCGGCACGCTGCACGCGAAGAACACGAGGTAGATGGCGTTCCACTGCAACCCGCGGTCGAGCAGCGCGACGGCCAGTACCGGGCCGGCGAGCGCGCCGACGCCGTAGAAGGCGTGCAGGAAGTTCAACAGTGCCGTGTGCCGGGGCAGGGTCGAGACGTACGCGTTCAGCCCGGCATCGATGACCCCGGCGCCGAAGCCCAACACCAACGTCAGCATGACGAACAGCAGGTACGGCGGCAGTACCCCGAAAGCCAGCGTCACCGCGGTGAACAACGCGGTACCGATCACGAGATGCCCCCGGACGCCCAGCCGGCGCTGCAGTGCGCCGTTGGCCGCGCCGGCCGAGATGTACCCGGCCGAGAAGGCGAAGAACAGCACACCGACGACCGACTTGTCCAGGTGGTAGTACTCGATCTGCGCCGGGAGCAGGACACCGGAAGCACCGCCGCCCAGCCCGATGAGGACGAAGCCGCCGAAGGCAAACACCAATCGAAGCCGCGTCACCGCGCGGGTTCCAGCCGGATGATGATCTGCTTCGACGTCGGGGTGTTGGAACCCGTCGCGGTGGAGTCGAGGGGGACGAGCACGTTCGCCTCGGGGAAGTACGCCGCGGCGCAGCCGCGGGCCGAGGGGTACGGGACCACACGGAACTCGAAGGCCCTGCGCTCGACTCCGTCCGACCACTCCGAAACGATGTCCACAGTGGAGTCTTCGGCGATACCCAGCGCCTCCAGATCCTCCGGATGCACGAAGACGACCCGCCGTCCATTGTGGACACCACGGTACCGGTCGTCCAGCCCGTAGATCGTGGTGTTGTGCTGATCGTGGCTGCGTACCGTCTGCAGCAGCAGCCGGCCCGGCGGGATCGCGAGCACCGTCAACGGGCTGACCGTGAACAGCGCACGCCCGGACGGAGTCGGGAACTCGAGCCGATCCCGTGGCGGGTGCGGCAGGATGAACCCGCCCGGCCGGGAGACCCGCGCCTCGTAGTCCACGAATCCGGGGACGACCGCCGCCACCGTCTCCCGGATCGACCGGTAGTCCGCCTCGTACGACTTCCACGGCAGCTGGTCGCCCAGCAGAGCCCGGCCCAGCCGGCAGACGATCGACACCTCCGACAGCAACGCCCGTGACGCCGGCGTGAGTACGCCTCGGGAGGAGTGGACGCACGACATCGAGTCCACGACCGTGACGAACTGCTCCCCGGCCGCCTGCCGGTTGGTCTCGGTACGGCCCAGGCACGGCAGGATCAGCGACGTCTCCCCGGGCGTCACGTGCGTCCGGTTCAGCTTGGTGGAGATGTGGACGGTCAGCCGGCACGAGCGAAGCGCGGCCGTCGTGACCGACGTGTCGGGCGCCGCGGCGGCGAAGTTGCCGCTGAGCGCGAGGAATACCCGAGCCCGGCCGTCGCGCATCGCGCGGATGGCGTCCACGGTGTCGTAGCCCGGATCGGCCGGCACCTCGAAGCCCAGCCGCGAGCCCAACGCGGAAGACCACGACGGCGGCTCGGGCACGATGCCCATCGTTCGGTCGCCCTCGACGTTGCTGTGCCCGGGCACGGGGCACAGCCCGGCGCCCGGCTTGCCGATCATGCCGCGCAACAACTGCACGTTCACGATCTCGCGGATCGTCGCGACCGCGTCCGTCCGCTGCGTCAGACCCGTCGCCCAGCACACGATCGTCGCGTCCGAGTCGGCGAACATCCGGGCCGCCGCCACGATCTCTTCGCGCGTCAGCCCGGTCGCCGCCGCCACGTTCGCCCAGTCGAGGGTACGGATGTGCGCCCGGTAATCCTCGAACCCGGACGTATGAGTGTCCACAAAGGACCGGTCAACCGCGCCCCACTCGACCAGCAGCGAGCCGATCGCCTGGAACAGCGCGAGATCGCCGGCCACGCGGATCTGCAGGTACCGGTCCGCCAACGGAGTGCCCCGACCGGTCAACCCGCTCGCCCGTTGCGGGTTGCGAAAGCGGATCAGCCCCGCCTCGGGCAACGGGTTCACGGCGAGGACGCGCGCTCCGCGCCCCTTGGCCTTCTCCAGGGCGGTGAGCATGCGGGGATGGGTCGTACCCGGGTTCTGCCCGACGACGACGATCAGGGACGCACGGTAGATGTCCTCCAGCGTCACCGAGCCCGTGCCGATACCGAGCGTCCCGGACAGCGCGACGCCGGACGACTCGTGGCACATGTTGGAGCAGTCCGGCAGGTTGTTGGTGCCGTACGCCCGGGCGAGCAGCTGCCAGCAGAACGCCGCCTCGTTCGAGGTGCGGCCGGACGTGTAGAACACCGCCTCGTCGGGCGAGGCGCAGGCCCGCAACTCGTCGGCTACGAGCGCGAAGGCACCGTCCCAGGCGATCGGCTCGTAGTGGTCGGACGAGGGGCGGCGGATCATCGGTGACAACAGCCGGCCCTGCTGCCCGAGCCAGTGGTCGGACCGCTGCGCCAGCTCAGAGATGGGGTGGGCGGCGAAGAACTCCGGAGTGATCCGGCGGAGTGTGGCCTCCTCGGCGACCGCCTTGGCACCGCTTTCGCAGAACTCCGCGCGCGACCGCCGCTCCGGCCCAGGTTCGGGCCAGGCACAGCCGGGACAGTCGAAGCCGTCCGGTTGGTTCACTTTCAGCAGGGTGCGGGCGGCTCGGCGTACCCCCATCTGGGCGACCGAGACGGCCAGGCCGTGCGTGACTCCGCCGAGCCCGGCGGCCTCGCGCAACGGACGGGTGACCCGCAAGTCGCGGTCGCCGACATCGTCCCGCGGTGCCCTCCTGGCCATGGACTCGACAGTAACCCTATGGTGGGCGTCGTGGATGAGCCGACCATGCATCTGCTCGACGAACCGACAACGGCCGACCTGCGGGCAAAAGTCACGCTGGCCTGGCAGGAGTTCGCGCGTTCGCTTGCGGGTGTGCTGCCCGACCTCGCCGAGGGTACCGAGCTCGTGCTCACCCTCGATCCGACCGCCTCCGGGACCGGGGACGCGATCTACGAGGTCATCGTCGTGATGGGGACGGGCGGGGAGGTGAAGGCGTACGCGGTGGGCAATGCTTCGCTGCCCGACGGGTACCGCATGGGCCGCGAGGCCGTCGCCGACCTGGTGGCGCTCGGCTGGTCCCCGCCTGGCGTGGTGGACGGCTCCGGCGACCGCTTCGGCTTCGCCGCGTCCGAGGCGCAGGCGCCCACGATCGCCGCGATGCTCGCGCGCACCATGCGGGACGTGTACGGCGCACCGCACCCGGCATTCCTCGTCTACATGGCGCACGGCCCCAACGACGAGCCGGCGTCGATCGCGCCGCTGGGTACCGCCCGGCCGGAAGGCGTCGACGACGTCGATGACGAGGTGACCGCCCGGGCCGGGGCGGAGGAGGACGGGCCACCGCTCGCCGACCGGGTCGCCACGGTCGTCGCGAGCCTGCTCAAGACAACTCCGGACCAGCTACAGGTCGACTCCGACGGCGACATCGGAATCCGGGCCGGATCGGCGATGGTGTTCGTCCGGGTCCGCGACAACCCGCCGCTCGTCGACGTGTTCTCCCCGGTGCTGACCGACGTCGAGCCGACCGAGCAGCTGTACGTCAAGCTTTCCGAGCTGACCAACCGGATGCCGATCGGCCGGCTCTATTGCACGAACGACACTGTCTGGGCATCGATACCGGTCTTCGGCCGGAGGTTCCAGGCCGTACACCTGATGCTGGCCATCCAGGTGATGACCGGCCTCGCCGACGAGCTCGACGACCGCCTGCACGGCGAGTTCGGTGGCAAACGCTTCTTCGGCGAAGGCGACAAGCCATCGGCCGGCAAATCCCCCGAAGGCACCGGGATGTACCTCTGACGACCCCTCTGCGTTGATCATGAACTTAGTTGGTGGCTCGACGGCGTGTCGAGCCACCAACTTCATGATCAACGCGGGTGGGCCGGGTGGGCCGGCGGCGCCGAATGCGCGAGGGCCGCGGGTGGGATTGCCGCCCGCGGCCCTCGCCCTGAGGGGAGATACTTCTATGTCAGCGGAACCCACGCGAGGGTGCCTAGACCCCGGATCGAGGCTGCCTCGAGTCCCGCGTCGGACACCGTCCACAGCACGTCGTCGATGACGAGCGAACGGCGGATCTGGCCGGGGAACTTCGAGACCTGCTGGGTACCGACCTCGGGGTGGGTGATGAAACCGACCTCGGTGATCCCGCCGTCGGAGACCTGCAGCACGAGCGCGCCGCCCTGCGGACCCTTCGCCGGCTCGTAGACGTTCAGCGGTACGACGAGCATCCCGCTGGCCGGCCAGTACAGGAACGCGTGCGGATCGAACTCCGCCTCGGAGTGCCCGAACTTCGCGTGGAACTGGGCGATCCGGCTCGGCTTCGTCAAGTCGCTGACGTCGAAGAGCGACACCTGCGTGCCCTGTACCCGGCCCTGCTGGTTGGCCTCCTGGCCGATGCCGATCAGCCGGTTGCCGCTGACCGGGTGCAGGTACGCCGAATAGCCAGTGATCTTCAGCTCCCCCGTGGTACGCGGATGCGCCGGATCGCTGAGGTCCACTGTGTACAGTGGATCGGTCTGCCGGAACGTGACGACGTACCCGACCGGACCGGTGAACCGCACCGCGTAGATGCGCTCACCCTTGCCGAGCCCGGTCACCTTGCCGACCTCCTGCAGCGCCCGACCGTGCTGGTTCAGCACGTAGACCGCTGACGAGGACTTCGCGTCCCGCCCCCACGCCTGGCCGGTCGTGGTCGCCACCCGCAGGTGACCGTCCCATTCGGACATGGCGTACTGGTTGATGAGGTAGCCCGGGACCGTGCCGGAAGCGACGTACCGCGGCCGCCCCGACCCCGAGGTGTCGAACTTGTACAGCTCGGTCCGCTCCTCCGGCATCCCCTGCTGCGCGCCGCCGCCCCCGCGGACGTCGGGCGCGAACATGACCACCCGCCACTGCTGGTCGTTCGCGATGTAGAGGCTGGGCCCGTTGCTGTAGACGGTGTTGCCGTCCGCGACGATCGTCACCGGCTCGCCGGTGCCGAGCGAGTCGCGGCCGAGGTCGAAGCTGAGCACGGTGACCATCGAGGTACCGGAGTAGACGGCCGGCCGGCTCACCGCGCGGCAGTCGACCCGTCCGGTCGACGTCCGGCCGCCGGTCGTCGTGGAGTACCGCGGCAGCCACTCGTCCGGCCCGGCCTTGTCGATGATTGCCTTGTTGGCGGCGAGGCGCTGGGCATCGGTCAGCTTGTCGTTGTACGGGAACTGCACCCGTGGGAACGACCGCACGACCACCCGTACCGTCGCGCCGACCTGACGGGCGTCGACGAGGTTACCGTCCACTGTGTACGAACCGATGACGCGCGGGCTGCCGGCGAGATCGACGAGCAACAACCGCGGTCCGGCGAACTGTGCGGGGTCTGCGACCGGCCCGTCGTCGATGATGACGCCCGGCCGCTGGACGAAGTACCCGCCATTGATCAGCACGAGGGCCCGGTCGCCCGCCAGCAGCAGATCGGCCCCGCTCCAGGTGAGCGGGTCGTTCCGGTCCTGCCGGAGATCCAGCGAGCCGGTGACCTGCTTGGCGGACGCGTCGATCACCCGTAGCACACCGCCGGAGACCGTGACGATGCGCCGGCCGTCCGTCTTGACGAGGTCGGGTTCATCGACGCCGGCCTCGTGCGTGTTGGTACCCGAGTAATTCGGTACGCCACCGGTGGACGGCCCCGGCTCGGCATTGGACTTGCCGCCCTCCGCCGCGGCCGCGGGAGGTACCGCCCCGTCCCGGGCGAACCCGCCGCCGAGGTCGACGGCGCGCCCACCGCTGCCGAAGCCGTACGGGCCGATGTACTCCTTGGCCGCCTGCTTCAGCTTGCCGAGCGCGTCGTCGCATGAGGTGAACGCGACGAGTTGGAAGGAGCCGAGCGGCACCGCGGCGTCCCGGAAGCCAGATTGAGCGGAGTCCGCCGTACACCCGGCGGACAGGGCGAGCCCGGCGGCGAGCACGACGCCGCCGACGGCGAGCCTGCTGGATGTCATGCCCCCTTGGACGCGGCGACCCCACGCCGCGTTCCCGTCGACCCGACGGCGACCGGCTAGCTCGGCGCGGGAACCGCGGCCGCCGGCGAATCGACGAGCCGGGACAGCACGATCATGCTGCGGGTCGAGGTCACGAACGGCTCGGCGCGCAGCGCTTCGAGGACCTCCTCGAGGTGGTGGATGTCGGCCGCCCGCAGGTGGACGAGCGCGTCGGCCTCGCCGGTGATCGTGAAGGCGCCCACGACCTCGGGCCGGCGCCGCACCGCGGCCGAGATCTGGACCGGCGTCGTCCGCCCCGTACAGGACAGCTCGACGAACGCCTCGGTGGTCCACCCGATCGCCGCGGGATCCACGACGGCGGTGAATCCCTTGATCACACCAGAGGCGCGCAGCCGATCCACCCGGCGTTTGACCGCCGGTGCGGATAGGGATACAGCGGCGCCGATTTCTGAGTACGACGCACGCGCGTCAGCGATGAGCAGCGCAATGATTCGTTGGTCCACGTCGTCGATCTGCAACGAACAGCCTCCCGGACGCAATGATCGTTGCTGTTATCAATCATGCAGCCTACCTACCCTTGATGATCGTGACCCACGAGCAGCGAAAGCCGCGAACCCGGACATATTTGATGTGCCGGCCCGAGCACTTCGTGGTCCACTACGCGATCAACCCGTGGATGGACACGAGCCTGCCGGTCGATACCGAGCTCGCGGTGAAGCAGTGGGAGATCCTCCGCGAGACGCTGGTCCGGCTCGGTCACACGGTGCACGTCCTACCCGCCCGGGCCGACCTGCCCGACATGGTGTTCGCCGCCAACGGGGCCTTCACCGTCGACGGTGTGGCATACGGCGCGCGGTTCCGGTACCCGCAACGGACGCCAGAAGCGGAAGCACACCGAGCGTTCTACGAAACGCAACCCGATGAATGGCGGTTCGTCGCGCCCACCCGGACCAACGAGGGCGAGGGCGATTTCGCGTACCTCCCGGCCGCGTACGGCGGTCTCGTGCTGGCCGGGTACGAGTACCGCACTGAGGCGGCGGCGCACGCCGAAGCGCAGGAGGCGCTCGGCCGTCCGGTGGTGTCGCTGCGCCTCGTCGACCCCCGTTTCTACCATCTCGACGTTGCGCTCGCGGCGCTCGACGACCGGAACGTCGTCTACTACCCGGCCGCCTTCTCGCCGCCGTCCCAACGGGTACTCGAGCAGCTCCTCCCGGATGCGGTGGTCGCTGACGAGGCGGACGCCCTCGCGTTCGGCCTCAACCTCGTCAGCGACGGGCGGCATGTCGTGCTGAACGCCGACGCCACCGCGCTAGCGGCGAAGCTGTCGGACGCCGGTTACCTGCCGATCCCGGTGGACCTGACCGAGCTGAAGAAGGGCGGCGGCAGCGTCAAGTGCTGTGTCGCTGAGGTCCGGCGCGGGCAGCGCTGACAGCGCCGGTTCGAGAGCCCTGTTCATACCCCGCACCGTGGCATCCACCGCTGCGGATCGACTGCGGATCCGCTGTGGTCACTAGGCCTCGGACAGCCAGGCGGCCATCGGGCCGGCCTCGGCCGGTGCGAGCCGGGCGAAGACCTCCCATGCCTCGCGCCCGACCTCGATCGCCGCGGCGCGGTCGCCACAGGCGAGGTGCGCCTCGGCCAGGAGCTTCGAGGCCATGGCCATGGGTACGGGCTGGCCGGTCCGCCGGTAGATCGCGACCGACTCCTCGAGCTGTGGCCTCGCCAGCTCGGGGCAGCCCAGGGCCAGGTGCAGCGAGCCGTAGTGCCGAAGCGCCGTCGCTTCTGCCCAAGGATGGTGCAGCCGTCGCGATGCCTGCAGCGCGCTGTCGAGTAGCGGTCGGGCGAGGTCGTGGTCTCCGGCCGAGACGTGGATCCTGGCAAGGGACAGCACGGCCTCGGTCACGTTCATCGTCGCGCCCAGCGCGGTGTACGCCTCGATGCTCGCGTGAATGTGCACCGCGGCTCGCGCCGAGTCGCCCAGCCGCCACCAAACGACCCCGAGGGAGTTGTGCGCCTCGGCGGCCCCCCACCGCTCGTCGAGCGCGTCGAAGATCGCCAGGGCGCGTTCGGCGTCGGTAGCGTCCGGCGGGCCGGCGGTCCCGTCGGCAAAGAAGTGGGACGCGAGGTGCATGTAGCCCAGCAACGGCGTCGGGCTGGGTACGGCGGCCAACAGGTCGAACGCCTTCCGCAGGGCCGCGTGCGCGACCCGTAGGTGCCCCCAGATCCGGGAGGCGACGCTCCAGGACAGTGCCGCTGCCGCCGCACCCACGCGGTCACCGGAGGCCACATATTCCCGGTACGCCCGCCGCAGGTACGGCAGGGCTTCCTCGTTGCGATCCTGCAGCCGCAGGCTCGTGCCGTAGCTGAGCAGGAGAGCCGGATCCGGTACTCCACCGGACTGTGCGTCCAGCGCGGTCCGGGCGCTGTGCGCCCAGTCGTCGAGGTAACCCCGGACGATGCAGAAGTTCGTCATCGCCACGGCGAGCTGGCCGGCCAGCTCGGCGTGCCCGCGCGTGGCGGCGTACCCGACGGCGATGAGCAGATTCTCCCGTTCCGCCTCGAACCACTCGACCGAGTCGGCCGGCGGGCTCTCACCGTCCGGGCCGGGTGGCACCGGTACGGGCCGGCCCGGCAGGCGGTCGTTGGCGAGCCTGGCGCGGTGTAGCAATGCCCCGAGCGCGGTCGTCTCCGGTTGTGTCCCCGCAGCGGTCCGCTCCCGCCCGTGCAGCCGCACGAGGTCGTGCATCCGGTACCGGTCACCGCCAGCCGGTGCCAGGAGCTGCGCCTCGCGCAACCGCTCGAAGGCGAGTTCCGCCACGGGAACCGGTACGCCGCCCAGCGCCGCACCCAGCCACGGCGCGAACGTGTCGAACGGGAGCTGGCACAGCTGGCCGAGCAACTGGCTGTCGGTCGGGCGCAGCCGGGCATAGCCGACCTCGAGACTGGCCCGGACGTCGAGGTCCGCCACCGCCAGCTCGTCGAGCCGCCGGCGTTCGTCGGCGAGCCGTTCGCCGAGGTCGGCGGATGTCATCGAGTCGTGTCGGGCGAGCCGGACCCCGGCGATCCGGATGGCGAGCGGGAGCAGGCCGCAGAGCGTGACGAGCCGCTCGGCGCCGGCCGCCTCGGCCGCCACCCGTTGCGTACCGGCCACCCGGGCCAGCAGATCGAGCCCGTCGGCCAGTGTCAGAGTGTCTACTGTGGATAGATGTGCGCCGGCGAGCCCGGACAGCGCCCGCCGGCTCGTGACGAGGACTCCGTTGCCGGCGCCGGGCACCAGTGGACGTACCTGGGTCTCGTCCGCCGCGTTGTCCAGCACGACGAGCACCGACCGGCCGTCGAGCACCGAGCGGTAGAGCGCCGCACGCTCGTCCAGGTCCGCCGGAATCGACTCGTTCGCGACTCCGGACGCCCGCAGGAACGATCCGAGTACCGCGAGCGGGCTCGCCGGAGTCTCGTCCGTGCCGCGCAGATCGGCGTAGAGGCAACCGCCCGGGTACCGGTCGCGCAGCTCGTGGGCGACCCGGACCGCCAGGGCGGTCTTGCCGACACCGGCCATGCCCGCCACCGAGACGACGACGCTCGCGCCCGGCGTGTCCGGCTGTTCGGCGAGGAGCGTCTTCAGCTCCTGGATCTCCTTTGCGCGGCCCACGAAGTCGGAGATCGCGGCGGGTAGCTGGTTGGGCGCCAGGGCGGTGCCCGCCGGCGGTACCGGCTGACGGCGGGCGCCCGGATCGTCCAGCAGGATCGTGTCCCGGATCGCCTGCAGCGCGTCGGAGGGGTCCAGTCCGTACTCGTCGGCGAGCGCGGCCGCGCCGTGCCGGTACACCTCGAGCGCCTCGGCCTGCCGTCCCGACCGGTGCAGCGCGAGCATCAGCTGGCCCCGTAGCCGCTCGCGAAGCGGATCAGCCGCCACCAGGCTGCTGAGCTCGACGACGAGCGAAGCGTGCTCGCCGAGCGCGAGCCGCGCCTCAGCCAGCTCCTCGACCGCCGCCTGCCGCAGCTCGGTCAGCCGCGTCGTTTCGGGCGCGAGCGCGCTGATCGGCACGTCCTCGTACGGCGCACCACGCCACAGCGCGAGCGCCTCCCGAAACGTTCCGGCGGCGGTGGCGAGCCGGCCCGCGGCGGCAAGGGCGCGCGCGTCCCGGACGAGCCGCTCGAACAGCGCCGCGTCGAGCCGCTCCGGCGCGAGCTCGAGCACGTAGCCCAGCGCCCGGGTGACCACCAACGCGTCTCCGCCGAGCCGGCGCAGGGACGACACGAGTCCCTGCACGCGGTTGCGGGCCGATCCCGGAGGTGCCTGCCCCCACAGCGCGTCGACGAGACGGTCCACAGTGACCAGTCGGCCGGCGTTGGCCGCCAGCACCGCGAGGAGGGTGCGCTCCAGCGGCGCGAGGCGAGGCCGCTCACGCCCTGTCGACAGCTCCACCGGGCCTAGCACCCGGACGGCCGTGGCTCCCACCACGCCGCGAGGCTACCGAGGCGGTCCGACATCCGTCCTCGGCCGAATGTTTCGAGCTAGCAGAACTGGGCTGGATCCAGTCGGAGCGGGAACGGGTGCTCGCTGGCCCACTCCTCGCCGGGGCGAACCTCGGCCAGTAGCCGGTAACTGCGTTGTGTGATGTCACCCAGGACCATCAGCGTCCGGGCATCCGGATCCACGATCCAGTACTGCTGGATGCCGGCCTTCGCGTAGTCGTGCCGCTTGAGCACCACGTCGTGGCTCTTGTTGTCCTTGGACAGCACCTCGACGACCAGTAGCACCTCGTCGGGTTCGAAGCAGGCGCCATCGCGGCCGAGTGCCGCCTCGTGCACCACGAAGATGTCGGGCACGTAGTAGGTCCGGCGGGCGTGAATGTTCACCCCGATGTCCTGCCCGACGCAGAACTCCGGCGGCGCCTGGACACTCAGCCGATCACGCAAGCGGTTGGCGACACTGCCGTGGCGGATGTTGGCGTGCGGCGACACCAGCAGACTCCCGTCGACGAGCTCGTACCGGTTGCCGTCGTCGGTCAGCTGGGTCAGGTCGTCGATCGTCCAGACCCGCCCCCGTGGCGGGAGTACGAGGGGATCAGACATTGTCACGCCCCCATCCTGGTCGTCGGGTACGACAGTCTCACCGTACCGGCCAGGTGGGCAACGGCCAGCAGGGGTAGGGCGAACGCGGCGACCAGGACCGGTGTGCCGAACCAGTGCGAGCCGAGGGCGTACGCGGCGAAGACGGCAACCGCGGCGACCTCGGCGCCCGCGTTGGCCACGGACAGCACCGTCGCGCGGGCCGGGCCGGCGATCGCGTCCTGCAGCCAGGCATTGGACAGCACGATGCCGAGCTGCAGCACGCCGAAGCTCACCCCGATGAGCACGAACGCCGCCGGTACCCGCCACACCGCACCGGCCGCCAGCAGAACCGCGGCGGCCGTGAGCAGCCAGCCCAGGCGCCGGGGTGCGATGCCCGCGAGGCGTCCGGCCACAGCGGCCGCGATGGCCATCCCCGCCGCGGGCAGGAGATACAGCAACGGTACGGCGAAGTCCACCACTCCGGTCTCGCGGGCGAGCAACGGGAGGTACTCGTCCAGCGCGGTGAATCCCGGTGCGGCGGCGGCGAACCAGGCGGCTCGGCGTACCCGAGGATCGTTCCGGGCCTCAGCCAGCCCGGACCGCAACATGCCCAGATACCCTGACCATCCCCGAGCGTCCGAAGTGGACATTCGAGGCGGCCGTTCCGGGAAGGACAGCGCGACGGCCGCCGAGCCGAGGCACGCGAGCACGCTCAGCGCACCGATGAGTGGGTAGCCGCCGACGGCCAGCGCGGGCGAGGCGAGCCCCATGGCCGCGAACATCGAGCACAGTGCGATGGCGGCGGCCCGGCCGCTGATCGCGGTGTAGCGGTCGGTAGCGCCGACCGAGGCCAGTTCGTCGTAGAGCAACGCGTCGCGGGTACCCGACGACAGCGCGCTCCGCACGCCCCAGAGCACGAAGCCGGCGGCGAACGCCCAGTAGGACGGGAACACCGTCCACAGTAGAAAGCCGGTGGCCCGGGCCAGGGCAGCCAGCACCAGCAGGCGGCGCCGGGAGTAGACGTCGGCCCACGCGCCGGACGGAATCTCCAGGGCCATCGAGACGACCGACCAGATCACGAACAGCGACGAGATCTGGGCCGGTGAAAGTCCGGTGTCGGAGAACAGCAGCGCGTAGACGGCGAAGAACAGAACGCCCTCGTCGCAGGCGCGGAGGGCGTAGTAGCGGCGGGAGACCCCGACTCAAGTCACGTCGACGATCTTAACGGACGGCCGGCGTTCCCACGCGCCGGCCGTCCGGGGGAGGAAGTGTTAACGACGGTTCGGGATCACCACGAGGTGGGCCACGGTCTTGTCGCCCTCCTTCGCGCCGGCCACACCGACTTCGGCGCCGACGGCGATGTCCTTGGGCTGGATGGAGGTGCGGTGCTCGATGACGTGCAGCGGCGTACCGAGGGTCCAGGTGAGCGTGAAGCCGTCCGCCGACTTCACGGTGATGGTGCTGTCGTTGATCGCGGTGACCGTGCCGCGCTGGACGACGACGGTCTTGGTCGTGCCGTCCCTGCCCTGGACGACCGCTTCACCGTGCAGGACGTTGCGGCGCAGCAGCACCTTGGCCCGGTGCCGGTCGCGCAGCCGGTCCGCCTTCCCGCTCGGCTCCGGGGACGGTGCGGTCTCGATGCCTGTCGCCGTCACGTCCGCCGGCGCGAAGCCCATCGCGACGAGCGCCGCACCCTCGGCCGAGACGTCCTCGGCTACCTCGATCGAATCGTCCTGGGGGCCGGCGTGCCGTCCGGCGAGGACGCCACATCCGGTGAGCGCGAGGATGCCCGCGACTCCGATGACTGCCAGTACCTTTCGCATGCGTCGAGAGTGCCCGTCTCTCGCATAGACGGAGTCAAGCCGATGTTCGGGTTCCGTAAGCCAGCCGGACCGTGAACCGCGCGCCGCCCTCGGATGCGTGTCCCGCCTCGATCTGACCGCCGAGCCGGCGCACCAGCCGCGCCGCGAGCGCGAGGCCGAGACCGCTGCCGACCTTACGTACCCCTTGATAACGCTGGTAGAGCGCGCCACGCTCGAAGGCCACTGCCAGGTCGTCGTCGGTGAAACCGGGACCGCCGTCGCGGACCTCGACCTCCGCGTGGGCCGGCAGGCCGCGCACCGCAAGCACGATAGGAGCATCCGCGGGTACCGCTCGCAGCGCGTTTTCCAGCAGGCCGTCGACGATCTGGCGGATGCGGGCCGGATCGGTCTGTACGACGACCGGTGCCGGCGGTAGCTCGGTGCGCAGCACGACGCCCTCGCCGGCGCACCGGCCGCCCCACGCCTCGGCGGTGTTGCGGATCAGTTCCGCGAGGTCGACGGGCAGCAAGGTGATCGGGAAGTCCGCCGCTTCGAGGCGGGCCAGCACCAGCAGGTCACCGACGAGCCGGTCGAGGTGCCGCGCCTCGGCGAGCATCGTCTGCCCGGCCCGCTGCGCGCCCTCGGGACCGATAACCCCGTCGGACAGCGCCTCGGCGTAGCCCTGCAGCGTCGTCAACGGAGTACGCAGCTCGTGCGAAACGGACAGCAGGAAGTCGCGCTGGCGTCCCTCGCTCGTGGCCAGTGCTTCGGCCAGCCCGTTGATCGAGCGTGCGAGGTTGGCCGCCTCGGCCGGTGGCTCGACGGCCAGGCGTACCCCGCGGTCGCCCGCGGACAGCCGGGCCGCGGCGGTGGCCGCGTTGCGGATCGGCCGGGCGAGCAACCGGGCCAGCAGCGCCCCGGCGCCGGCCCCGGCGAGCAGGCCGGCCAGCAGGGCGAAGCCGAGTCGCTGCCATACCAGGCGTACGGTGCCGGAGTCGATCGGCTGGATCAGGATCACACCGGAGCCCTTGGTCAGCGGACGACCCTCCACAATGGCCGGTTGGCCCTGGTACCGCACCCGTAGCCCGTTGACCGGCTGGCCGGCGGCGACGGTGGCTATGACGGCGGGCGGCAGTCCGGGGCTGTCGGCGCGGCCGTTGCGGACCAACACGATGTCGATGCCGTGGTCGCGCAGCTGCCGGGCCATCCGCTGGTCCACCGCGTCCAGCCTGGTACGGGTCATCACGTCCGCGATGACCGCGGTCTCCTCGGCGAGCGCCTCCCGCCGTTCCTGCTCCGCGGCCCGCAACACCAGCGGTAGCGCGACCAGAGCGGTCACCAGCACGCTGATCACCGCTACCGCGCAGGTGACCAGGACCGCCCGAGACGTAAGCGTGCTACGCATCGGCGGTGTAGCCCACGCCACGCACGGTACGGATTATGCCGGCGGCCTCGCCGAGTTTGCCCCGGACCTGTGCCACGTGCACGTCGACGGTACGGGTGCCGGCGTGCGCGGCGTACCCCCACACGCTGGCCAGCAGCTCCTCCCGGGTGAACACCCGGCCGGGCCGCCCCAGCAGGTGGGCCAGCAGGTCGAACTCGGTCTGCGTGAGAGTCACCGGCGTCCCGTCGACCGTGACCGAGCGCCGGGCCGGGTCGAGGGTCACCGGCCCGACCGTGCGGGGTCGGTCGTTGGACGGTGGTCCATCCGTGCGCCGCAGCACCGCTTTGACCCGGGCCACCAGCTCCCGCGGGCTGAACGGCTTGGTGACGTAGTCGTCGGCGCCCAGCTCGAGCCCGACCACCCGGTCGACCTCGTCGTCGCGGGCGGTCAGGAAGATCACCGGCGTCCAGTCGCCGGACTCGCGCAGCCGCCGGCACACCTCGGTGCCGTCGAGCCCGGGCAGCGCGATGTCGAGTACGCAGGCCACCGGCCGTAGCTTGCGGGCCGCGGCGAGCCCGGCGTCGCCGTCGTACTCGACCTGCACGCCGAAGCCCTCCCGGGCCAGGTACATCCTGACCAGGTCGGCGATCGGCCGCTCGTCCTCCACCACGAGCACGAGCCCTTTGTCCGTCACGGGGCGTCCTCCCTCCGGGCGGACGCCCCGTGGTGCCGGCGGGTTCGCTCGCAAGCTTCGCTCACGAAGACCATCATCGCCGGCCGTTCCAGCGCCTAATGTTCGGGTTGTGTTCGAGAGTTCTCCGCTGGGTGTGGCGGCGTTCGACTTCGACGGCACGCTGTACGCCCGACACTCGATCATCCCGTTCCTGGCGCGGACATTCGGCTGGCGTGCGACCGTCACCCGGCTGTTTGTCGCGGCGTTGACCAGCCGCGGAGAAGCCAGCCTCCGGGACCGGATGAAGCTGATGGCGATCGGCCGGCTGTGCGCGGGCATGCCCAGGACCCGGTTGGAGGAGTGCGGGCAGGCGTACGTCGCGGTCCTGGTCGACCGCCTGCGCCCGCAGCTGGTGGACCGCCTGCGGTGGCACCAGGAGCAGGGGCACGCGACGGTGATCGTCTCCGCGGCTCTGGGTGCGTACCTCCGACCGCTGGCGACCCGGCTCGGCATCGACGACGTGCTCGCGTTCGAGCTGGACTGCGACGACACCGGGGTGTTGACCGGACAGGTGGTCGGCGGCCTGAACACCCAGGGCCGGCAGAAGGCGGTACTCCTGCGGGCCTGGATCGACCAGCGGTGGCCGGACCAGCAGGTGACGGTGTGGGCGTACGGCGACTCGTCGGGTGACCGGGAGCTGCTCGCGATGGCCGACTACCCGACGTGGGTCGGCAGGTCGGCCGCGTAGCGGCGAACCGCGCGGCGGATGTCGCGGCGGCGCAGGGCCGGCCAGGGGGCGGCGCAGAAGTAGAGGTGGGAGTACGCCGTCTGCCACGGCATGAACGTGGACAGCCGCGCCTCGCCACTGGTACGGATCACGAGCTCCGGGTGCGGCTGGTGGTTCGTGTAGAGGTGGGCGGCGATGTCGTCCGGTGTGATGGTGTCGATGACCTCGTCGATCGTGGCGCCTTCGGCTTCCCGGCGGCGGAGGTAGGCGCGTACCGCGTCGAGGATCTCGGTCCGACCGTCGTAGCCGAGCGCCGCCGTCAGGTGCTGATCGGACGAGAACGTCGTGCTGATCGCGATGGCGTCCCGGATGATCTGGGCGGTACTGGCCGGAATCAGCTCCAGCCGCCCAGCGAGATGGAGGCGCGCGTCCTGCTGTGCGAGGCGCTCGGCGACGAACTCCTCGATGAGATTCATGAGCGCGGCGATTTCTTCCTTGTCGCGCTTTGTCAAATTGTCGATTGACGCGGCGAACACGGTCACGTATTGCACATTCATTTCTCGGCACCAGCGCAACACGTCGAGTGCCTTTGTCGCGCCGTGCCGGTGCCCGAGGCTGGGGCTCGCCATACGCTTTGCCCTTGCCCAGCGCCGGTTTCCGTCCATGAGAAAGGCGATGTGCCGCGGCGTCGCCCTGGGCTTACCACGGGTAATTCTGTCGCGTAGGCGACCGACAACACCGGACCAGGCCATTGGCGGAGGTTACTGTACACGGTTACTGTTTCGCAATGTTGGGTACGTCCCTGCGCCTTTCCCGGCTATTCCGCGATGGGTTCTATGCGATTGCGGCGCTCGACCATGCACTGTCGTCGGGAGCCGTCGACGGGCTCACCACGACCGCCGACATCGTCGCCTCGCTGCGGGCCGCCCGAGCCGCCCGGATGCGCGCGGTCGTACTGAACTACGGCCTGCTGACCGGGGGCGCTCTGTCGGTCGACGCGTTCGACGGCCTGGCGCTGGTGGTGCAGCTCTACGGGTTCCCCGGGATGAGCCGCCTCGGCGGCGTACGTCGACCGCTCGGCAGCGTCGAAGGGGCCGTCGCGCACGGCGCGGACGCGGTGGCGCTCCAGTTGGTGCCGACCGAGGCGGGGCTGGCCGAGCTGGACCGGTGCGCGACGACCGCCGAACGCGCTCGGGCGCTCGGCGTACCGACACTGCTGATGCTCAACCGGACGGACTGGTCCTCGCCGGAGGAGTTCATCGACATCGTCCGGGCCGTCTGTGAGCTGCCGGTGGACCTGGTCAAGGTGACACCCGGGGCGGCGCTGGCCGAGCTGGAGCCCGGAATCCTGGCCGACTTCCCCAAGCCGGTCCTGTTCGCTGGCGGGCCGCTGCGGCCGGACCTCGACGCCGATCTCATCGCCGCGGGGCGGACCGGGTTCGCCGGTGTGTGTCTGGGTCGAAACGTGTTCCAGTCCGACGATCCGACCCGGGTGGCCGGCGTGGTGGACAAGGCGTTCAGCCGCTGACCCGCTCTTTGCAACGGGCGCTGAGCTCGTCGGCCAGGTGGCTCGCCTCGTCCACCCGGAGGCTCCGGCAGTCGTGACCGAGCTGGGTGCGGAACACCTCGGCCGCCTCCGCGGTGAAGGTGACCGTGCCGTCCGGGCCGATGGACTCGATGCCGTCGTACCGCTGGGCCGCCGCGTTGAGCTGGACCGCCGCGGCCTCGGTCAGCCCGGGTGGCGGGGTGACCCGGACCTGGCGGAGACCGACCTCGGCCGGGTAGCCGCCGACCAGACCGGACGGCCCCGGTACGTGCAACCGGCGCGGCGAGTCAGCGAGCAGCGCGATGGTGACGGCCACCGTCGACGCGGCAGCCATCAGCCGGCCGTCGACCCCGTTGCCCCGGCGGTACCGGGTAGCGAGCTCGGCGAAGAGACTCCCGGAGTCGACGTCGACCGCGCTCCCGCCGACCGTCGCGGACAGGTGGAACGGCGCGCCGCCGGCGGTACCCAGCCGGTGGATCCGGTGGCTGACCGCGTGGTGCATGACCATCCAGACCGTCACGTCCTCGACCGGTACGCCGAACCGGTCGGCGAGCGCACAGCGGATGGCCGGTTCGTTGTTGCCGACGTTGCCGGTACCGACCAGCGGGGCCCGGCCGGCGCCGGCGAGCGCGGGGTCGACCGCGTCGGGGTACGCGCAGTTGACAACGGCGGAGTCCACGCCGGCCAGGTGCACGGCTCGCATGAGGCTGTCGGCTGGCGCGAGGTGGGTGGCCAGCCACGGGCCGAGGCCCACCGCGTCGAGCCGCTCCCGCGTCCCGGCGGGCAGCCGCGCGATCAGGCCGTACGGCATCGTGGTGGCGCAGTTGACGATCACGTCGGGCCGGACGGCGGCGATGGTCTCGGCGGTGCGGTCGACATCGCAGAGATCGACATGGGCGGTCGCGGAAGGCGGCACGCGGTCGGTGAGCTGCATCGCGCTGAACCGGGCGAGGTTCAATCGGGTACGGGTTCGTTGGTCGTCGCGGCCGGCGGCGACGACGCTGTGCTCCGCACCGGCCCGGAGGAACCCGTCCAGCACGCGGGAGCCGAGGGCACCGAGCCCGACGAGCATGACGGTCACTGATCGACCTTGGCCGCCGCGCGGGTGCTCCACAGGAACGCGTCGAGAGTGCCACGGGCGTCCCGGACCAGGATGACGCCCCGGACGAGATGGATGACCGCGAGTCCGGTGAGGGCGACCGTAGCGGTGGTCTGCAGGGCGGCCGGGCCGGGGTGGGGGAACGGTACCGCGCTGTCGCCGTACGTGACGACGATGTACCCGAGCATCGCGGCGACGAAGCCGATCGTCTTGACCAGCACCATGATCCCGCGGCTGAACCGGGTGGCCACCAGCAGCCGGCCGAGGCGCGAGGTGAGCATGCCGGTCGCGCCGAACATCGTGTTGCCGGACATCAGGGCACTGGTACGCATCAGGTTGACGAATGTGTTGCGGATCAGGATGAACGCCGGGATCCACAGTGGAACGAGGTCGTACTTCAGGAACAGGAACCAGAACAGCGTTTCCACGCACTGGTCGGCAGAGATGTCGAGAAAGCCGCCGAATGGCTGCTTGTGTCCGCGGTACTGCGCGACCAGACCGTCCGCCATGTCGATGAACTCGACCACGAGAAACAGCAGGATGGACAGCATCCCCAGCGGTGCAGAAAAGGGAAAAATCGCAACCGCTACCACCGCTAACGCCACCCGCAGCGCGATGAGCTTGGTGGCGGTCAACGCGGCCGTGCCTACTCGGCGGCTTTCCCGGTGCGCGGCTTACGGCCGAGCCAGCGTTGGATGCCCCAGGAGGTCACCCGGACCATCGACTCGCGGATCACGGCGGTACTCATCTTGCTGTGTCCGCGCTCACGCTCGACGAAGGTGATCGGCACCTCGACGACCCGGAAGCCGTTGGCCAGGGCCCGCCGGGTCATGTCGATCTGGAAGCAGTAGCCCTGCGACTCGATGTCGTCCAGGCCGATCCCCTCCAGGGTGCGCCGGCGAAAGGCGCGGTACCCGGCCGTGATGTCCCCGAGGTTGATCAGGAGCGCGACGCGGGCGTACAGGTTGGCGCCGCGTGAGAACAGGTTGCGGTGCCGGGGCCAGTTGACGACGCTGCCGCCGGGGACGTACCGAGAGCCGAGCACCAGATCGGCGTCCCGCAGGGCGTCCAGCAGGCGGGGTAGCTGCTCCGGCTGGTGGGAGCCGTCGGCGTCCATCTCGACGAGTACGTCGTACCCCCGCTCGAGGCCCCACCGGAAGCCGGCGATGTACGCGGCGCCGAGGCCCTCCTTGGCCGTACGGTGCAGAACCGAGACCTGGTTGTCGAGTTCGGCGATCGCGTCGGCGAGCTCGCCGGTACCGTCCGGGCTGTTGTCGTCGGCGACGAGGATGTGTGCCTCTGGTACCGATGCCCGAGCCCTGGTGATGATCGATTTTATGTTGTCCGACTCGTTGTAGGTCGGGACGACAATCAGCACCTTGCCCAGGTCCACGATGCCAGCCTTTTCGTCAATGGTCACAGCGCGGTGGACCATGATACCGCAGGGTGCTGGCAATCAACCCGTCCCAACTATGACCCCTACGAGGCCGTAACCGGACAGCCTGAGCCGCTCTTTGCGATCATGGTTGGTCCATGTTCGACGCCGTACGCGAACGCCGGCTCGCCAGGAAGGTGGCCGGTTTCGACCGGCCGCGGCACCTCGGCGTGCTCCTCGACGTCCCGCCGCCGCCGGACCGGGTACCGGCCTCGATCACGGATCTGTTGGCCTGGTGCCATGAGTGCGGCATCGAGATCGTCACGCTCTGGCTACGGCCGACGGCGTCGACCCAACATCGGGTCGTCGAGATGCTCGCCACGGCAGCACCCGACCTGCTGCGCCGGAATGCGCCCTATACGCCCCACTTCATCGACCCGGCTGGGCTGCTCCCGTTCGTCGTGGCCGCTCCCAACGGCGGCCGCCCCATCGGCAGACCCGTGACGATCGCGATCGGGTACGACGGTCACGACGAGGTGACCCAGGCCGTCCGCGCGGCGCTCGCCGTGCATGCCAAGTCCGGTCTCACGCTCGGCGAGGCGGCCGACGCCCTCGCCCTCGACGACATCACGAGCCACGTCTACACCAGCGGGTACCCCGACCCGGACCTGATCATCAGGACGTCCAACCGGCACCGGCTCGACAGCTTCCTGCTGTGGCAGGCGGCCCGCTCGGAGTTCTGGTTCCACCGGCGGCGCACTTCGCGGTTCCGGAAGGTCGACTTCCTCGCGGCCCTGCGCGACTACGGGACCCGGCACCGCCGCTACGGTGCCTGAGCCTGTTTGCGCCGGCCGGGCCTCAGCTAGCGCGCAGGCTAGGCGGCTGTCGCGCGGCTCGAGTACCAGCCCTCGCCGAAGTGCTCCGGCGCAGCGGCCGGCGGGTCGGCGCGGTGGGTCGTGACCGCCGGCCGGGGACGGAACACGTGGCTCAGCAGGGCGTCGAGGTGCCAGACGCGGCTCGGCATACCGAGCTTGATCCAAAACCGCTCGCGGATCCCGTCGTGCGCCGTGACGGCCAGCTCGACCGCACTCATCCGCAGGTCCGGGGTCCAGTCGACGTTGGTCAGGTCCCGCACGTCGGCGTTGAGGTAGAGCCGGATCCGGTGCAGAAACCTCGTCTCGGTCGTGACCACCAGCCTGCGCTGGGTGAGCAGCAGCAGGTGCTCGCCGTTCAGCGGTCGCTCGGGCCGGAGGCACCGGTTGATGAAGACGGTGGCATCGTCCGGTTCGACGCAGCGCCGGATGGCCGGCATGTGACGGCTGACGGTGGGGATGGGCAACGCCGCCTCGGCCGTGGCAGGCAGGAAGGTACGTGAGAACACGTCCATGCGGGGTTCAACGATCCGGCCGCCGCCCGGCGACGCGTTTCACCCTCCCGCGGACGCGCGGCGGCCCACCCCCGCGAGGGAGTGGGCCGCCGGTGTGAGTTGGGTCAGTGCGGTCGTACCGAGATCAACTGCGTCTCGTTGTTGGCGCGGTTGTCGTGACTGAGGATCATCAGACCAAGCGCCGGGGTCTGCGCGAACTCGGGGCTGATCATGACCGTCTCGGTCGCCGAGCCGTTCGGCGCGACGACGTCGAACATGCCGTTGCTGATCGCCGGCGTGAACGCGTTGAACGAGGCCACCCCGTCTACGACGTCGACCGAGTTGTCGGTCAGATCGAACGCCTGGACGTGGTA
>Ga0209382_10002217_pt1 | contig 28833 bp, 25 predicted proteins | sample SoiMetdeltSBSDD5_FD_187599 | JGI IMG/M metagenome (GOLD analysis project Ga0209382, IMG submission 187599) | Bulk soil microbial communities from a Populus tree surrounding site in Tennessee, USA - Soil MetaG P. deltoides SBSDD5 (SPAdes) (version 2) | ecosystem: Environmental > Terrestrial >...
CCCTCCGGGCCCACCCGAACCGAAGTCGAGTGGCAGGAGCACATGGTATTCCGACAGATCGATGGCGACTGGCGGATCCTGAGTATTGCCGTGGCCTCTCCCCGAGGGAGCATTCACTGACAGTCATCGGAGCGCTCGGGTTGGTGGGGCAGATTGCCAAGCTGCTCAACTCCGGACGGGAAGCCGAGGTGACCCTGGCGGAGGTAGCGGACCTGCTGGGCCGCGACCTGCCCGCCGAGCAGGTGGTCATCTGGTTCCGCGACGCCCAGACCAACTTTCGCGCGGTGGCGGCGCCTCGTACGGAGCAGATACCGCTGCCAGTGCCCTCGCTCGAGAGCATTCCGCGCGATGGACCGGGGGCCAGGCTGTCGCTGGAGCACGAAGAAGCTGTCATGGGTCTGCTCGAGGTGCGGCCGGATCCCGGCGAATCCCAACGCGCAGCCCTGCCAGTGGTGGCCGACCTGCTGGCACCCTATCTCGCCTCGATGGCCCTGTCCGCCGATCTGGCGGTGGAGGTGGCGGCCCAGTCGCGGGAGATCGGTGAGCAGCGCCGCTTCATCAGCCTGATCATTGATAGCCTGCCGATTGGGATCTACGTGGTGGACCGGGACTATCGAATTCAGATCTGGAATCGGCAGCGGGAGATCGGCGCACCCGGCCTCAGGCGGGACGAAGTGGTGGGCCGGCAGGTCTTCGAGGTACTGACTCGGCAGCCGGCGGAGGAGCTTCGCGCCGACTTCGACCGGGTTTTTCAGACCGGCGAGATTCTCCAGGACGAGCTAGACGTCACCCTGGGTGGCGAGGTGCGCTCCTTTCGGCTCAGCAAGATTCCGATGCGGCTGGAAGGCGACGAGATCAGCCACGTGATCACCATCGGCGAGGATGTCACCGAGTCTCGCCGGATCCAGGGCCAGATCATGCAGAGCGAAAAGCTGGCCGCCATTGGCCAGCTCGCCGCTGGGGTCATGCACGAGATCAACAATCCTCTGGCGACGATCAGCGCCTGCGTCGCTGCCATCGACGGACGGCTGGGCGCGTTGGCCGCCGCCGAGAAGACCGCGGTTTCGGAGTACCTGGAGATCATCGACAAGGAGGTGGATCGCTGTACCAGAATCGTGGACGGGCTGCTGGACTTCAGCCGGCCCAAGGGCCAAGCCCAAGCCAGGGTGGTCCTCAACACGCTGGTGGATGAGACGCTCTTTCTGCTCAAGCACCACCAGCGGTTCAAGCGGATGATGCTGGTCAAGGAGCTGGATCCCTCCCTTCCCGCCACCATGGGGAACACCGAACAACTGATCCAGGTGCTGATGGCGCTGATGCTGAACGCGGTGGACGCCATGGAGGACCGGCGGGGCAAGCTCACCGTACGCACCGGGCGGAATTCCAACCCAGCCGACGAAGTGGTGGTCGAGATCGAGGACAATGGAATCGGCATTCCTCGCGCGGACCAATCGAAGATTTTCGAGCCGTTCTATACCACCAAACCGCCCGGCCGCGGCACCGGATTAGGACTGTCCATCTGCTACGGCATCGTGGAAGGCCATCAGGGACGGATCGAGGTGGACAGCCAGCCGGGCCGGGGATCGATCTTTCGAGTCTTTCTGCCGGCGCACGCATGAAGATCCTGGTGGTCGAAGACGACCGTACCGTAGGCCAGTACGTAAAGCGCGGGCTGGAGGAGCAGCGCTACCACGCCGACCTGGTGGAGGACGGCATGGAGGGGCTCCGGCTCGCCTCGGGCGGACGCTACGACCTCATCGTGCTGGACCTGCGGCTGCCCGAGCTGAACGGGCTCGAGGTGCTGCGAACGCTACGGGACCGGGGGAACACCACACCCATCCTGGTGCTGACTGCGCAGGACGCGGTGGACTTCAAGGTGCAGGCACTCCGCTCCGGGGCCGACGACTACGTGACCAAACCCTTTGCCTTCGAGGAGCTGCTGGCCCGGGTCGAGGCGCTCGGGCGCCGGCCCAAGGAGATCCGCTCCCCGGTACTGAAAGTCGGCGATCTGGAGCTGGATGGTGAAAGCCGCGAGGTGCGCCGGGCCGGGGAGCGGATCGAGCTCACACCTAAGGAATACACGGTGCTCGAATACCTGATGCGTCATGCGGGCCGGGTAATGTCGCGCACGCTGATTACCGAGTATGCCTGGGACTACCACTTCGACCCGGGGACCAACATTGTCGACGTGGTGATCAACCGGCTGCGTAAGAAGGTGGACACCGGGCACACGCAGAAGCTGGTGCACACCGTCCGTGGCGTCGGATACGTCGTGAAGGCCTGAGATGCCGACCATCCGCCGGCGGCTCACCCTGTGGTACACGGTGGCCCTTGCGGTGACGGTGCTGGCGTTTGGAGCCGCGCTCTACCTCGAGCGCCGCCAGGCCAGCGTCCGGGAGCTGGACCAGCGCCTCAGCCTGGAATCGGATCTGGCCCACCGCTGGCTGAGCCAGTCGTACAAAGTGCTCGGCCGCATCGTCACCACCTCCAACCTGAACCCGACGCTCGACCCGGCGATCAGCGCGTATCTCGATGCTGCCCGGGATTATCTGATCGTGGCCGACAGCGGCGGAAAGGTGCTCGCCCTCTCGGACGTTGCCCGGTCGCTGAGCGCGGCAGCCCTGGAGCAGCTCACCGCCCCACTCGATACTCTGCCCCTCACTCGCCATAGCGGAGTGCTTTCTCTGGGAGCGCCGGTGGGTGATGTGCGGTATCTGGTGATCCCGGTGGAGAATGCCGGCCCGGTGATTGGGGGCCTGCTGGTCGCAACGCCTACCCGCCAGGCCTCCTTTGGTCCCGAAGATCTCTTGCGCTCGATGCTGTTCATCGCGCCCATCATCCTCATTGGCGCGGTGCTGGTCGGCTTTTGGCTGGCCGGCACCAGCCTGCGACCGGTTGAGGGCATCATGGACGAGGTCGACGCGATCACCGACGGAACCAGTCTCCACCGGCGGCTGGCCGTGCCGCTCTCGGGAGACGAGATGGCTCGCCTCGCGGCGACGGTGAACGGAATGCTGGCCCGGCTGGAGCAGAGCTTCGGCAGCCTTCACCGGTTCACCGCCGACGCGAGCCACGAGCTCAAGACTCCGCTGATGGTGCTCCGGGCCGGGGTGGAGCGGGCGCTAACCCATCCGGGTACCCCGCCGGAAATCCTCCAGTCGCTGGATGAGACTCTGGCCCAGATCAATCAGATGACCGAGATGGTGGAGAACCTGTTGACCCTGGCCCGGGCCGACGAGGGACGGGCGCCGCTGGCAGTAGAAGAGAGCGATTTGCGCGAGCTGGTGGCCGATGTAGCCGAGACCGCCGGCATGCTGGGAGAACAAGCTGGGGTGACCACGGTGCATTCAATGCCCGCTACTCCGGTCCGGCTGGCGGTGGACCGGCACCGGATCCGGGAGATGTTGCTCAACATGGTGACCAACGCCATCAAGTACACCCCTCAGGGCGGGAGCATCGCGCTCGGTCTCCTCGAGGATGACGCTGCCGTCACCATCACCGTGCAGGACAGCGGAATCGGCATCGCGGCGGGAGACCTGCCCCACATCTTCGACCGATTCTGGCGGGCCGATCCGGCGCGGTCCCGCACCGGCGACCGTCCCGGCACCGGCCTCGGCCTCGCGATCACCAAATGGATTGCGGAAGCGCACGGAGGAACGATCACGGTGCAGAGCAGGCCGGGCCGAGGATCTCTGTTCACCGTGCGAATCCCAAAGAACTCGAAACCAAGCCACTAGCAGCCGACTCGTTCCAGCTCGGCACGACTTTGGGAGCCCGGGTGTCAGGTTGCCAAAATCGTGAGGGCGGGTAACATAGCCGGACCCGTGTGAGTCACGTCACTGGCTGGGCGGGTACGGGTTGGTAGGGTTGGTGCTGGCCTGCAGAGCCGAAGCAATGGCTAATGCGGTTGTAATCGAAATGACATCTGCGGGCAAGCTGAGCGTTTTCTGCGGCCCTTACTTTTTCCGGGCACGATCACCCTCCCCCTGGAGGCAGTTGCGTGTTCGAGAACCTGATCGAATCCAAGCAAAAGAGTCAGCGCACCGCCGGTCAAACCGCCTTGTCCGTCGTGCTTCACGCCCTGGTCATCTTCGGGGCCGTGAAGGCAACCCAAGGCGTGGCCGAGAGCGTGAAGAACCGGCCGGTGGACACCACCATGGTATTCCTCAAGCCCCCTGAGCCGCCCAAGCCTCCACCCGAGCAGCCGCCACCCGACGTCATCGTTGCCGCCAACCCTCCGCCGAAAGGCTTCCAGACGGTGGTGGCACCGACCGACATCCCCAAGGACATCCCACCGATCGACTTGAATGAGAAGCCGTTCGATCCTCGGGATTTCACGGGGAAGGGTGTCGAAGGCGGCATCGGCACCGGAGTCGCGGGCGGAACCGGCCCGGTCTCCGGGGAGGTCTTCCTGGAGGCGCAGCTGGACGACCCGGTGCAGGTCATCTCGCAGCCACAGCCGCGCTACCCGCCGGTTCTGGCCAGCGCAGGTATCACCGGCCGGGTCGAGGTGCAGTTCATCGTGGACACCACCGGCCACGTGGAAGGCAATTCGTTCAAGATCATGAAGACCAGTCATCCAGCCTTCGGGGAGCCGACCCGGGAGGCCATCCTCAAGAGCGTCTTCAAGCCGGCGAAGTTCAAGGGCCGGCCCGTTCGGCAGCTGGTCCAGCAGGCCGTGTCCTTCAAGCAGCAATAGCTTCGTTCCCCCTGGAGGCAAAACAACATGAGCGTAAGTCTTCTCGATCTATGGTCCCAAATGGGCTACTTCGCCAAAGGCATCGTAGTCATTCTGGCGATCATGTCCGTCTGGTCCCTGACCATCATGATCACGAAGTTCATTCAGTTCCAGCGGGCCCAGGCCGAAACCCGGAAGTTTGCCCCCCAGTTCTCCCGGGCCATCCAGGAAGAGAACCTGGATCAGGCCATCGCCTTGGCTGAGAAAAACAAGAAGAGCCATGTCGCCCGGGTCGTGGGCGAGGCCCTGGCCGAGGTGAAGCCGCTGCTGCGGGATCGGGCGACCATCACCGCCGCCGACATCAACTCCGCCGAGCGCGCGGTGGAGCGCCAGATGCTCATCACCCTGGCCGACTTCAAGCGCGGCATCGGCATCCTCGCCACCGTGGGGTCGACCGCTCCGTTCGTCGGGTTGCTCGGTACCACGATGGGTATCGTGAACGCCTTCACCGGCATGGCCGCCCAGGGCGCATCGGGTGGACTCGCGGGCATCTCGGCCGGTATCGCCGAAGCCCTCATCACCACGGCCTTCGGTCTGCTGGTGGCCATTCCTGCGGTGTGGGCCTACAACTACTTCACGACCAAGATCGAGAATCTCACGGTCGAGATGACCTACACCTCCAAGGAGCTGATCGACTACCTCATCAAGAGCGTCGGCAGCGAGTTCGGCCGCTCGATCTTCACCAAGGAATTCCAGGCCCAGAAGGCCGTCACCGGCAGCGGGCACGTGCATGGCTGAGTCGGGCACGCTCCCACTTCGGGTCAGGAGGTAGGCTATGTCTTTCGCTGTTGGCGGGGCGGGACAGACGTCCGTCAAGTCGTCGCCCAACGTCGTGCCGATGATCGACATCATGCTGGTGCTGCTGATCATATTCATGATCGTCACACCGCTGATTGCCGCCGGCTTCAAGGCGACTCTGCCCAAGGGCAAGAATCTGGACCCCCGCCCGGAAGGTGACAACGAGGTCGTGTTGGGCATCGACCAGGCGGGACGGTACTTCCTGGATGGACGGCCGCTGCCGGAGGGTACGCTGGAAGACCAGCTCCGCTCGCGCTTCTCCAGCCGGACCGAGGACAAGATCCTGTACTTCAAGGCGGACAATCAGCTGAAGTATTCCAAGGTGCAGGAAGCAGTCGAGACCGCGCGCAAGGCCGGAGTACGGGTCATGGCGGCAATCACCGAGCCCAGCAAGAGCACCCTGTTCGCGACCGACAAAGACAAAAAGGAGAAGAAATAATGGCCGGCGGGGACACAGGAGCACGCGGATCACTCTCCTCGGAACCCAATGTGGTTCCGATGATCGATATTCTCCTGGTGCTTTTGATCATCTTCATGATCACCCAGCCGTTGTCGCGGATGGCGCTGGATGTCCAGGTACCTCCACCGGACACGCCCCAGACCACCAAGGCACCGCCGAGTCAGATCGTGTTGGAGCTGGCGGACGACGGTGGGTATGCCATCAACGGTCAGCCGCTTCCCAAGGACCAGCTGGATACCCAGATACACGCTATCTACGATCAGCGGCCCGCCAAGCTGCTGTTCATCAAGGCAGGCGGCAACCGGATTTATCAGGATGTGATCGAAGCGATGGATGTCGCTCGGGGAGCCGGCGTGCAGATTATCGGCTTTACCCCGCGGGAGGCGGACAGAAAGCAGCCGCAGCCGCGGTAGGCGGTAAGCGGGTAAGCGGGTAAGTGGTGAAGCGGAGGAGAGCAATCAGAGCGCGGGGGCCCCAGGGTCCCCGCGCGTGCGTTTAGTGCCCCGGCTGAACGTCCCCGAGTTATGTTCCAGACTGTGCGCCCACCATCGTCACTGCACCTGAAACCACCCCCGCCGCCGGGCCATCGCACAGGACTTGTGGTCTCACTGGTCCTGCACGGACTGGTGATAGGGCTTCTGGTTACCGGAGGACAACGCCTGTTTCAGCGGCCGGCTGGTCCGGCGCTCTTCGGGAATCTCGAGGCCGCCAGCGGTGGCGATGGCGGCGGGCCTCGGGTGGCATATATTACCCTCCCTTCGCCGCCGAAGGCGGAGGCTTCAGCTCCGAAACCGGCTAAGGTTGCTGCACCCCGGCCGGCTGTGCTTCCACCTCCCGAGCCGGCGGAGCCGGTGGCCCCATCCGAGACGGTGACTCCATCGGTAGATACCGCGGCGTCAACGCCGTCCGGAGCCGAGTTGGCTCAGGGCGACTCCGCCCGAGGAACCGGCCAGGGAGCGGGAGCGTCGGCGGGAACCGGACCGGGAACGGGGCCCGGAACGGGCGGCGCCGGACCAGGCGGAGCGGGCAGCAGGGTGCATCCGCCGGAGCCTCGGGACATGGCGTTCCCGTTCGATAACCCGCCCAAGGAGCTGCGAGGCCTCTCCCTCAACGTGACGTTCTGGGTGCGAGTCGATGGTCGGGTGGAGCGCTACGTGGTAGAGCCCGAAATCAAGGATCGGGACTACGCCAAGAAATTCGACGAAGTCATGCGCGCCTTCCGCTTTACTCCGGCCACCGCTCCTGACGGCACCCGGGTTCCGGGCACCACCCGAATTTCCTTTACCCTTCCTGGAAAGAGCAGCTCCTAGCTCGCTGCTCAATTGAGTACCGGTCCTCGACCGGCAGAGCACGGCCGGGGAAGAGGGCGACCTACGCGCGCGAGGCACGAATGAACCGGCTCTTCCTCCGGAAATCGATTCAGGACTGCGAGAACGACATCCGGGAGCGCGGCGGTCTCCGCCGCTCCCTCAACAAGTGGCATCTCACCGCGCTGGGTGTGGGTGCTACGATCGGCGCCGGCATCTTCGCCACCACCGGCACCGCCATCGTGGGTGACGCGCTCCGCCCCGGTGCCGGTCCCGCCATCGTCATCTCGTTCCTTCTGACAGCCTTGACCTGTGGGTTTGCCGCACTCTGCTACGCCGAGTTCGCGGCCATGGTTCCGATCTCCGGGTCCGCCTACACCTACGCCTACGCATCCCTGGGTGAGCTGGTGGCCTGGATCATCGGGTGGGACCTCATCATCGAGTACGCGGTGGGGAATATCGGCGTCGCCATCGGGTGGGCGGGATACTTCCGCGAGCTGTTATCGCACTTCGGAATCTCGCTGCCGGCCTGGCTTGCCACTGACTACCGATCCGCCCACCTGGCGGCCGAGGCAGTCGCGAGCGGCGCCACTGATGCCTCGAGCACCTATCTCGCTGCCGCCATCACCACCGCTCCCCACGTCCTGGGATTTCCCCTCATCGCCAATCTGCCGGCCTTCCTCATCGTCGCCCTCATCACCGTCATCCTGGTGATCGGGATCCGGGAGTCGGCCAACTCGAACAATGCGATGGTGCTGCTCAAGATTGGCGTAATTCTGTTCTTCTGCGTGGTGGGGCTAACGCTGATCAAGCCACACAACTGGAGCGATCCAGCCCTGGGAGGCTTTGCGCCTAACGGCTTCGCCGGCATCAGCGCCGGGGCGGCCATCATCTTCTTCAGCTACATCGGATTCGACGCCACCTCGACGGCGGCGGAAGAGGCTAAAGATCCGGCTCGGGACATGCCGTTTGGGATCATCATGAGCCTGGTAGTCTGCACCGTGCTGTACATTCTGCTTTCGCTGGTGATGACCGGCATCGCCCCGTGGAACAGGTTGGGCACGGCGGAGCCCATGGTGACGGCGCTGGCGCTGGCCGATGGCTCTCCCCGTCTGCTTTCGATCTCCCGATTTATCGTATCGCTCGGGGCGGTCATTGCCATGAGCAGCGTGCTGTTGGTGTTCCAGCTGGGGCAGCCGCGCATCTTCATGTCGATGGCCCGCGACGGGTTGCTGCCGCCGTTCCTGGCTCGGGTGCACCCCCGCTTCAAGACTCCGTACATCGGGACCATGATCACCGGCACGTTCGTCGCGACCTTTGCGGCCTTCGCCAACATCGCCGAGGTGGTCGATCTCACCAACATCGGCACCTTGTTCGCGTTCGTGCTGGTGTCGGCCGGTGTCATCGTGCTGCGCCGGATCGATCCCGACCGGCCCCGCCCCTTCCGGGCTCCGCTGGTGCCGCTGACGCCGATTATCTCCATCGTGGCGTGTCTCTATCTCATGCTCCAGCTTCCCACCCTCACCTGGATCCGTTTTGGCATCTGGCTGGGGTTGGGACTGCTCATCTATCTATTCTATGGGATCCGGCACAGCCGGTTGGGCACGCGGGCCGCCGCCGGAGAGCGCCGGAATTAGGTCTCGACCGACGCGGCGAGGAGAAGCGCGCCGGCTACCGCGTCTACCGGAGCCTCGGTGGGCTGGAAGGCGGGCTCCTCCCGCAGCTTGGCGAGCAGAGCGCGGCGGAGCGGCTGGTCCTGGGTCAGGAGACCGCCGGTGATCGCAACTCGAACCGGCGGGCTCAGGTCCATCTTGGGCAAGAGACAGATCGCGAGCTGCGACAGCTCGCGGGCGGCGTAGTCAGCAATTCCCTGGGCCAGCGGGTCGCCCTCGGCGGCAACAGCAAGCACGTGCGGCGCCAGTGCGGCGACCTCGGCGGGCGAGGCGCCCGCGGCCCAGCGGATCAGGGCGTCGTAGTCCGCGCTGCGGGTGGCTTGGAGCACTCGATTGCTCAACGCCGTCGGCGGACTGCGGCCATCGACAGCCCGGCTGACCGCGCCGAGCGCCGCCCGCCCGATGGCATAGCCGCTTCCTTCATCCCCCATCTGCCAGCCGTAACCTCCGATGCGGTGCTGCTTGCCGGTCCGGTCTCGTCCGACCGCCACGCTGCCGGTGCCGGCGCTCACGACGATGCCGGGACCGTGGGAGAATGCGTTGGCAAGCGCGATCTCGATATCGGTCGTCACCATCACCTGAGTGGCCACATTCTCGTTCCGCAGCGCGGTCCGGAGTTCACCCCGCTCCGCCTCTCGGCCCGCGCCTGCAGCACCAACCACCAGCACGTCCCCGGTAAGGCGGCCGGCATCGGACAGGGCCCCCCGGACGACCTCGATGATAGTGCTGGCCGACGCCAAGGCACGTCCCGGTCGAACCGCAGCGCCGGGCCCTTCGGCACGACCGATGATGTCACCATCCTTCGAGACGGCGACAGCGGTCTTCGTGCCGCCCACATCGGCTCCAATCAGAATCTTAGGCATCAGTGGTGGCCTCTCCCGCGGTCGGGAAGATAGCTGAGGGCTATGCCGCTACAGACAGCCAGCAACGTGCCCAGCGGGACGTACCAGGGCCAGGCCAGACTGCCGAGCGGAGCCGCCCATTGGAAACCAGGGTAGGCAGCGAGCCGCTTGGCAAAGACCACTACCAGCATGACGGCGACGGTGAACGCTACGGCACCCACGACATCCCGTCCTCGGGCCCGGGGCCAGCGGCCCGCGAGCACGTAGATCCCGAGCAGCGGACCATAGGTAATAGAGGCGATCGAGAGTGCCAGCACCACCACCGGCGTGTCTTTCCCCGTCGCGGCAACATGAAAGAAGAGCGCACCGAGAATGAGAGCCGCCGCCCAGACCGCGGAGAGCAGCCGGCCCACGCGCAGGAGATGCTGCGGGTCCTGGCGCCCGGTCCACGAGGCGTAGAGATCGTGCGTGGCCGATGATGCGAGGGAGTTGATGGCAGAGCTGTGGGTGCCCATGGCCGCGGCGAGAATCCCGGCCACCACCAGCCCGGCGAGTCCAGTGGGCAGATGGTGCAGGACGAAGGAGGGGAACAGCTCGTCCCCCGGTATGTCGGCCGGCGCCAGTCCTGCGGCCCAGATCGCCGACCCAACCAGGAGAAACAGCGCGAACTGCGCTATCACCATCACGCCGGACCCCACAAGGGCGACACGCGCGTCGCGCAACGAGCGGGTGGCCAGCAGCCGCTGGACGATGAGATGGTCGGTTCCGTGCGATGCAGCCGATAGCAGTGCGCCGCCGACGAGCCCACCCAACAGGGTGTAGGTCCTGGTGAAATCCAGGCCGGCATCGATGACCTTCAACTTTCCTGCCTGGCGAGCGAGCTCCAGCGCTGTGTCGGCTCCACCGGCAAGGTTCCAGGCAACGATGAGCGCCCCGATGCCGCCGGCGAGATAGACCGAGAGCTGAAGCACATCGGTCCAGACCACCGCCTTGAAGCCACCCAGCCAGGTGTAGATCATGGTGATCACGCCCATCACCACAATCGAGGTGGGGATACTCCAGTCGGTCACCAGTGCCAAAGGGATCGCGCTGGCAAATACCCGCACCGCATCACCGAGAAAGCGGGTAACCAGGAATACCGTCGAGGTCAGGCGACGGGTGCCGACGCCAAAGCGGGACTCTAAGCGTGCATAGGCGGTCTCCTGGTCGCCCCGGAAGTAGCCAGGCAGCAGCCAAACCGCCACCCCGACGCGGCCAACGAGATAGCCGAAGGTGAGCTGCAGAAAGGTGAGATCGCCTCGGGCACCGATGCCGGGAACGCTAATTACCGTGAGAGCTGAGGTCTCGGTCGCGACGATGGAGAGGAGAATCGCCCAGGCTGGGAGATTCCGGGCGCCGAGGAAATAGTCGGAGGCGCTGCGCTGGTGCCGGGCCACCCAGAGCCCGACTCCCAAGGTAAAGACGAAGTAGACTACGACGACAGCGAGGTCGACGTGCTTCAAAAGCGTGAGCCGTTAGCGGTAAGCGGTAGGCGGTAAGCGGTAAGCGGTAGGCGGGAGAAACGAATGTCGCGCATATGCCAAGGCGGCCAAAGAAGGTGAATCTCTCTGGCCGCCCGCTTACCTGTCACCGCTTACCGCTCACGCTGTAAAGCTGCTCCCACACCCGCACCCACCGGTTGCGTTCGGGTTGTTGAAGGTAAACCCGGAGCCCTGCATGGAGCTGACGTAGTCGATGGTGATGCCGCTCAGGTACTGGGCGCTGAACCCGTCCACGAACACGCGCACGCCGTTGATCTCGGCGACGATGTCGTCCTCCAGCGGCCGCTCTTCGATGTTCAGGCTGTATTTGAATCCCGAGCAGCCGCCCGGCAGCACGCTGACCCGCAGTCCGGCGGACTCCGCCGGCACCTGCTCCTGGGCGATGAACTTCTGCACCTCTTCGGCGGCCCGGCCGGAAAGGACCAGGTTGAACCCGGTAGTGGCTGCCTGCTGTTCGAGACCGCTCATGCTAACTCCTTAGGTAGAACCGGCTTGGAGTGGCGACGCCAAGCCGGAATCGCTCAGTTCGGTTGGGAGAATTCTAAGTGGCCGCCGGCAGTCCTGTCAACGCTCGCGGCCAGCCGCTCGTCGGCCCGCAAGTTGCGCATTATCAAGGCGAAAGCCGCAATAGCCGCAGCACTGTAGAGCAGGCCGTTACGGACCGTGCCGGTAAGAAACTCTCCCACCCCGAACAGCGCGGTGAAGACAGCAATCACCCCGGCCACCCAGTTGACAACCGCCAGGGCACCTCCGGGTATCCGGTCGTCGCCAAAGCCGAGCCGGACCGCCACCGTCCGCCACCCGGGACCACCCGGCCGAACCTTACGATAGAAGCGGTTGAGCACCTCATCCGGTTCCGGGGCGGTGAAAAAGGTGACGCCGAGCCACACGGCAGTAGTGACCGCAACCGTCACCACCATGGCAATGGCGTAGTCCCGGCTCGAGGTATCCACGGCATTGATGCCGGTGAAGTGCAGGACGATCGAGGTGACAAACGACGCGGCCATGGCGCTGATCTCGGACCAGGCATTTATCCGCCACCAGTACCAGCGCAGGATGAAGACCAGTCCGGTGCCCGCGCCCAGAGCGAGCAGCAGCTTCCAGCCCTGCTCCACACTCTCGAGGTAGGCCATCACCACCAGGGACAGCAGCATGAGGGTGACCGTGGCGATTCGGGATGCGATCACTTGGGCCCGGCGGCTGGCCTGAGGCCGGATGAACCGGAGATACACGTCGTTCACCAGGTAGGACGCTCCCCAGTTCAGGTGGGTGCCGATGGTGCTCATGTAGGCGGCCGCGAAGGTGGCCAGGAGCAGCCCCTTCATCGGCGAGGGCAGCACATCCACCATCACCCGCACATAGCCCTCTTCCGGATTGCTTAGACCGGGATACCGCAGCACAGCGACGAAGCCGACGAGAATCCAGGGCCAGGGACGGAGCGCATAGTTGGCGATCTGGAACCAGAGCGTGGCCAAGAGTCCGTGACGCTCGTCCTTCGCCGCCAGGATTCGCTGAGCCACGTACCCGCCGCCGCCCGGCTCGGCACCGGGATACCACGCTGCCCACCACTGCACGCTGAGAAACACGATCAGCGTGCTGACCGGCAGCCAGGCCTTGTCCATTGGGGGCAGCACACTGAACGCTGCCTCGTAGGACCCGAAGTGGGCGCTGGCCTGGCGGACCATGGCGTCGAGGCCACCGACCGATTCCACCGCGAACACCGCCAGCACGATGACGCCGACCATCTTCACCACGAACTGGAAGGTGTCGGTGACTACCACGCCCCAGAGTCCCGAAAAGATCGAGTACACGCCTGTGACGCCGAAGAGCAGGATGGCCGCAGTCCAGGGATTGATGTCGAGTGTGATGTGAAGGACCATCACCATGGCGCGGGTGACCCAGCCCATGATGATCAGGTTGATCGGAATGGCGAGATACAGTGCGCGAAAGCCCCGCAGCACGGCGGCAGGCTTTCCGCCATACCGGATCTCGGCGAACTCCAGGTCGGTGAGGACGCCGGCCCGGCGCCAGAGCCGGGCGAAGAAGAACACGGTCAGGATCCCGGTGAGCGCGCCGTTCCACCAGAGCCAGTTTCCGGCCACGCCGTACTTGGCGACCAGACCCGCAACCACCAGCGGGGTGTCTGCGGCGAAGGTGGTGGCCACCATCGACGTCCCCGCCAGCCACCAGGGCAGCGCCCGGCCGGACACGAAGTATTCGTCCAGGGACTGGCTGGCTCGTCGGGTGTAGACCAGGGCCACACCGGCGGACGCAATGAAGTAGACCACCACGATGATCCAATCGCTGAACGCGAGCGTCATGGGGCGTCCTCGAAGAGAGTGGTCATCACCAGATCCGCGACTGCGGCCCGCACCGGGCCCCAGCGGGGGTTGTCGCGAGTCGGGTGCACCCGGTTGCTGAGCAGCACAATCGCGAGATCGTGCTCCGGGTCGATCCAGAGGGAGGTACCGGTAAAGCCGGTATGGCCGATGCTGGAGGGCGACAGCTTGCGGCCGGCACTGCTGCCGCTTTCAGAGGGCATGTCCCAGCCGAGGGCGCGGTCTCCCAGTGGCTGGCGGGTGGTGAATTCGGCAAAGACGGACGGTCGGACGACCGCCTGATCCAGCACCCACTCCGCGAACGTCAGCAAATCCTCCGCTGACCCGAACAGCCCGGCGTGACCGGAGACTCCGTCCATAATCGCCGCGTTCTCGTCGTGGACCTCACCCCGAAGCACTCGGCCCCGCCAGGGGTCGAGCTCAGTCGGCGCAATCCGGTTGTGCCAGGGGGGAGGAGGAAGATAGCGCAGGGAAGCGAGGTCGAGGGGCCGGAACAGTCGCCGCTCTACCAGCGAATCGATCCGCTCACCGTAAGCACTCTCGACCGCCTGGGTGAGCAGAATCGCTCCGAGATCGGAATACACTGCCTGGGTCCCGGGCACGGCCGACAGCGGGGTGGTGTCCACCAGGGCGAAGGCTTCATTCCGGCTCCGGGCCTCTCGATAAAGTGGGCGCCATGCAGGAAGCCCCGATACGTGCGCCAGCAGCATGCGGACAGTGACCTGCTCCTTGTCCGGTCCAGCGAAAGCCGGGACGTACTGCTGGACGGCGGTGTCGAGTGCGAGCCTGCCCTCGGAAACCGCGAGCATGATCGCCGGGGTGAGCGCCACCACTTTCGTGAGCGAGGCAAGGTCATATATGGTGCTCCCTCCGGGCCGCGTGGTGTCGTCGGAGCCAAGCGTACCGGTGCCGAAGATGAACCGGTCACCCCGGTGCGAAACGGCGACCACCGCTCCCGGCGCTGCTCCCGCCGCAATCACCGAATCGAGATAGCTCATCACCGGAAGCCAGTCGGTGCTCAGCCGCGGCATTGGAGAAACCGGATTCACCCGTTCCGCCGGACCGCATGCCGCCACCACGAGAGCCAGCGCGAGCCAGGCACGTTTCAAGGAGCTTCCCGCTGCAACCCCCAACCGCGGGAGTATGTGGGCGGGATGGAGATCGGCAGCCGGCCAGTAATTGGAGCTATTCCGGCTAAGGCCCGGGCCACCGCCTGCTCCGCCACCGACGTGGCCCGCCAGGCGATGAGGTAGGACCAGACGTCCGGTAGCTGGCTGATGAGATACGGATTCCCCAGCGAGACCAGGATAGTGGGCCGCGCCCGCGAGGTGACCGTGATCAGGCTTGCCAGCGAATCGGGAACCCCCAGGGTACCGCGGGATTCCGTTGGCTTGTCGGAAACCGCAAACACGGTGATGGGACTGCGGGCGATGACGCTGAGCGCCGAGTCGTAGCTGGCCGGCCCGCTCGCCGGCCACAACTTGAAGGATGCGACCGAGAACCCGCGGGTCCGAAGCTCCGAAGCCAGAGCGTTGCCGATGGCGCGGTTATTGTCGTCGCCATAGGTAATCAGGCTGAGCGGCCGGCGCTGGTCCTCCAGGTTGAGCACCGTTCCGTTTACGTCCTTGACCAGGACAATCGAGCGAGAGGCCATACTCTCGGCCTGGGTCCGGAACTCGGCCCGGCCTACGATCAGCGGAATGCTGTCGAGCTGTGCGGTGCGGCGGACAAACAGGCCGAGCTTGCGCTTGAGCTCGAGCACTCGCCGCACCGATCGGTTGAGGCGCTCGGGGGAGATCTCGCCCCGAGTGACGGCGGCGGCCATTACATCGATGGCCGTTTTGGGATCGGCCGGCTGCAGCAGCAGATCCGACCCGGCCAGAAAGGCTCGCACTGCGGCCTCCGCGCCGTACTCGGTGGCAATCCCGCCCATGTTGAGGGCATCGGTTACCACCAGGCCGCTAAAGCCGAGTGAGTCTCGCAGCAGGCCGGTCAGGATGTTGGGGGCGACCGTTCCTGGGCGGAGCTGTCCCCGGTCGAGAAGAGGCACTGCAATGTGGGCCGACATCACGGCGGCCACGTTGGCTGCGATGGCACTGCGGAATGGAACCAGCTCGACCGAATCAAGCCTCGGCCAGCCGGCAGTGAGGACCGGCAGGGAGATATGAGAGTCAGTACCGGTGTCCCCGTGTCCCGGGAAGTGCTTGGCTGCTGCCAGCATGCCATGTTCCTGCAGGCCGCGAATTTCCGCAGCGACCAGACGGCCCACCGCGTGGGGCTCCTCGCCGAAAGACCTGACATTGATGATCGGGTTGGCAGGGTTGTTGTTAACGTCGGCCACGGGCGCGAAGGCCAGATGGATCCCGACGGCACGCCCCTCGAGTGCGGTGATGCGACCCAGCTGATACGCGTCGGAGTCGCTCCCAGTGGCTGCCACGCCCATATTGGGAGGGAAGGGCGTCCCGCCGTTCAACCGGATCGCGGTACCAGCTTCGAGGTCGGAGCCCACCAGCAGCGGAACCGGGGAGCGCTCCTGGAGCCGGTTGAGCTTGGTTGCCACGTCGAGCGGCGAGCCGACAGACACGATGAGCCCGCCGATGTGCAGCGAGTCCACCCAGGCCTGTAGCCGGCGAAACGCATCGTCGTCGAACGCCGCGTAGGAACCCGGCACCCAGGGCATGACCAGCTGCGCGATCCGATCCCGGAGCGAAAGCGATTCCAGGAGATCGTCCACATCCACCTCAGCCGGTGTCGGCTGCGGGGGGAATTGAGCCGGCTGAGGCTGCGGAACCGGCCCCGCCGGTCCACATGCCCACAGCGCGATCAATACCAGTGCGAGGTGCTTGAGGTGCACAGAGCCTTGGCGTTTTGGGGATTGCTCGGAGTGAGCACCGGCTGCGCCGCAGCGGGGGGCGGCGGAGCGCCCGGGAGCAGCGACGAGACCAGAGTCCAGCCCGGCCTGGAGGTACTGCTGACGGACAGCTTGAGTCTGGTTCGTCACCGACGAGTGGGCCTGGTCACGAACCAGTCCGGCGTCGACGGCGCCGGTATGCGCGGGCTCGACCGGCTCCTGGGGGCCGGAATAAGAGTGACCGCGGTGTTTGCCCCAGAGCATGGACTAGCGGGCAGGATCGATGTGGACGTGGCGCCGGAGCGGCGGCAGGAGATCGACTCGGCCACCGGCACGACGGTCTTTCTGCTGCATGACGGAGTTCGGCTGCACCCGCCAACGCCGGCCATGCTGGAGACGGTCGACGTTATGGTGGTGGATCTGCAGGACGCCGGGGCCCGCTACTACACCTATCCCGCCGCAGTGGCAACCATCATGCAGGCCGCCGCCGGGGCCCGGCTTCCGGTCGTGGTGCTGGATCGTCCCAATCCGATCGGAGGTGTGACGCAGGGCGATGTGCAGGATAGCGTCACCAATTCGGCGGTGGCCCGCTTTCCTGTCGCCATGCGCCACGGGATGACCATCGGAGAGCTGGCGCTGTTGGCCAACCGGGTGCTCGCCATCGGGGCGGAGCTGCATGTCGTGCCGGTGAAGGGCTGGCGCCGCAGCATGGCCTTCGATGCGACCGGGCTGCCGTTCGTTCCGCCGAGCCTGAACCTCCGCACGCTGGAAAGTCTCTTCCATTACCCGGGCCTCTGTCTGTTTGAGGGCACCAACTTGTCTGTCGGACGGGGGAGCGAAGCTCCCTTCGAGCAGGTGGGCGCTCCCTGGCTCGATACAGTGGCCGTGCTCGCAAGGCTCCGCCGGGATTCGCTACCTGGAGTCACATTCAGCGGGGTGGCGTTTACCCCCCGTTTGCCGGGCGACGGCAAGTACTCGGATACGCTGGTGATCGGAGTCCGGCTAAGAATAACCAACCGCGCCGCATACGACCCAACCCTCACCGCGGCGTACATGTTATCGGCCATCCGCGCGGCCCACTCGACTGTGTTCGCGTTTCGGCCGGCCCAATTCGACCGCCTGGCCGGACCGGAGCTCCGGCGGGAGATCGAATCGGAGCTTCCTCTGTCTCGTATTGCCGCGCGCTGGGGAGACGAACTGGCGCGATTTCGGGAGCGTCGGCGGCCCTTCCTGCTCTATCCCGAATGAATTCCGATTGGACCAGAGCAGTGTCCAATTGCCCTAAGCGGTTCTGGCAGTTATCCTTTCGCGGCAATTTCGGAACCTTGGTCCCCTGCTGAGGACGAGTCCAACGTGAAGCTGTTACGCGCGCTGGAAAAGCCGTTCTATACCGCGGTCAACCCGTTGGTGCAGCGGTTGATCCGGTCCGGGGTGCGGCCCAATACCATCACCACGGTAGGCACCGGCCTGGTACTGGTGTCGGCGCTGGCCTACGCCACCGGCCACGTCCGGCTGGGCGGGGCCTTGCTACTGCTCAGCGGTGTGGCGGATACGCTCGACGGACAGGTCGCCCGCAGCGGTGCCATGGTGACCCGCTTCGGGGCCTTTTACGACTCGACCCTCGACCGGGTGGGAGACGGAGCGACCTTCATCGGCATTGGCGCCTTCCTGCTCACCGCGCCCGATGTGGCCTACCGAACTCCGGCCATCATCCTCTGCATGATCGCGATTCTGGGCTCGTTGCTGGTCTCCTACGCCCGCGCGAGGGCGGAAGGGCTTGGGCTCGACTGCAAGGTCGGGATTGCTCAGCGGGCAGAGCGGATTCTAGGAGTGGGACTGGCCTCGCTGATCTTTGGGGCAGGACCCCATGCCCTACTGCTGGAGGCGATGGTTTCCCTGCTCGCCCTGGCCTCCATTATCACCGTAGTCCAACGGTTCGTGTACGTGCATCGGCACGCCGGGCTGGTGGACGACGCCATCCGCGCGGAGGAACTGAGGCAGGCCGAAGCGGTTCAGCGTGCCGAGGAGGTGAGGCGGGTCAAGCACGCCGCGCTGGACCCTCTCGCCAAAGGACATAGCAGTGGCTGAAGCAAAAGTCCGGCAGATTGAGCCGGCACACGGCAAGCTCGGGGTGTTGTGCGTGGGGTTGGGGGCGGTCGCAACGACGTTCATTGCTGGAGTCGAAAATATTCGGCGGGGCAGTGCCCGGCCGATCGGGTCGGTCACCCAGATGGGCACCATCCGGCTGGGGAAGCGCACCGAGAAGCGGGCTCCGCTGATTCGGGAGTTCGTCCCCCTGGCTGAGCTGGACGACCTCGTCTTCGGCGCCTGGGATCCGGTCCCCGACGATGCCTACGCCGCAGCCCTCGAGGCCGGCGTGCTGGACCGGCACGATCACATCGAGCCCATTGCCGGCTTTCTCAAGGGCATCAAGCCCATGCCGGCGGTCTTCGACCAGACCTACGTCAAGCGTCTGGAAGGCACCAACGTCAAGGCCGGCAGCAGTAAGCGGGAGCTGATCGAAGCCCTCCGGAAGGACATCCGAGACTTTAAAGCCAAGAACAAGTGCAATCGCCTGGTGATGGTCTGGTGCGCCTCGACCGAGATCTTCATCAGCCCGGGGCCTGCCCACTGGACCCTTGAGGCGTTCGAGAAGGCAATCGACGCGAACGACCCCACCATCGCGCCGTCGATGCTGTACGCGTACGCTGCCATGATGGAAAAGGTTCCCTTTGCCAACGGAGCCCCCAATCTGACCTGCGACTTCCCCGCGATGGAGCAGCTGGCCAAGAACAAGGGCGTGCCGATCGGGGGGAAGGATTTCAAGACCGGCCAGACGATGGTGAAGACCGTACTGTCGCCCATGTTCAAGTCCCGGATGCTGGGAGTGGCCGGCTGGTACTCGACCAACATCCTGGGCAACCGCGACGGAGAGGTGCTGGACGACCCCGAGAGCTTCAAGACCAAGGAGGAGTCCAAACTCGGCGTCTTGGAGTACATCCTCCAACCCGAGCTCTATCCCGAGCTCTACGGCAAGATGTACCACAAAGTCCGGATCAATTATTACCCGCCGCGGGGGGATAATAAGGAAGGCTGGGACAACATCGACATCTTCGGGTGGCTGGGCTATCCGATGCAGATCAAGGTGGACTTCCTCTGCCGCGACTCGATCCTGGCTGCTCCGCTGGTGCTCGACCTGGCCCTCTTCTTCGACCTGGCCCAGCGCGCCGGCCTGACCGGCATCCAGGAATGGCTCTCGTTTTACTTCAAGAGCCCGCAGGTGGCACCCGGCCTCTACCCCGAGCACGACTTGTTCATCCAGCAAACCAAGCTCAAGAACACGCTACGGTATCTGATGGGTGAGAAGCAGATTACCCACCTGGGCATCGAGTACTATGTGGAAGACTGAGTCCGAGAGCCCATGAAGTACTTCCACCGCACTCATCTCTCCCCCGACGAGGTCCTGGCCGGGGCGACTCAGTTCTTCGGGGCCAGCCTTGCTCCCGGAGGCGAGGAGCCGAGGCGGCGGCAGTTTGACGGGAGCATTGGCCGGATCAGCGTCTCGGCTCAGCCTGAGGGCGGACACTATACCTTGGTGACGGTGAAAACCAACCAGGTGGGCGAGAGCGAGGCGGACAAGCTGGCCAAGCGGTTCCTCACCCTGGTCCATACCCGGGCGGAGCCCGGCCACCGTCCGATCGGCGCCTACTGAATCACTCTTCCTTTTTCAGCGAGCTTATGCCAGTGATGCCTTGGAGAACTTCGATGCTGCCTCTGATCCGTACGGTGTTTCCCGCGGCCTTCCGGCAGCTGCTCCTCCTGTTTCTCGGGATGCTGCTCCCGATTGGGGTCCCGGGGCTGCTCGCGCAGCAGCAGGGGGCGGAGCACCGGCCCGGCGGCGAGGTGAACCTGCGGCTGCCTGATCTGAACCAGGGTGACTTCCTGGGCTTCACTGGTCACCAGATTCTGCTCACGGGCATTGTGGTGTGCATCCTCGGCCTCCTCTTCGGGCTGATGAGCTACTCCCACGTGAAGAAGCTGCCGGTGCATCGGAGCATGGCGGAGATCTCGGAGCTGATCTACGAGACCTGCAAGGCGTACATGGTGCAACAAGGGAAGCTGCTCGTGGTGCTATTCGGCTTCATCGGGGCAGTGATCTTCGTGTACTTCGTGCTGACCGGCCTCGAGATCCCCAAGATTCTGATCATTCTGGTCTTCAGCATCATCGGTATGGCCGGCAGTTACGGCGTGGCGTGGTTCGGCATCCGCATCAACACCCTGGCCAACTCGCGGACCGCCTTTGCGGCCTTGCGGGGTCAGGCCTGGCCGGTCTCCGAGATTCCACTGCGCTCGGGCATGAGCGTGGGCATGATGCTCATCTCGGTCGAGCTGCTGTTCATGCTGGCCATCCTGCTCTTCATCCCCGCGGATGTGGCGGGCGCCTGCTTCCTCGGCTTTGCCATCGGGGAGTCGCTCGGCGCGGCTGCGCTGCGTATCGCGGGCGGCATTTTCACCAAGATCGCCGATATCGGCTCCGACCTGATGAAGGTGGTGTTCAAGATCAAGGAAGACGACGCCCGGAACCCCGGCGTCATTGCCGACTGCACCGGGGACAACGCCGGCGATTCGGTGGGCCCGACCGCTGACGGCTTCGAGACCTACGGCGTGACGGGCGTGGCGCTCATCTCCTTCATCGTCCTGGCCGTGGCCGATACCTCGATTCAGGCCCAGCTGCTGGTCTGGATCTTCCTCATGCGGGTGATGATGGTGCTGGCCTCGGGATTCTCCTACCTCATCAGCAACGGCGTGTCCCGCTCTCGCTACGGCAGCGGCACCCGCTTCAACTTCGAGGCCCCCCTTACCCAGTTGGTCTGGCTCACCTCGATTGTCTCGGTCGTGCTCACGTATTTGCTGTCCTACGTGTTCATCCCCAACATCGGCGGAAATCCCGACCTCTGGTGGCAGCTGTCCACCGTCATTTCCTGCGGCACACTCGCGGGGGCGATCATTCCGGAGTTCGTCAAAGTCTTCACCTCGACCGAGTCGGGGCACGTGCGTGAGGTGGTGACATCGTCCCGCGAGGGTGGGGCGTCGCTCAACATCCTCTCCGGTTTCGTGGCCGGCAACTTCTCCGCCTACTGGCTCGGTATCACCATCATGGGCCTCATGGCGATTGCTTATGGGGTGAGCACCCTCGGGGTCGGCGAGCTGATGAAGGCTCCGGCGATCTTTGCCTTTGGCCTGGTCGCCTTCGGCTTTCTGGGCATGGGCCCGGTCACCATCGCGGTGGACAGCTACGGACCGGTCACCGATAACGCGCAGTCGATATACGAGCTGTCGCTGATCGAGCAAGTTCCCGGTGTCAGGCAGGACATCAAGCGGGATTACGGCTTCGACCTGAACTTCGAGACCGCCAAGGAGCTGCTGGAGGAGAACGACGGGGCTGGGAACACCTTCAAGGCCACGGCCAAACCGGTACTCATCGGAACCGCTGTGGTAGGCGCTACGACCATGATCTTCTCGATCATCATGGCCCTGACCCATGGTCTCACCGGTGGGATGGAAAACCTTTCCATCCTGCATCCGCCGTTCCTGCTGGGACTGATCACCGGTGGTGCAGTGATCTACTGGTTTACCGGTGCCTCGACCCAGGCGGTGACCACCGGCGCCTACCGCGCGGTGGAGTTCATCAAGGCCAATATCCGGCTGGAGGGGGTTACTAAGGCCTCGGTCGAAGACAGCCGCCGGGTGGTCGAGATCTGCACCCAATACGCCCAGAAGGGCATGTTCAACATTTTCCTGGGTGTTTTCTTCTCCACGCTGGCCTTCGCGTTCATCGAGCCGTTCTTCTTCATTGGCTACCTGATCTCGATCGCCATGTTCGGCTTGTTCCAGGCCATCTTCATGGCCAACGCCGGCGGCGCCTGGGACAACGCCAAGAAGATCGTGGAGACCGAGCTCAAGATGAAAGGCACAGAGCTGCACGCCGCCTCGGTGGTGGGAGATACCGTGGGCGATCCGTTCAAGGACACCTCATCGGTGGCCATGAACCCGGTGATCAAGTTCACCACGCTGTTCGGGCTGCTCGCAGTCGAGCTCGGTGTGTATCTCAGTGCCGGCGGCTCCAGCACCCTGAGCCGGGTGCTGGCGGTCGCGTTCTTCCTGGCGTCGCTGTTCTTTGTCCACCGGTCGTTCTACGGGATGCGGATCGAAGCCGAGCCGCAACGGGCGGAAAGTCGCCGTCCCGTGGCGGTGAAGGCATAGGCTCCTCCCTCGACCGGCGTGCCTTTGTAGGCCGGGCTGCGCTGCTGAGCCTGGCTGCAAGCGGCGTTGCCCGGAAGCTGGCCGCCTCAGAATGGCTCCATTCTCGCACCGCAATTGCGAGGCTGGGGCCGTTCGAGTTGGAGGAGGCGACCATCACAGCGATTCAGGCCGAGATGCAGGCGGGCCGGCTCTCCTCCCGCGCGCTTACCGAGTATTACCTCCAACGCATCGCAGAGTTGGACCGAAAGGGGCCTACTCTCCGCAGCATCATCGAGACCAACCCCGAGGCTCTCCAGCTGGCGGAAAGTCTGGACCGAGAGCGGCAGTCCAAGGGCTCCCGCAGTCCGTTGCACGGTATTCCGGTCATCCTGAAGGACAACATCGATACCGCCGATCGGATGACTACCACCGCCGGATCGCTCGCGCTGGAAGGTTCGGTAGCGCCGCGGGACTCTGGGGTGGCAGCCCGCCTGCGCTCCGCTGGCGCGGTGCTGCTGGCCAAAGCCAACATGAGTGAGTGGGCTAACATCCGTTCCACCCACTCGACCAGCGGCTGGAGCGCCCGCGGGGGACAGTGCCAAAACCCCTTTGTACTGGACCGCAATCCGTGCGGCTCGAGCTCGGGCTCTGCGGTGGCGGTTTCCGCCAACCTCGGGGCCGTGGCAGTGGGCACCGAGACCGATGGCTCGATCGTCTGTCCGGCTTCGGCCACCGGAATCGTCGGAATCAAACCGACAGTTGGGCTGGTGAGCCGTGCCGGCATCATTCCGATCTCCCACACCCAGGACACAGCCGGCCCACTGTGCCGGACGGTGGCAGATGCCGCAATTCTGCTCGGCGCCATGGCCGGTGCGGATCCGCGCGACGACGCCACGGCGGCGTCGGCCGGACATGTCGAGCGGGATTACAGCAGGTTCCTGGATTCCAAGGGCCTCAGGAACGCTCGGATCGGGGTGGCTCGAGCCAAGTTCTTCGGATACAGCGACGTGACCGACCGGCTGGCAGAGGACGCACTACGACTGCTCCGGCAGGAGGGCGCCATCCTGGTCGATCCCGCCGATATTCCGCATGCCGGCGAATACGACGACGCCGAGCTCGAGGTGCTGCTCTACGAGTTCAAGGCCGATCTGGCAAGCTATCTGTCGGAATTGGGGCCTCGTGCACCGGTGAAGAGTCTGCAAGACGTCATCGAATTCAATCAGCAGCACGCCGATCGCGAGATGCCGTACTTCGGCCAGGAGCTGTTCCTGCAGGCTCAACGGAAGGGACCGCTGAGCTCAGCCGGATATGGGAAGGCGCTCCGGCGTTGTCGGCGAATGTCCCGGGAGCTCGGGATCGATGCCGTCATGACGCGGCATCGGCTGGATGCGCTGGTGGCGCCCACCGGCAACCCGGCGTGGCCCACCGACCTCGTGAACGGAGATCATTTCACTGGCGGCAGCTCCACCCCGGCGGCCGTGGCGGGTTACCCCAGCGTCAGTGTTCCGATGGGCTTTGTGCGAGGCCTGCCGGTCAATCTCTCCTTCTTTGGACGAGCCTGGAGCGAGCCGGTACTGATCAGAATCGCCTATGGCTTCGAGCAGGCGACGAAGCACCGGCGCGCACCCGGATTCCTCTCTACACTGCCGCTCTCCCCCGCTTGATTCTGTCATCTGGGCGGTCGATCTTCCTGCCCGGACCATTCGACCTCCTACAGGAACGACATGGCTGTCACCAGCCCTCCCGCATCCAACCCGGCGAAGCTCCCGGGTCTCACCCGCGAACAGCTGCTCGAGCTCTACTACTACATGCGGCTCACCCGGTCGCTCGAGGAGCGTCTGGTCAACCTGTACCGCCAGACCAAAGTGGTGGGAGGGCTGTTCCGCTCGCTGGGCCAGGAGGCGGACGCCGTGGGCTCGGCGTATGCGTTGGACCGCTCCCAGGGCGATGTACTCTCACCGCTGATCCGGAATCTGGGCTCGATGCTGGTGCAGGGGGCTACTCCAGTGGAGATCCTGCGGCAGTACATGGCCAAGGGTGATTCGCCAACCCGAGGGCGCGAGCTCAACATCCACTTCGGCGACACGGTCCGCGGGTTCATCGGGCAAATCTCTCATCTGGGCGACATGGTGCCGGTAATGGCCGGCGTCACCCTCTCCTTCAAGCTCCGGGGTCAGTCCCGGGTCGGCCTGGTGTATGTGGGAGACGGTGCGACCTCGACCGGTGCCTTCCATGAGGGGATCAACTTCGCCGCGGTGCAGCGGTGTCCCCTGGTGGTCATTGTCGAAAACAACGGGTACGCGTACTCCACCCCGACCAGCAAACAGACGGCCTGTACCAGCTTCAAGGACAAGGCGATCGGATATGGGGTGCCGGGAGTCCGGGCGGATGGGAATGACGTGGTCGCCACCTACCAGGTGACCAAGGAAGCCGTCGATCGGGCCCGGGCTGGGGACGGCGTCACCCTCGTAGAGCTGATGACCTACCGCCGGAAGGGCCACGCGGAGCACGACAACCAATCCTACGTCCCCGCCGGTGAGATCGAGCGCTGGGCCCGGGAGAACGATCCGCTCGATCGCTACAGCCGTGAGCTGACCTCCAAGTACGGGGTAAGCCAGGAGGAGCTGAGCCGGATCGATACCCGAGTACAGGAGGAAGTCGATCAGGCGACTGACCAGGCCGAGGCGTCGGCGGCGCCGGAGCCACGCGACGCACTCCGTGGTGTCTATGCCGATCCGGCCGAGATTACCACGCTCTGGTTCCGGGAGGGCGTGCGCTCCGCGGTAGACCGCCATGAGCGCCCATCCAGTTGGGGGACCCACGATGGCTGAGACCACCTACCTCGAGGCCATTCGGCAGGGACTCTTCGAGGAGATGGAGCGGGATCCCGAGGTGATCTGCCTGGGAGAGGACATCGGCGCGTATGGCGGCGCGTTCAAGGTGACCGAGGGACTGCAGGCGCGCTTCGGGCAGCAACGGGTGATCGACACGCCACTGTCCGAGGCGGCGATCGTCGGGGCGGCAGCCGGGGCGGCACACATGGGAATGCGGCCGGTGTGCGAGATGCAGTTTATCGACTTCATCTCCTGCGCCTACGACATGCTCACCAACTACGTGGCTACGGCGCGCTACCGCGCGTTTCTTCCCTGTCCGATGGTCGTACGGGGCCCGAGTGGCGGCTATGTCCGCGGCGGGCCGTTCCACTCGCAAAATCCAGAAGCGGCCTTTCTGCACACCCCCGGGCTCAAGATCGTCTATCCTGCCACGGCGAGTGATGCCAAAGGGCTGCTCAAGGCCGCCATCCGGGATGATGACTGCGTGCTCTTCTTCGAGCACAAGTACCTCTACCGGCGGATCAAGGAGGAGCTCCCCTCGGGGGATCACGTGGTCCCGATCGGGAAGGCGCGCTTGGCGCGTGAGGGACGGGACCTCTCGATCATCACCTACGCCGCCACGGTCTGGAAGGCGCTGGAGGCCGCCGAGCAGCTGCAACAGGAGGACGGTCTCTCGGTGGAAGTGCTCGACCTTCGCTCGCTCCTTCCGATGGACGACGAGGCGATCGCAGAGACGGTGAGGAAGACCAACCGCGTGCTCATCGTTCACGAAGACACCGCGACCGGCGGAGTAGCGGGCGAGATTGCCGCTCGGATCAACGATCTGGCCTTCGAGTGGCTGGACGCGCCGATCAAGCGGGTAGCCGCCCATGACGTGCCGCTGCCCTACGCGCCTCAGCTGGAAGATTTCGTGTTGCCGCAGACAGCGGATATCGTCAGGGCAGCGAGGTGGCTGGCGGCGTATTGAGGCGGGGCAGCGAGGCAGCGAGGCAGTTAGTTTGGGTGGAGATTTGGTGCGACGTGCTTAAGCAGCCCCGCTGCCCCGCTGCCCGTCTGCCCCGCTGAAACCGGAGCTTCGCATGGCCAAAATAGACGTCATCATGCCCCAGATGGGTGAGTCCATCGCGGAGGGCACACTCTCCCGGTGGATCAAGAAGGTGGGCGACCCGGTAAAGCGGGACGAGCCCATCTTCGAGATTTCGACCGACAAGGTAGACGCCGAAATTCCCGCGCCCGGCGCCGGGGTCTTGGCTGAGATCCTGGTTCAGGAGGGCCAGACGGTAGCGGTGCAAACCGTCGTAGCCCGGATCGAGACCGACGCATCCGCTGCCGCCGAGAAGCCCAAGCCCCCGGCGGCGCCCTCTTCGGGAGCCCCGGCACCGAGCAAACCGGCGACCCCAGCCGGAGCGCCTCCCGCACCTCTGGCTCCGGCTCCCTCGGGCCCACCGCGCAGTGGCGGGTCGAGCGTCGAAACCCCGCCACCACCCGCGTCGCGTAATGTCCCGGTCACCGCCACCAGCTCTCCGACGGCGGAATCCCGCTCGGTCGGCGACGCCACCGGCGGAAATGGAGCGGCGGAATCCGCCGAGGAGCGCCTCCGGCGCAAGTCTACTCCCTTGGTCCGCAAGATGGCCGCGGAGCATAACGTGGACATCAGCACGATACCGGGCACCGGGCTCGCTGGTCGGGTCACCAAGAACGACATGCTGGCGTACATCGAAGGCGGGGCAGCAGGGCAGGAGGGCAGGGGGGCAGCAGCTACACCAGCAGTCCGCAGTGGTGGTACAACCGCCGCCCCGCCGCCCGGCAGCCCCACTGCCCCGCTGCCGGCCGGCCCCGCCGCCCAGCCTTGGGAGGGGGACCGGGTCGAGCCCTGGTCCAGAATCAGGAAGCTCACCGCCGATCACATGGTAATGTCCCGGCGGGTCTCACCTCATGTAAACACAATTTTCGAGGTGGACTACACCCGGATCGCGCAGATCCGGGCCCGGAAGAAGCAGGAATACGCCGAGCGGGGCGTGAGTCTCACCTATCTCGCGTTCATCACCAAGGCGGTAGCGGACAACCTGCGCAAGCATCCGGTCCTGAATGCGGCCGTGTCGGGAGAGAGCACGCTCTACCGGCGGGACATCAACATCGGTATTGCCGTAGCCCTGGATTGGGGACTGATCGTCCCGGTCATCAAGCATGCCGACGAGCTGTCTTTGCTCGGCGTAGCCCGTGCGATCAACGATCTGGGTGAGCGGGCCCGAACCAAGAAGCTGAGCCCGGATGAAGTCCAGAAGGGGACCTTCACCATCACCAACCCCGGAGTGTTCGGGTCCGCCATCGGAACTCCCATCATTAATCAGCCCCAGGTCGCGATCCTCTGTGTCGGGAGCATCGAGAAGCAGCCCGCGGTGTTGACCGTGGACGGCGCGGATACGATCGGAATCCGGATCAAGGGGATGCTGTCGCTCGCCTTCGATCACCGGGTCGTGGACGGCGCCGATGCCGACCGCTTCATGGCCGATGTCAAGGCCGGGCTGCAGGACTTTGCCGAGAGCGGAGCCTGAGGTGCCACGGCGAATTCTCGAGGTGGACGGCGATCAGTGGGAGGTCGAGGTCAGCGGCCGGCTCACCCAGTATGTGAAAGACGAATTCGGCCTGATTTTTACGCGGGGGACCGGTCCCGACCGGGAGCGGCGGGTCGTCCGGTACTCTCCTCTCGGCAGCAAGAGCCGGGAGTTGTCGCTGGGACAGCTGAGCGATCAGGAGCTGCGCGACCTGCTGGACCACTCGCAGCCGGCCTGGACCGCTCCGGAAACGGGGTACCGCCGCTGACTTCGGCAGATACTGCTTCCTCGCAGACCATCGATCTCCACGTGCACTCGACGGCCTCCGACGGAAGCATGACTCCGGAAGGAGTTGTGAAGCGAGCAGCCGCTGCCGGCCTCCACGCTATCGGGCTCACAGATCACGATACCGTGGCCGGAATTCCCGAGGCCCTCGCCGCAGGGGAGCGCCTCGGTGTCCGGGTAGTGGCCGGATGCGAGTTCTCGGTTGCGGCGCCCTGGGGCGAGATGCACGTGCTGGGCTACTTCCTGCCACCCCCACCCGACTCACCCGAGCTGGAAAATTTCCTGGAGCGCTGCAGGGCGGACCGTATGCGGCGAGCTCAGGAGATGGTCCAGCAGCTGCAGCGGCACGGTGTGGAGCTGCCCTTCG
>Ga0209382_10002222_pt1 | contig 28778 bp, 28 predicted proteins | sample SoiMetdeltSBSDD5_FD_187599 | JGI IMG/M metagenome (GOLD analysis project Ga0209382, IMG submission 187599) | Bulk soil microbial communities from a Populus tree surrounding site in Tennessee, USA - Soil MetaG P. deltoides SBSDD5 (SPAdes) (version 2) | ecosystem: Environmental > Terrestrial >...
AGCGTCGGCGGCATGTTCTCCGTCTACGAAGGTATCCACAAGCTCCAGCACCCGGAGCTGCTCCAGCAATGGTGGTGGGCCGTCGGCGTGCTCGTCGTCAGCATCGCCGCCGAAGCGGTGTCGATGCGCGCCTGCCTCGCCGAAGTGAACAAGGCACGCGCAGGACGCAGCCTCGTGCGCTGGTTTCGCGAAAGCCGCCAGGCAGAGCTGGTCGTGATCTTCGGCGAAGATCTCGCCGCCCTCCTCGGCCTCATTCTTGCGTTGTTCGCGGTCGTGCTCGCCGTGCTCACGGGCGACCCGAGGTGGGACGCGATCGGCACGCTCGCGATCGGCATCCTGCTCATCGTCATCGCCGTGTTCGTCGCAATCGAAGTCAAAGCGATGCTGATCGGACAGAGCGCCGATCCGGACGTGTACGTGGCGCTGCGGCGCTTCTTCGAGCAGCGGCCCGAAGTGGCCCGCGTCTTCAGCCTGATCACGCTGCAACTCGGCAACGACCTCATGGTCGCGATCAAGGCTCAGCTGAAAGGCAGCAACGTCGCGCAAGAAGACGTGATCAACGGCATCGAAGTAGAGCTCAAGCGCGAGTTCCCGCAGGTGAAGTGGAGCTTCTTCGAGCCCGACAATGCGAGCTGACCGCTGCGCCTCGGCGCGAGCCTTCCTGTTCGCGGGCATCCTGACGCTGTCGGCGTGCTCCAATCCGCAAACGCGTGAGCCGCCCATCGACCCCGACGTCGCGCGCGCCGAGATCGCGAAGCGTCTGCCCGCGAAGTTACCCAATCGGGACGCCTGGGCCGTCGACATGTTCGCCGCCTTCGAAGCGCTCTCGATCCGTCCCACACCCGAAAACATCTGCGCCGCTATCGCCGTGACCGAGCAGGAATCGACGTTCCAGGTCAATCCACCGGTGCCGGGCCTGGCCGCCATCGCACGGCGCGAAATCGACAGCCGCGCCGCGCGCTTTCGCATTCCCGGAATCGCAGTGAACGCAGCACTTGCATTGGAGTCGCCCACCGGCGCGACCTACAGCGAGCGTCTCGACAAGGTGAAAACGGAAAAGGAGCTGAACGACATCTTCGCCGACTTCATCAACATCGTTCCGCTCGGCGAGCGCATGTTCGGCGACCTCAACCCCGTGCGCACTGCCGGACCGATGCAAGTCAGCATCGCGTATGCCGAACAGCATGCCGACGCGAAGCGCTATCCCTACCCCGTTCCCGGCAGCATCCGCAACGAAGTATTCACACGCCGCGGCGGGATGTACTTCGGCATCGCTCACCTGCTCGACTACCCGGCGGACTACGACGACATGCTGTTTCGCTTCGCCGACTTCAATGCCGGCCATTACGCGAGCCGCAACGCTGCTTTCCAGAACGCAGTGGGCATCCTGACGAAAACGTCGCTCGCGCTCGATGGCGATCTGCTGCTCCATGGCGACTCCGCGAGCGAGCCGAGCAAGACCGAGCTCGCGGCCCGCAGGCTCGCCGATCGAATCGAGCTCAGCGAGGCTGCAATCCGCCGCGACCTGGAGCACGGCGATGAGCCCGACTTCGCCGACACCAGGCTCTACCAGCGCGTCTTCAACCTCGGCGACAAGGGCCGGGGCAAGCCCTTGCCGCGCGCGGTCGTTCCGAAGATCCGGCTGCAAAGCCCGAAGATCACCCGAAAGCTCACCACGGAATGGTTCGCGAAGCGCGTCGACGAACGCTATGAGAAGTGCCTCGCGCGCCACTAGGACGCCGCCGCGACCTGCTGCTGGCCGGCAGCCTTCTCGGCCTTCACCCGCGCAACGAGCGCCTTGACCTGCGGACGCGCAGACTTCATTGCCTTGCGGAAGCACGTGCCGTCATCGAACTCCAGCGGGTTGGCCTCGAAGCACGCCTTGCGAGCGGCCTCGCGGATGTAGTCGTTCAGCAGCGCGACGCCCGAATCGGTCGTAAGCGTGTCGGGATCGGGAATCACATGAGCGATCACCGTGACATCTTCGACAGGCGCGTAAGTCGCCGGATCATGTCCGATGACCTTGATGTTCGGAGGATCGTACTGAACCTGGTCGAGCTGCGCGGCCTGGACGTTGCTGGTCATGGCTGCAAACGCTCCGAGAGCGAGTGCGAGCGTCAGGGTTGCGGTCGTCATCGTCGAGTCTCCTGTAGGCGGTGGACGGCGAAATGTCATCCACGACAATGGCGACGTTCCGACTGCGACGTCGCTGCAGGATTTCGACCGGGGTTTCAGTTGCAACCACATTAAGCCGCATTCATGTCCGCGCGGCGCGCGGAACTCGATCCGGCGCGCGACCGCCTAACCCGACAGTATGGAGTCCGTCGCCCCGCACGTACTGGCCCTGGACGACGATCCGGACATCCGGACGATGCTCGTTCAATACCTCACCGAGCAGGACCTGCGCGTCACTGCCGTCGCGACCGGTCGCGAGATGCTGCAGGTGATCGCGACCGAGCCGGTCGATCTGCTGCTGATCGATCAGCGTCTCTCGGGCGAGGATGGGCTCACTCTCGCGCGGCGCGTCCGCGAATCCTCCGCGATTCCGATCCTGATTCTCAGCGGCAAAGTCGATGAGGCGGACCTGGTGATGGGCCTCGAGCTCGCCGCCGACGACTACGTGACGAAGCCTTTTCGATTGCGCGAGCTGCTGGCGCGAATCCGCGCCATTCTGCGCCGTTCGCAAGTCGTCGAGACGGGCACGACGCGCGACGATCAGCTCCGCGCCTATCGATTCGCCGGCTGGGAGCTCAACCTCCGCTTGCATCGGCTGACATCGCCGGACGGCCGCCGCGTCGAGCTCACGAACAGCGAGTTCAACCTGCTCCGCGCGTTTCTTTCCGCACCTCAGCGCGTGCTCTCGCGCGATCAGCTGTTGGAACGATCGCGCGTGCACGCGCTCGAGGTGTACGACCGCGCCATCGACGTCACGATGCTGCGGCTCCGGCGCAAGATCGAGCGCGATCCCTCCAATCCAGAACTGCTGCGCACCGAGCGCGGCGCAGGCTACGTTTTCGCAGCGCCAGTCAGCACGATGCGCTGAGCGTTGCAGTTGCAATGCCATCCGACATCGAACGGAAGGATCGCCGGAGCAGCGTCATTCTCGTGGCGGCGCTTGCCGTCTGTTGAATCACGGTGGAGGCAGCTCCATGAGTACCTCGAACCTGCGCACGCTCGGCATCGTCGGCCTGGTGTGTGCAATCAGTGCGTGTACGACGATGGGCACGGGCGTCGGCAATCAGCGCGGCGGCGACCTCAAGGCGGACTTCTCCTGGAAGTCGACCGACGATCGCACCGGGACGCTGACAGCGAGCCTGAGCAATGGCGATAGTTTCTCCGGTCCGTTCTTCCAGGTAACGCGCGATACGCGTGTCGAGACCCTCGCCCCGCTCTGGTATGGCTGGGCCGGTCCGTGGCGCGGCTGGCGTTACTGGGGTCCGTATCCCGATACGGCCTTCGTCACCCACTACAGTGGGCGCGTCGTCGCGAATCTCGCTGACGGCGCTGGCGAGCACATGCGATGTCACTTCACCTTGATGCATCCCCAACACGGGATGGCGGGCGGAGGCTCGGGCCAGTGCCAGATGCCGACCGGACAGACGATCGACGCGACGTTCGCCAACTCGTGACGCGCGATGCCGATTCGCGGGCCCTGCAGCGCTGGATCACCGGCGCTGGGGTCCTGCTGATCGCATTGATGGTGGGCGCGGACAGCTACGAGGCGTGGCAGGACTATCGGACGGCGGTCCTTCACAGCGTGGACACGCAGCTCGCGATCGCCCGCGCGACGGCCGAGCAGACTGCACGCATGGTGCAGGAGATCGACGTCGTGCTGACCGATCAGGCGCAAGGATCCGGAGTCGCCGATGTCTCGCGCTTCCCGTTCGTGCGCTCGCTGGAAGTGTTTGGTCGCGACGGTCGTTTGCTCTCCACGACCGCACTGCGCGCCGATGCAGAGATCGACTATCGCGGGCACCCGTTCTTCCAGGCGCTCGAGCATGCTGCGCCGGGCACGCTCTACATTGGCCAGCCCGTCGGTCAGAGCTATTTCCGGACCTTCGACCTCGGCCGCGCGAAGCGCGACCCCAATGGAACCTTCGCGGGTGTCGTGCTCGCACGCGTCGCGTTCGAGTACCTGGCCGACTTCTACTCGACGATCAGCGTCGATTCCTCGATCAGGCTGGTTCGCGACGACGGCGTCGTGCTCGCCCGCTATCCGACGCACACGGAGCTGAAGAACGACACGGTCAGGAGCACGTTGCTCGCCGGGATGCGCGGCGCGGAGCTCGTCGTTCGCGATCCGCAGTCGAGCGCCAACCCCAAGCTGCGCGTGCTGCGCAGAGTCCAGGGCTATCCGCTGCTGATCGAACTGTCCCAACCGATGTCCAGCGTACTGGGCGCGTGGCGACACCAGGAAATCGCGAGCGGCGCGCGCACGCTGACCCTTGCCGCACTGGCAGGAGTCCTGCTCGTCGTACTGCGAAAGGTGCTGCGTCGACGCGATCGGCTGGAGCAAGAGCGGCAGCGACTCGAACGCGGCCTGCGCGACAGCCAGAAGGCAGAGGCAGTCGGATTTCTGGCGGCCTCGATGGCTCACGACTTCAACAACGTCCTCGGCGCGATCGTCGGCTACGCCGAGATCGCACGTGCGCACGTCGGCCAGGATGAACGGGTCACTGAGGCCATCGATGGCTTGCTCGCCGCGAGCGAGCGAGCAAGACAGCTCGTGCGACGTGTGCTGACATTCGATCCTCACCGCAGCATCGCGCGCGGCGCACTGGCGGTCGAGCCGATTGCGATCGAGGCGTTGGCATTGCTTCGCCCCGGATTGTCGCCGTCGATCTCCGTAAAGCCGCCCGCGCCGGAATGCGCCGGGCTGATCTTTGCCGATGCCACGGAAGTGCACCAGATCATCATGAACCTATGCACCAATGCTGTCCGCGCGATGCCTGACGGCGGCAAGCTGGAAGTGCGCGTGCAAGCCGTGGAGGTCACAGAGCTGCAGAAGCTCACGCTGGGTGACGTGCTACCCGGACGCTGGCTGTGCATGTCGGTCACCGACACCGGCATCGGACTGTCACCCGAGCAACTGGAGTCGATGTTCCATCCGTTCTACACATCGCGCGCTGTCGAGGAAGGCGGATCCGGGATCGGCCTCACTGTCGTGAGCAACATCGTCACCGGCATGGGCGGCGCGATCAAAGTGGAGAGCACTCCGGGATCGGGCACGACCATGAGCGTCTACTGGCCGCAGTTGCAGCCGGCGACTACGGGCACCAGCGCACCGACAGCAACGCAACCGACCGGCGAAGGTCAGGCGATCCTGATCGTGGACGACGAGCCGGAGCTCGTCAGGCTGGCCGAAGAGATGGTCGCATCGCTCGGCTACGAGGCGATCGGTTTCTCGAACGCGACGGCCGCGATCGAATCGTTTCGTCGCGCGCCAGCGCGTTTCGATGCGGTGCTGACGGATGAGCGCATGCCGGTCCTGCAAGGCACCGCGCTCGCAGGAATGATCCGTGAGCTGCGCGCAGACATTCCGATCCTGCTGGTGACGGGTCATCGCGAGCGACAAACGGACGACCGCGCGCGACGTGCGGGAATTCTCGAGATCCTCGACAAGCCCCTGCGCGCGGGAGCGCTGCGCGCGGCGCTCGGCCGGGCGTTCGCAGCGGCACACTAGGTCGCGACGTTTCACCTGAAATGCGCACTGCAACTCCAAGGCAACTGCGACTGCCGACCCTGTGGACGTCTGCAAACACAGGAGTATCCAGTCATGCGTTCGAAAACTTCCATCCTTCCGGTTGCGCTGCTCGCGCTCGGCGGCACCGGAGTCGCATCTGCAAAGGACTACGACGAAGGTCAATGGGTCACCACGTTCATGGCGGGCAGCGATCTCGTCACGCACGGGACCCTCAGTCCGCACGTGACGAGCAGCGTCGACGACGTCACCGTCGCGAGCGTCGATCATCTGCAAATGAATGACGCGTTCCGCTCCGGGCCGTCGTTCAGCGCCGAGGCCGGCTACATGTCGGAGTCGAACATGGAGCCGTTCGTGCGGCTGACGTATTCGCAGCTACAGGGCCGCAGGACCTCGATCGGCGCCGTCGAGGTGCCGGAGCTCGACGCGATGAGCGCGATCTCCGCGGACTTCGACGACATGAAGTCGTGGGCGCTCAACATCGGCACCCGCTACTTCTTCGCCGACACGGGCACTTTCAAGACCTACCTCGCCGGATACGTCGGCGCCGACCGCACGGACGCTTTGCGTGCCGACGTCGGCATCGCCGGCACGCCGGTGTCGCACGAAGAGTTCCTGCCTCGCGCGACGCGCTTCGACGCCGGCGTCGAAGGCGGCGTGTCCTGGGCGCTCTCCGACCAGGCGGACCTGGATCTGTCCATCGGCGCGCAGTACGTGGATGCGCGTCACAAGGAGACCAACGCGTTCGCACCCATCGGTATCGATCGGGTGGACTTCACCGACCCGCGTTGGTCGATTCCTGTGAACCTCGGCGTGAGCTTCCGGTTCTGACGACCCGTCGGCTCGATCAGTGTCGCCCGCGAATGACGTCGCTCGGCAACGGCGGCGTGCTCGCGGGCGGCACGCGATGCTTCGTTGCCTGTTCGAACGCATACGCCAGCGCGATCAGCTTCGGCTCCGAGAACGCGCGCCCCGCGAACGTGATGTCCGACGGGAACGGCACAGCGATCGGCGGATCCGCAGGCGTCAGCGTCGACAGCGCGTTGAACCCGCCCGGCACTGCGACGCTCGGGTAACCGGCCTTCGCCGTTACGTTCGCGTTCGCATTGCCGAGATGCAGGATCGCATCGAAGTCATCCTTCGTTCCCTGCTTGCCATCCGGTCCGTTGAACACGCCATCGAGAGCAAGCTTCGAGCGCCGCAGATCTTCTGCGCGGTCCGCCTGGTAGCGAGCCGTGTCGGCGCTGCCGGGAGAGACGTCGAGCGCTTCGGCGCCAGTCGCGATGACTTGGCCATACTTCATCGGCGGCACGAACGCGTTGTTGAACGCGATGACTTCAGCGAGCGTCCGCGACGGAGCGGCGGGCGTGGCTGCAAGGTACGCGTTCAAGTCGCGTTTGAAGCCATACAGAAGCACGGTTGAGCACGTCAGGTCTGTCGGTGCCGGTCTCGCGATGCACGTGCCGAGCTGCGGCTGGCCGATGCGTACATCGTATGAATCAATCAACTCGACAGTCGCACCTTGCGCACGCAGGACTGCGATCGCTGCATCCATCAGCGCCTGGCGGTTCGCCGGTACCGGCGGCACGGCGAGCCGCGCTCCGCGCAGTGCTTTCCGGTTCAGGAACTTCGTGTAGTCGCTGAAGCACTTGCCGGGCTTCAGGCAGGCAGCAGTCGCCGGATCACTCGGATCGAAGCCCGCGAGCACGCCGAGCAGAATCGCAGCGTCCGTCACCGAGCGCGTGATCGGCCCGGCTGTGTCCTGGTCCGCAGTGATCGGAATGATGCCGTCGCGGCTCACGAGGCCGAGCGTCGGCTTGATGCCAACGACGCCGTTGGCGCTCGCCGGACTCAGGATCGATCCCGACGTCTCGGTGCCGACCGAGATGGCCACCAGGTTCGCGTTGACACCGATACCCGGCCCCGAGCTCGACCCACCCGTCTGCAGCACTGGACGCCCGTCGTTGTTGGGCGGCTCGGTGCGCGGATCGACCCGCGGATCGTAGGGGTTGAAGCCGAAGTTGCCGAGCGAGCTGTAGCCGGTCGGCATACCGACGGCGAGGAAGTTCGCGAACTCGGTCAGCGTGCCTTTGCCGAGGATGATCGCGCCGGCATTGCGCAGCTTCTTAGTAATGAAAGCGTCATCCGGCGGGATCGAGCCTGCGAGCGCGACACTGCCGGCGGTCGTCGGCATGTCGGCCGTATCGACGTTGTCCTTGAGCAGCACCGGCACGCCGAACAGCGGCTTGCGCGACGGACGGCCACGATGATGATCGTTCCATGCATCGAGCTGGCGTGCCTCGCGCAATGCATTCTCGTTGATATGGATGTATGCATTGATGCCCGGGCCCGCGGCCTCATAAGCCTCGATGCGTTTCAGGTACATCTGCGTCAGGCGTTCCGCAGAGAGCACGTTCGAGCGGATCGCCTCGCGGATCTCGGGAATCGTCGTCTCGACCAGCTCGAACTTCACGCGGTCCCGCCCGTGACGACCGTCGTTGTCGTCGCCGTTGGCGAGCACCGGCAGGTGGACGGAAAAGAGAGCGGCGGCGCCGAGCGCCAGGAGTAGTCGCGTCATGTAACTATCTCCGGATTTTTGGTGGAAGGAATTGCGGCGCCGAATCATCCGTCCGCGTGGCGAGCGGGTCAATGGCTGTAAAACCTGCAACTCCAGCCAGTCAGCGCAGCTCGCCGCGATCGATGGCAAGCACAGTCTGCAGAAGTACGTTAGCTCCGTTCGCCATGTCCTGCTGCGACGTGAATTCTTTCGGCGAGTGACTGACGCCGCCGACACTGGGCACGAAGATCATCCCGGTCGGTGCGATGTGTGCAATCTCCTGGGCGTCGTGCCCTGCTCCGCTCGGCATGACCTTGTTCGTGAGCTTCAGTGAGTCCGCGGCCTTGGCAATGATGCGCTGAAGGCGCTGATCCGTCGGCGCCGGCTCGGATGAAACCTTGAGCTGCGTGAAGGTGAATGGCGTCTGTCGGGCTTGCGCGATCTTGTCCGCTTCCGCGCGAACGGCGTCGTACACGGCAGCCATCTTGTCGGCGGCGAGATCGCGAATCTCCAGGCTCAACACAACCTTGCCGGGGATGACGTTCGGTGCGCCCGGCTCGGCGCGAATCCTGCCGACGGTGGCAACCTGTCGACCGGGTATCGAGGTCGCGACTCGATTGACGGCGAGAACAAACTCGGCCGCGCTCAACATCGCGTCGCGCCTACGGTTCATGGGTGTCGTGCCCGCATGGTTCGGCACGCCCTCGATCGTGACATCCCACCAGCGAATACCGACGATGCCCTCGACGACGCCGATGTCGATGTCGCTCTCGTCGAGAATCGCACCTTGTTCAATGTGCAGCTCGACGTATGCCTTCAGGTCACCGGTCTTGCGCACGGCTTCGGAAAGCCGGTCGGGATCTCCGCCAACGGCGCGGATGCCATCGCGTATTGTCTTGCCGCTGTGGGTCATCAGGTCGAGCGCAGCCGGCTGAAGCTGGCCGATCATCGCGAAGCTGCCAACGGTGCCGCCCTCCTCGTCCGCGAAGACTACGACTTCGAGCGGATGCTTCAGGCGGACGTTCTGCTCTTGCAACGTCTGCGCGACTTCGATCGCGCCCAGCACGCCGACGTCACCGTCGTAGTTGCCGCCGCCGGGAACGGAGTCGATGTGCGAGCCGATGAGGATCGGCGGCAGCTTCGCGTTGCTGCCTTCGCGGCGGCCGAGAATGTTGCCGGCAGTGTCGATACGCACGGTGAGCCCGGCGTCCTGCATGAGCTTCTTGACGTAGTCGCGACCCGCGATGTCGGCATCGCTGAACGCGACGCGGCTCACGCCCCCTTCGGGGTTTGTGCCGAATTTGGAGAGCGCGGTGATGTGTTGCTGGATGCGGTCGCCGTTGACTGCCGGCTTGTCCGCGGCAATCGTCACGCTCGACAGGATCAGCAGGCAAAGAATCGACAGATCACGTTTGCGCATCGGCGTAGGATAACGCCAGTGCCATGTTTGTCACGTGCCGCAGAATCCTGGTTCTCGCCGTCCTCCTGAGCGCAGCCTCATGGTCTGGATCGGCGCCCGCTGACTGTCTTTACTACGGCGACGTCAACCTCACCGGCCGACTCGTTCAACAAACCTACGCCGGCCCACCCGACTTCGAGAGCGTGACCAAGGGTGACAAGCCGCTGGTCATCTGGGTCCTGCAGCTCGACCCGAGCGTCTGCATCGTCCGCCCGGGTTCGAGCTACACGAGTTCGTACGGCGAGCGAGAAATCCAGCTCGTCCTCGGCGACGAACCGTACGCCCGTACCGATCGCTACGCGGAGTATCGACATCTTCTCGGCAAGCGAATCGACGTGAGCGGCCGGCTGCTGCCCGGCGGTGGCAAGTACGAGAAGCGATACGTCATCGCTGCCGAGGCCATCAAGGAACTTTTCTGACAAGCAGTCGCTTTTGTCTGGGTGCGGCTCGTAAGGTGGCTGATCTTTCCGTTGGTTCTGTGCGCGGCGTGCGTCGCTCAGAACCCGCGTGTCGAGCCACCCGGCGAGATGCCGCCGATCGTCGCGCGAGAGCGAGAGCTGTCCGCGGACGCCGGCGACAAGGTCCTGCAAGCGGCGCTCGACAAGTACAAGGATGATGCAGCGGTCCGCGAGCTGGTCGACTCGGTGCGTCGCTATTCATCGGAACCGCTGACGACCGGCAATCGCGTCAGTATTCTCGTCGACGGACCGCAGACTTATTCCGCCATGGAAGCCGCGCTGCAAGCGGCACACCACGACATCCACATCGAGACGTTCATCTTCGGCGCCGGCGACGTCGGGCAGCGATTCTCAGACCTGCTCGCACGCAAGCGCGCCGAAGGCGTCGAAGTCCGTGTGCTGTACGACAGTCTTGGCAGCCGCGAGACGCCGCGCGATTTCTTCGAGAAGCTGCGCCAGCAGAACATCGAAGTCCGCGAGTTCCGGCCGATGAATCCGGTCAAGACCCCGGAAGTCTGGAAGCTGCAGAACCGCGACCATCGCAAGATCATCGTCGTCGACGGGCGGATTGGTTTCACCGGCGGCATCAACATCGACAGCACGTATGAGAGCGCGTCGACCAGCCGGCCCGGGCCCGAGCGCGGGCTCGAGGACGGGTGGCGCGACACTCACATCGAGATCCAGGGTCCCGCAGTGACGCAGCTCCAGACGTTGTTCGTCGATACATGGAAGCAAGCGGGCCCGCCCGAAGAGCTTGGCGACAAGACCAAGTACTTTCCGACCATTGCATCAGCCGGCGAGGACCTGGTCACCATCGTCGCCAACGACAGCGAATCGGATGATCGCTCGCTGTACGGCACGTATCTCGCGGCGTTCACCTGCTCCACCAAGCGGCTCTGGATAACGCACGCCTACTTCGCACCTAACGAAGAGTTGCTCGCTGCGATGATCGCGGCAGCAGAACGCGGGGTCGATGTCCGGCTCATCGTCCCCTCCTTCACCGATTCACGCGTCGTGCTGAATGCCACGCAGGCGACATTCACGCGGCTGCTGAAGGCAGGCGTGAAGATCTACGAGCTCAAAGACGCCCTGCTCCACGCCAAGAGCGTCGTCGTCGATGGCACCGTCTCCATCATCGGTTCGTCGAACCTCGACATGCGCAGCTTCCTGCACAACGACGAAGTGAACGCCATCGTGATCAGCCGTGACACCGCACGACGCATGGAGGAGGTGTTCCAACGCGACCAACAGGCCGCACGCCCGGTTGAGCTCAAAGCGTGGGAGCAGCGGTCGTTGTGGCAGCGGACGAAGGAGTTCTTCGTCAATCTCTTTTCGTACTGGATCTAGTGCCCGCGCTATTTCCGGCAAGGACGACCTGCGTTATCGAACACGCCAAGGTCATAGACGATCAAGCCCTCGCGCACTTCGAAGAAGTCTGCGATCGGCACCTCGAATCTCTGCCCTCCCACCGCACCCAGCACTCGAAAGCGGACCGCGACGTAATTGCCGTCTGCGAGCGCCTGGTCGATCCGGACGCTCAGGTCATCGATCGAGCTGAACAGCGCCGTATAGGTCCGTTCGACTTCGCTGCGGCCGATGCGAGGCGCGCAGAAGTCCGAGGCCATGAGCCTCGCTTGCGGCGCATAGGATTCGATGACCGCGCGCAAATCGTGTCTGTTGACGGCATCGAACTTGGCTCGAACGGTATCGAGCGGGGCAGGATGCGGCGTGGTGGTGGCGCACGCTGTCAGAGCGGCGCATGCGAGGAGCATCCAAGCGGTCTTGTTGGCAATGGTGTTCATGAGAAGTCAGACGTTTGCGCTCAGCCTGCCGTGACAGCCAAGTCCGCGCTGTATAGTTGCGCCGGGAGACAACAATGAAATACGTCCTAGCCGCCTGTGTTGCGACCATCGGATCGTGCTTGACGTTGAACGCGTCTGCAGCGCAGACGCCGCCCGACGGCACCGAAGTTGCTTTCGTGGCGAACGCCGAAGCCGGAACAGTAGCCTTGGTGGATGTCGCTGCACGCTCGATCATCGGCGTCCTCGACATCAATCCTGCGCGGGCTGAGCGGAAGGGACCCGGCGCAACCAACTACGCACAGGACACTGACGCATCACCAGACGGCCGCACGATCTATGTCTCGCGCGGCTATCTCGGCGATGTCGCTGCATTCGATCTGTCGAGCGCAAAGATGCTCTGGCAGCGGTCCTTGAACACCGGCCGCGCCGATCATATGACGATCACCAAGGATGGCCGGAGCCTGTTCGTCTCGGCGCTGATGGACAACCGCGTCTACAAACTCTCTGCCGCCACGGGCGAGATCGGCGGTCACGTTGTGACGGGCATCTATCCTCACGACGTCAAGGTGTCCAAGGACGGGAAGCGGCTATACAACTCGAGTCTCGGCCCACTCGGTACCTTGCCGCGCTCAGCGAGCTCCGCGCCGCTTGCCGAGAAGCCCGGCGATCCCTTTCAGTTGACGATTGCAGACGTGGATACGCTGGCGGTTCGCGACCGCATCAAGCTCGATAGCGCATTCCGCCCCTGGCACTTCTCGCCGGACGAGAAGCTGATCTATGCGCAGCTCTCGAACGAGCACGCGGTCGTCACCTACGACCTCGCGAGCCGCAAAGTCATTCGTCGCCTGGAGCTTCCCGTGAAGCCGGGCGTGACGTCCGCCGACTGGGATTTCGAAGCGCCGCATCACGGTTTGGCGCTGACCGATGACGGCGCGGCGCTATGTCTCGCAGGTCGAGCCTCGGACTATGCTGCCTTAGTCAACGCGAAGGATCTGACGCTGATCGCGACGATTCCGGTGGGCGATGCGCCGGGCTGGTCGGAGGTCGCAGAGGAAGGACGCACCTGCCTGATCGCGAACACTCGCAGCGATGAGCTCTCGATCATCTCGATCCCCAGGCGCCAGGAAGTCGCACGGCTGGCGATCGGCAACGGCCCCAAGCACATCACGGTCGCGCGTGTTCCGAAGGCGGTGATCGCGGCCTTCAAGACGTCGGACTAATGAAGCAACGCCGCGAAGAATTCCGGCTTCATCGCAATGAACAGCGCTATCAACCCGCCTATTACCAGCCCGATGAGCGCGCCGGCAGCGACTCCGCGATTCAGCATCTTCTGTTCGCCAGGGGTCATTTCGCTCCTCCAGAAGTTGCGGGAACCCTACGATGCGAGGCTATCCAGCTCGCGTCGAATGAGTTTGGCTTCCGCAACGGAATTTGCAAGGGCGATCGCACGGTTCAGCGCATCGCGAGCTTCATCGAGCCTGTCGAGCTCTTTGAGCAACGTGCCGCGCAATCCGTGCAAATAGAAGTAAGCATCGAGCTCGCTTCTCAACGGGTCGATCATCTCCAGTGCAGCCTCCGCGCCTTGCAGCTTCCAGACTGCCACGGCTCGATTGAGCGTCACCACGGGTGATGGCTGCAGCGCTTCGAGCACCTGATACAGCGCGTCGATCTCTTTCCACGCGGTGTCTTCGGGTCGGGTCGCGCGGGCATGGAGCGCAGCAATGGCCGCCTGAAGTTGGAATGGACCCGGGCTTTGGTAGAAGGAGGCTCTTTCCAGCAAGAGCCGACCTTCATCGATGAACGTCCGATTCCAGCGGCTCCGATCCTGCGCGTCGAGCAATACAATCTCGCCATTCGCATCGAAGCGTGCCGGCGCGCGGGACTGCTGAAACAGCATCAGCGCCAGAAGTCCGAAGACTTCCGGATCGGTCGGGAAAAGGCTCAACAGCAGTCGCCCCAAACGAATGGCTTCGTCCGCAAGCGGTTCGCGGACCGTGGCGGTGTCCGGAGTGCTGCCGTAGCCTTCATTGAAGATGAGATAGATCATCGTCGACACTGTTGCGAGTCGCGCGCGCCGCTCGTCAGCGCCGGGTGTGTCGAATTCGACGCTAGTCTCCGCAATCGCCCTCTTGGCGCGGGTGATCCGCTGCTCCATCGCAGCGGTGGACACCAGGAACGCATCGGCAATCTGCTCGACCGTGAGCCCAGACACGATGCGAAGTGCTAGCGCGATTTGCTGAGTCGCGGGCAAGGTGGGATGCCCGCACATGAACAACAGCCGCAGGATGTCGTCTCCGTAGTGACTCTCGTCGAGGCGTTCCGGAGTCAGGTCGTCGCGGGCGTCCGTGAGGGCATCAGCATCAGGCAAGGGTCCGATGGAGCGGATACGGCGCTTAGCGTTCAGGGCCGCATTGCGCCCGACCGTAATAAGCCACGCTGTCGGGTCTCGGGGCGGGCCTTTATGGGGCCAGGTCTGCAGTGCCCGAAGGCAGGCTTCCTGAAAGGCCTCCTCAGCGGTGTCCAGATCACGGAAGTACCGCAGAAGGGCTGCCATCGCCTTCGGTCGGGCCCCTGAAATCGCTGTATCGATGTGCGCCGGATCGTGCATGTCGTGTCAAGGACAAAGGGCTACGCTGCGGACCGACAGGATGCAAATTTTTTTCTTTCCATTGTCGGCAGCGGATTCCGAGAGTGTCCTTGAAGCGATATCCACGCCAACCAGGAGATGTGCAGTGAAAGTCATGGTCTTTGCCAAAGCGACCCAAAACACTGAAGACGGTACCCCGCCCGATCCAGAGGCGATCCAGGCCATGCACGACTTCAACGAGGCCCTCATCGCCGCCGGCATCTTGAAAGACCAGATACTCGGCGGACTCCTGCCCACCCAATTTGCCAAGCGCGTCCATTTCTCAGGTAAGAACCGCACGGTGATCGACGGCCCGTTTACCGAGACGAAGGAATTGGTCACGGGTTTCGCGCTATGGGAGGTGAAGTCCATCGAAGAAGCCGTCGAATGGGCGAAGAAGAGTCCCGTGACGACAGAATGCGAGCTCGATATTCGTCCGCTGTTCACAGAAGAGGACGTCGCGGCTTGGGCCAACCTCAAATAGATTCAGCGCAAACAGGAGACGTGAAATGAAAGTCATGGTTTTCGTAAAAGCGACCCCGGACAGTGAAGCCGAAGCGCCGCCTACTCCAGAGTTGCTCAATGCCATGCACAAGTACAACGAGGCGCTCATCGCCGCCGGCATTTTGAAAGACCAGGTACTCGGCGGACTCAAACCCACCCGCTATGCCAAGCGGGTGCACTTCTCAGGCAAGAACCGGACGGTGACCGACGGACCGTTTACCGAGACGAAGGAATTGGTCGCAGGTTTCTGGCTGTGGGACGTGAAGTCGATCGAAGAAGCCGTCGAATGGGTGAAGAAGTGCCCCAATCCCATGTACACGGATTCCGATATCGACATTCGTCCGCTGTACTCGCCGGAGACGTGGGACCCGGTGTGATCATCTGAACGAGAGCCCGTCCGCTACGAACAATTCGGACTTCAAACGATCTTCGCGTGAAAACAGCACGTGCTGCTCGTCCGGTGTGAGCGTGAGATAGAATGCGCGCCCCCAGTCGCTGTAGAGTTCTTCGTCGGCCCCCGTCGAGAGGTTGCGATTGCGGATCGAGAAGCCCCCGCCGTTGGGTCGCAGGTAGAAGACACTCTGAGCCGCCAGGCTCCAACCTCGGTTCCAATCCGGCAACTCAAACAATCGCGTCTCCGTCCCGCTCGCGAGGTGCCTGCGCCACAGGCTGCTATCTTCCTGTCGCGCGAAGTAGAGATACTGCCCGTCCGCGGACTCGATCGCGTGAAAACCTGTGTTGCGCGTGATGGCAACAGCCTCGCTACCGTCGACGGGCATCTTGTAGATGCGGGGTGATCCATCGCGGTGCGATGTGAAGTAGATGAATCGACCATCGCGGGAATACGTCGGCCAGCGGTCTTCGGCCAGGTCCGAAGTGACGTTCCGCACGCGACCGGTTGTCACGTTCACGACGTAGACATCCGAGTTGCCGGCATCGTGCGATTCGAAAACGATGTTTTCCCCATCGGCGGACCAGTAAGGATCGTACGCAGGTGTCTTCTGCCGGGTGATCGGCCGCGGCGACGCGCCCGTTGCTTGCGCGACCCAGATCTGGGGACCGCCGGTCAGGCGCGATTGCCATGTGATCTGCTTGCCATCGGGCGAGAACATCAGCTTGCTTCCCACCAGACCGGTGTCGGTCGCAGCCGCAGCACTGTCGCCGCTTGCCTGAGCGGGCACTCGCCAGATACGCAGGCCGGTCGTTGCGAACTTGGCGAATGCAAGCCGTGAGCCTCGCGCGACGGCCCAGCGATCGTTCTCCCCGAGTCCAGGGATCGCACGCAATCGACCATCGCTCAGACGCAGCCCGAACACGCGCTGCTCGAACAGACTGCCTGCGGTGAGCATGAGCTCGCGTCCGCTCTCCAGCCAGAACAGCCGCTCGCAGAACGCCCACTGTTGCGTCGTGACCCGCGATGCATGCCCGCCCTCCGAAGAAACGATCCACACATCCATGTTTGCCTCGTGAGACCCACCTCTCACGAAGGCAACGCGGCTGCCGTCTGGGGAGATGCTGGGCTGAAAATCGCCGAGCGCGTTCCTGCCGAGGTTGGGGAACGTCAACGCTTTCTTGTGCAATGACTCGATATCCAGTCGGATGAGACTCGCGGGCTGCGTCGCCGACGGTTTCTCGGCGTAAACCAGAAAGCGTCCATCGGCCGACCATGACAGCGTGGGCACCCGATGGTTGAGGTGATACACGACCCCTTCGATGTCGATCAGCTTACGGGCCTGGCCACCGAGCGAAGCCACGACGAAGATGCTCGCGCGATCCTCTGCATGCCGTATGAAGGCCAGTTGCGCGCCGTCGGGCGACCACACCGGTTCCACATCGTGTGCGGCGTCGTCCGTAATTCGAATGGCGGCGGTGTCGCGACCAATCTGCTTGACCCAGATGTCGCGGTCGCCGAAGTCCGAACCACCCCAGGAATACGCGAGCATTTGTCCATTCGGCGAGAGCTGCGGATCGCTCTTCTGACCGCCGTCGAACGTCAGCGGCGTAAAAGTGGGCGGTCCGGATGTTCTGGGCAGCATCACAATGCCGACCAGTAGAGCCGCGACGAGCAGCGCGCCGATGCCCGGGATGAACCGCCATCGGGATCGGTCTACGCCGATCGCAGGCTCCGTCGGCACTGGAGCGGCCGCCCGCTGAAGCGCTACTTCGGGAATTTCCCGAACGGCCGGTACGAGCCGATAACCTTCGCCCCGCACTCCTTCGATGTAGCGCGGCTTCGTTGCGCTGTCACCCAACGCCTGCCGCAACAGCATGATGCGTTGCGCGAGGTTTTCGGGCGTGATGATGCGACGCGGCCCCCACGCGTAGCGGATGCACTCATCGTGGCCGACGAGATTCGGCGCCCGTTCGACCAGCAGGCGCAGCAGCCTGAATGTGAGCTTGCTCAACGGCAGCGGGCGACCGTTGCGCAAGACGCGGCACTGTCCGGTGTCGAGCGTCAGGTCGTCGACCTCAAAGCGTCGCGGTGGGTTCGGGCCCTGCATCGCCATCGTGATCGCGCGCTCCGTTCCTTTGAGATGCGCAGCAGGCGCACTCGAGTGATTTTATGGTCGTGTTATCCGCGCGTCATGCTGTCTGGTCACGATCTCAATACGGTAAGCGGCGCATGCACAGCGCGGATGTGGCCACGAATCCTTCGTGTTGCGTCCGCGCAGGAGGAATTCGTATGCGTTTCAGCAAGCTGGGGTATTCGTTTGCCGTTGCAGCGCTCGTGTCGACTGATGCAGGCATGGCCCATGATCTCGCACCCTCACGGTGGTCGCCTCCGGTCAGCCTTGGCGCGCCGCCAAATACAGCCGCAAGTGAGATCTGTCCATCCAGTTCGTCGGACGGCAAGAGCTTGTTCTTCTTTTCCGATCGTCCCGATGGGCTGGGCGGCAACGACTTGTGGGTCTCGCAGCGCAAGAGCAGCGAGGATCAGTGGGGCGAGCCCAGGAACCTGGGTCCAGCGGTCAACACGCCATACGACGACAGTGCCGCGTGGCTGTCACCTGACGGCTATGTGCTGCTCTTTACCAGCGACCGACCTGGCGGCGTTGGCGCGCTGGACGTGTGGATCACTCGGCGTGACAACCGCAACGACGATTTTGCTTGGCGGACTCCGATCAATCTCGGCGCCGTGAACAGCACGTCGAATGACCAGAGTCCCGCATACCTCATCGATGAGCACGGACGACTCGTCCTTTACTTCAACTCCAATCGACCGGGAGGGAAAGGGCTGGACGACATCTACCTGAGCGTGTACGACCGACGTGCACGCAGGTTCACATCGCCTGAGTTGGTCGAGGAGCTGAGCAGTGAGGCTGCCGATCGACTCCCGAGCCCGGGCCACCTGGGTCGCGAAATGTTCATCACTTCGAACCGCGCGGGAACTCATGGCGCGCTCGACGTGTGGGTATCGTCGCGAGAACGGCTGCCGCAAGCGGGTCGACCCAGGTATCGGTGGTCCGAGCCCGTCAACCTCGGTGAAGAATTCAACTCGATCGAAGTCGACGGTTGCGCTCGCGTCTCCCGTGATGGCCAGACTCTTTATCTCCACTCAACGCGGTTCGGCGGCTTTCCGCTATTCGATTTGTTTGTAAGCGAGAGAGTCCACAGAGCCCATCCGTGAGGCCGAAATGAGCATTGCGGGACGCCGGACGACGTCCCGCAATTTTTCATAGAGCACGCGGCGCACTCATCGCCTTCCGCGCTTCGTCGCCTCCAGGCAGAACTCCAGCAGCCCCGCCGTCACTTCGCGCATGACCTTGCGCATTTCCGGATACGGCGGATGAAATGGCGTCGAGACGCGTGTACGGCCCCATTCCATCGTGTACGCGATGATCTTTGCCTTCGATGAGTCCACGAAGTGGCGGCTGTAAGCGTAGTCGTCGGTCGAGCCCGCCGTCGGATATAGGCCCACCGACTGTTCGACGCGGTACTGCCTGCCGCGGACCTGTCTGATGGCTGCAGCCAGTTTGTTGCCCAGGCGTTGCGCGACCTTCTCATCGCCCGCTGGAATGTACTCGCGGTACACGTCGTCGTGGATCAGGCCGCGCTTGCCATCGTAAGCCTTGTTCTGGAAGCACATGTCCGGATCGGTCGATTGGTTCTGATCGCTGCCCCAGCTATGCAGCAGCGTCTCGCCGTAGCTGTGCAGGTCGATGAAGTAGCGGATCTGCGGATACCGATCGAGCAGCCACATGACATTTTTCGTCTCGGGCTCGGAACCCGCGCGTGGGCCGACGTAGGTTTCGTAGTCGCCGGGCTTGTGAGTGCTGCCGACCGTGCCCGCCGCGAAATGACGATCGAAGCGCCACAGGATGGGAAAGTTGCGATTGATGTCGACGCCGATGCTCTTGTGCCCGCGGCCGGGCGGCGCAGGACGCCGGTTCTTCCGCCACATCGGATGGCGCGCCATGCTGAAGTGGCGACCATCGGGATTCACCTGCGGGAAGAGGATGAGGTCGACGCTCTCGACGATCCTGCGCACCTGCGCCCGCGTGAATGACTTCCTGCCGAGCCGGATGGCATGGCCATCGCGATACGCACGCAACAGCCGCATGGCGAAGTACACGAGGATGTCCGGGCCGCCCCATTCGCGTCCGTGCACGCCGCTGATGAAGCAGATGCCGACGCGCCGGGCGCTGCGTCCGTTGCCGCTGCGCCCCTTGCCGATGCGGATGGCGTGGCAGCGACGGTTCTCCCACGTCTTGTTGGGCAAGGCGATGCGCTCGAGATAGTCGCGGTGATTCTCCTCTCCGAGCACCATCGCCCGCTCGATCTCGTCCGCGTTCAGATAGCCGCCGCCCCAGATGACATCGCCATAGCGGCCCTTGGCCAACCGCTTCGCGGTGCTGCGACGACCTTCCTTCTGACGTTCCCGTGCGCGGGCGTCGATTTCTTCTTCGAGCCGCTTGACGCCATAGCCGTGGCGCTGCAGCCAGTCCTCCTGGTGCGGCGAGATGTAGGCATCGATGGTGACCTTGTGCGTCCGGGGATTCTCCCGATGACCCACGACCACGATGCGATGCTTGGTGCCGAGTGCCGTCAGGCTGCGGCGATCCAGACCGTCGATGGAGACATGCAGGACGCTCATTTGGCTCGGCAGCGTCGCGCTTCTCGCCGCGGGTGCAAATAAGTACGACGGGAAATGCTCCCTGCATCTTGCTAAGGTCCGCGAATGGACAGTCTCACCGCCATCGCGCGTCAGGCCATGATCGAACATGGGTTGCTGCCCGATTTCTCGCCTCAAGCACAGCGACAGGCAGAATCGACCTCCCCGGCCAACTCGACCAAGCCTCCCGCGATCCGCGACCTGCGCGCCCTGCTCTGGTCGTCCATCGACAACGACGACACGCGCGATCTCGATCAACTCGTCGTCGCCGAACCGCTGGCCGATGGGGTCGTCAAGATTCTGGTCGCGATCGCGGACGTCGATGCGTTCGTGGCGTCCGGCTCCGCCATCGACGAGCACGCTCGCAGCAACACGACGTCCGTCTATACGGCCGCCAGGATCTTTCCGATGCTGCCGGAAAAGCTCTCGACCGATCTGACCTCGCTGCGCGAGGGACAGGAGCGGCTCGCAGTCGTCGTCGAGATGAGCATCGATACGGAGGGCCAGATCACTGGCTCCGACCTATACCGCGCGTTCGTTTTGAACCGAGCAAAACTCACCTACGACGGCGTGGCTGCATGGCTGGACGGCCACGCGCCGCCGCCTTCACTCGCCGCAGTCGACGGACTCGATCGCCAGCTTCGCCAGCAAGATCTAGTCGCGCAGGCGCTGCGACGCGTTCGCTACGAGCGCGGCGCACTCAATTTCGAAACGGTGCAAGCGAAGCCCGTCTTCAATGACGGCGTGCTGACGGACCTGCGCGCGGACGAACGGAACCGCGCAAAGGAGCTGATCGAAGATTTCATGATTGCGTCGAACTGCGTGGTCGCGCGCTACTTGCAACGCAAAGGTCGCAGCTTGCTGCGCCGAGTTCTGCGTTCACCTGAACGCTGGCCGAGAATCGTGGCGCTGGCGGCCAGTGTTGGCGGACGACTTCCGGCGCAGCCGGACGCGCTCGCGCTGAACTCGTTCCTTGCCTCGCGTCGCAGCGCTGACCCCGCGACGTTTCCTGAGCTTTCGCTGTCGGTGCTCAAGCTCCTGGGATCGGGCGAATACGCAGTCGAGCTGCCGAACCAACCGGCCGAAGGTCACTTCGGCCTGGCGGTTAGCGAATACACGCATTCGACTGCGCCGAATCGGCGTTTTCCGGATCTCATCACACAGCGTCTGGTCAAGTCGGCACTGGATGGAGGGCAAGCTGCTTACACCGATGACGAATTGCGTGAGCTTGCCGCCCACTGCACGGTGCAGGAGAAGAACGCGACGAAGGTTGAGCGGCAAGTCCGCAAGGCCGCGACGGCATTGTTGCTGATCAATCGCATCGGCCAGCAGTTCAACGGCGTCGTGACGGGTGCGTCCGAGAAAGGCACGTGGGTGCGGATCAGTGAGCCGATTGCCGAAGGCAAAGTCGTCAAGGGCTCTACCGGGCTCGACGTCGGCGATCGCGTGCGCGTCGAGCTCGTGCACGTCGATCCAGAACGGGGTTTCATCGATTTCGCGAGGAGGTGATCCGTGAAGAGTCTCACCGTCATGCTTGCGGTCTGCGTCCTTCTTGCCGGTGGCTGCACGGTCGTGAAGATCGGCAAGGGCGACACCAACAGCATCGAGCACGCACCCGGCGCCGAGAAAGACCTGACGAGCCGGGCCTGCCGCAAGGCCGGTAACCAGAACGCCGAGATCATCTCGACCGTGAACAAGGACGCCAGCCTTCCTCCGGGCACTGGCAAGCAGGTGACGACGTTTCGATGCACGACGCGGACGCAGACGCCGACATAGCTTGCGCAATGGCTGGAGTCACCACTCGAATGTTTCACCGTTGTAGTTCTGAAAGCGCTGCTGGTTCTCTTTGGAAAGGTTTGCGATCAGGGCTACGAGCCCGGCAGCGCTCTCCTCGGGAGAAATCAGCTTTCTGATGGCGGGAACGCCGTTGCGCAAGTCATTGTTCAGCTCGGTGTCGACGATACCTGGCGCCAAGATGCCGATCAGCACGCCTTTTTCCGCCACATCGCTCTGCAGCTTGCGCATTCCGAGGTTCAGCGCGCTCTTGCTCATGTCGTAGAAGTATGCGCGCCGCTCCAGGAACGGCTTGCTCACGGATCCCCTGCCGCTCGAGATTGCAATTATTTTCCTCTGCTCGCTGGCACTCACGTTGTCGAGGAAGGCCGTGGATATTCGCAACGGTGCAAATGCATTCACGCGCATGATCTCGACAAAAGTTGCTTCGTCGAACTGTCCTGGCACCTGCCCTGTGTAGTTCCCGGACGTTCCTGCGTTGTTGACGAGCACGTCGATGGGCTTGCCGCGGTACCTCTCGACGAGCGCCGTGATCGACGGTTCGCTCGTAACATCCAGCGTCTCGACGACTATGTTGGGGTGCCCCGTCGCCAGTTCCTTCAGCTCGCTTGCACGACTCGGATCGCGACACGTGGCGATGACACGCCAGCCCGCCGTTGCGTATGCCTTCGTAAGTGCCAGCCCGATGCCCCGATTCGAGCCTGTAATGAGAACGACCGGCGATGCCTTTGCGACTCCGGCGGGATTCGGCTGCGCAGCGCCCGAGCCGATGGCGACGATGAGCAGTGAGCAGGCCAGGAACAGTCGAAGAACGATCTTCATGGGTGCGCCTCGTGAATTTGGCAGGCTGGATCGTTTGCAACGCAAGCATACCGTGGAGCAGGCCCCGGGCGTGCGAGGCACGGACTATCCTTCGCGGTCGAATGCACGCTGTTGTCTAGTCTCGAGAATCGTCCTATAAGAAGCAGTCAACAGTGCGCAAGCGCCATGAACCGTCTTCATCCATCCCTGCTCGGGGTCGCTGTCACGGCGATAGCTGTCTGCTTCTCCATTTGCGTCGATGCAGCTCCCGTTGAGCACGTTCGGACGCAAGACGAATCTTCTTCGCCAGCAGCCGACCCGAGTGCCGGCGCTGACATCGAAGACCGGCTCGCCCGAGTCAACGCGGCCAGGTCCAGTGCCGATGCCGAACCGCTCGCACTCGAAGAAGCGCTGACCGCGTTGGGAGACGCGTACCTCAAAGCAAATCGGTACGCACCAGCCGAAGCCGCCTATGCCGAGGCAGTACGATCGGCGGAACAGCACGGCGAACGCGAGACTCAGCGCATTCTCGCTCCGCTGACGGGCTTGGGCACTACGCGCGCGAGAGCCGGCCATCATCACGACGCGATTCCGCTCCTGCAGCGAGCGGTCGCGATCACACGCGCACAGTTTGGAATGTTCGACCTGCGCCAGCAGGACTTGCTCGAGACGTTGGCTGGCAGCCTGACTGCGCTCGATCGCCAGCCCGAAGCGCAGGACGCCATGACCTACAGGGTGCGCGTCGCGGAGAAGACGTACGGCGAAGGCAACCCGAAGGTCATTCCATGGCTGTGCGACCTGGGCAACTGGTTCGCGGACATTGGCAAGACGCCCGAAGCTCGCATGACTTTTCAGGTGGCTCTCAACGTCGCTGGAACGACGGACTCCCTGAGTGCGCCGATCATCGTCGAGCCCCTTCGCGGGATCGCGCGGGCGTACATGCTCAGGTCGAGCTATCCGGATTCCTGGCGCAAGCCCCCGTACCCAGTACTCGGCTGCGGCATCCCCTACGCCGTAGTCCCTCCCGAATGTAAGAACCCTGCTGCCTTCGACGCGGGCGGCTTCAACATCCAACCCCGAACGCTCAATCAGGAAGGTGAGGAAGCTCTGAAGCGAGCCCTGAAGATTCTGGAGTCGGACCCGGGCCTGGCGCCGCAGACGCTGATCGAGACGCTGCTCCAGATGGGCGATTGGTATCAGATCAAGAAGTCGTCGCGCGAAGCGCTCACTTATTATGAGCGCGCCTGGCAACTCATCCGCACGACGCCGAGGTTGCCGGACTCCGCCGCCACTGCACTCAACGTTCCGCTGCGGGTCTACTATCCGACACCGCAGATCGTCGCTCATGTCCCCACCCTCGCGGCGGCCTTAGATACAGAGGCCCACTACGTACAGACGGAGTTCACGGTGGCCGCTGATGGGTCAGTCCGTGACGCTCGCATCGTCGAGCACGACACGCGCGATCTATGGGCGCGCGACATTCTCAAGGCAGTTCGTGATTCGCGCTTCCGGCCGAAGTTCGTCGACGGGCACCCGGTCGCGGCGACAGGCATCACGTATCGCCAGGTCTTCTGGACGAGCAAGGCGCGGGATTGAGGGCGCGCACTGCAAGCGCGCGCTCAGCGACTCGCATTGCCTGCTGATGGAGCGCGTGGCGCTCAGTTTCCGGCCAACACCCCCGAAAATTGCGACTCAACGAGCGGACGTCGCCGGCACGAGAATTGCTCCTCGATGTCATGCGACTGCCGGCGCTGAAGTTTCTGAGGACATTCCAGGTAGCCGCGAACCGCCTGAGTTTCAAGGTTGCGGCAGAGGAGCTGTTCGTCACGCCGTCGGCGGTCAGTCACCAGATCAAAGCGCTGGAGGAGCAACTTGGCGTCGTGCTGTTCGAGCGGGGACCGCGGTCGCTCACTCTCACGGAAGCAGGACGCAGCTATCTTCAGCATGTGGAGACGATCTTTGCGCGACTGGAGAGAGTAACGGAGCAATTGCAGATCCGGCATGGGCGCAGCGTTGTGCGGTTACGCACTCCGCCCTTCTTCGCGACCGAGCTGCTGCTGCCGCGATTGCTGTCGTTCCTGGAAGCGCAACCGGATACTGACATTGACATCGACACGGACGCGACACCGCCGGCGATCCACACTGCCGATGCCGATCTGTCGATCGTCGTGGGCGCGACGCCGGAACGCGGGCATGCATGTCACAAATTGTTCACGCAGACGTTTGTGCCGGCATGCTCACCGACGTTGCTGCAGCGAGCGCCGATCGACACCGTCGGCGATCTCAACCGCCACACGCTGATCATTCATGAAGCGCGGCGTGATGGCTGGCAGCGTTGGGCGGAGCCGCTCGGCATCGAGTTGCAGCCGAAGAAGCTCGTGCGACTCGATACCATGCATGCGGCGGCACAGGCTGCGGAGCACGGCGTCGGCGTGGCGCTGGTCTCTGCGCCTCTCGGCCACGAACGCTTCATGCAGGGCTCGCTCGTCAAGCTCTTCGATGCCGAGCTGCACACAGGCGAAAGCTACTTCCTCGTTCTTCGCAACGAGGACGCTGCGCGCCCGGATGTGCGCGCGCTCGAGCAATGGATTCTCGATCAGTTCACGCTCGCTGCATGAGCGCGATTGATCGGCGCATGAATTCTTATCGTTTGTCGCAGCGCGCGGTCGTTCGTAGATTCTTTCTCACGACGCTTCATTTCACAGCGTTGAGGAGTGAACCATGAACCGACCCATTCTTGCCGTAGCCACCACCCTTGCACTGCTCGGAAGCCCGCTTGCCAGCCGCGCCGACGCGGAAGACCAAGCGATGGATGCGTGCGTGCAAGCATTCGTCGCCGCGACTCTGCCGAAGGAGCAGCCCGTGGTCGTCGACAAGCAGAACTCCGCCATCGGGCCGCTCGATGCACAGTCTGGCACTTACAGGATAGTGCTGATCGCAACGGGCAAAACGAGCGGACGACAGATCGCGAAGACCGTCTGCGTCGCCAGCCGCGCGGGCGCAGTCATCTCACTCAACGGTCGGCGTCCGCCGCAACTCGCGCAGGCGACCGTCGCGACGAACGAAGCCGCTCGCTGATCCTGCTCGTGATTCCGGGAGCGCACAGTCGACATCCCCCTGTCTTCCGTGCACGGCATGGATGCCGCTCCCGGGTTTTCGTTCATGACCTTCGCGAGCTTCACTCGTTTCTCTGAGTTGAGAACCCTGCCAGAGGCGTTCATCCTCTGCGCATGGCCTTCTCATCCATTGCGAGCACACACAAGTACACGCAGGGTGACGCCGCGCACGGCGTCTACAAAGTCAATTCTCTCGTTCTGAATGCCGAGGTCGATCCGCTGGACGGTGATGTTCACTGGGATCCGGCCCGCTCACTCTGGAACGGAGCAATGCTCGTTGCCGCGTTGGTTCTCGCACCTTGGTTCTTCACCTGGGGTGCGCTCGCGATATGCATCGTGCTGCTGCTGATCACGATGTGTACGGGTCATTCAGTGGGATTTCATCGTCGTCTCATTCACCGCACGTTCAAGTGCGGCAAGTGGACGGAAAGAATTCTGGTGTGGTCCGGCACGCTGGTCGGCATGCAGGGGCCGTTCTGGGTCATCCGCTCACATGACATTCGCGATTGGGCGCAGCGGCAGGGCGATTGTCATGCGTTCCTCAAACACGGCCGCGGCGTGTGGATGGACGGCTGGTGGAATCTCCACTGCACGTTGACGCTGCGCCGGCCGCCGGGTTTCGACCCGGGCCCGGGGATTGGCGATGACGTCTTCTACCGATTTCTGCAGCGAACCTGGATGCTGCAGCAGGTGCCGATCGCAATAGCGCTGTTCCTGCTCGGCGGCTGGCCTTGGGTCGTTTGGGGCGTTTGTGTCCGCGTCACCGTCGGTGTGTCCATGCACTGGTTCGTCGGTTACCTGTGTCACACGCACGGCCCGCAGAGCTGGATCGTCGATCGCGGCGCGGTGCAGGCACACAATGTGCCGTGGGCCGCGATTCCCTCGATGGGCGAGAGCTGGCACAACAATCATCACGCGTTCCCGGCATCGGCACGACACGGCCTGTATCCGGGTCAGCTCGACCTCGGATACAACTTCATCAGGTTCCTGGAGCGGCTCGGTCTGGTGTGGGATGTTCAGACACCCGATACATTGCCGCCACGGGCTGGGATTACTGCGGTGTCTGTTGACGGAATATGAACCGCATTGAGTTGTGGAGAGCGCCGTTCTGGGAGTGAGGCGCTTGTGGTGACATTGTTGGCGGTGACATCATCGGCGCGGGCGTCGCGGGGTGCGGTATGGCCAGGCTCGTGTTTGGAATGAACCAGTCGCTGGACGGCTACGTCGACCACATGGCATTTGCGCCAAGCCCTCTGCTCTTCCGCCACTTCATCGAGGAAGCTCAGAGGCAGGCCGGCAGCGTGTACGGTCGCGAAATGTACGAGATCATGCGTTACTGGGACGATGATCATCCTGAATGGAATGCAGAGGAACACGCCTTCGCGGCGGCGTGGCGGAAGCAGCCGAAGTGGGTCGTCTCGCGCTCATTGAAGTCGGTCGGTCCGAACGCCAGCCTCGTTGAGGATAACCTCGATGGTGCGATCCGCGCGCTGAAGGCCGAGCGCAACGGGGAGATCGAAGTTGCTGGCCCGACCCTGGCGCAAAGCCTCACCGAACTTGGCCTGATTGATGAGTATCGAATCTACCTGCATCCCGTCGTGCTTGGTCACGGCAAGCCCTATTTCGCCGGAGCTCGGCCGCCGCTCCGCCTCATCGCGAATGATCGCATTGGCGAAGACGTGATCAGGCTGACCTACGTTCCTGCTTAGCCTCCCAAGCATGACGCTAAGAGCGATAACCTTGCACATCTCGAGACGAGAGTGATCCATCATGGCAAGAACCTGGTTCATCACGGGCGCGAGTCGCGGGCTCGGCGTTGAGATCGCCAAGGCGGCATTGCGCGCGGGCGACAACGTCGTCGCCACCGGCCGCAAGCACGCCGACCTCAAAGCCAGCCTGGGTACTCAGAGCGGTCCACTGCTGACGCTTGAACAGGATGTGACGAACGCCCAGCAGGCGCTGAGTACCGCTGCAGCAGCGGTGAAGCACTTCGGTTCGATCGACGTGCTGGTGAACAATGCCGGCTACGGGCACCTGGGCTTTTTCGAGGAAACTTCCGAACAGGATGTGATGGCTCAATACGCGACCAACGTATTCGGCCTGTTCACGGTCACGCGCGCGATCCTGCCGATCATGCGCGCCGCACGTAACGGGCGCATTTTCAATCTCTCCTCACTGGCCGGGGTGCGCGGCACCGAGTTCGCGTCGCTGTACTGCTCCAGCAAATTCGCGGTCGAAGGATTCTCAGAGTCTCTGGCGCGCGAAGTCGCGCCGTTCGGGATCTTCGTCACCATCGTCGAGCCCGGCCCCTTCCGCACCGACTTCCTGTCGCCCGAGTCACTGCGCTTCGGTGCGACGACGATCGGCGATTACGACGCACGCCGCAGCCAGGCGCGCGCGGCATTCGAACAACGCTCCGGCAAGCAGCCGGGTGATCCGGTCAAACTGTCCGAAGCTCTCGTGCGTCTCGCCGGCGAAGCAGCACCGCCGCTGCGTTTCATTGCCGGCTCGTTCGCATTCGAGACCGCGAATGCCAAACTCGCGCAGGTGAAGTCGGACTTCGACCGGTGGCGTGAGCTGTCGCTCAGTCTCGACTACAGCAGCTGACCATCACGCGCTCTCACTCGAACAGGGTCACGATGCTCTGGTACTTTTCGATGTACCACCGGTTCTCGTTGTTGTATTTCGGGATCGCCAACGGACGGACGTTCGTGCCGTCTGTCTTCCAGACACAGGGGCAAGTCACCGAAGATCCTTCGGGGTGCACTCCCGGGAGGCTCAGTTCGTCGAGATCGACCTTCATTCGAGTCAGGACACGATAGAGCTTCGTGACGTTGCGGGGTCCGC
>Ga0209382_10002223_pt1 | contig 28778 bp, 26 predicted proteins | sample SoiMetdeltSBSDD5_FD_187599 | JGI IMG/M metagenome (GOLD analysis project Ga0209382, IMG submission 187599) | Bulk soil microbial communities from a Populus tree surrounding site in Tennessee, USA - Soil MetaG P. deltoides SBSDD5 (SPAdes) (version 2) | ecosystem: Environmental > Terrestrial >...
GCGCGGAGGCGCTGCGCCTCGCGGCCGGCGCTGTCTTCGATCTCGTGCTGCTCGATGTGAACATGCCGGTCCACGACGGCTACGAAGTGGCTCGTGCGCTGCGCGCCGAGCCGCAGTATCGCCATACACCGATCCTCATGCTGACGACGGAGAGCTCCGCCGAAAGCAAGCGCGAAGGCAAGAGCGCGGGCGCGACCGGCTGGATCGTCAAACCGTTCGATCCTGCGCAACTCATTGCGACGGTGCATCGGGTGCTGCTGAGATAAGCCATGGCACTCGACCTCGCACAATTTCACGACGCCTTCTTCGACGAGAGCTTCGAAGCTCTCGACACGATGGAGGCCGCGCTGCTCAAGCTCAACGTCGGGGCGCCCGAGCCGGAGATCATCAATACGATCTTCCGCGTCGCGCATTCGATCAAGGGCGGGAGCGCCACGTTCGGTTTCGCCGAGGTCGCCTCGTTCACGCACACGTGCGAGACCATGCTCGACGAGTTGCGCAGCAACCGCATGCAGGTGACGCGTGCTATCACCGACCTGCTGCTCAAGTCGGTGGACATCATGCGCGAGATGCTGCGCGCCGTGCAGCACAAGTCGCCGATCGATGCGCAGCGCGTGGCGGATCTGCAGTTCGATCTCGAGCTGGCGATCGTCCAGAACAAGGCGCCTGCAGCGGCTGCCGCCGCCCCCACCCCAACCCTCCCCCGTGCCACGGGGGAGGGCAGGGAGGGGGCACGTCACGCAACCGTTCATCGTTGGCGCATCCAGTTCCGTCCGTACCCGCAGTTGTTCGCACATGGCAACGATCCGTTGCGCATGCTGCGTGAGCTGGCGGACCTCGGCGATCTGAATGTCGTCGTTTCGACCAGGAATTTGCCCGCGCTGCGTGAGCTCGACCCGGAGTCCTGCTATCTCTCGTGGGAGCTGACGGTCGACACCGACGCGACGCGCGAAGTGATCGAGCAGGTGTTCGACTGGGCGGAAGGCGACTGCGAGCTGCAGATCCGGGATGAGAATGCCGGAGCGGTGGCCGTTGTGCCGACCGCCGCCCCGACTGCCGCCCCGACTGCCCCCACCCCACCCCTCCCCCGTGGAACGGGGGAGGGCAGGGACGGGGACTCCGCGAAGCAAGGCCTCGGCGATGGCAGCTCGATCCGAGTCAGCACCGAGAAGGTCGACGAGTTGATGAACACCGTCGGCGAGCTCGTCATCACGCAGTCGATGCTCACGCAGCTCGGGACGAAACTCACGGGCGGCGTCTCCGACCAGTTGCGCGCCGGCCTGGCGCAACTCGAGCGCAATGTCCGCGAGCTGCAGGAAAGCGTCATGCGCGTGCGCATGTTGCCCATCAGCTTCGTGTTCAGCCGCTTTCCGCGCATGGTTCGCGACCTGAGCCAGCGGCTCGGCAAGCAGGTCGAGCTGAAAGTGACCGGCGACCAGACCGAGCTCGACAAGACGGTACTGGAGAAGATCGGCGATCCGCTGGTGCACCTGGTACGCAACAGCGTCGACCACGGCATCGAAATGCCTCAGGCGCGTGCCGCGGCCGGCAAATCGACGGTCGGCGTCGTGTCGCTGGAGGCTTATCACAAGGGCGGCAACATCGTCGTGGAAGTCTGCGACGACGGCGGCGGTTTGCAGCGCGACCGGATCTTTGCAAAGGCGCGCGAGCGCGGCCTCGTCGAGGCGACCACCAGCGACGCGCTGACCGACGAGCAGATCTACGACCTCATCTTCATGGCCGGCTTCTCCACCGCCGACCAGGCGACGGATATCTCGGGCCGCGGCGTCGGCATGGACGTCGTGCGTCGGAACATCAAGGAGCTGGGCGGGAGCATCGAGGTGCGCTCGACTTCGGGTCGCGGCTCGCGCTTCATCATCACTTTGCCGCTGACGCTGGCGATCGTCGACGGCCAGTCGGTGTCGGTCGGCAGCGAGACGTACATCGTGCCGCTGGTCACCATCATCGAGTCGCTGCAGCTCAAGTCCGGCGGCATCAACCGTGTCGCCGGTCACCAGGAAGTGTTCTGGTTCCGCGACGGCTACGTGCCGGTCGTGCGGTTGCATGAAGTCTTCGGCGTGAAGCCGCGCGCGACTGACCTGCACGAAGGGCTGATCATGGTCGTCGAAGGCGACGGGCGCCGCGTCGGCTTGTTCGTCGATGACCTGCTCGGCCAGCAGCAGGTCGTCATCAAATCGCTCGAAACGAATTTCCGCCGCGTCGACGGCGTCTCCGGGGCCACGATCCTCGGCGACGGCGCTGTGGCGCTGATTCTCGATGTGCCTGGATTGATACGCGTCGCCTCTCTGCGGGCGGCGGCTTGATTGGGAGAATTTGCGATGAACAACTTCGGCATCACTGTGAAGGCCAAGCTTTTCGCGACCCTGGCGCTCGCCGGTGTCGTGATGGTTGCGGTCGGCGTGCTCGGCTTGTCCGGCACGAAGAACAGCAACGGCCATCTGGATGACCTGTTCTCGAATCGCTTCGAGCCGACCGGCTGGGTCGGTGCCATCGAGGCGCACGAGCGCGAGGTGCTGGAGAAGGCCGAAGATGCGGTCATCCGCCAGGACGCCGCGAGCGTCAAGGTCGCCGTCGGCATGCTGACGGACCGCGCGAGCAAGGTGCAGGAGTTGCTGCGCAAGCTGCTGGCAACCGACCTCACCGACAAGGAGCGCGCGCTCGTCAACGAGTTTGCCGGCCATGGCAACGACGTGATCAGCGCCCTGCAGGAGGCGCTGCTGGCTGCCCAGGCGGGTACGTTCGATCGTGCAGAGAGCGCGCTCATCGAGCGTGCGCGTCCGACGTATGAGAGGCTCAATGCGAGCGGCGATGCGCTGCTCGAAATGCAGATCAAAGTCGGGCAGGGCATGCGCAGCGACGCGCAGAAGGCCTTCAAGCGCAACAGCGCGATCATCGTCGGCGCCATCGCGATCGGTCTCGGTCTGGCGGTGCTGCTCAGCTATCTGCTGTTGCGCTCGATCCTGGGCGCGCTGTCGGCGGCCGTGAACATCGCGGACCGTATCGCGAGAGGCGAGCTGGGCAACAACGTAGATGTCGAGAGCAAGGACGAGCTCGGCAGCCTGCTCGACTCCCTGAAGCGGATGGATTCGAAGCTGGTCGAGATCGTCGGCGACGTGCGTGGCAGTGCAGATGCCGTCGGTTCGGCAGCGCGACAGCTCTCGCACGGCAATGACGACCTGTCGCAACGCACCCAGGAACAAGCTGCGGCGCTCGAAGAGACTGCATCCAGCATGGAGCAGATGACGGCCACGGTGAAACAGAACGCCGACAACGCCCGTCAGGCCAACCAGCTCGCCGTCGGTGCGCGCGAGCAGGCGGAGCGGGGCGGGGCGGTCGTGCATCGCGCGATCGGCGCGATGGGCGAGATCAACGCGTCCAGCCGCAAGATCGCAGACATCATCAGCGTCATCGACGAGATCGCATTCCAGACGAACCTGCTGGCGCTGAACGCCGCGGTCGAAGCTGCGCGTGCGGGTGAGCAGGGCCGCGGCTTCGCGGTCGTCGCAACCGAAGTGCGCAACCTGGCGCAGCGAAGCGCGAGCGCGGCGAAGGAGATCAAGGACCTGATCAAGGACTCGGTCGACAAGGTGAAGGTCGGCTCGCAGCTCGTCGACGAGTCGGGCAAGACGCTGTCGGAGATCATGGAGAGCGTCAAGAAGGTCACCGACATCGTGGCGGAGATCGCCGCGGCGAGCGAAGAGCAAAGCGCCGGCATCGAGCAGGTGAACAACGCGGTCACGCAGATGGATAACGTGACGCAGCAGAACGCGGCAGTCGTCGAGCAGGCCTCGGCGGCGAGCAAGGCGATGGAAGAGCAGTCTTCGACGCTGGTCGCGCAGATCGGCTACTTCAAGCTCGGCAAGGGCTCGGCTGCGCACGAGATCCGCCAGGGCGACACGGCCGCGATGGCCCAACGTCCGGCGTTCGCGAATCATCATCGGCCGACCACCCGCTCTCCCGTGGCGCGGCCTGCGGTGACGCGCAAGCCTGCGCCGGCCCCGGCGGCCGCGTTGCCGGCATCGATGCCCACGTCCATGAAGTTGCCGCGCGCCAGCGGCGACGAGAGCACCTGGGACGACTTTTGAGGAGTAGTGCGATGACCAGACAAGGAAACCAGGTGCTGACGTTTACGCTCGGCGACGAGACCTACGGCGTCGACATCCTGCGCGTGCAGGAGATCCGCGGGTGGTCGCCGGTCACGCGCATTCCGCAGTCGCAGGCGCACGTCCTCGGCGTGCTGAACCTGCGCGGCTCGATCGTGCCGATCGTGGACCTGCGCATGCGCTTCAGCCTGCCGCGCGCGGAGTACACGCCGCTCACGGTCATCATCGTGTTGTCGGTCGAGTCGCCGCAGGGACGGCGCGACTTTGGCGTGGTCGTCGATGGCGTCTCCGACGTCATCGACGTGCCGGCGGGCGACGTGAAGCCCGCGCCGGAGCTTGGCCGCCAGGCGAGCACGGAGTTCATCGCAGGCTTGGCCGCGGTGTCGGGACGCATGGTCATGCTGCTCGATATCGATCGGCTCATCGGCGGGGAAGTCGCGGCTGCGGCTTCGGTGCCCGTCGCGGCCAATGCCTGAGATCGCCTCCTTTCTCGAAACGGGCTCCTTCGCGCCGGCCCTAGCCGATGCCGAGTTCGAGTTCATCCGTCACGTCGTCGGCGAGAATGCCGGCATCGTGCTCGGGCCGAACAAGCGTCAGCTCGTGCAAGGGCGGCTTGCGCGGCGCTTGCGCGAGCTTCGGCTGCGCTCCTATGAGGAGTACTGCGAGCATCTGCGTCGCTCGGGGCCCGAGGAGCTGGTCGGGCTCATCAATGCGCTGACGACCAACGTCACTGCGTTCTTCCGCGAGAACCATCACTTCGAAGCGCTCACCGGGTACATGCTGCCGGAGGCGATGCGTCGCAATGCAGGTGCGCGTCGCATCCGCATCTGGTCGGCGGGCTGCTCGACGGGCGAGGAAGCGTATTGCGCGGCGATGGCTGCTGCGGACGTGATGCCGCCGGCGGGCTGGGACTTCAAGATTCTCGCGACCGACATCGACAGCAACGTCATCGCGTTTGCGCAGCAGGGCGTGTATCCGCTCGATCGTGTCGCATCGCTCCCCACGGAACGCTTGCGCAGTTGCTTTCAGAAAGGCACCGGCGCGCAGGTGGGCAAGGCGATCGTCAAGGCGCAGCTTCGGTCAGTCGTGACGTTCCGTGTGCTGAACCTGCTGCAGCCCTGGCCGATGCACGGTCCGTTCGACGTGATTTTCTGCCGCAACGTGATGATCTATTTCGACCAGCCGACGCGCGAACGCCTGGTCAACCGCTTCGCAGAGATGCTCGCGCCGGGCGGCTACCTGTGCATCGGGCACGCCGAATCGTTGCACACCGTCGACGGCCCGCTGCGGGCGGTGGGCAAGACGATCTATCGCATGAGCGGAGGCGCCGATGGTCGCTAAACGCTCCGCGAGCGCTGCGTTGCCGCCCGCGCTGCCGGGCTTCGAGTCGATCCGTCGTCATCGAAATGCGGTCGGCGATGCGATCGCGCGCATTCTGCCCGGCGAGTTCTACGTCACTCGCGAAGACGAGGTCATCGAGACGGTGCTCGGCTCGTGCGTGGCCGCGTGCATCCGCAATCCGCGCCTCAGCATCGGCGGGATGAATCATTTCATGCTGCCGCGTCCCGCCGGCTCCGGCACCGATACCTGGGAGAAGGTTGCCGGTCGCGCGACGCGCTACGGCACCGCCTCCATGGAGCAGCTCATCAACAGCGTCCTCCGCGCCGGCGGCACGCGCCAGGATCTGGAAGTGAAGATCTTCGGCGGCGGCCGCGTGATCGCGAAGCTCAGCGACATCGGCGCACGCAACCTCGACTTCGTGCGCGAGTTCCTGCGCCAGGAAGGGCTGAAGATCGTTGCGGAGGATGCGGGCGACACATGCTCGCGTCACGTCCGGTATTTCCCGCGCAGCGGTCGTGTGCGCGTTCGTCATTTGAGCGCACGCGCCGCGGAGCTTGGCGCGACCGAGCAGCGCTACCTCGACCGGCTCGAACGGACGCCGGTCGCAGGCTCGATCGACTTATTCTGAGGCGCGCGACATGACCATCAAAGTTATCGTGATCGACGACTCCGCACTGGTGCGCAAGCTCCTGACCGCGATGCTGTCGCGCGCGCCCGATATCGAAGTCGTCGGTGCGGCCAGCGATCCATACGCGGCGCGCGAGAAGATCAAGAAGCTCAACCCGGACGTCATCACGCTCGACGTCGAGATGCCGCGCATGGACGGCCTCACGTTCCTCGAGAACCTGATGCGGCTGCGGCCGATGCCGGTCGTGATGGTTTCCTCGCTGACTCAGCGCGGCGCCGATGTCACGTTGCGCGCGCTCGAGCTCGGCGCGATCGATTTCGTCGCGAAGCCGCGGATCGACATCGCCGGCACGCTCGCGGACTACGAAGAGGAGCTGATCGCGAAAGTGCGAGTCGCAGCGGGAGCGCGTGTCCAGGCGCGCACTGGCATCCCTCAGCGCGCGATTGACGAGCGACACAGCACTTCCGCGGTCGTGCCCGCGTTGAACTTGCGCAAGATGCTGCGGACGACGGACCGTATCATCGCCGTCGGTGCATCGACCGGCGGCACCGAGGCAATTCGCGAGCTGCTGGCGGAGATGCCGGCGGACGCGCCGCCGATCGTGATCTCGCAGCACATCCCCGCCGCCTTCAGCAAATCGTTTGCGGAACGCATGAATCGCAGCTCGGCGATGGCCGTGTGCGAGGCGCAGGACGGACAGCAGATCCTGCCGGGCCACGCGTACGTCGCGCCCGGCGATCGGCATCTGCTCGTGGAGCGCGATGGCGCTCGTTATCTATGTCGCCTGAGCGACGGGGCGCACGTGAATCGCCACCGGCCGAGCGTCGACGTGATGTTCCGCTCCGTCGCCCAGAACGTCGGTCCGAATGCGATCGGCGTGCTGCTCACCGGTATGGGCGACGACGGGGCGCGCGGCCTCAAGGAAATGATGGATGCGGGCGCCGGCACCATTGCGCAGGACGAGGCCAGCAGCGTTGTCTGGGGCATGCCGGGATCGGCGGTGAAATTGGGAGCGGCGATGCATGTCCTGCCCCTGCACCAGATCGGGGCGCAGGTCCTGCGGCTGGTCGCGTCCGCCGCCGCAGCATGACATAAGACCGCTCAAGTCCTGGAGTCCCGGGCCGATAGCCGCATCATGACGAGTTCCAGCGCGATGAAAAACGACCCTACGACAGCGCCTGCAAGCGAATCGGCAGCGGCCTTCGCGTTCGTGTCCGAGCTTGCGCAGGAAGTCTCGAAAGGCAAAGTGGAATTGCCGTCGTTTCCCGATGTCGCCGTCCGTGTCCGCAAGGTGCTTGCGGACGAGCAGGTCGCCAACGAGCAGATCGCCCGGATCATCGGCTCGGATGCCGGTCTCGCCGCCCGCGTGCTGACGCTCGCGAACTCCGCGGCCTTGAACCGTACCGGCCGTGCCGTCGCTGACCTGAAGACTGCGATCAACCGCATCGGCCACAACAATGTGCGCACTGCGGCAGTGTCATTCGCTATCGCGCAGCTCCGCCGTGCAAGCGAGCTGCGCAACATCGCGCCGCAGCTCGAGCGCGTGTGGCAGGAGGCGACGCTCGTCGCTGCACTCTCATATTCGATCGGCTCGCGCTGCCAGCTCAACGCGGACGAGTCGATGCTCGCGGGGCTGCTACATAACGTGGGCAAGCTCTACATCCTGGCGCGCGCCAATCGCCACGGCGGCCTGTTCAGCGATCCGGCTGCCCTGGCGCAGGTTCAGCGCGACTGGCACGCCAACGTCGGCAAGGCGATCGTCGAGAACTGGGGCTTCCCCGAGCACATCTCCGAAGCGATCGGCGAGCACGAGAATATCGACCGCACGGCCGGCCAGGCCGACGTCACGGACGTCCTGACGGTGGCCGTGATGGCCGCCGGCTTCATGGGGCACGAAGTGGACTTCGAGCTGAACATGCAGGGCGTGAAAGCCTTCCGCCGCCTGGGCCTCGACAACGCCAAGTGCGCGCACATCATGCAGAACTGCAGCGACGAGATCTCGGCCCTGCGTTCTGCGCTGGGCGATTGAGAACCCCGCCAGGCAGGGAATGCCTTATGTCGCCGCACCCGGATTCCACTAGGAACCGAAAGGCCACGCAAACGTACTGATTGCACAGGCTGCCCGGATTGGCAGCATGCTGTCGTTTGGTCGGGATAAATGGCGGGCATGGGCGGCAAGATTCTCGTCGCGGAAGACGATCCTGAAGCAAGGGAGCTGCTGCTGCTATTGCTCGAGGGCGGCGAGTACAGCCTTTTGGAAGCGGCCGACGGCATGGAAGCGCTGGACCTGCTGCGCACCGAGCAGCCGGACCTGCTGATCACGGACATCGTGATGCCCCGCATGGACGGCTACGAGCTGGTGCGTCGCCTGCGGCAGGACGATCGGACCGCGAACACCTCGGTGATCTTCTGTTCCGCTTCCTATCACGAGCGCGAAGTGCGCGAGATGGCGCGCTCGCTGGGCGTGCAGAGCACGCTCGCCAAGCCTTTCGATTTCAAGACGGTGCGTACGACGGTCGACGCGGCGCTCGCTGCTCGCAGCAACGCGCCGTCGGTGGACACGGTCCCGTCGCCTGCAACGCCGGTCGTCGGTGGTGCGCAGGAACGGTTGAGCGCGCTGGTCGCGTTCAGCCGCCGGCTGTTCGGTCACACCGAGCCGGAAGCGATCGTCGAGTCGACCTGTCACGCGGCGCGCGACATCCTGCTCGCACAGTGCGCACAACTCGTCATCGCAGACGGCGAGGGGCCGCGTCACGCAACCACGGCCAGCGGTCTTGCGAACGAGCAGGTCGATCGGCTGCTCGGCACACGCATGTATCGCGATCTGCTGCCGTCGCTGGAGCAGGGCGGCTGTGCGTTGTATCCGATGTCACCGGGCGATGCCGTATCCAACGGTGCGGGTCAGCCCGGAGACTTCGCTTCGATGCTCGGCGTGCCGGTTGCTTCGGTCAGTCATCACTATGGCTACCTGTGCGTCATCAATCGCATCGGGTTGCCGGGCTTCACTGACGAGGATCTCGGAGTCGCGCGCGCGATCGCGGCGCAGGTCGCGGTCGCGTATGAGAACGCGCGACGTTATCAAGCGCTGCGCGGCGAAGTCGCGCGGCGCGCGGAAGTCGAGAACGAAGTCAGAGTGCTCAATCAGGATCTCGAGCGCCGTGTCGTCGAGCGCACGGCGGAGCTGGAGGTCGCGAATCGCGAGCTGGAGGCCTTCTCGTACTCGGTTGCGCACGACCTGCGCGCGCCGCTGCGATTGATTCACGCGCACGTGCAGATGCTGCGCGACTATCGCGGCTCTCCCACGGCGCGCGAACCGATGATTCATCTCGACCAGATCACGCGCGGCGCGCGGGAGATGAGCGCGCTGATCGATGGGCTGCTGGCACTGTCCAGGATCAGTCACATGGAGATGCGGCGCGAGGTCACGTCGCTCGACGAGTTGGTCAAGCGCGCGGTGAACCAGGTACGTCAGGAAAGCGGCGACCGCGTCGTCGAGTGGCGGCTTGCATCGCTACCGTCGGTCGCATGCGATCCCGACTTGATGCTGCAGGTGTTCGCGAACCTGATCGACAACGCCGTGAAGTATTCGCGCCCGCGACCGCACGCTGTGATCGAGATCGGTGTCGGCGTCGCTGACGGCGAGAAGTACGTCTTCGTACGCGACAACGGCGTCGGCTTCGACATGCGCTATGCGCGCAAGCTGTTCGGCGTGTTCCAGCGCCTGCACCGGCACGACGAGTTCGAGGGCACCGGCATCGGGCTCGCGACCGTCAACCGCATCATCGAGCGACACAACGGCCGGATCTGGGCCGAGTCGCGCCTCAATCAGGGCGCGGAATTCCGCTTCACTCTCGCGGGGTTGTAACTTTCTCGGTATCCTGCCTCGATGCAGGAACGATACGATCACGCCGCTGTCGAGAGCGCGGCCCAGACCTTCTGGGACGAGACGCGCGCCTTTGCCGTTGCGGAAGACCCCGCACGCCGCAAGTACTACTGCCTGTGCATGTTTCCGTACCCGAGCGGGCGGCTGCACATGGGTCACGTCCGCAACTACACGATGGGCGACGTGCTCACGCGCTACATGCGCATGCAGGGCTACAACGTCCTGCAGCCGATGGGTTGGGACGCGTTCGGCCTGCCGGCCGAGAACGCCGCGATCAAGAACAAGGTCCCGCCTGCGAAGTGGACGTACGACAACATCGCCTACATGAAGGGGCAGCTCCAGCAGCTCGGCTTCGCCCTGGACTGGAAGCGCGAGCTCGCGACCTGCCAACCCGAGTATTACAAGTGGAACCAGTGGTTGTTCCTGCGCATGCTCGAGCGCGGCATCGCCTATAAGAAGACCGGTGTCGTCAACTGGGATCCGGTCGATCACACCGTGCTCGCGAACGAGCAGGTGATCGACGGCCGCGGCTGGCGCACCGGCGCGCTGGTCGAGAAGCGCGAGATCCCGATGTACTACCTGCGCATTACGCAATACGCGCAGGATCTGCTCGACGAACTGCAGCACATGACCGAGTGGCCGGAGCGCGTGCGCGCGATGCAGGCGAACTGGATCGGCCGCAGCGAAGGCGTGCGTATCGGTTTCCCGTATGAGCTCGACGGTCAGCGGCACGTGCTGAGCGTCTTCACGACTCGCGCGGACACGTTGATGGGCGCAACGTTCTGCGCCGTCGCGGCCGAGCATCCGATCGCGACGTTCGCGGCGCGCAACAACCCGGCGCTCACGGAGTTCATCGAAGAGTGCAAGCGCGGCACCGCCCAGGAGGCGGAGATCGCGGTGATGGAAAAGCGCGGCATGCCGACCGGCCTGTCCGTGACGCATCCGCTGTCGGGCGCCCGGATTCCGGTATGGGTCGGCAACTACGTGCTGATGACGTACGGCGAGGGCGCCGTGATGGGCGTGCCGGGACACGACGAGCGCGATTTCCACTTCGCGCTGAAGTACGGCTTGCCGATCGAGTTCGTCATTGCGCCGGCCGGCATGGATGAGAGCACGTTCTCCACGAGCGAATGGCGTGAGGAGTACGCGGCGTACGGCCGGTGCATCAACTCGGGCAAGTACGACGGACTCGATTACCAGGCGGCGGTCGATGCAATCGCGGCCGACTTGCACAAGCAGGGGCTCGGCGAGAAGCAGGTGCAATGGCGGCTCCGCGATTGGGGCATCTCGCGTCAGCGCTATTGGGGCTGCCCGATTCCGCTCATTCTGTGTCCCCACTGCGGCGATGTGCCGGTGCCCGACGAAGATCTGCCGGTCGTGCTGCCGGAAAACCTGGTGCCGGACGGCAGCGGCAATCCGCTCACCAAGACGCCGTCGTTCTACGAGGTCAAGTGTCCGAAGTGCGGCGGCGACGCGCGGCGCGAAACGGACACGATGGATACGTTCGTCGATTCGTCGTGGTACTTCGCGCGCTTCGCGTGCGTCGACGACAACGAGGCGATGGTCGACGAGCGTGCGAACTACTGGATGGCGGTCGATCAGTACATCGGCGGCATCGAGCATGCGATCCTGCACTTGCTGTATTCGCGCTTCTGGATGCGCGTCATGCGCGATATGGGCCTGATCAAGGTCAAGGAGCCGTTCGCGCGGCTGCTCACGCAGGGCATGGTGCTCAATCACATCTACTCGCGTCACAGCGGCGAGGGCCGCGTCGAGTACTTCCATCCCGCTGACGTCGACGCCAAGCTCGATGCGAATGGCGCGCAGGTCGGCGCGACGTTGCGCAGCGACGGGCAGCCCGTGCAGTGGGAAGGCATGCGCACGATGTCGAAGTCGAAGAACAACGGCGTCGATCCCACCGACCTCGTCGCGCGCTTCGGCGCGGACGCGATCCGCGTGTTCATGATGTTCAAGGCGCCGCCGGAGGACACTCTCGAATGGTCCGACGACGGCGTCGAAGGCTCGGCGCGCTTCCTGCGCAGATTGTGGCGCATGGTGTGGGAGCACGCCGAGAAAGGTCCGATCGCCTGCGCGCCCCGGCAGGAGCTGATCGCTCTCTCGCCGGCGCAGCGCGAAGTGCGCCGTCTGGCGCACGCTACGCTCGTGAAAGTGACGGATGACTACAGCCGCCGCCGCGTGTTCAACACGGTGGTCGCCCACGTCATGGAGCTCATGAACGCGCTGAAGGATTTCGACGACAGCTCCGAGCAGGGCCGCGCCGTGCGTCACGAGACGATCGAGCTGATCCTGCAGATGCTCGCGCCGATTGCTCCGCACGTCTGCCACGTGCTGTGGCGCGAGCTGGGTCACAAGGATGCGCTGATCGATCATCCGTGGCCGCAGCACGATCCGCAGGCACTGGTGCAGGATCGCATCGAGGTCGTGGTGCAGGTGAATGGCAAGCTGCGTTCGAAAGTCGAAGTGGGCGCAAGCGCGAGCAAGGACGAGATCAGCGCCGCCGCGCTCGCCGATGCCACGATTCAGAAGTGGATCGAGGGCAAGCCGGTGCGCAAAGTGATCGTTCCGCCGGGCAACAAGCTCGTCAACGTGGTCGTGTGAGCAAGACGACGAAGCCCGTTCGCGTCGTTCTGTTCGACGTCGGCGGCGTCCTCGTGCAGCTGAGCGGCGTTGCGACGGTGCTCGGCTGGGTCGCCGATCGGTGGACGCCTGCGGAGCTCTGGCACCGATGGTTGCACTCACCCGCTGTGCGCGCGTTCGAGACCGGCCGCTGCGACGCTGAGACGTTCGCGGCGGACTTGGTGGCCGAACTGGAACTGGGCGTTGCCCCGGCGCTGTTCCTTGAATCCTTCGCCGGCTGGCCGACGGGACTGTACCCCGGCGTGCACGAGCTGGTCGCGCGTATCCCGAACAACGTCACGCGTGCGCTGCTCTCGAACAGCAATTCGCTGCACTGGCCCCGTGTCGAAGACGAGTTCGGCCTGCGCGCGCTGTTCGAGCACCGCTTCGTCTCGCACCTGACCGGCCGGATCAAACCCGACCGCGACGCGTTCGAGCACGTCGTCAGCACGCTGGGCTGCGACGCCGGCAGCATCTTCTTCCTCGACGACAACCTGATGAACGTCGAAGCCGCCCACGCCGTCGGCCTGCAAGGCGCCGTCGCCCGCGGCATCGACGAAGCCGCCGCAGCCCTCCGCAACGCGGGGATCATTGTGGACTGACAGGTCGCATTGCCGCCCTCTCCTGTGGGTCAGGCTTTAGCCTGACTTCCCATGGATCCAGACTGCATCCCAAAGGGAATAGTCGTAGACGCTGCGCGCAAGCCCAGCACGAATCGGGTTGCGCACGATGTATCTCGCAACTGACTGCAGATCTTCCTCCGTACGGAGCGCGTGATCGTGAAAGCCGACTTCCCACACCGGCCCCCGGGTACCTTGAAAACGGCCGATCTCGAATGCGGTCTTGCCCTTTACCGATCTGACTACAGTGCTGAGCGTGTGGTGGGGATGAAGCTGGACGAGCCAGTGCAGATGGTCCGGCATGACAACGTAGGCAAGAGTCGTTGCGCCGATTGCAGTTGCTTCACTGTACAGGGCTCGCACGACAATGCGACCGAGGTACAGATCCAAGAAAAGCCGTGCGCGGCCGCGTGTGACCGTTGTGACGATGTAGATCTGGCCCGCGATCGACGCGCGCCCGCGCAACAGGTCCGAATAGGGCATGTTTCGTCCTTGAATCGGGGCGCCCGTCCTGCGGGCGAGAAGAGTCAGGCTGAAGCCTGACCCACAGAGAGTCGGGCCAAAGCCTGACCCACACACGTCGAATTTCTGTCTGACTTTGTCAAGAAGTCAGGCTAAAGCCTGACCCACGCTTGTTCCGGCGGGGCCGTGGCCGTACGCTTTGGTGCGGTTCCTACCGGGTTGGCCAAGGCACAGGTGACTTATGCAAATGCGGGTCGTCGACAGCGCGCTCAGCAACGTTCGCAACCAGGTCACGCCGGAGGAATGGGCGACGCGCGTCGATCTTGCCGCCTGCTATCGGCTCGTGGCGCACTTCGGCTGGGACGATCTCGTTTTCACGCACATCTCGGCGCGCGTGCCGGGCACGCATGACTTCCTGATCAATCCTTACGGCTTCATGTTCGAGGAGATCACTGCATCGAGCCTGGTGCGCGTCGACCTCGAAGGGAAGAAGACGTTCGAGAGCCCGTACGACATCAACCCCGCGGGCTACACGATTCACAGCGCGATCCACGCCGCTCGCGAGGACGCGGGTTGCGTGCTCCATCTGCACACGATGGCCGGCGTGGCAGTGTCGGCGCAGAAGGCGGGGCTGCTGCCGATCTCGCAACAGTCGACGCTCGTGCTGCTCAGCCTGTCCTATCACGACTACGAAGGCCTGGCGCTCAACCCGGACGAGAAGGGCAGGCTGCAGAAGGATCTCGGCGATACCCGCAGCCTGATCCTGCGCAATCACGGTCTGCTGACGATCGGCCGCACCGTAGCCGACGCCTTCATGAGCATGTTCACCCTGCAACGGGCCTGCGAGATCCAGCTCCTCGCACAGGGCAACGGCGCCGAGCTGATCGACATCCCGCAGTCGGTGCTGGATACGGTGCCGGAGTTCTCACGGATGGTGACGCGAGGAGCCGGCAGCGCGCTGGTGTGGCCGGCGTTGTTGAGGAAGATGGACCGGCTGGACACCAGCTTCAGGAATTAGGAGTCGCTTGTGCATTGCGACTGACTGGCGGCGTCTACGGCTCTAGGGGATTACCTGACGTGTAGGCGCCGGGCTGGCTGATACTCACCGCAGCGCACTCTCCTGCAAACTCCGCGCGCGATTTCGTAGGAAAGACGAACGCCAAAGGAGAGTTCGGATGAAGGCGGAGCGAATAGCGACCCGGATGTCGGTCCTGGGCCGTGCGCTGCCATCGCGTGTGCTGCTGGTGGACGATGACGATCTCGAACTGGAACTGATGGCCGACCGGCTGCAAGCCGCGGGGTTCGAAGTCGCGTGTGCCGCCAACGGCGAAGCCGCGCTCCAGCTCATCGATCAGCAGTGGTATCCGCTCGTCATCACGGACTGGCTCATGCCGGTGATGGACGGCATCGCGCTCACCGAAGCGCTGCGCGCCCGCGGTGCCACCGACACCTACATCATCATGTTGACGATGCGCGAAGCCAGCGTCGATTACGAGCGCGGCTACGTCGCTGGCGTCGACGACTATTTGTCCAAGCGCGTGCCGGACGCAGAGCTGTTCGCACGCATCACGGCTGCCTTCAACACGCTCGCGCTGCGTCGCTCATTGAAGGAAGCGCAGGCGGCACTCGAACAGTCTGCCGCGGTCGACGCCGAGTCCGGCGCGTTCGCACTGCGCGAGCTGTTCACCCGGTTGCATGGGGAGATCAGGCGCGCCCAGCGTTACGGGCGCAAACTGACGCTGCTGACACTTGCCGTGTCGGCAGCAGAGCGCGCGACGGCGGTCGAGGTCGCGCCGTCGCCGGAGATCCTGCGCGGCATCGTGCAGACGATCGAAAGCGTCGTGCGGACGCAGATCGACTGGACCGGCCGGATCGACAGCGAACGCGGTGCTGCGTTCACCGTCGTGCTGCCCGAGTCCAGCATCATCGAGGCGCCGCGCATCAAGGACCGGCTGCTCGGTGCCTTGCGCCGCTATGCCGACGGCCTCGAAACAGTGCAGCTCACCTTCGCGTTCGGCGTCGCCGCCCTGGAGGACGCCGGACAGCAGAGCCCGGCCGTCGACACCGCAGAGCTGCTGGAGATCGCCGGACTGTGCCGCAACTGCCCGGGATGTACCGGCCCGGAGCAGCTCGGCGCGGTCCAGCGCAGCGTGGCCTGCCACGTCTCGATCGTCTGCCGGCACGGCTATGTAGTCGACGACGAGTGCAGCCTGAAGTCGCGCTCGGCCGCGCGCCGGTCGGATGCGGAGCAGGCGCTGGCAGGTTGACCGCCCGTCGCCGCGCCGCGAACATGGCGGCCCATTTCCCGAGGGTTCGCCGTGCGTTACGCCATGCCGGGTCGATCGATACTCGTACTTCTGTGTGCGGCGCTGTCGCTCAGTGCCTGCGGCTGGCGATTGCAGGGAACGTCCAAGCTGTCGCAGACGATGACGGTGACCTACGTGGACGCCAAGGACCGCTACACCGAGTTCAATCGCGCGCTGCGCGACCGGTTGCTGGCCTCGGGTGCCAAGGTCACGGAGCGCCAGACCGACGCGACGGCAGTGGTGAAAATCATCAAAGACGAGAGCGGGCAGCGGGTGTTGTCGGTTTCGGCGCTCAATACGCCTGAGGAATACGAAGTGTTCTACGCAGTCGAGTACTCCGTCGCGAGCGGTGGCGCCGAGCTGATACCGCCGCAGCGCCTGGAGGTGACTCGCGACTACAGCTACGACACGACCGCCGTGCTGGCCAAGCAGCGCGAAGAAGCGGTGCTGCGCGAAGCGCTCGCACAGGATCTCGCGGGACTCGTGCTGAGGAGACTCGCCTCTCTGTGAACGATGGAGCGTCCGTCGCGCCGCGCGCGGCGTCACCGGCCAAGACCGGGCAGATTCTGTGGCTGACCGTCAGCGCGGCGTTGCTGCTCATTGCAGTCGCCGTGACGGCGCTCATGTTGATCTCGCGCGAGCTGAACGTCGGCCGCGCCGCTTACGTCCATGCGCGACAGACGCGTGCGACGCTCGACCAGCTTCGGGGCGTGTTCTCCTCGCTGCGGGATGCTGAGGCTGGCGCACAAGGTTACGTGCTGACGGGGAACGAAGAGTATCTCTCGCCGTACTACGCCGCCGAGCGCTCGCTCGATGGGCAGCTCGATCGACTGACCCAGCTCACTGCGCAGGGTGAAGGGCACCAGATCACGCCGGAGCTCGTCACCCTCGCGCGCGAGCAGTTCTCGTTCGTGAGCAGTGTGGTGGCTACTCGTCGTTCGCAGGATTCTGCTGCAGCTGTAGAGCTGCTTCGTGGCGGTGTCGGCAAGCGCCAGATGAATCGCATCCGCGAGCTGGTCACGGCATTCGACGTGCAGGAGAGCGAGCGGCTGGCCGAACGACGCAGTGCCTTCGAGCGTCGCTCTGCACGGACCGAAGGTGCGGTTCACACCGCGCTGTCCAGCGCGATCCTGCTGATGCTCGCCGCCGGCGCGCTACTCGTGTGGCATGCACAGCGTCGTGTTCGCGCCGAGCGCGCTGCGCAAGCAAGCTTCTCGCTGCTGCGCTCGACGATGGAAAACGTGAGCGAAGGCGTTGCCGTCTTCGATCAGCAACAGCGCCTGGTCACGTGGAACGCGCGCTACATGGAGCTGCGTGGGCTGAACCCTGTGAACGTGCGTGCCGGCATGTCATGGACCGACATCCTCGACATCGGCGCAAAGCTGGTCATATCGGACCAGACTGGCATCCGCGACGCCTACAAGGTCCCCGAGCTCATGGCGGCGGGTCGGAGCATCGACGTCGAGGCGGCTCGGGCCGATGGCGCTGCACTTCAGGTGCGCGGCCAACGCATGCCGGACAGCAATTACATCGTCACGTACACGGACGTGACTGCGCTGAAGCTTTCCGAGACGGCCTATCGCGACCAGGCGACGCGGCTGTCGTCCATTCTCGACGGCGTCGTCGACGCGATCGTGACCATCAACGAAAGCGGCAGTATCGAATCATGGAGCCGCAGCGCTGAGCGTCTGTTCGGCTATACGGCTGCGGAAGTCCTGCGGCGTAACGTTCGCATGCTCATGCCCGACCCGCATTTGTCGGCGCACGACGGCTACATCCGCCGTTACATGCAGACCGGCGAGCGCCGCATCATCGGTCAGCGCCGCGAGATCGAGGCCTTGCACAAGGACGGCCGTCGCATCCCGGTCGACCTCGGCATCAGCGAGATGCGCATCGGCTCGCGCCGGCTGTTCATCGGCATCATCCGCGACCTGTCCTCGCGCCAGGAGATCGAGCAGCTCAAGACGGGATTCGTATCGACGGTCAGCCACGAGTTGCGCACGCCGCTGACCTCGATTTCGGGCTCGCTCGGGCTGCTTGCGGGCGGTATCGCCGGCGCGCTGCCTGCGAAGGCGGCGCGGCTCATCGACATCGCCAAGTTGAACTGCGAGCGCCTGATCCGCCTGATCAACGACATCCTCGACCTGGAACGCGCCGAGTCGGGGCGGCTGGAGCTGCGGCTGGCCGCGCAACGACTGAAGCCGATCGTGCGGCAGGCGATCGATGCGAATCGTGCGTACGCGCAGGCATTGGGCGCGTCGATCGAGCTCGCTGCGGACAGCGACGACGCCAGCGTGCTCGTCGATCGCGATCGGTTGATCCAGGTGCTGACCAACATCCTGTCGAATGCCGCGAAATTCTCACCACGCGATGCTGCCGTGTCGGTGGCGATCCGCGCCGAGGCCGATAGCGTGCGCGTCAGCGTCCGCGATCGGGGCCCGGGCATCGCGCCGGAGTTTCAGTCGCGCATCTTTCAGCGTTTCGCGCAGGCCGACAGCTCGGACTCGCGCGCCAAGGGCGGCACGGGCCTGGGCCTGTCGATCGCCAAGACGATCATGGAGCGCTTGGGCGGCAGCATCGGCTTCGACAGCACCCAGGGCGAAGGCGCTACGTTCTACGTCACGCTGCCCGTGCGACACGAGATCGCGACGCCCGTGCGCAGCCACGGCGACGTGCTCGCTCCGGCCGCGGTGCTCCTCTGCGAAGACGATCCCGACGTCGCGCGCGCCATCGCCGACGTGCTGGAAGCGGCCGGCATGCGGGTGTCAGCCGTCCCGAGCGTGAGCCAGGCGAAGATCGCGCTCGACCAGGCTCGTTTCGACATCGCGCTCGTCGATCTGCACCTGGCCGATTCCGACGGTCTGGAGTTCGTCAGCGATCTACGCAGCAGTGATGCGACCCGCGCGCTGCCGGTGATTGTCATGACGGCGCGCCCGCGCACGAGCGAGGATTCCGAGCGTCTCAGCACGCTGCAGCTCGCCGATTGGCTGCAGAAGCCGATCGATCCGCGTCGACTGCTCGACGCGATCCGCAACGTCCTGCTGGAGCTGCGCGGCCGGCGCGCGCGCATCCTGCACGTCGAGGACGACGAGTCGCTGACCGAGCTGGTCGAGGAGCTGCTCTCGGACGAGGCCGACGTGGTCCGTGCTCATTCGCTGGCGCAAGCGCTGACTCACATCGAAGGGACGCGCTTCGACCTGGTGATCCTGGATGCGGCGCTGGGCGACGGCTCCGGCCTCGACCTGCTGCCGATGCTGCACGATGCTGGCGATGCGCCGCCGGTCATCCTGTACAGTGCCACTGAGCCGAGCCGGGACCTTTCGGAACGGGTACAGGCCGCACTGGTGAAATCGCGAGATTCGGTCGAGCATTTGCTCGCCACCGTGCGCCGGCTGGCCAACCGTCCCAGGACGGTGGAGGCGTCGCAATGACCGCGGCAACGGACCGTCCTGCGCTCAGGACGGTGCTCTACGTCGACGACGAGCCGGACATCCGCGAGATCGTGCAGCTCGCGCTCGGCCTGGTCGACGGCTTGAACGTGGAAATCTGCGAGTCCGGCGAGCGTGCGCTGCAGCGACTGCCTGACATAACGCCCGACCTGGTGCTGCTCGATGTAATGATGCCGGGGACAGACGGTCCGACGACGCTGCAGCGTATGCGTGCGGATCCGCGCCTCGCGAACATCCCGGTAGTATTCGTCACTGCGAAGGCGATGCCCGCCGAAGTGGCTCGCTTCCGGGAGCTGGGCGCCATCGCGGTCATTGCCAAGCCGTTCGATCCGATGCAATTCGGTCAGCAGATCAAGGCGATCTGGGAGGGACTCGATCATGGATGAGCGCGACGAGCTGCAACAGAAAATTGCCGATATCGCGAGCCGCTACATCACGCGCACCGCGGGCGAGCTCGCCGGTCTGCGCGACCTGATCGCGAAGGTGCGCGCTGGCAATAGCTCCGCCGTGAAGGACATCGAGCAGCTCGCGCACAAGATCTACGGCAGCGGCTCGATGTTCGGCTTCGAGGCGGTCAGCGACCAGGCGCGCGAGCTGGAGCTCGCGACGAAGGCTCCGGCCGATGCCCAGATGCTCGACAAGCTGCAGCGCTGTGCCGATGCGTTGGAAGCGCGGGTGCAAGATGCCTTGCGTGCGAAAGGCGTGCAGTGACGAAGGTCGAGTCGCACCTACCGGCCATCACGGAGCTGCTCGCACGCTATGACCTCGAACCGGTCGCGGTCGCGCCCGGTTCCACTATTCCCGGCTCGTACTGGGGCGAGAGCGAAGCCGGTCTCATCGGCAATCGCATCTACTTTCGGGCGGACACTCCGCTGCATTCGGTGTTGCACGAGGCTTGCCACTTCATCTGCATGGACGAAGCGCGTCGCACGCAGCTCGAGCGCGATGCTGGCGGCGACTACGACGAGGAGAACGCAGTCTGCTACTTGCAGATCCTGCTCGCGGATGAAGTCGCGGGCATGAGCTCGCAGCAGATGTGCAGCGACATGGACGCATGGGGCTACACGTTCCGGCTGGGCTCCGCCAGGGCGTGGTTCGAACGCGATGCCGACGATGCGCGCCGGTGGTTGGTCGCGCATCGGATCATCGACGCGAATGGTGTCGCTACGGGTCTGACGCGAAACTCACAGCGATAAAAGATCGGGGGCTCCGGGCTGCCGATTGATCTCCCGGTGCCAGGAGGTGACCGGTAGAGTTACGCTGCCGCCATGCGTAAGGCCCTGATGTTGATTGCGGCGGTGGGGGTGGCGGCAATCGCCATTGCTGCTGTAGTCCGCGAGCCTCGAGGCGCGTCGAAGTCGCCAGCAGCGAAACACGATGCGCACACGACGGCCCTGCAGGCGTCCGGGCAACCGGCAGGCGCCGCCGCGTCGAGCAGAGAAGCCATGCCGAGCAGAGAAGTCGAGCGGCAGGATGCGTCTTCGCCGACCGATGCCGATCATTCCGCAACTCCGAAAACGTCCGCGCGCGCGCTCAGTGAGGAAGTGAACGAGCTCTTCTTTGCGCAGGACTACTGCAACGTGAGTTCCGGCGGCGACGAGAAGCGCAAGCAGCGCTGCCGGCGCGCTCGCGGAACAGATCGTGAATGTTCCCAAGACCTCGGCAGACTCCTGGGCCTACGGCATGGAATCGGAGCTCGACCGTCATGTGACCGAGCTGAGCCAGCCGGGCGCCGGCTGGGGTGTGGTCGAGCGCAAGGAAGTGCGTTGCAACGCCCTCGGTTGCGTGGTTTACATGGAAGGTCCCGGGAGATGGGGCTACAGTTTCGCCAGGCTCATCTCGGCCATCAATAGCGATCCGTTGATCCTGCAACTGAACGAACAACGTCGCTGGCCGGCCCCCGGAGCCTATGACCAAAGGGTCAACGATCGAGCGTTGCTCGTCCTGCCGCGGCAATAAGATCAGGAGCCTGCTACACCTACCGGAACTTGTCGGTCGCCGTGATCAGCGCATGCGTGTTGCCGGGCTCGAATGCCGAATGCCCGGCGTCCGGCACGATGTGCAGCTCCGCTTCCGGCCACGCGCGATGCAACGCCCACGCGGTCTGCATCGGGCACACCACGTCGTAGCGGCCCTGCACGATCACCGCCGGGATCTTGCGGATCTTCGCGACGTTGCGCAGGAGTTGATCCTCCGACTCCAGGAACCCGCGATTGACGAAGTAGTGGCACTCGATGCGGGCCACCGCGATCGCGAACTCTTCTTCGCCCCACTTGTGCAGGTTCTCCTCGTTGATGTGCAGGTAGCTGGTCGCCGCTTCCCAGATCGACCAGGCGCGCGCCGCCGCTACGCGAGTGGCGCGATCATCGCTGGTGAGGCGCTTGTAGAACGCCTGGATGAGATCGCCACGCTCGGCCGACGGAATCGCGCCGATGTAGTTTTCCCAGTGGTCGGGGAAGATCGCGCTCGCGCCACCCTGGTAGAACCAGCGCAGCTCGAACTGCGACAGCATGAAGATGCCGCGCAGGACCAGCTCGCTGACTCGCTGGGGATGCGTCTGCGCGTAGGCGAGGGCGAGCGTCGAGCCCCACGAGCCGCCGAACACCAGCCAGCGGTCGATGCCGAGATGCGCGCGGAGCTGCTCCATATCCGCGACCAGATGCCAGGTCGTGTTGTCGACCAGGCTCGCGTGCGGCCGGCTGCGCCCGCAGCCGCGCTGATCGAAGAGCACGATGCGATACGCGTCGGGATCGAAAAAGCAGCGGGCGCGATTGTCGCAGCCGGCGCCGGGGCCGCCGTGCACGAAGAGGGCGGGCTTGCCGTTGGGATTGCCGCACTCCTCGTAGTAGATCTCGTGCACGCCGGACACTCGCAGCATGCCGCTGTTGTACGGCTGGATCGCCGGGTACAACGTGCGACGCCCGGCGGCCGCCTTGGCCTGCCGCTTGCGCTTGGCGAGCACCGCGTGGCGCGCCCGGCCGCGTTGCTTGTTCGGCGTCGACTTGCGTACGCTGCGGCGGGGAGATTTGCGCTTGCTCGCCATTTCAACGCTCCGAACTTGAGAAAGCGGCGCGCATCGTACTTTACAATGCGCCCCTTCGGAAACACGCCCGGAATCCTGGATGCAGTCTCACTTCGCTTCGATCCTCATGCTGCTGGTCACGATGGTGATCTGGGGCAGCACCTTCGTCGTCACCAAGGGCATCAACGATCAGGTGCCGCCGTTCACTCTGGCGTTCGTGCGCGTCGCGATCGGCGCCCTGGTGCTGCTGGCGTGTGCGTGGGTCCGCCAGGCGCGCGGCGGCAGTCATGCGCGCTGGTCCTCGCTGCCGTGGGGAACGATGGTCACGATGGGGCTGATCGGCGTGGTGCTGTACTACGCGGTGTTCAACTATTCGCTCGTGTACACGTCCGCCTCACAAGGCGCGCTGGTACAGAGCTGCATTCCGGCGATGACGGCGCTGGTCGCGGTCGTGTGGCTGCGAGAGCATGCGTCGGCGCTGCGCTGGTCCGGCATCGTTCTGTCGATGGTCGGTATCCTGATCGTTTTCTCGGGCGCTGACGTGCAGTCGGGCAGCGGCAGCTTGCTGGGCAACGTGCTGATGTTTGCATCGGCGGTGCTATGGGGCGTGTACACGTCGATGGCGAAGCGGGTGGCGACGTACGACGCAATCCAGGTCACGGCGGGCATCATTGGCGCCGGCGCGCTGATGTTGCTGCCGCTGGCAGGGTTCGAGATCGCTGCCGCCGGCATGCCTGGCGTGAACATGCAGGGCTGGCTCGGGATGGCTTATCTCGGCGCAGGCGCATCGGGCCTCGCATACATGATGTACAGCGCCGCATTGAAGCACATGGACGCGAGCGAGGCGGGTGTCTATACGAACCTGATCCCGATCGTCGGTGTGATCATGGGCGTGATGCTCGGCGAGCCGCTGTCGCTGCGGGCGATCATTGGCGGCTTGGTGGTGCTGGTGGGCGTGTGGATGACGAGCCGGCAACCGGCGGTGGTTGCAGAGCCTTCCTCCCTGCGACGTACGTAGCCAGCACCTTGATGTCGTCGATCTCGCTCTCCGGTATCTTGAAGTAATCCCGGTCGACGATGATGAAGTCCGCCCACTTGCCCGGCTCGAGCGTGCCCGTCGCGTGTTCCATGTGCGCGGCGTATGCCGCATCGCTCGTGAACAGGCGCAGCGCCTCCTCGCGCGTCAGCTTCTCCTGCGGATACCAACCGCCCGGCGGCCGACCTTCGCGATCCTGGCGCGTGACGGCTGCGTACAGGCCATAAAAGGGATTCGGCAGCTCGACCGGAAAATCGCTGCCGCCGGCGAGCCGCACTCCGGCATTGATGAGCTTGCGCCACGCGTACGCACCTTGGATCCGCTGCGGCCCGAGCCGATCCTCCGCCATGTTCATGTCAGACGTCGCGTGCGTCGGTTGGATCGACGCGATCACTTCGAGCCGCGCGAATCGTTTGATGTCGTCGAGCGCGATCACCTGCGCATGCTCGATCCTCGGCCGCAGCGCATGACGTTGCTCCTTCGTCAGCAGCGTTTCGAACGTATCGAGCACGAGGCGATTGCCCGCGTCGCCGATCGCATGCACGTTCAACTGCCAGCCCTTCGCAGCGGTCAGCGTCGCGAGCTCCTGCATCTGCTCGCGCGTGTACATCATCAAGCCGCGATGGTGTGCTTGATCGCTGTAATCCTGCATCAGCGCCGCGCCGCGACTGCCGAGTGCGCCGTCGGCCCACGCTTTGACCGCACGCATCTGCAGGCGATCGTCGAATTCGGGCATCCGCGGCCCTGACTGCATCAGGCGGCGGTCTTCCGGACTGTCGCGCAGCATCGCGTAGATGCGGACAGGCAGGCGCCCGGCCGCGCCCAGCTCGCGATACAGGCCGTACGTGCGCGCATCGATGCCGGCATCGTGCACGCCGGTCATGCCGAGCGACGCGACTTCGTTCATCGCGGCGAGGAGTTGCTGTTTGACCTCCGCGTCGGTGGCCTCCGGAACCTTCTTCTCGATCAGCGCTTCCGCCGTATCGACGAGCACGCCCGTCGCCTGACCGGAAGCATCGCGCACGATCTGGCCGCCCTGTGGATCCTTGGTCGACGCCGTGATGCCTGCAACCTTCAGTGCAGCGCTGTTCACCCACGTGGCATGACCGTCGACGCGCGTCATGACCGCAGGTCGATCGCCCACGACCGCGTCGAGCTCGCGTGCCGTCGGAAAGCGACGCTCCTTCCACAGCACCTGGTTCCAGCCGCGACCGATGACCCAGCGTGCATTCGGGTTCGCTGCGATGTGCTTGCGGATGCGTCCCAGGGCGTCGTCGATACTCGTCGTGCCACGCAGGTCCACCTGCAGCTTCACCTCGCCGAGACCGAGAACGTGACCGTGCGCGTCGGTGAGGCCTGGAAGGAGGTACTTGCCTTCGCCGTCGATGAAGGTCGCCGGTTTCCTGAAGGCGATATCCGCGAAATCACCGATCTGCTTGACGCGGCCGTCTTCGATGATGATGACGCTGAACTCTTGCACGCCGCCCTGTTGCATCGGCGTGACACCATGCACGTTGCGCACTATCACGGTTTCAGCAGCACTCGCCGTGCCGAGCACGCTCGCCGCGATGAGTGCGATGCAGATCTGCCTAAGCATGCGTTGCGTTCCTTTGTGTTTCTTGGGGTCCAGCAAGGCTGCGTACCAGCTCCTGCGCATGAATCGGCAGGTCCGCGAGGCGTCGCACGCAGATCGTCAGATTACGCAGCGCCCAGTCGTCGGTGAGATCGATCCGTCGCAGCGACATCGTCTTCATGCTGCGCACGGCAGTCGTTTCCGGAACGATGCCGACGCCGACATTGCATTCGACGAGCCGGCACACCGCATCGAAGCTACGCAGCTGTACGCGCAGTTTCAGCCGCCGTCCCGTGCGCTCGGCCTTCTCCGACAGGAACCGCTGCAGCGAGCTGGTGCGATCCAGCCCGACGAAGTCGTAGTCGAGCGCGTCGGCGAACCCGATGCGTTCCTTGGCCGCGAGCGGATGACGAGCCGCCGTGACCAGCACGAAGCGATCGACGCGGAACGGGAACACTTCCAGGCCGGTGACGTCTTCGGTGCCCGCGACGATGCCGATATCCGCCTGCCCGTCGGCGACCGCAGCGACGATCTCATCGCTCAGTCGCTCTTCGAGATCGATGTTGACCTGCGGATGCGAGGCGAGGAACTGGCTGAGCGGCTCCGGCAGGAATTCGGTGAGGGCGTTGGTGTTGGACATCAGGCGGATGTGCCCCTTCAGTCCATCGGCGTATTCGCTCAGCTCGCCGCGCATGCGCTCGGCCTGTTGCAGCAGCAGGCGTGCGTGATGCACGAGAGTGCGTCCTGCGGGCGTCGGCTGCACGCCCTGTCGATCGCGATTGAGCAGCGCCGTGCCGAGCTCGATCTCCATGTTGCGAATCCGCGTGCTCGCGGCGGCCACGGCCAGGTGCATGCGCTCGGCGCCGGCGGTGATGCTGCCGGCTTCCACGACGTGCAGGAACAGCTTGAGATCGGTCAGATCGAAGCGCATGCGTGATTAGGTGCCGGGAGAAGAAACAAGGGGAAACTCAGCGGTGCAGCATTACAACGCGCGCGTGTGTTGCTATGAGATCTAAGCCTACCAGAGCAGCAGCGCCATGCTGCACTGCTGAGTTTCCCCTTGTTTCTTCTCCCGGCACCTAATCACGGCCGGCGCAACGGGACGAACATCACTGGGGACACGTTCCGGGTGCGGACGGTACCAGAGGCGTCCTTCTCGATGAGTTGCAGCGTCTGCACCGTGAAGCGTGGCCCGACCGGCACGACCAGCCGGCCGCCGGGCTTGAGCTGGTCGATCAGCGGTTGCGGAACCTGCTCCGGTGCCGCCGTCACCATGATGATGTCGAAGGGAGCGTGCTCCGGCCAGCCGGCATAGCCGTCGCCGATGCGCACGGTGACGTTGTCGTACTTCTGCTCGCGCAGCACCGTCGTCGCGCGGCGCCCCAGCGTCTCTTCGAGCTCGATCGTGTAAACGTGCGCAACGAGTCGCGACAGCACAGCCGCCTGGTAGCCCGATCCGGTGCCGACTTCGAGCGCGCGGTCGCCGGATTTCGGCCGAACCAGCTCTGTCATCAAGGCGACGATGTAGGGCTGCGAGATCGTCTGGCCTTCGCCGATCGGGACCGGTGAATCGGCGTAGGCACGGTCGCGGTCCGCGGCCGGCACGAACAGATGGCGCGGCACCTGGCGCATCGCTTCGATGACGCGCGGATCGCGCACGCCGCGCGCGGCGATCTGCTCGCGAACCATCGATTCGCGGGCCGCATCGTACGAGGAGTCGTCCAGCGCTTTCACCTGATCTCCGGCGCCGAAGCACGACAGGGCCGTCAGGCATGCCCGTAACGCACGGGAACTGCGTGCGGATGCAACGGAATGCAGCAACTGGCGCAGCATGGGCTGTCTATGGCCTCGCCGGGCGGCTTGGGCCATAATCGGCCCAACGTTCATCTGGATCAACCTGGCGCCTGTCCTATCTTTCGAGTGTTCGACCGTCCTTTCTTCGGAAGTCTTCCGCCGCGTCGCGGCCGCGACGCCTGCACGGGTTGATGTGAAGATTTCCGGCGACAACCTCGCTGCCAACCTGGCCCGTCAGCTCCAGACGATCTACCTCGTGTCCGGAGACGAGCCGTTGCTCGTCAACGAAGCCGCGGATGCCGTGCGCGCGACCGCGCGCAAGCAAGGGTTCGTCGAGCGCGAGCTGCATGTCGTCGAGCGCGGCTTCGACTGGCAGGGCCTGATCGCCGGCACGCGCTCGATGTCGCTGTTCGCCGATCGCAAGATCGTCGAGATCCGGATGGCCAATGCCGCGCCGGGCGAGCAGGGCGCCGACGCAATCGTCGAGCTCGCCGGGCAACCATCACCCGACACGCTGGTGTTGATCATCACGGGCAAGCTCGACGGCCGCACGCAGGGCTCGCGCTGGGTGAGTGCGGTCGAGAAGAGCGGCGTGCTCGTGCAGATCTGGCCGATCGACTTGCCGCGCCTGCCGGCGTGGATTCGTGAACGTCTCGGGCGCCACAAGCTGCAGGCAGACGCTGCGGCGGCCTCGCTCCTGGCGGAGCGAGTCGAAGGCAATCTGCTGGCCGCGCACCAGGAGATCGAGAAGCTCGCGCTGCTGTTGCCGCAGGGAGCAGTCACCGCCGAGACCATCGTCGATGCGGTCGCCGACAGTGCACGATTCGACGTGCTGCAGTTGGGCGAGGCCGCGATGCGCGGACAGACCGCGCGTGCGCTGCGGATTCTGGAAGGGCTGCGCGGCGAAGATGTCGAGCCGACGCTCATCCTGTGGGCCGTGAACAAGGACCTGCAGTGGATCGCGCGTGCGCGCAGCCTGATGCGCAAAGGCCAGAGCGCCGAGTCTGCGATGAATGCGCTCTACGTGTGGCGGCCGCGCCAGGCAGCGATGGGACAGGCGCTCAGCCGCATGAACGGGCACACGCTGCGCAATCTGGTGCTCGATGCGGAGCGCGTCGACAAGACGATCAAAGGCGTCGTGAAAGGCGACGCCTGGCTCGAGCTGGAACGGCTGGTCGCGAGGCTCGCCGGCGTGAAGGTGGCAACGGTCGCATGACGAGCATCGGAATTTTCGGCGGCACGTTCGACCCGATTCACTTCGGCCACCTGCGCACCGCGTTCGAGCTGTTGCAGGCGCTCAAGCTCAACGAGATCCGCTTCATGCCGGCCGGTAATCCGCCGCATCGCGATATCACGGTCGCGAGCCCGGCGGAGCGCTATGCGATGGTCAAGGCGGCGATTGCCGGCCAACCGGGCTTCGTCGTCGACGACCGCGAGATCCGGCGCGAAGGGCTGTCGTATTCGGTGGATACGATGCGCACGCTGCGCGCCGATTTCCCCGACCATTCGCTGTCGCTGATCGTCGGCATGGATGCGTTCCTCGGCCTGCCGAAGTGGCACCAGTGGCGTGAGCTGCTGGAGCTCGCGCATCTGGTGGTCGCGCATCGGCCGGGCTGGCGGGCGCCGAGCATGGGACCGCTGGGGGAGCTGCTCGTCGATCGCGGCACCGGTCGCAGCGGCGACCTGCACGAGCGGCGCGCGGGGTGCATCTACATCCACGCGGTGACGCAGCTGGAGATTTCTTCGACCGAAGTGCGCAAGCTGATCGCGGCAGGGCGCGACCCGCGCTACCTGATGCCGGACGGCGTGCGGGAGATCATCGAGCAAACGGGATGTTATCGATCCAAGAGGTGAGCATGGTTGTCAAGCGCGCAAAGACTTCACGACGTGCAGGTACGCGTAA
>Ga0209382_10002224_pt1 | contig 28776 bp, 28 predicted proteins | sample SoiMetdeltSBSDD5_FD_187599 | JGI IMG/M metagenome (GOLD analysis project Ga0209382, IMG submission 187599) | Bulk soil microbial communities from a Populus tree surrounding site in Tennessee, USA - Soil MetaG P. deltoides SBSDD5 (SPAdes) (version 2) | ecosystem: Environmental > Terrestrial >...
TTCCGCTCACTCCCCCCGGACCGGTTCCCCGCCCTGGTGACCCTGGGCGAGCACGTCTGGCTCGACAACCGCAACGAGCGGTTCACCGCCGGCCTGGACGCGCTGGTCGCCGGGCTGGAGCACGCCCGCGCCGCCCGCCAGCCACCAGGGGAGGGGCGCCCGAGCAGGAAGAATCAAGGACGCAAGACGTCCCGGGGGGCCGGTGGATGATTGACCCGCATGAAGCAGGTCACTCCGGAGCCTCTGGGAGGTCCCACAGTGGAACCGTCTCAGCCGCCCGGACCGCCAGGTCCGGAAGCATGAGGTCACTCCGGCATTCCAGCAGACCGATCTCTGGCCAGGAACAGACAAGGGTGACCAGGCCCTCGACGGGGAGCGGCGTCAGCCAGTAGCTTGCCTCAAGCCGGTATCGGCCCTCGCTCTCGGAACTCGACGACCCATAGGCGTCCAGCCACCGCGTCCCACCAGCCGGAGTGGCCACCCCGAGCCGCAGGAGGTCGCCCTCCTCGAACCTGGGGAGATAGCGCCGCTCGATCATCGCGGCCTTCAGTGCGTGGTGGCGCTCGGCCGCTGCGATACCCTCCCGGCTCGCCGCGGTCTCGCTGTCCTGACGGGCTGCGGCCTCGTCCTCCTGCTGGGCCGTCTCGGCTGCCTGTCGTCGAGCCGTGGCCGCATGCGCTCGTCGGCCCGCGGCTTCAGCATGGATGTCGCGGGCCAGCACGACCGTGTCCAGGGCCAGCCCGCCAGGGAAGGCCGTGATCCGCCGAAGGGCCGCGACGACGTCCTCGTTCCTGCCGAGCAGCAGGCCGCTGTGGACGACGACCCCGAGGAGCTCCTCGTCGGGCCTCATGGCACCTCCTGGATCACCCATCAAGATGAACAGCCCGCGGACTGCCCGGGACTGGACACAAGCTCGAGACGCCAGCGTAGCCGAAGTCGACCCATGCCTTGGACGAGGCCTGACGCAGGTCGGGTTCGGACGGTCGCCCTGGCCACACTAGTCAGCTGCAACCGTTGCCAAGCGCAGTGGGGCGCCGACGGCGTGGAGGTGGCGGAGGGCCTCGGCGTAGGAGCCGAGCAAGGTGGCTTCGGTGTAGGGGAGGTCGTGGCGCAGGCAGAACTCCCGGACCAGGGGTTGGGCGTGGCGCAGGTTGGGCCGGGGCATCGAGGGGAACAGGTGGTGCTCGATCTGGTAGTTGAGGCCGCCGAGGAGGGTGTCGACGAACCGGCTGCCGCGGACGTTGCGGGAGGTCAGGATCTGGCGGCGGAGGAAGTCGAGCTCGTCGGCCTCGCTCAGGGTGGGCATGCCCTTGTGGTTGGGAGCGAACGAGCAGCCCAGGTACAGGCCGAACAGACCCTGGTGGACCAGGGCGAAGGCCGCCGCCTGGAGCGGTGACAGCACCAGCAGCAGGGCGGTGGGGTAGCCGACGAGGTGGGCCAACAGGAGCAGCGCCTCGACCCCGTTGGCCCGGGTCGGCTGCTTGAGCAGCGCCTTGATGCTGGCGACGCGCAGGTGGCCGGCCTCCAGCAGCAGCAGCGGGAAGAACAGGTAGGCCTGGTAGCGGGCGACCAGCTGGTATGGCCCGCGCTTGCCACGTGCCTGGGTGGCGGTAAATGCCAGGGCGGCGATGCCGATATCGGGGTCGAGCCCTTCGTGGTTGGGATTGGTGTGGTGACGGTCATGCTTGCCGACCCACCAGCCGAAGCTCACCCCGACAAGCAGGTTGGCGTTGACCAGCCCAATCAGGTTGTTGGCCCGCCGGGAGCGGAAGATCTGCCGGTGCCCGGCGTCGTGGCCCACGAAGGCGATCTGGGTGAACACCACCGCCAGGTAGGCGGCGGTGAGGAGCTGCCACCAGGAGTCTCCGAGGAGGAGGAAGGCGGTCCCTCCGGCGGCGAGCAGGGCGCTGTTGGTCGCCACTTTGGCCAGGTACCATCCACGCTGGCGGTCCAGCAGACCGGCCCGCTTGATCTGCCTGGAGAGCTGGGTGTACTCGCTCCAGCGGCCCGTCGTTGATGACGCCCGTCGAACCTGGTCAGAGGCGGCCCCAAGGTCGCCGAGGCCCTCGGCGGTGTGCTCCGGCGCGCCCATGTCAGGTTCCACGGTGGCCATACCGGTCGCCTTGGCTGCCAAGCTCCTCGGCAAGCATGAGCCAGGCCTGGGCTCGAGCCGCCCGCACCTCGGATCGCCGCAAGTGCTTCTCGATGCCGCGCAACTAGCGCTCGCGTTGGGGTTGTGCCCCTGAAGCGGGCGGTGACGGCGCCCGCCGTGGGGTCGCGGGCGACGAGGTGGCCGAGGCCGATCCGGGCAGACGGCGCCTGACGTTGAGACGGCGCAGGTTGGCGGCCTGCTGGAGCTGCTCCGCGAGGTTGTCGAGCAGGCTGGTGGCGGGAACCGCGGGCTCGGCCGCCAGCCGTTCGATCAACCCGTTCACCATCACGTGGGCGAGCCGGGCGACTTCGGGATCGACGGTCGCGACCGGCTGGTCGGGCAGCATCCTAGGCGTGCCACCGAGGCGGGTCATGCTCGGGTCAACTCCTCGCGCCGTCTGCTTCTCGGGAGTGTTGCTGGCGGGCGTGGTCCGGTCCACGGTGTCACTGGGTCGAGGGGGGTGGCTGATCGCTGGCCGAAGGATGGTGCCGGTGGGCCTCGGCCCGGACGGCCAGCTCGAGCTGCTCGGCCAAGACCGGGCTCACCGACCGCAGCACCAGGTCGCCACCCTCGCGGCGGGTCCAGGCCGACACCCGGGCCAGGACCTCGACCCCGGTCGAGTCGATCAGAATCATGCCCCGCAGGTCCAACACGATGTGATGATGACCCTGGCCCACCAGGTAGCTCAGGTACTGCCACAGCTGAAGAGCTGTGTGCTCGTCGATGTCGCCGCGCACGGTGACGATCGCGTCGCCGTCGCCGGGAGTGATGGCAGATTGCAACAGTGGGGCCATGGTGTGGCCTCCTCGCTTGGAGCAGCGCGCCTACAGGCGTCAGGTCAGCCGCTCCTTCGACCACAGCCGGAGCATTACCCGGCAATGCGGCTACTGGGCGGCGACCGGTCGTACGTTGGCGGCCTGGGGGCCTTTCTGGCCCTGGGTGATGTCGAACTCGACGGCTTGGCCGTCCTGCAGTGTGCCGCCGTCCTGGATGGCGCTGGCGTGGACGAAGACATCGTTGCCGGACTCGGGCTGGATGAAGCCGTAGCCCTTGTTGGCGTTGAACCACTTGACGGTTCCAACAGTCATGCTGGTTGTCCCTCCCTCCGTCATGTCGGAGGTGGTATCACGCCCACGCCGGACGGCGCGGGCGGCAAAGGGACAAGCTCGACCGAGCGCTGCCAGGTCAACCGTGAACCAGTGCTGCCCTCAGGGTAGCACGACCACTTGCTTCGATCCTCCGTTAGTCGTAACTTACGTTAGTGGACACTAACGGAGCCGCCGGTCTAGGGTTGCTCGGGGACCCGACTCGGCGGGCCATCTTCGAGCTGCTGGCTCGCCGCCCGAGCACGGTCGGGGAGCTGGCCCAGCAGCTGCCGATCACCCGCTCGGCGGTGTCTCAGCACCTCCGCGTGCTCAAAGACGGCGGCCTGGTTGTCAGCCAAGCCCAGGGCACCCGCCGCATCTACCGGCTCAACCCCGACGGCGTGACCGCCCTGCGCGCCTACCTGGACCGCGTCTGGGAGGAAGCCCTCACCGCGTTCGCCAAGGCCGCCCAGGCGGCCTCCCTCGACCCCGAACAGGAGGACCAATGAGCAGCGCCCCCACCATCCCACCGCTCACCGGATCCATCACCGTCGACGCACCCCTCGAGCGGGCCTTCCTCACCTTCACCGACGCCTTCGGCAGCTGGTGGCCGGCCGAGTACCACATCGGCCAGGCCGACATGGCCACGGCCATCCTGGAACCGCGCGCCGGCGGCCGCTGGTACGAACAAGGCAGCGACGGCAGCGAGTGCGACTGGGGCCGGGTGCTGGCCTGGGAGCCGCCCCATCGGCTGGTCGTCACCTGGCAGATCAACGGCCAATGGCAGTACGACCCCGACCCCGAGCACGCCAGCGAGATCGAGGTCCGCTTCACCGCCGACGGACCTGACCAGACCACCGTCAACCTCGAACACCGGCATCTGGAGCGGCTGGTCGACGGCCAGGCGCTCCGCGACGGGATCACCGGTGGCGGCGGCTGGACCAGCCTCCTGGAGCTGTTCGCCAAGGCAGCCACCAACCAAGCCTGAACCACCACCCACCCGCATCCACGACACGGGGCGGATCCTGCGGGGCTGCGAGGTGGCCACCGCCGACCGCTTCATCGGCGAGCTCGAGGCACGTTCGCTCGCCGGGCAGGCAGGGGTCCAGGGGCGCATCCAGGATCTCGCCCAGGACCCCCGGGGCGGTGGAACCGGCCGACCTGGTGGTCCTGCACCGGGTGGTGTGCTGTTACCCAGACTATGAGCGCCTGCTTGCAGCTGCCGCCGACCATGGGCGGCGTGCCCTGGTCTTCAGCTATCACCCCCGAACGCGCTCTCCCATGCCTCCTACAGGGTGTTCAACCTGGTGATGCGGCTGACCGGAAGCAGCCTTTCGGGGGTTCGCCCACCCGCCGGACGCGGTGCTGGCGGTGCTCGAGGATCACGGGCTTCGGCGGATCTACCGGCGCCGCAGCCGCATCTGGCAGGTCGCCGGCCTGGAGCGCGGTTCGTCAGGGTGGTACAGCTCGGGGCTGAGCAGGGCGCTGTAGTGTTCGGCGGCCTGCTTGGCGGTCAACCCGGGTCGCAGGGAGGTGTCGGGGTAGGATTTCAAGTTCTGGGCCTGGAGCTGCAGCCGAAGCCCGAGCATGCGGGCGTACAGCTCGGCGGCGAAGGGATGGCCGTCGGCCGCGCCCCGGAGCACGGCGTGCACGGGGCTGATCCGGGCGAGGGTCTCGCAGCTGAGCTCGACGAGTCGGCGGAGCCGCTGCTGTGGGTCGGTGAGCGCGCTGATCTCGTCCCTGCGGTGCTCCTGGTCGCGCTGCCCAGGATCCTCCGGGTCGTATCTGGCCATCGACAAGACGCCTTCCAACAGGCCCTGCTTGCCGCCGAGGGAGACGTAGATCGTGTCGGGGGACACGCCGGCGGCCTGAGCCACCGCGGCGACCCACTGGGTCGGGCACTCCTCCAGCCGTTGCATCGGGCTGCAGCTGGCCCTGGACGACCCGGCCTGGTCGCCAGCCTGACCCTCTTCGAGCCGGCCAAGCCCTCGGGCACGCAGCGAGAGGTGGCCGCCTGGACCTTCGGGCCGGCCGAGGCGGCCCGGGTCGCGGCACCGGCACTCCTGCCCTGCGGCGCCCACTCCCGCCCCTGGTTCCGCGAGAACGTCGCGATCCTGGCCGAGATGCTGCCCGATGCGCGCACCCAAAGCCTGCCCGAGCTGGATCACCTCGCCGCGCTGCGCTCACCCACCCCGACAAACTCGCCGCCACCATCGGCCAATTCGTCGGCCACCCAGCACCCACGCCCTCCTGACCGGTCGGCCGGCAGCCGGTCGACCTGCACGCGGCGGCGCAGGAACCACATCAGCAGCCTGGCGTCCGGGTTGTCGGGCCGGAGCTGCTCGGCCGCCCACTGGTAGCCCCACCGGCCCATCGCCTCCACCACCGGACGGAACGACGCCCCGGCCGACAGCGCACGCGGGATGCCGGGCAGAACTGCCCACACCCTCGCATGTCAGGAGCGTGGCCCGCTCCCGCTAGCCGGTCACGTCCATTCCTTGAACCATCTTGGCGAGGCCGTCGAGCAGCCGCCGGGTGAAGCGGCGCAGGGCCGCCACATAGATCCAGCCGAAGCCGGACGGTGCGTCGAAGCGGGAGTGCCAGCGGACCTCGGTGCCTTCCGCGGTCGGGCTGAGGTCGAAGTCGGCACGGTAGTTCCGCAACGGCAGGCCCGCCAGCAGCGTGTAGCCGATGCGTCGGTCGGCGACGACCTCGACGATCTCCTCCCGCATCACCCGGCGGCCGGACCGCAGCAGCCCGACCGAGCCGACGTCGTGGGGCCCGGCCGCGCCCGGCCGCACGAGCTCGAACGCGTCGTGCCCGGACCAGGCCGGCCAGCTCGAGCGATCCAGCAGCGCCGCGAACACCGCCGCCGGAGGGGCAGGGATCACCTGACGGACATCGATCTCCTTGTGGCCCATCGAAACCTCCTTGATGTCGTGCCAGTAACTGTACCACATGGTACAGTTACTTGACCCCAGCGCGAAGGAGGAGGCGGCGATGCCACGTCCCAGCACCGACACCCGGGAGCGCCTGCTCGCCGCCGCCGTCGACTACGCGGCCGAGCATGGCCTGGCCGACCTCAGCCTGCGCACGCTGGCCGCCGCGCTCGGCACGAGCCACCGGATGCTGATCTTCCACTTCGGCTCCAAGGAGGGACTCCTCCTCGAGGTGGTCCGCGCGGTCGAGGCCCAGCAGCGGGCGCTCCTGGACGAGCTCCGGGCCAACCCCGGGCTCGAGCCGCTCGGCCAGATGCAGACGCTCTGGCAACACCTGACGTCGCCGGCGCTGTGGCCCTACGAGCGGCTGTTCTTCGAGGTCTACGCGCAGGGCCTGCTGGGCAAGGAGCCCGCGAAGCGGCTGCTCGAGGAAGCGATCGACGCGTGGCTCCCACCGGTCGTCGACCTGCTGGTCTCGCAGGGCGTGCCGCCGGTCGAGGCGCGTGCCGAGGCGCGCCTTGCGATCGCGGTGACCCGCGGCCTGCTGCTCGACCTGCTGGCGACCGGGGATCTCGACGCCGTCGGCGCGGCGATGGACCGCTTCACCGCGCTGTACCTGCACGCCCGGCCCGAGCTCGCCGGGCGCGAGGGCAGCGGTGATGGCGGCAGCGATCAGGATCGGGCACAGGGTTAGGGTCCAGGGCCAGGCGGGCCGGAGAGCTGCGGGTCGGTGGCGGGGTACGGCAGGGTCTTGGCCACCCAGCGGGAGGTGTCGACGTCGGCCGCGGCCGAGGGCGGCTAGTCGGCGCCCTGGACGGCGACCATGCGCAGGCGCGCCGCACCCTCGCGTCGCCGCCTGGCCTGCTGGTACAGCTCGGAGTCGTACCAGCGTCGGGCGGCGGCCAGGTCCTCGAACTCCAGGATGACCAGGCGGGGTGGCTGCCAGTCGCCCTCGAGGACGGCCAGCTCGCCGCCGCGGGCCAGGTAGCGGCCGCCGGCGGCGGCGACCGCGTCGGACGCGGCCGCCTTGTAGTGCTCGTACTGCTCGGGGTCGCTGACGTCAGTCTCGACGATGACGTAGGCAGGCATGGTCGGGAATCTACCCTTGCCGTCGCCATGCCCGCTACGGGGCTCAGGCGGCGGCCGCGTCTTGAACGGAATTGACCTCTATGCTTGCGCTGCCAGCTCCGGAGGGCCGAGCGCATGAGCAAACCGACCATCCTGACGGTCGACGACGATCCCCAGGTCTCGGCGGCGATCACCCGCGACCTGGCCAGCCGGTACGGCGCCGAGTACCGCGTCGTCCGGGCGCCGTCGGGGCCCGAAGCGCTGGGCGTGCTGGCCAGGCTCGCCCTGCGCGACGAACCGGTGGCGCTGATCGCCGCCGACCAGCGGATGCCCCGGATGACCGGCATCGAGCTGCTCTCCCAGGCGCGGGCCCACGCCCCGGGCGCCAAGTTCCTGCTGCTCACGGCGTACGCCGACACCGACGTGGCCATCAGGGCGATCAACGACATCGGCCTCGACCACTACCTGCTCAAGCCCTGGGACCCTCCCGAAGAGCGGCTGTACCCGGTGGTCGACGACCTGCTCGACGACTGGCGGCAGGCCCACCGGGACCACACCGCCGACGTGCGGGTGGTCGGGCACCGCTGGTCGGACCGCAGCCACGACCTCAAGATGTTCCTGGCCCGCAACCACGTGCCCTACCGCTGGTACGACGTCGAGCGCGACGCCGAGGCCCGGCGGCTCCGGGACCTCGCCCAGGCGGACGCGGCCGACCTCCCGCTCGTGCTCGTGCCGGACGGCGACACCCTCCGCTCCCCCTCGACGCTCGACCTGGCGGGCGCGCTCGGCCTGCGCACCACCGCCCAGCAGCCCCTGTACGACGTGTGCATCGTCGGCGGCGGGCCGGCCGGTCTGGCCGCCGCGGTGTACGCGGCCTCCGAGGGCCTGAGCACCGTCATCGTGGAACGCGAGGCCCCAGGAGGGCAGGCCGGAGAGAGCGCGGCGATCGAGAACTACCTCGGGTTCCCCAAGGGGCTGAGCGGCTCCGATCTGACCCGCCGGGCCATCGCCCAGGTCCTGCGCTTCGGCGCCGAGATGGTCCTGGCCCGCGACGTCGTCGGCTTCGAGGCCCGCGGCCCCGTGCGCGCCGTGCGCTTCGACGGCTCGGGGGAGATCGAGGCCCGCGCGCTCATCGTGGCCACCGGCGTGTCCTACCGGCGGCTGGAGGCGGCGGGGCTGGAGGAGCTCACCGGCCGCGGCGTCTACTACGGGGTCAACGCCGGCGAGGCCAGCCAGTGCCAGGGCGACGAGGTCTACGTGGCCGGGGCGGCCAACTCGGCCGGCCAGGCCGCGCTCAACCTGTCCCGCTTCGCCAAGCGGGTCGTGCTGGTCGTGCGGGCGGCGTCGCTCACCGAGACGATGTCCACCTACCTCGTGGAGCGGGTCACGGCCGCGCCCAATATCGCCGTGCGGCACCGCTGCGAGGTGGTGGCGGGCCGGGGCGAGGGCCACCTCGAGGCCCTCACCCTCGCCGACCGGGATTCCGGCGTCACCGAGGAGGTCCCGTCGAGCTGGCTGTTCGTGTTCATCGGGGCCTCGCCCCGCACCGAGTGGCTCGGCCCCGACGTCGTCCGCGACGACAAGGGGTTCGTGGTCACGGGCCACGACCTGCTGGGCCCGGCCTGGGCGCGGCGGTGGCCGCTGGCGCGGGCGCCGTTCGCCCTGGAGACGAGCGTGCCCGGCGTGTTCGCGGCCGGCGACGTCCGGCTCGACTCGATGAAGCGGGTCGCGTCGGCCGTCGGCGAGGGCGCGATGTCGACCTACCTCGTGCACCGCTACCTGGCCACGATCTGATGCTGGTCGACGACCTCCGCCCGCTGGGCATCTTCGACGGCCTGACCGACGAGCAGCTCGCCGAGCTGGTCGAGGGCGGGACCGAGGTCCCCGTGGAGCCCGGGGTCGACCTGTTCCGCGAGGGTGAGCACGCCGACTTCTGGTGGGTACTGGTCGACGGCGCCATCGACCTCGTCCGCCACGTCGGCCGCGAGGACACCGTGGTCGCCAGGATGGACGTGCCCGGCCGCTGGGCCGGCGGCTTCCGCGCCTGGGACGAGCACGGCGTCTACCTGGCCACCGGCCGGGGCGTGACCGCCGGCCGGGTGCTGCGGGTGCCGGCCGAGCTGCTGCGCGAGTGGTCCGACGCCTGGTTCCCGTTCGGCCGCCACCTCATCCAGGGGCTGTTCCGCACGGCCCGCTCGGTCGAGTCGACGGCCCGCCAGCGCGAGGCGCTGGTGACCCTGGGGACGCTGGCCGCCGGCCTCGCCCACGAGCTCAACAACCCGGCATCCGCCGCCGGGCGGGGGGTCGACGCCCTCGAGGCCGCGTGCGCCGCCCTGCTGTCCTCGGTCGGCCTGCTCGCCCGGGGCGAGCTGTCGGCCGGGCAGTTCGCCGCCCTCGACGCGCTGCGCTCCGAGATCGAGCCCCCGGCGGCGGACCCGGACCCGCTGGCCCTGGCCGACCGGGAGCAGGCGCTGTCGGCGTGGCTCACCCGCCACGGCGTCATGCGCGAGTGGACCATCGCCCCGCCGCTCGCCGCCGCCGGGGTCGATCCCGCCTGGTGCGAGCGGGCCGCGACCGTGCTGGAAGGGCCGGCCCTGGAGGCGGGCCTGGAGTGGGTGGCCAGCTCGCTCTCGGTGGCCGCCCTGCTGGGCGAGGTCAAGGAGTCCACACGGCGCATCTCCGAGCTGGTCGCCGCAGTCAGGTCCTACTCGCAGCTGGACCGCGCGTCGATGCAGCACCTCGACGTCACCGAGGGCCTCGACAGCACCCTGGTGATGCTCGGCCACAAGCTCCGCCAGGGGGTGACGGTGGTGCGCGAGTACGGCGCCGACGTCCCCCGGATCGACGCCTACGCCGGCGAGCTCAACCAGGTGTGGACCAACCTGATCGACAACGCGGTCGACGCGATGGACGGCACCGGCACCCTCCGGCTGACGACCCGCGCCGACGGCGACAGCGTGATCGTCGAGATCGGCGACACCGGCCCGGGCATGCCCCCGCAGGTGGCCGAACGCGCCTTCGAGCCCTTCTACACCACCAAGGACGTCGGCAAGGGCACCGGCCTCGGCCTCGACATCGCCCGGCGCATCGTCGTGGACCGCCACGGCGGCACCATCACCATCGACCCCCGCCCGGGCGAGACCGTGCTCCGGGTCCGCCTCCCGGTCCGGCCGAGGCCCTGAGCTCGCCGTACGGCGGTTCAGGGCTCCTTGTAGGCGCCCGGTTCGTCGATGATGATGGCGGCGCCCTCGCCGCCCTTGCCGGGTCGGCCGGTGGCCTCGCGGCGTTGCTCCTCCTGGAGGTACGGTGGGGCGATCAGGCGGACGAGGTGGAAGGCGGCCACGGTCACGATCGTGCCCAGGGCGATCCCCGAGATCTGGAAGTTGTCGGTGATCACCAGGGTCGTGTCGCCGATGGCGATGATGATGCCGGCGGCCACCGGGACCAGGTTGATCGGGTTGCCGAAGTCGACCCCGTTCTCCTTCCAGATCTTGGCCCCGAGCAGGCCGATCATGCCGTACAGGACCACCGTGATGCCGCCCAGCACGCCGCCCGGGGTGGCGGAGATCACCGCGCCGAACTTGGGGGAGAAGCCGAACAGGATCGCCACCAGCGCGGCCACGTAGTAGGCGGCGGTGGAGTAGATCCGGGTCGCGGCCATGACGCCGATGTTCTCGGCGTAGGTCGTGGTCGGCGACCCGCCGACGGCCGAGGTGAGGGTGGTGGCCACGCCGTCGGCGGCGATCGCCCGGCCCATCACCGGGTCCAGGTCGGTGTCGGTCATCTCGGCCACGGCCTTGACGTGGCCGGTGTTCTCGGCGATGAGGGCGATCACCGCGGGCAGCACCAGCAGCACGAAGGTCAGCTTGATGTCGGGGAGGTGCCAGCCCGGGATCTCCTTGCCGTCGGGGCCGACGGTGGTCTGGGCCGGGAAGCCCACCCAGTCGGCGACCTTCACGCCGGCCCAGTTCACCCGCTCGTGGGTGGTGACCTTGCCGGCGACGGGGTCGAAGGAGGTGATCGGCCCGAAGACCCGGTCGAAGAGCCACGACAGCACGTAGCCGAAGATCAGGCCGAGGAAGACCGCGATCCGGCCCAGGAAGCCGCGGAAGCCGACCGCCATGGCCATCACCGCGATCATCGTGAGCAGGGCCACCCACTGGTCCTGGGGCCAGTAGATGTTGGCCACCACCGGGGCCAGGTTGAAGCCGATCAGCATCACGACCGCGCCGGTGACCACCGGCGGCAGCACCGCGTAGACGACCCGCGAGCCGAGCGAGTGGATGATCAGGCCGCACAGGGCCAGGACCACCCCGGCGACCAGGATCGCCCCGGTGACCTGGGCCGAGTCGCCGCCCTGGGCGCGGATGGCCACCACCGCGCCGACGAACGACGCCGAGGTGCCCAGGTAGCTCGGCACCCGGTTCTGCACGATCAGCAGGAACAAGATCGTGGCGACGCCGCTCATCATGATCGCGAGCTGCGGGTTGAGGCCCATCACGATCGGGAAGACGAAGGTCGCGCCGAACATCGCGACCACGTGCTGCGCGCCGAGGCCGGCCGTCCGCGGCCACGACAGGCGCTCGTCGGGCCGGACCACCGCCCCCGGAGGCGGGGTCTTGCCGTCGTGGACGACGCGCCAGCTGAGGAGAGCCATGCCCTGCGCCCCTTTCGAGCAGCCACCGCGAGGCCCAGCGGCCACGCGGTGTGGCCGATGCCGGAATGCGTACACGATGCCCCGACGGCCGGGCCGAGCTCAACTCCCGGCGCCCGCGGCTCAGGGGTCGAGGAGCCGCTGCCGGTAGGCGAAGATCACCGCCTGCACCCGGTCGCGCAGGCCCAGCTTGGCCAGGACGTTGGAGGTGTGCGTCTTGACCGTGGCCTCGCTGAGATAGAGCCGGGCGGCGATCTCGGCGTTGGACAGCCCGTCGGCGATCAGGCGCAGGACCTCCAGCTCCCGCTGGGTGAGACGGTCCAGGTCGGGCGACCGGGGGACGTGGCGGGAGGAGGATGCGAACTCCTCGATCACGCGCCGGGTGACCGACGGCGACAGCAGCGCCTCGCCTCGGGCCACGACCCGGACGGCGGTGACCAGGTCCTCCGGCGGGGCGGTCTTCAGCAGGAACCCGCTGGCCCCGATCTGGAGGGCCTGGAACACGTAGTCGTCGCGTTCGAAGGTGGTGAGGATCAGCACCCGGGTGGCGTTGCCCGGCTCGCCGAGGATGCGGCGGGTGGCCTCCAGCCCGTCCAACCCGGGCATCTGGATGTCCATCAGGACCACGGCGGGCCGGTGCCGCCGGGCGGCGTCGACGGCCTGCTGACCGTCCTCGGCCTCGGCGACCACCTCCAGGTCGGGCTCGGTCTCCAGGATCAGGCGGAACCCTCGGCGGACCAGCGCCTGGTCGTCGGCCAGCACCACCGTGACCGTCACGACCCGCCGCCCCTGAGCACCGCGTGCACCCGGAAGCCGCCGCCAGGGCGCGGGCCCGCGTCCAGGCGGCCACCGTAGAGGCTGACCCGTTCCCGCATCCCGACCAGTCCCTTGCTCCCGGTCCGGAGCCGGCCGGACGGCGGGCCCTGCCCGTCGTCCACCACCTCGACCTCGACCGACGCGTCGCCGTAGCGGACGGTGACGCCGGCATGCGCCGGCCCGGCGTGCTTGAGGGTGTTGGTCAGGGCCTCCTGGATGATGCGGTAGGCCGACAGCTCCACGCCCGCCGGCAACGGGGCCCGGCGTCCCTGGACCGTGAGCTCGACCGGCAGCCCGGCCTGGCGCATGTGCTCGACCAGCTCGGGCAGCCGCCCCAGGCTCGGCTGCGGCGCCAGGTCGTCGCCCCCCTCCTGCCGGCGCAGGACGCCCACCAGCTGCTGGAGGTCGGCGATGGCCTGGCGGCTGGCCGTCTCCACCGACCCGATGGCGGCCACGGCCTCGGTCGGGTCACGGTCGAACAGCCGGCGCGCGACCCCGGCCTGGATGCCCATCACGCTCACGTGGTGGGCGACCACGTCGTGCAGCTCCCGGGCGATCCGGACCCGCTCCTCCAGCACCGCCCGGCGGGCATTGACCTCCCGCTCCTGGTCCAGCTGCCGGTTCCGCTCCTCCAGGGCCGCCCGGTACTCGCGCAGCCGGCGCATCATCGTCCCCAGCGGCCAGGCGAGCAGGAACGGCAGCGCGTCGAAGATGGCGATGGCCACCACCTCGACCGCCCCGATCTGGCCGGCACGGGCCGACAGCACCACCCCCGAGCCGATCAGCCAGAGCAGGCAGGCCCCGCAGACCCAGCGGGCCGGGCGGCGGTCGGCGTAGGCGGCGGCGCTGTAGACGGCCACGCCAAGGATCACCCACGAGGCGATCTCGTTGACCTGCCCGACCGCCCAGTAGCGGGTGAACTGGAGGGTCGTGACCGCCAGCACCGCCAGCGGGAAGCGGCGCCGCAGGACCAGCGGCGCCGCCAGGGCCGCCGCCCAGGCCACGATGGCGGGCGTGGAGGGCGGCTCCACCTGTGCCCGCGGGACGACCAGGGCCAGGCCGGTGACCACGGCCAGCGCCGCCAGGGCCGCCGCCAGGGTGACGTCGGCCAGCAGCGGGTGGCGCCGCAGCGCCGTGACGATGCGCCCGAGGTCCATCGACCAGAGCGTAACCAGCGGGCCACCGCCATTGCATCGGTCGCGCGGATGAGGCCGGCTCCCCCGGAGGTCGCAGCGGCCCGGTGGCCGGGCCCAGGAGCTGGGTCTGGGGACGGACCGGCGGATCCCACCGCCGGCCGATCCCGGCCCACCGGCCGCCGCGTACGGTCATGCCATCAGGTCGAGAGCCGAGGAGGACACGGTGGACGAGACGAGAGCAGGCACCGTTCGCCAGGGTGAGGTGCTCACGCTGGTGCAGCGGTCGGCGCGGCGTCGGGACTACGAGCTGCGGCGGGGCGACCAGGCCCTGGGGCGGCTGCGGTTCGCGCCCGGCCGGCGGTCGGTGGCCCAGGCCGAGACCGGCCAGACCGGCCCCCTGGTGCTGGCCGCGGGCCGGGGCGGCGTACAGGTCCGCCGCCGGGACGGTGGCGCCACGGTCGCCACCGTCGACCGTGGGCGCCGGGGGACGATGGTGATCCGCACCACCCAGGGGCCTGATCGTGACTGGCGCAGGAGCGGTCGCGGGCATCGATGGACGATCGGGGCCGGCGAGGCCGACCTGCTGGGCTTCACCGCCACCCAGGGGTTCCTCCGGTCGTCGGTCCGGATCACCGCCCAGGAGGACCTCCCGGGCCAGGCCGCGGTGCTGCTCTGCCTGATCGGCGGGTTCCTCGCCCTGCGGGAGCTGCAGGCCGAGGTCGACGCGAGCGCCGCCATCGGCGCGATCGTGGCCGCCGGCTGATCGAGTGGGTCGTCGGCCTTGCCCGGAGCCGGTACCATCATGGCCATGATGATGGCCATGTACCGATTCGGTTGCCCCCCGGCCCGTCGCGGGCTCGCGGGGGCGTCCGGCATGGCCTAGCCGGCGACCTTCAGGCGAACCACCGGGCTGGGGGGCGAGTGCCCGCCCGACTCGCCGAACGAAGGAGCTCGCCGTGCCATCCCCAGTCACCACCCTCAGCCCGACCCAGCTCGCCCGCGACCTGGGCGAGCGGGACCTCACCGACCCCGACCAGGGCCGCCACGCCATCCAGCTGCTGGTCGACGCCGCCGTGGCCGGCCCGGCCGCCGCCTGGGGCTGCCAGGTCCGCCGGCGGCGGGGGCCGCGCGTGGTCCCGGTCGAGGACAACTACGACCGGCTCCGCATCGGACCGGACGCGGTCACCCGCGACGTGCGCTACACCCGCTATGTCGACCAGCGCCGCCTGTTGCGCAGCCACTCCACGGCCATGGTCCCGGCGGCGCTGCACGCCCTGGCCGCCGACCCCGTCGCCGACGCCCTGCTCGTCTGCCCGGGGATGGTGTACCGGCGCGACGCCATCGACCGGCTCCATTCGCCAACGCCCCACCAGCTCGACCTCTGGCGGGTCGGGCGCCGGCCCCTCGGCCCCGCCGACCTCCAGGAGATGGTCCGGCTGCTGGTCGACGCCCTGACCCCGGGCCGGCCCTACCGGTCAGCGCCCCGCGTCCACCCCTACACCCTGGACGGGCGCCAGGTGGACGTCTGCTGGGACGGCGAGTGGGTCGAGGTGTGGGAGTGCGGCCTGGCCCACCCGGCGGTGCTTGAGGCCGCCGGCCTGGCCGGCTGGAGCGGCCTGGCCCTGGGCATGGGCCTGGATCGGCTGCTGATGCTGCGCAAGGGCATCCCGGACATCCGGCTGCTGCGCTCGGCCGACCCGCGGATCGCCGGCCAGATGGCCGACCTGGCCCCGTACCGGCCGGTGTCGGCGATGCCGCCGGTGCGGCGCGACCTGTCGGTGGCCGTGGCGGCCGACGACACCGTCGAGGACCTCGGCGACCGGGTCCGCGACGCCCTCGGCCCGGACGCCGACGCCGTCGAGGAGGTGGCCGTCCTGGCCGAGACGCCCCACGACCGGCTCCCGGCGCAGGCCGTCGCCCGCCTCGGCCTGCGCCCGGACCAGAAGAACGTCCTGGTCCGGGTGGTCCTGCGCCACCTGGAGCGGACCCTGACCGACGAGGAGGCCAACCGGATGCGCGACCGCGTCTACGCGGCCCTGCACCAGGGCAGCGTCCACCAGTGGGCGGCGCGGCCGGGCTAGCCCTCAGTCGGGGAGCAGCGGCACCGTCAGGCCCTGGTCGCGGCCGAGCAGCACGGCGCGGGTGACGGCGTCGGACCCGAAGCGCTCGCGGACCTGGTCGAGGGCGGCGTCCAGGTCGCCGTTGTGGCGCTCGAAGGGCAGGGTGAGCTGGATCACGCCGCTGTCGTCGAGGTTGGCCACGGCCACCCCGACCAGGGTGATGCCCTGGCGCCGGATCATCGGCATGGCCTCGGCCAGCAGCGAGCGGGCCGTGCCCAGGATGGTGTGGGAGTGGCTGGTCGGCCAGGGCAGGGTGTGGGAGCGGGTGGCCCGGGAGTAGTCGTCGAAGCGGAGGCGCAGCACCACCGTCCGGCCGGCCCGCCCGGCGCTCCGCATCCGGCGGGTGACCCGCTCGACCAGCCCGATGAGCACGGCGTCCAGGTCCTCGAAGGACCTGGGGGACCGGCCCAGGGCACGCTGGGACCCGATCGAGCGGCGCCGGCGGCCGACGTCCACCGGCCGCGGGTCGCGGTTGTGGGCCAGGGCGTGCAGGTGCCGGCCCGCGGCCTGGCCGACCATCGAGACCAGCGCCGCCTCCCCGAGCCGGGCGACCTCGCCGACGGTGGTGATCCCGCGGTCGCGGAGCTTGCCGGCGGTGACCGGCCCCACCCCCCAGAGCCGCTCCACCGGCAGCGGGTGCAGGAAGGCCAGCTCGCCGTCGGGCGGCACCAGGAGCAGGCCGTCGGGCTTGGCCACGCCGCTGGCCACCTTGGCCAGGAACTTGGTCCTGGCCACCCCGACGGTGATGGGCAGGCCCACCCGCTCGCGGACGTCGCGGCGCAGGCCGACGGCGATCTCGGTGGGCGTGCCCGAGAGCTTCCCCAGCCCGCCGACGTCCAGGAACGCCTCGTCGATCGACAGCCCCTCGACCAGCGGGGTGGTCTGCCGGAAGACCTCGAACACCGCCTTGCTTGCCTTGGCGTACACCCCCATCCGGGGCGGGACCACCACCGCCCTGGGGCACAGCCGGCGCGCCAGGGCCCCGCCCATGGCCGTGCGGACGCCGTGGGCCTTGGCCTCGTAGCTGGCCGCCAGCACCACCCCGGCCCCGACGATCACCGGCCGGCCGCGGAGCCCGGGGTCGTCGCGCTGCTCGACCGAGGCGTAGAACGCGTCCAGGTCGGCGTGCAGGATGGTCGCCTTGCTCATCGAACACATGTTCGCACCCAGGGGTCGGGCCTGTCGACCTGGAAGCGGCTAGCCGCTCAGCAGGCCGACCTCCCGGATGCGCCCGACCGCCGCGCTGCGGGAGTTGACGCCGAGCTTGCGGTAGATGGACATGGTCTGGGACTTGACCGTGTAGGGCGACAGGTAGAGGCGCTCGGCGATCTCGCGGAAGGCGAGGTGGGTCGCCAGCAACGGGATGATCCTGAGCTCGGCGGTGGTCAGCGAGGAGCCGCCGAGGGTCGGCCGGTCGAGGCCGGCGACCGCGCCGCGCAGGTGGTCGGCCTGGCCGGGAAGGTCGCCGAGGGATGGCCGGCGCCGGAGGATGCCCTGGACCTGGTCGAGGACGGCCTGGGCGCCGTCGGGATCGCCGAGGGCGACGTAGGCGCGGGCCAGCTCCAGCAGGGCCTGGACCGACACCACCGGGAGCGCGTAGGTGAGCAGGGGGCGCAGACGGGCGGCCCGGGTGACGTGCCCACGGGCGGCGGCGGTGTCGCCGCGGTGGAGGGCGGCTCGCGCGGCCCAGGCGTAGACCAGCGCGCTCGTCCAGTAGGCGTCGAACCCTTCGTGGCCCACGATGGCCAGGGCCCGCTCGGCGAACGCCTCGGCCGCCGGCCAGTCGCCCCGGGCGGCGGCGACGATGCCACGCTCGGCGAGCACGACGGCGGCCAGGGGTGGCGCGCCGGCCCGGGTGGCGGCGTCGAAGGCGTCGCCCAGGACGGGGTCGGCCCCCTCCAGGTCACCATCCAGCAGGTCGGCCACGCCCTGGGTGTGCAGCATGGTGGCGCGGTACGGGCTCGTGGGGCTGAGGCCCTCCAGGGCCAGGGTGGCGTCGCGGCGCATCTCCCCCACCCCGTCGCGGCACAGCAGGGCGCGCAGGTAGGCCAGGTAGCTCTCCATGGTGCTGCCGTCGGGGAGCGTGCCGGTGGAGGGCGCCCGCTCGGCCGCCTCCGCCCAGCGTTCGGCCTTGGCCGGCCGGCCGAGCAGCGCGAGGATCAGGGCGCCGTGCACGGTGACCGCCGAATAGCGCTCGATCAGGTTCCGTGCCTCGAACCACTCCACCCAGCCCAGGACGGTGTCCACGCGGCCGCTCGCCCAGACGGGCTGCATGACGCCGAGGACCAGCTGTGCGACCCGGTCGCTGTCGCCGGCGGCCTGGGCGTGGTCGATGGCCAGCTCGGGCAGCTCGTTGTCCTCGCACCAGGCGGCCGCGCGGGCGTGGAGCCGCCCTGCCAGCCCGGGCTCGCGGCGCTCCAGCTCGGCCCGGAGCAGCTCGCCGAACAGATGGTGGTAGCGGTACCAGCCGTGGTCCCGGTCGAGCGCCACCAGCAGGAGGTTCGACCCTTCCAGCGACTCCAGGACCCGGCCCGAGTCGTCGGTGCCCAGCACGGCGTCGCACAGCGGCGCGCACATGCGGTCGAGCACCGCCGTGCGGGTCAGGAACAGCACCAGCCCCGGGGGGAGCCGGGCCAGCAGCTCCTGGCGCAGGTAGTCGGCCATGAAGCGGTCGTCGCCGGTGAACGCGAAGCCGGCGTCGCGCCGGGAGCCGCCCGCCTTGACGGCCAGCGCCGCCAGGTACAGCCCGACCGGCCAGCCCTCGGTCCTGCCCACCAGCTCGGCCACGCCGGCGCCGGTCAGGCCGACCCCCGCCCCCTCCAGCAGGGCCCTGGCCTCGTCCTGGTCCATGGCCAGCTGGTCGGCCCCGATCTCCACCATCCCGCCCTCGCCGCGCCGCAGGACGAGGGGGAGCTGTGGCCTGGAGCGCGAGGCCAGCGTCAGCCGCGATCCCGGCGGGAGGTGGATGGCCAGCTCGGCCGCCTCGTCGAGGCACCGCTGGTTGGTGAGCAGCTCGACGTGGTCGAGGACGAGGCAGACCGGGTCGGCCATGGAGGACACGGCCGCCACCAGCGCGGCCAGGGCGCGGCGGCCCGGCGAGGCCAGGGCCGCGAACACGGCCGGGTCGAGCGGCCGGACCCGGTCGAGGGCGACGGCGATGTAGGTGAGCAGGACCGCCGGGTCGTTGTCGTGGCGGTCGACGGCGACCCAGGCGACCGGGCGAGGCTCCCGCGCGGCCCACTGGGCCAGCAGGGTCGTCTTGCCGTAGCCGGGCGGGCCGAGGAGGCAGACCACCGGCGCCGGCGAGGTCAGCAGCCGCTCGACCAGGGCGGGCCGGGTGACGATGCCCGGGCGGGCCGCCAGCGGGTGGAGCTTGGCCTCCTGGAGCTTGAAGGAGGCCACCGGCCCGGGACTCCGAACGCCCCCCGGGACCTGGCCGACGCGGTGCCCGACGCCTGCTTCCACGCGAGCAAGGCTAGCCTCTGCGCAGGCCCTGCTCAACTGTTGTCGAACAGGGCCGACAGGTCCCCCACCGGGCCCAGGTGGCGGAGCTTGTCGGGGTTGACGATCGAGCGGAGGGTCTGGACCCGGCCCTCGGCGATGTCGAGGGCGAGGACGCCCAGCAGCCGGCCCTCGGGGTCGTGGCTCAGCAGGCCGGGGTGGCCGTTGACCTCGGCGGGGCGCAGGCCGATGCCGGCGGCGGCGCCCCGGCGGGCCAGGCCGAGCATGAACCGGGCCACCCGCTGGGCGCCGTGGATCGGTGCGGTGAGGGCCGGGGCCTTGCCGCCGCCGTCGCCGTACAGGACGGCGTCGGCCGCCAGCAGCCCGACCAGGCCCTCGGTGTCGCCCTGCTCGACCGCGGCCAGGAACCGGCGGGCCAGCTCGTCGCGCTGGCGCCGGGAGGCCTCGAACCGGGGGCGGCCGGCCTCGACGTGCCGGCGGGCCCTGGCGGCGATCTGGCGGCAGTTGTCCTCGGACTTGTCCACCAGCCCGGCGATCTCGTCGTAGCCGTAGCCGAACACGTCGTGGAGCAGGAACACCGCCCGCTGGACCGGCGAGAGGCGCTCCAGCAGCGCCAGGAACGCCAGCGACAGGGTGTCGGCGGTCTCGGCGTGGTCGGCCGCGTCCGGCTCCCTGCTGGTCACCAGCGGCTCCGGCAGCCAGGCGCCCACGTACCGCTCGCGCCGGACCCGGGCCGAGCGCAGGTGGTCGATGGCCAGGCGGGTCGTGACCGCCGACAGGTACGCCTTGGCCGAGTCGACCTCCTCGCCCCCGGAGACGGCCCGGTGGAAGCGCAGGAAGGCCTCCTGCACCAGGTCCTCGGCCTCGCTGACGCTGCCCACCATCCGGTAGGCGATCGAGAACAGCAGCGGTCGCAGCTCCCGGTAGGCATCGCCCTCGTCCATCGCTTCCTTCCGTATCCCGGCCCGTCTCGCCATAAAGGACGAAACGGCGGCCGGTCCTGTGACCCCGCCCCGCTGTCACGGCGCGGCCGGCCGTCTCGTCTGTGGGGAGGAGACCATGAAAGGAGCTGTCCATGAGGATCTTCGTCGCCGGAGCGACCGGAGCCCTTGGTCGCCGGCTGGTGCCGCTGCTGGTCGAGGGCGGCCATCAGGTGACCGGCATGACCCGCACCGCCGGCAAGACCGCGGACCTGCGGGCGGCCGGGGCCGACCCGGTGGTCGCCGATGCCCTCAGCCGCGACGACGTGCTGCGGGCGGTCGCGGCCGCCCGCCCCGAGGTGGTGGTGCACCAGCTCACCGCCCTGGCCGGGATGACCAGCTTCCGCAGGCCCGACCAGGGGTTCGCGCTCACCAACCGCCTGCGCACCGAGGGCACCGACCACCTGCTGGCGGCGGCCCGGGCGGCCGGGGCCAGGCGGTTCGTCGCCCAGAGCTTCGCCGGGTGGCCGTTCGCCCGGGTCGGTGGGCCGGTCAAGGCCGAGGACGACCCGCTCGACCCCGATCCCCCGGCCCAGCTGCTGCGCACCCTGGACGCCATCCGCCACCTCGAGTCGGCCGTGCTCGGGACCGAGGGCATCGAGGGGGTCGTGCTGCGCTACGGCGGCTTCTACGGCCCCGGCACCTCGGCCGGGGAGGGCGGCTTCATGCTCGACGACCTGCGCCGCCGCCGCTTCCCGCTGGTGGGCGCCGGCACCGGCGTGTGGTCGTTCGTCCACATCGACGACGCCGCCGCCGCCACCGTGGCCGCGATCGAGCGGGGCGCCCCCGGCGTCTACCAGATCGTCGACGACGACCCGGCGCCGGTGTCGGAGTGGCTGCCGGCCCTGGCCGCCGCCGTCGGGGCCAGGCCGCCGCGGCAGGTCCCGGCCTGGGTGGCCCGTCTGGCCGGCGGCGCCCACGTGGTGGTCCTGATGACCGAGGTCCGCGGGGCCTCCAACGCCAAGGCGAGGCGCGAGCTCGGCTGGCGGCCGGCCTGGCCGAGCTGGCGCCAGGGCTTCCGCGGCGGCCTCGGCGACACCTATCTGACCTCGAAGGTCTCGTAGGCCTCGGCCGGGTCGCGGGCAGGCCAGGGGGGCTCGGGGGCCGGGTCGGACGGGGGCACCCGCAGCGGCCGGGCCGCCCACGGCGGCAGCCACCAGTTCCAGCGGCCGAGGAGGGCGACCAGGGCCGGGACCAGCAGGGCGCGCAGGATGGTGGCGTCGATCAGGATGCCGGCGCCCAGGGCGGTGGCCATGATCTTGACGTCGAGCTCGGGGAGCGAGGCCATCGACGCGAAGGCCAGGAACAGGATCAGGGCGGCGCTGGTGACCAGGCGGCCGACCCGGCCCAGGCCCTGGACGACGGCCGTCGGGGTCGACCCGGTGGCGTCGTACTCCTCGCGCGTGCGGGCCAGCAGGAACACCTCGTAGTCCATGGACAGGCCGTAGAGGAAGGCGAAGGCCATCAGCGGCACCCACAGGGCGATGGCGCCGGTGCCCGGGATGCCCCAGATGGCCTCCGAGCCGTGGCCCTCCTGCCACACCAGCACCAGCACCCCGTAGGCGGCCCCGATCGACAGGAGGTTGAGCACGATCGCCTTGAGGGCCAGCAGCAGCGAGCGGAACGCCCTGGCCAGCAGCACGAAGGTGACGACGGCGACGGCGGCCAGCATCAGCGGGAAGCTGCCGTAGAGGGCGCGGGTGGCGTCGACGGCCAGGGCGCCGCTGCCCCCGACCCTGGCCCCGGGCAGCTCGGCCGCGGCCAGGTCCCGGACCCGCTGCAGCGTCGCCTCGCCGGCGTCGCCGCTCGTCTCGGCCACGGGCAGGACGCTGACCAGCGCGGTCCCCTCACGCCGCCAGGCCGGCCCGGTGGAGGCGGCGGCGACCTGCACGCCGGCGATTCCGCCCAGGCGCCGGGCCGCCTCCTGGTGGTCGCTGCCGGCCGGGACCAGCACCTCGATGGGGGTGAGGGCGCCGCTGCCGACCCCAGCGGCCTCCAGGCGGTCGAGGGCCTCGCGGGCCGGTCCGGACCGGGCCAGGATCTCGGCCGGCGGCTCGCCCAGGCGCAGGCCGAGGGCGGCCACGCAAAGGGGGACGAGCACGGCCAGGGCGGCCAGGGTGGCCAGCCAGCGGTGGCGGACCACCCCGGTCGCCCACACGGTCCACAGCCGGCTCGCCCGCCCCCGCCCGGGGCCGCGGCCCCGGCCTGCCGGCCAGTCGAGGCGGGGACCGATGGTGGCCAGCAGCACCGGGAGCAGGGTGAGGGTGGCCAGCGTGGCCGCCAGGGGGATCAGCAGGCCGGCGTAGCCGATGCTGCGCAGGAACGGCGCCGGGAGCAGGACCAGGGCCAGCAGGCCCACGGCGACCGTGCCGCCGCTGGTCACCACCGCCCGCCCGGCGGTGGCCATGGCCCGCTGCACCGCCTGCTCGCGGTCGTGGCCCGCCGCCAGCTCCTCCCGCCAGCGGGTCACCACCAGCAGCGAGTAGTCGATGGCCACCCCGAGGCCGATCAGCGCGACCAGGAACTGGACGATGAAGCTGACCTCGACCAGCCCGGTCAGGCCGAGGACGGCCAGGAAGGTGGTCAGGATGGCCACGGCGGCGATCAGCAGCGGCACCAGGGCCAGGAAGGAGCCGAACACGAAGGCCAGCACGACCAGGGCGCCGAGGGCCCCGGCCAGCGTCTCGACCAGCACGCCGGTTGAGGCCGGCGCCTCGGCGGCGGCCTCGCGCAGCGCGTCCAGGCCGGTCACCTGGACCTCGGCGCCGGCCGGGAGGGCGCGGCGCAGCCCGACGCCGAGCGCCTGGGCCAGGGCCGGGTCGGCGCCGTCCTGGCCCTGGTAGGGGCCCCAGACGAGCCCGTAGACGGTCCGCCCGCCGGCCACCACCAGGCGGCGGTCGTCGGTGGTGGCCGGCCAGGCCAGGACCCGCAGCCGCGGGTCGGCGGCGACCCCGGCGAAGGCCCGGTCGAGCGCGTCGGCGGCCCCGGGGCTGTCGACCGTGACGCCGGCGGGCAGGGTGACCACCGGGACCAGCGGGTTGCCGGGGCCGCCGGTGCCGTAGGCCTCCAGGATGGCCACGTTGGCCTCGTAGCCCTCCTGGCCGGGGAAGGAGAACTCCTGGGCGAGCCGGCCCGGGACCACCCCGGCCGCGGCCACGCCGGCGACCAGGACCACCAGCCAGGCCGCGACCACGGCCAGCTTGTGGCGGAGCAGGAACTGGGTCAGGCGCGGCATGGGGCTCCTCCGGACGGGGCTGGGCTCGGCGGGTCGATCGTGCCGCCCGTGACCCCGGCCGGTCGTCGGCCGCAGAGCGGCTCCGCGCCTGCGCAGCCTGCGCAGGACCGGCCGCGCGGCTACGGCGGCGGGCGTACCTCAGCGAAGGTGGCCGGGGCTGACCAGGCCCGACTCGTAGGCGAAGACCACCAGCTGGGCCCGGTCGCGGGCGCCGAGCTTGACCATGGCCCGGCTCACGTGGGTGCGGGCCGTGGCCGGGCTCACCACCAGCCGCTCGGCGATCTCCTCGTTGGACAGCCCGGCGCCGACCAGGGCCATGACCTCCCGCTCGCGCTCGGTGAGCGCGCCGAGGTCGACCTTGGAGTCGGCCTCCGACCGACGGCCCACAGATTCCGACCGGCGATGCCGGTCGGTGAACTCGTGGATGAGCCGGCGGGTCACGCTCGGGGCCAGGAGGGCCTCGCCCTCGGCGACCACCCGCACCGCCCGCAGCAGCTCCATCGGGTCGGTGTTCTTGAGCAGGAAGCCGCTGGCCCCGGCGGCCAGGGCCTCGAACACGTACTCGTCCAGCTCGAAGGTGGTCAGCACCAGCACCCGGACCCCGGCCAGCAGCTCGTCGGCGACGATGCGGCGCGTGGCCTCCAGGCCGTCCAGCACCGGCATGCGGATGTCCATGAGCACCACGTCGGGTCGGGTGGAGCGGGCCAGCTCGACCGCGGCCACCCCGTCGCCGGCCTCGCCGACGACCTCGATGTCGCCGGCGTCGTCCAGCAGCGCCCGGAACCCGGCCCGGACCAGTCCCTGGTCGTCGACCAGCAGCACCCTGATCACTGGCCGCCCACCGGGAGGCTGGCCTGGACGCGGAACCCGCCCCCCGGCCGGCGGCCGGCGGTGAACTCGCCACCCAGGCCGGCGACCCGCTCGTGCATGCCGACCAGGCCCTGGCCTGGTCGGCCCGACCGGCGAATCTGCCGGTCGCCGACCGGCGAACCTGCCGGTCGGAGTGAATCGGTCGCCGCCGAAGGCGGCACCACGCCGTTCCCATTGTCCACGACCTCGACCTCCACCCGGCCGTCGTGGTGGCGGACGGTGATGTCGGCCCGGCTGGCCCCGGCGTGGCGCGCCACGTTGGTGAGCGACTCCTGCACCACCCGGTAGCAGGCCAGGTCGACGGCGGGCGGCAGCCGCCGCGGCTCGCCCTCCAGCGACACCCGGACCTCCACCCCGGCGCCGGCCGCCTGGGCGACCAGGGCGTCCAGCTCGGCCAGCCCGGGCGCCGGGGACAGCGGCGCCCCGCCGGCGTCGCCGTCGCGCTCGCGGAGCACGCCCAGCATGGCGTGCAGCTCGCCGAGGGCCTCGTCGCTGGCCTGGCGGATCGCGGCCAGCGAGTCGGCGGCCTTGTCGGGCCGGCGGTGCAGCAGGTGGGCGGCGACCCCGGCCTGGACGCTGATCACCCCGATGGTGTGGGACACCACGTCGTGCAGCTCCCGGGCGATGCGCAGCCGCTCCTCGTCGACCCGGCGGCGCGCCTCCTCCTCCCGGGTCCGCTCGGCCCGCTCGGCCCGGTCGCGCAGCTCGGCCACGTACGACCGGCGGGCCCGCACCGACTCGCCCCACCACATGGCGGCCAGCACCGTCACGGCCGCGTACAGCGGTTCGCCGTCGAACATGGTGTCGCCGTAGAAGAACAGCTCGGCCGCGGCCACGGCCAGGGCGGTGGCCCCGGCGGCCAGCCAGGCCGGACGGGGCGCGACGGTGAGGGCCACGGTCCACAGCGCCGGGTAGATGGCCAGCTGGGACGGCCCTTCCGGGTAGGTGCGGGCGCCGTAGGCGAGGCCGCAGGCCAGGGCCACGGCCAGGACCCCGAGCGGCCAGCGGCGCCGGAACAGCAGGGCCACCGGCCCGACGACCAGCAGGAGGTAGGCCCAGCCGTCCAGCGGCCGCCAGGTCGGCGAGGCGCCGATACGCTGGGAGGCGACCGACCCGACGATCTGGACAACGGCGACCCCGGCGGCCAGCAGCACGTCGACGACCAGGGCCCGGCCACGGGCCAGGGGCAGGCGCCGGCTCGGTTCCATACGGCAACGATAGACGCGCGGCGCGGGCCGGGCATCCGTCCGCGGGCGTAGGCGCCGCGGGCCCGGCTACGCAGGCGCGCGTAGCCGACCGGCCGGCCGCCGGTCGGCGGCCACCGGTTGTGGCCGCCGCGCCCGGCCCGGCACACTGCAGCTGTGGCGGCGATCGAGGAGCCGGGCGGGGACGGCGAGGCGCGCGCCGGCGAGCGGGTGGCCAGGACCGACCCGGTCACGGCCGTGTTCAGCCGGCAGGTGCGACCTGGCCGCGAGGCCGAGTTCGAGGACTGGGCCCACGGCGTGATCTCGGCCGCCACCCGCTGGCCGGGCCACCTGGGCGCCTCGGTGCTGCACGAGCCGGGCAGCCCCTGGTACCACCTGGTCTACAAGTTCACCGACCGCGAGCGGTTCCGGGCCTGGGCCGAGTCGGAGGAGCGCAGCCACTGGCTGGGACGGGTCGAGCGCCTCACCGAGGACCACGACCACCCGGTCCAGCAGACGACCGGGCTCGAGACCTGGTTCGACCTCCCCGGCCCGGACGCCACCGGGCGGCGCCCGCCGCCCCGCTGGAAGATGTGGCTGGTCTCGCTGGTCGCCCTCTACCCGCTGGTGGTGCTGTTCCAGTGGGCCCTGGCGCCGCGGGTGAACCGCTGGCCCCTGCTGGTCAAGTCGGCGGTGTTCCCCCTGGTCCTGCTGACCCTCATGACCTTCGTGGTCATGCCGATGGTCACCAGGTTCCTGCGCCGCTGGCTCCGGCCGGGACGCTAGGGGTGGGGCCATGAGCACCGCCGATGCCCAGGCGCGCGTCCAGGCGATGATCGACCGTCGGGTGGCGAGCGGCGACGAGGTCGGGGTGCAGGTCGCGGTGGTGGAGCGCGGCCGGGTGGTGGTGGACGCGGTGAGCGGTTCCGCGGACCCTGGGCGGGGGCGCGCCGTGGCCCCCGACACCCTGTTCTGGGCCGCGTCCACGGCCAAGGGGGTGGCCTCGGCCGTCGCCCATGTGCTGGTGGAGCGGGGCGAGCTCGGCTACGACCTGCGGGCGGTCGAGGTCTGGCCCGAGTTCGGCGCCCACGGCAAGGACCGGGTCACGCTCCGGCAGGTGCTGGTGCACACCGCCGGGGTGCCCGCCCCGCCGTACGACACCACGGTCGAGCAACTGTGCGACTGGGAGCACATGTGCGCGGTGCTGGCCGAGGCCGAGCCCTGGTGGGAGCCTGGCACCCGCTTCGGCTACCACGCCAGGACCTTCGGCTTCCTGCTCGGCGAGATCGTGCGGCGAGCCACGGGCCGGACCCTGTCGTGGTGGCTCCACGAGCTGGTCACCGTCCCCCTCGGGATCGGGGACGAGGTCCACTTCGGCGTGCCCGAGGAGCTGGTGGACCGGGTGGCCCGCCAGCAGCCACCACTCGGACCGCCGCCCCCGGCGCCCGAGCCGGGATCGCCGGCCGACCGCGCCTTCCCTCCCGGCATCCGGCCCGACGCCGACTACGCCAACCGCCGGGACGTCCTCACCTCCGACATCCCCTCGGAGGGCACCATGACCGCCCGCGGGGCGGCCCGGCTCTATGCCGCCCTGCTCGGCCACGTCGCCGGCGTCGAGCCGGTCTCGCCGGCGCGGCGGGCCACCATGGCCGCGACCCAGTTCGAGGGCCAGGACGAGGTCATGGGCTTCCCGTCGCGATGGGCGTTCGGCTTCAGCCCGCAACGGCCGGGTGGCGTCCCGTCCCGGCCGGGATCGACCTTCGGCATGGTCGGGATGAACGGGTCGGCGGCCTACGCCGACATCGACAGCGGCGTCGCAGTGGCCGTGATGCGCAGCCGGTTCGACACCGACCCGACGGTGGTGGGCGAGGTCGACCGCATCGCCGCCGACGTCGGGACCCCCCATGGACGTTCACGACCCGACCGTCGACGAGAGGAGTGACGACGCCTGAGCCCGTGACCGGGCTGAACGAGCGGCCCCAGGTCAGGTGCGAGCTTCAGGCTGGCCGCTCAGCCGTCGGGGGCGGTCAGCCAGACGGCCTGGTAGGGGTCGAGGACGACCTGGCCATGGTCGACCCGGGCCGGCCGGCCGCTGATGCGGTCCACCGGCCGGGTCGTGGCCGACCAGGTAGAGGGCCATGGGGCTGACCCGCCGGGGCTGCTCGGTGACGTTGTGGACCGCGACCAGGGTGCCGAGCGGGTGGCGGCGCATGAACGCGAACAGCTGGGGCTGCTGGAGGTCGACCACCTCCACCGGGGTGGCCGCGTGCAGGTGCGGGGTGCGGCGGCGGGCCTCGGCGAGCCCGACCAGCGCGGAGCAGATGCGCCGGGCCACGGTGCCGGGCTCGGCCCGGCGGCCGGCCAGGTCCAGTCCATCGCCGGGCGGTGCAGCCAGCGGTTGTCGGCCGCCCGGGCCGGGTCGTCGAGGTAGCGGGCGAAGCTGCCGGGGAACTTGCCGGCGTAGAAGTCGGCCAGGAGGCGGCGGTGGGCGGACCCGCTCCAGCCGGTCGCGGCCGCGGTCCTCGTCCAGGGCCGCCAGCCGATGTCGTCGTGGCAGCGCAGGTAGGTCGCCCAGGCGGTGGAGGCCGGCTTGGCCGGCAGGCGGCCGAGCACCAGGGTGGCCAGGCGCGCGTCCCTGGTCGCCACCGCCGACCAGAACCGCACCATCAGGCTGTTGTGGTAGGCCAGGTCGGAGATGCGCCCGTGGTGGCGGCCCACGCCCGGGTAGGCGGCCAGGTCGACCGGGCTCACGATGGCCTCGGCCTTGAACACCACGGCCGGGACGACGATCCGGGCGCAGGCCCGCAGGGCCAGGAGCAGGTCGTGGACCTCGGGCTGGTTCTGGCAGCTAGTGCCGAGCCGCTTCCAGATGAACCCGATCGCGTCCAGCCGCAGCACCTCGACGCCGCGGTTGGCCAGGTTGAGCAGGACCTCGGCCATCTCGACGAAGACCCGCGGGTTGGACCAGTTCAGGTCCAACTGGAAGGTGTTGAAGCCGGTCCAGACCCGCTTGCCGGTCTCGGGGAGGAAGCTGAAGTTGCCCGGGGCGAAGTCGGGGAAGACCTCGGGCAGGGT
>Ga0209382_10002225_pt1 | contig 28763 bp, 29 predicted proteins | sample SoiMetdeltSBSDD5_FD_187599 | JGI IMG/M metagenome (GOLD analysis project Ga0209382, IMG submission 187599) | Bulk soil microbial communities from a Populus tree surrounding site in Tennessee, USA - Soil MetaG P. deltoides SBSDD5 (SPAdes) (version 2) | ecosystem: Environmental > Terrestrial >...
GGCTGGGCGACTTCCTCAACGCCCTGCTGTCGATCGTGGCCATCGCGGTCGGCGTGCTGGTCGGGTCGGGCTTCGCCGAACGCATCGGACGCGTGGCCTCACGATGGCGGCACACCTAGGGCATAGGGTTGCGGTGTGGAAGGCGATGTGGGGCGACGGGTGCTGGTGCTGAACGGGCCGAACCTCGGCCGGCTGGGCAGCCGTGAGCCGGACGTGTACGGCGCCACGTCGTACGACGATCTGATCAAGGTGTGCGTGACCGCGGGAGCCGAGGTGGACCTCGACGTCGAGGTGCGGCAGACCGACGACGAGGCCGAGCTGGTCGGGTGGATGCACGAGGCCGCGGACGGCCGGATCCCGGTCGTGCTCAACCCGGCGGCCTTCACGCACTACTCGTACGCGCTGCGGGACGCCTGCGCCCAGCGCACCGCCCCGCTGGTCGAGGTGCACATCAGCAACCCGGCGGCGCGGGAGGAGTTCCGGCACACCAGCGTGGTCGCGGGGGTGGCGAGCGGCACGGTGGCCGGGTTCGGGTTCGACTCGTACCGGCTCGCGCTGCGCGCCGTGGCGAACCTATTGGCGGACTAGCTGGCTGTAGGTCGAGTCAAGCGGTCGGCTGGGTGTGAGGGATCGGCCCGCGTCCGCAGCGGGGTTGGGGCTTTGGGTGTTGGCCGGGCGGGGTGTTCGGGTCTGGTCGATGTGCCGAGTGCCCTTGCTGACGTATGCGACCTGGCGCCTGTGGGGTGTCGGTCATCTGGCGTCGTGCGGGCTGCTGTGATGGGCGAAGGACCGGGCGCCAAGCTAGTAGCGGCGTAACGCGGGTGCGTCCGCCATAGCGCTATCGGCGTCTGTTCCGGTCCTTCGTCACGACCAGCGTCGCACCCGTCGGCCGGTGTTGTGAAGGGGTGTAGACGGCTCACTTTCTGTTGTGGGTAAGGGATTCTTCCTCGCTATCCGAGTGTGTGCCGGTGCTCGTCGCGGTCAACGTCGTTCGTCCTGGCTGCGCTGCGGGCGCTCCACGTTGACAGCTCCTCGACACCGGCAGGTGGCAGCTATCGAGGAAGAACCCGGCTGTGGTCAGGTCCAGCGTGCGGGGTCGTAGGCGGCCTGGTCGCGGACCAGAGCGAACGCGATCCGGTTCGCGCGGTGCGCCAGGGCGCAGGCGATGATCCCGCCGCGTTTCCCGCGAGCCTTCAGGCCGGCGGCGTAGGCCTTGGCGGCCGGTTCGTTGTGCCATAGCCCGATGCCGAGGTCGATCAGCGCGCGGCGTAGTTCGACGCTGCCCTCGCGGCTGATCGAGCCGTCGCGGCGGTGGCCGGCCGACTCGTACTGCATCGGTGACAACCCGGCGGCCCGGTAGAGCTGGGCTGATCCGGGCCACCGGGTCGGGGCACCGACCGCCGCGCCGTAGCTGCTCGCGCGGACCACGCCCCAGCCGGGCACCGACGTCAGCGGGTGGAACGGGCTGACCGGCAGCAGCCGGGCCAGTTCGGCCTCGACGGCGACGATCTGGCTGTCGAGGTCGCCCAGCAAGACCAGGTCGGCAGCCAGCACCCGCCGGGCAACCGCCGCGTCGGTGGTGGGCAGCGCATCACCGGCGGCCTTCACGAGGCGTTCGGCCAGCGGTCGACGGACCTGTAGGTCGCGGGCCGCGGCGAACCGGATCAACCGGGTCACGCCCAGCGAAGCGAGCCGGGCCGGGTCGGCGAACTCGGCCGCGACCAGCCGACCGATCTTGCAGCCCAACACGTCGGGCAGCGCCAAGGTCAGCCCGGGAAACGACCGGTCCAGCTGGCCGAGCAGCTGGTTCTTCGTCGCGGTCCGAGTCTGGATCCGCCGAGCCCGGTGCGCCGACCACGCGACCAGCTCACCGATCACCAGATCGTGACCGGTCACCGGCACACCCCGCCCGGCCAACAGCAGCTCGGTGATCGCCTCCAGATCGATCGCGTCGGTCTTCACCCGCCGCCGGCCCTGCACCCGACGCTGCTCGGTCACGTGCGCCGGGTTCAGCTCGAGCACCTCCCAACCGGCCGGCCACGCCGACAGCTCGATCAACGGCCGGTGATAGTGCCCGGCCGCCTCCACCCCCACCTTCACCGGCCCGCCGATCCCGGGCAGCACCCCACGCACCTTCTCGACCAGGTCGACCAGCGCCGACCGCGTCATCGACAACTCGACCGGACCCAGCAGCCGATGCCGCCCGGCATCAGTGACCGACAACGCAGCCGAGGACTTGCCCACATCAACCGCCACCACCACCGTGGACGCTGTGACAGCAGCAGCATGCACAGACACCAGACCCACCTCCGGAGGGCGTCAGGAGGATCAGGCGCGTCCAACGCCCGACCCTCGAAGGAACCTGATGGGTCCCTTCTGACACCTCCGGAGGTGCTCGTGAAGGGGCTACGCCCCGACCTATATCAGCGCTCCAGGTCCGGCTCGGTACCGGGGCTCGGGCGGCCGCCGTCGCGGACCGCCTGCCACAGCTCGTCGATGTCGGAGCGGTCCTCCGGCTCGGGCTCGTCGACCCAGCCGCTGGCCCACACGTCGTCGTCCTCCCGCTCGAAGATCGACGAGGCGATCGCGGACGACCCGACGTACTCGTACTCCTCGGTGGCTTGCTCCGGCGGTGCCACGCTCTTCGTCATCGTGGGCTCGGTCTGCTCCTGGGACTGCTCCTCGGACGGGACCAGCGCGCGGGCGTACTCCTGCGCCTGGATGATGCCCATGTCCGCCTCGTCGCAGAGCAGCCGGACCGCCGCCACCTCCTGGTTGTTCGCCATCAGCTCACGAACCCTGGCGTCCAGCTCACCCTGCGGTGGCGGCAGCTGGTGCTGCGGTGGGCGGTGGTGCGGCAGCGGGGCCTGCATCGGCGGCGGCTGCATCCCCGACGGCGGTACCCAGCCGGGCGGCGGCGTGAACCCGGGTGCGGGGACCACACCCGGCGGTCCCTGCGGCGGCGCCGGGTGGTGTCCCGGGCCCTGGACCTGCTGGATCATCCCGCCCGGGCCCTGACCCGCCGCCGGCAGCTGCCACGACTTCGGCGTCGGCCACTTGAAGTCCGTCTTCCCCGTGCGCTGGGCCTGCTTGAGCCTGCCCACCACCGTGGCCACGATCGCGATGATCACGAAGATGACGATTTCTCCCACGGTGTGCGACCTCCAGATCGCTGCGGCCCGACCGGCATCGTAGGCGCCGGACGGTTCACGCCCGACCGCTACAATCTGCCATACCGCACACGACTTCGAAGGGTTTCACGCGTGGCAACGACCAACGATCTCAAGAACGGCATGGTGCTCAACCTGGACGGCCAGCTCTGGTCCGTCGTCTGGTTCCAGCACCACAAGCCCGGTAAGGGCGGCGCCGTGGTGCGGACCAAGCTCAAGAACGTGCTCTCCGGCAAGGTCGTCGACAAGACCTTCAACGCCGACGTCAAGGTCGAGGTCGCGAACGTCGACAAGCGCGACATGACCTACCTGTACAACGACGGCTCGTCGTACGTGTTCATGGACTCCTCGACCTACGACCAGCTGCACATCCAGCCGGACGTGGTCGGCGAGGCCTCGCACTTCCTGCTGGAGAACCAGGCCGCGATCGTCGCGGTGCACAACGACACCCCGCTGTACGTCGAGCTGCCGGCCTCGGTCGAGCTCGTGGTCGAGTACACCGAGCCAGGCCTGCAGGGCGACCGGTCGACCGGCGGCACCAAGCCCGCCAAGCTGGAGACCGGGTACCAGATCCAGGTTCCGCTGTTCCTCACCACCGGCGAGAAGGTCAAGGTGGACACCCGGACCGGGGACTACCTCGGCCGCGTCTCCTGATCGATGTCCGCCCGGAGCAAGGCCCGCAAGCGCGCCCTCGACGTCCTGTACGAGTCCGAGGTCCGCGGGCTCGACGTCGGCGGCACGCTCGCCGAGCGGCTGGCCGACGCCGACCCGCCGGTCAACGAGTTCACCGTCTCGCTGGTCGAGGGTGTCTCGGCGCACATCACCGCGATCGACGAGCTGATCAGCAAGCATGCCGTCGCCTGGACCCTGGACCGGATGCCCGCCGTCGACCGCAACATCCTGCGGATCGGCGTCTACGAGCTCGTGTACGACGACCAGGTACCCGATGCCGTCGCGGTGAGCGAGGCGGTCTCGCTGGCCCGCGACCTGTCCACCGACGAGTCGCCCGCCTTCGTCAACGGCCTCCTCGGCCGGGTCCTCCAGCTGAAGCCCACCCTCAAACCCTGACCCCGGCACCCTCGTTCATTCCGCCCGTCGCTCTCTGCCGACTGGACCGATTGTGTACGCGTGTCGCCGTCGAGTGGACGCATGTTCCAACGTGTGTCGCCGTCGAATGGACCGAATTATTCCGATCTGACTCCGGCGGCACGTGTCGGCATAGGAGTCCAGCCGACGCGCCCTGAAGTATGCGTCCAGTCGGCGGTGGCACGTGTTGGCGTATGCGTCCAGTCGACAGGAGAGGGGATGGGCGCGTCAGTGAGCGCGAAACGGGTCCGTGAGCCGCGACCGGCGTTCCCGCGGTAACGCCCGGGATCAGGTGCTGCCGTTGCGGTTCAGTGGAAACCAGAGCTCGTACCGGTCGGCGGGGAACACCGCCTCGGCGTACTCGATAGGGCGCCCGCCGGTGAGCGCGCGTCGTACCAGGCGGAGCACCGGGCGGCTGGACGGGATGTCGAGCCGGCGTACCTCGTCGTCGTCCGGGAGCCCGGCGATCACGGACTCCTCGCCGGAGTCGGGCAGCAGGCCGCGGCCGTCCAGGTAGCGGTACAGGCTGGAGGCCAGCTGCTCCTCGGTCAGGTCGGGCACCAGCTCGGACGGGAACCAGGCCCGCTCCAGCGCCAGCGGTATGTCGTCGCCCAGCCGGAGCCGCCGGATCCGGGTGGCCGGCTGCCCGTCGAGCTTCAGGAACTGGGCCACCGCGGCGGGCGGGGACTCGTCGGGCACGCACTCGATCGGCAGCGTGCTCGGTTCCAGGTGGTGCTCGCGGATCGCGTCGGCGAACGAGCCGAGCCGGACCCGCAGCTGCAGCGGTTCCGGTGCGCGCAGGTTGCCGCGGCCGTGCAGGGTCAGGATCAGGCCCTCGCGAGCCAGCGCGGCGATCGCCTGCCGCACGGTCATCCGGGCCACGCCCCACCGCTCGGCCAGTACCCGCTCGGCCGGCAGCGGGTCGCCCGCGGCCATGTCCAGGACCATGCTGCGCAGCTCGTCGCGGATGACCGCGTGCTTGGAGACCCCGGGGGTCCTCATCGGCGTCTGGTTCTCCTCAGCTCGTCGCAGTTGACAACACGCCAGCACTCGACAACGCACAGTGCCCAGCGATGCACTGTGCGCGTGGTCTAGACCACAAGTCTACGCGTTCCCTCCGCTAGGGAGGCCAGCGCCGTGCGAATGTTCCGCCGATTACGTCTCGTGGCTGGTGCGACCACGATCCTGCTCGCCGCACCGGCGCTGCCCGCGCGCCGCCTCGGGTCAGTCGCCCGCCGAGAGCGTGCCGCGCGCCGTACCATTCTCGACCACCCGCACGACCGGCGTACAGCCGCTGAGCCCGAAGCCGGTCACGCAGCAGGCCCTGCGCACGTCGCGGTGCGCAGGGCCTGTCGCTCCAAGAGTGCTGCCGTCAGTGGACCGCGTGCTCCTCCTCCATGGCGCCGGAGGCCTCCGGGTTGAGCACACCCCAGGAGATGAACCGCTCGGCCAGGGTGGTCGGCGACTCGTCGTAGATCACGGCGAGGGTGCGCATGTCGTCCTGGCGGATCGACAGCACCTTGCCGTTGTAGTCGCCACGCTGGGCCTGGATGGTCGCTGCGTACCGGGAGAGCGGACCGGAGTCGCTGTCCTCCAGGCTCGACAGCGCCTCGAGGTCCAGGACCAGGCGGGGCGGCGGCTGGGACGCGGCGGCGGCGCCGGCCGAGCCGGGGAGCAGCTCGCGGATCGGCACGCCGTAGAAGTCGGCGAGCTCCGCGAGCTTCTGTACGGTGACTGCGCGGTCGCCGCGCTCGTAAGAGCCCACCACGACGGCCTTCCAGCGTCCCTTGGACTTCTCCTCCACCCCATGTAGCGAGAGTCCCTGCTGCTGGCGGATGGCGCGCAGCTTGCCACCCAGTGTCTTTGCGTATTCGCTCGGCACGCTGGTCTTCCCTCCAGATCGTTGGCTCCGGTTTTGCCGGACCCCCCTTTGGTTACTCTGTGTGACAGTATGCGGAGCGTGAGGGTCGTGGTCAAGCGGAGGCGCCTACCTGGGTTAGAGTGACCGCAGTCCGAACATCCTTTAAGACCCGTCCAGAGAGGCGGGAAAGGAGGAACGGTTGCAGTGAGCCCTGCCGCAGAAGCTTCGTCAACGGCACCTCCCCGCACTGTCCTGGATGCGTCCGACATCTCTCGGGCGCTGACCCGGATCTCGCACGAGATCCTGGAGCGCAACTCCGGCGCCGAATCCCTCGTCCTGCTCGGCATCCCCACCCGCGGGGTCGCGCTGGCTCATCGTCTCGGCGCGCGAATCAGCGCCGTCGAAGGACGCACGGTGCCCACGGGATCGCTCGACGTAACCATGTACCGGGATGACATCAGCATGAAACCGGCCCGGGCGCTCGAGCACACCGACATCCCGCAGACCGGGATCGACGACCAGGTCGTGGTGCTGGTGGACGACGTACTGTTCTCCGGGCGGACGATCCGCGCCGCCCTCGACGCGCTGAACGACATCGGCCGCCCCCGGGCGGTCCAGCTGGCCGTACTGGTCGACCGCGGGCATCGCGAGCTGCCGATCCGCGCCGACTACGTCGGCAAGAACCTGCCGACCTCGCTGGTCGAGCGGGTCTCGGTCCATCTCACCGAGTACGACGGCGGCGACGCCGTCCTCATCGGCCAGGGAGGCGCAGCATGATCCGGCATCTGCTCAGCACCGGCGACCTGTCCCGCGACGACGCCAACCTGATCCTCGACACCGCCGAGGAGATGCGGTCGCTGGCCGACCGGCCGATCAAGAAGCTGCCCGCGCTGCGCGGCCGCACGGTGGTGAACCTGTTCTTCGAGGACTCCACCCGAACCCGAATCTCGTTCGAGGCGGCGGCCAAGCGGCTGTCCGCGGATGTGATCAACTTCTCCGCCAAGGGTTCCAGCGTGAGCAAGGGCGAGAGTCTGAAGGACACCGCGCTTACGCTCCAGGCGATGGGCGCCGACGGGGTGGTGTGCCGGCACAACGCCTCCGGTGCACCGCACCTGCTGGCGAACTCCGGCTGGCTGCACGGCAGCGTGATCAACGCCGGCGACGGCACCCACGAGCACCCGACCCAGGCCCTGCTGGACGCGTTCACGATGCGCCGGCACCTCGGCGGTCTGGACGGCCGGCGGATCACGATCGTGGGCGACGTACTGCACAGCCGGGTGGCGCGCTCGAATGTGCTGCTGCTGGCCACGCTGGGCGCCGAGGTCACCGTCGTCGCGCCGCCGACGCTGCTGCCCGTCGGGATGAGCGCCTGGCCGTGCGAGACGTCGTACGACCTGGACGCGGCGCTGCCGAAGAGCGACGCGGTGATGATGCTGCGGGTGCAGCGGGAGCGGATGAACGACGCGTTCTTCCCCTCCGCCCGCGAGTACAGCCGCCGCTACGGCCTTGACGTACACCGGATGGCGCAGCTGCCGGACGACGCGATCGTGCTGCACCCCGGCCCGATGAACCGCGGCATGGAGATCACCGCGGACGTCGCGGACTCGACCCGCTCGGTGATCGTCGAGCAGGTCACCAACGGCGTCGCGGTCCGGATGGCCGTGCTCTACCTACTTCTCTCCGGCACCGACAACGCAGGAACTGACAACGCGGGAACTGACAACGCAGGAACTGACAACGCAGGAACTGACAACTCGGAGGCAAGCCCAGCATGACCGCCTACCTCATCACGGGCGCGAAGATCCTCGGGGCTGACCGGGCGGACATCGTCGTCGACGACGGCACGATCGTTGCGATCGGCAACGACCTTGACGTACCGCAGGACGCGGAACGGGTCGACGGCAGCGGCCTGGTGGCTCTGCCCGGCCTGGTCGACCTGCACACGCACCTGCGCGAACCCGGCCGCGAGGACGCCGAGACCGTGCTGACCGGGACCCGGGCGGCGGCGCTCGGCGGGTTCACCGGGGTGCACGCGATGGCGAACACTGACCCGGTCGCGGACACCGCGGGCGTGGTCGAGCAGGTCTGGCGGCTGGGCCGCGAGGCGGGGTACTGCGACGTGTACCCGGTCGGCGCGGTGACCGTCGGGCTGAAGGGCGCCCAGCTCGCCGAGCTCGGCGCGATGGCCGACTCCGCGGCCCGGGTCCGGGTGTTCTCCGACGACGGGCTGTGCGTCGCCGACGCCGCCCTGATGCGCCGGGCGCTGGAGTATGTGAAGGCGTTCGACGGCGTGATCGCGCAGCACGCGCAGGAGCCGCGACTGACCCAGGGCGCGCAGATGAACGAGGGCGAGCTGTCCGGCGTGCTCGGGCTGGCCGGCTGGCCGAGCGTGGCCGAGGAGTCGATCATCGCCCGCGACATCCTGCTGAACGCGCACGTCGACTCCCGGCTGCACATCTGCCACCTGTCCACCAAGGGCTCGGTGGAGATCGTCCGGCTCGCGAAGAAGCGCGGCCTGAACGTGACGGCCGAGGTGACCCCGCACCACCTGCTCCTCACCGAGGACCTGGCGTCGACGTACAACCCGGTGTTCAAGGTGAACCCGCCACTGCGGACCAAGGCCGATGTCGAGGCGGTCCGGGAGGGACTGGCTGACGGCACCATCGACATCGTCGCCACCGACCACGCTCCGCACCCGGTGGAGGACAAGGACTGTGAGTGGAGCGCGGCAGCGTTCGGGATGCTCGGGCTGGAGACCGCGCTGTCCGTGGTGCAGCACACCATGGTCGACACGGGCATGATGTCCTGGGCGGACGTCGCCGATCGCCTCAGCGTCCGCCCCGCGCAGATCGGGCAGCTCGCCGACCAGGGCCAACCTCTGGCGGCGGGGTCGCCCGCGAACCTCGTACTCGTCGACCCCGCGGTGACCCGGACGGTCGTGCCGAGCGAGTCGGCCTCGCTGTCCCGCAACACCCCGTACGACGGGATGGAGCTGCCGGGCCGGGTGGTCGCCACCTTCCTGCGCGGTACCCCGACGGTGCTGGGCGGGAGGTTGGCTCGATGAGGTTCCTCGGCGGGGCACTGGTGGCCGGCGGTCTGCTGACGCTGTGCTACCTCGGCATCCTGCACGGCTGGCGCAGCCGGAAGCACCGGCAGGGTGCGATCACGCCGCCGCCGGAGCCGCCGGCCGACCTGGACGACAGCGACGCGATCGAGGGCGTGTACGTCGCCACCACGACCGCGTACGACTGGCTCGACCGGATCGCGGTGCACGGTCTCGGCGTGCGCAGCCGGGCGGACGTGGTGGTCGCGCAGGCCGGCGTCGCGATCCTGCGTACCGCGGCGCCCAGCCTGTACATCCCGGCCGAGGAGCTGCTGTCGGTGCGGACCGAGCGCGGTATCGCGGGCAAGGTCGCGGTCGAGTCGGCGGGCCTGGTGGTGTTCACCTGGCAGCACGACGGGCACCGGTTCGACACCGGGTTCCGGCCGCGGCACCGGGCCGACGTCGAGCGGCTGACGCTGCTCGCCGGCGAGCTCGCGATGACCGTGCCCGGTCACGAGGACGACCACGACGAGGCCAAGCACGGGTACGACGACTTCGACCGCGGCGAGCTGCAGACCAACGGGGCGAACGGTGATGATCGGTGACCGCCGTGGCCAGGCCCGCGGTGCTGGTGCTGGAGGACGGTCGCTCATTCACCGGGTCCTCGTACGGGGCGGAGGGTGAGACGTTCGGCGAGGCGGTGTTCAGCACCGGGATGACCGGGTACCAGGAGACGCTGACCGACCCGTCGTACCACCGGCAGATCGTCACCATGACCGCACCGCACATCGGCAACACCGGCATGAACGACGAGGACGACGAGTCGCGGCGGATCTGGGTCGCCGGGTACGTCGTGCGGGACCCGGCCCGGGTGCCGTCCAGCTGGCGGTCACGGCGCAGCCTGGACGAGGCACTGAAGGCGGCCGGCGTGGTCGGGATCAGCGGTGTCGACACCCGCGCGCTGACCCGGCACCTGCGCGAGCGCGGCGCGATGCGGGCCGCGATCTCGACCGAGACGCTGGAGGTCGAGGCGTTGCTGGGCAGGGTGCTGGAACAGCCGCCGATGGCCGGCGCCGATCTGGCCGGCGACGTCACGACGGGCGAGTCGTACGTGGTACCGGCCGAGGGGGACAAGCGGTTCACGGTGGTAGCGCTCGACCTCGGGATCAAGGCGATGACGCCGAAGCGGATGGCCGAGCGCGGCATCGAGGTGCACGTGCTGCCGGTGACCTCCACCCTCGAACAGGTGCTGGAGCGGGAGCCGGACGGCGTGTTCATGTCGAACGGCCCCGGCGACCCCGCGACCACCGAGCACCCGACGTCGTTGCTGAAGGACCTGCTGGAGCGCCGGGTGCCGTACTTCGGGATCTGCTTCGGCAACCAGGTGTTCGGGCGGGCGCTCGGCCTCGGCACGTTCAAGCTCAAGTACGGCCACCGCGGCATCAACCAGCCGGTGCTGGACCGCGCCACCGGCACGGTCGAGATCACCGCGCAGAACCACGGGTTCGCTGTCGACGCACCGCTGGAGGGCACCGTCGAGACGCCGTACGGCGTGGCCGAGGTCAGTCACGTCTCGCTCAACGACAATGTCGTCGAGGGGCTCCGACTGACCGGCCGGGACGGTAGGCCGCTCGGCTTCTCCGTCCAGTATCACCCCGAGGCGGCGGCCGGCCCGCACGACTCGGCGTACCTCTTCGACCGCTTCGTCGACCTGATGACCGATCGGAGGGACGGCTGATGCCGCGGCGGACCGACATCTCCTCGGTGCTCGTCATCGGGTCGGGGCCGATCGTGATCGGGCAGGCGTGCGAGTTCGACTACTCCGGGACGCAGGCCTGCCGGGTGCTGAAGGAGGAGGGCTTCCGGGTCGTGCTGGTGAACTCCAACCCGGCCACGATCATGACCGACCCGGAGTTCGCCGACGCGACGTACGTCGAGCCGATCACGCCCGAGTTCGTCGAGAAGGTGATCGAGAAGGAGCGCCCGGACGCGCTGCTCGCGACACTGGGCGGCCAGACCGCGCTCAACGCGGCGGTCGCGCTTCACGACAACGGTGTGCTGGACAAGTACGGCGTGGAGCTGATCGGCGCCTCGGTCGAGGCGATCCAGCGCGGCGAGAACCGCGAGTCGTTCAAGCAGATCGTGGAGTCGCTCGGCGCGCACGTGGCCCGGTCGGTGATCTGCCACTCGCTCGATGACGTGCTGGGCGCGGCGGGCGAGCTCGGGTACCCGCTGGTGGTCCGGCCCTCGTTCACGATGGGCGGGGTCGGCTCCGGGATGGCGTACGACGAGGCCGACCTGCGCCGGATCGCCGGTGCGGGACTGGCCGCCAGCCCGACGACGGAGGTCCTGATCGAGGAGTCCATCGTCGGCTGGAAGGAGTACGAGCTGGAGGTGATGCGCGACAAGGCCGACAACGTGGTGATCGTCTGCTCGATTGAGAACGTCGACCCGATGGGCGTGCACACCGGCGACTCGGTCACCGTGGCTCCGGCGATGACCCTGACCGACCGCGAGTACCAGAGCATGCGAGACGTTGCCATCGGCATCATCCGCGCGGTCGGCGTGGACACCGGCGGCTGCAACATCCAGTTCGCGGTCGATCCGGCGGACGGCCGGATGATCGTGATCGAGATGAACCCGCGGGTGTCGCGCTCGTCCGCGCTCGCCTCCAAGGCGACCGGGTTCCCGATCGCCAAGATCGCGGCGAAGGTGGCGATCGGGTACACCCTCGACGAGGTTCCGAACGACATCACCGGCGAGACGCCCGCGTCGTTCGAGCCGACACTGGACTATGTGGTGGTGAAGGCGCCACGGTTCGCGTTCGAGAAGTTCCCGCACGCGGACGCGACGTTGACCACGCACATGAAGAGCGTCGGCGAGGCGATGGCGATCGGCCGCAACTTCACCGAGGCGCTGCAGAAGGCGCTGCGGTCGCTGGAGCGGCCGGAGGCACGGTTCAGCTGGGCCGGCCCGCCGCCGACCGAGCTGGACGACCTGCTGGACCGGGCCCGGACGCCGCACGACGGGCGGCTGCGCACGGTGATGGACGCGATCCGCGCCGGCGCGACCGAGGGGCAGGTGTTCGAGGCGACCAGGATCGACCCGTGGTTCGTCGACCAGCTGTTCCTGGTCCACGAGACCGCGCTCGCGGCGTCGGCAGCGCCGCGGCTGACGCCGGAGGTCTTCCGGCTGGCCAAGCGGCACGGGTTCTCCGACCTGCAGCTGGCCGAGATCCGGAACCTGCCCGAGGACGTCGTCCGCGGCGTGCGGCAGGCGCTCGGGATCCGGCCGGTGTACAAGACGGTCGACACCTGCGCGGCCGAGTTCGCCGCGCTCACGCCGTACCACTACTCGTCCTATGACGAGGAGACGGAGGTTGCCTCGCGCAACGAGCCGGCGGTGCTGATCCTGGGCAGTGGGCCGAACCGGATCGGGCAGGGGATCGAGTTCGACTACTCCTGCGTGCACGCGTCGATGGCGCTGCGCGAGGCCGGCTACTGCACGGTGATGGTGAACTGCAACCCGGAGACGGTGTCCACCGACTACGACACCTCGGACCGGCTGTACTTCGAGCCGCTCACCACCGAGGACGTGCTCGAGGTCGTGTATGCCGAGATGCAGGCGGGACCGGTCGCGGGCGTGATCGTGCAGCTCGGCGGGCAGACCCCGCTCGGCCTGGCGCAGCGGCTCGCCGACGCCGGTGTACCGATCGTCGGCACCTCGCCGGAGGCGATCCATCTGGCCGAGGAGCGCGGCGCGTTCGGCAAGGTGCTCGCGGACGCGGACCTGCCGGCACCCAAGCACGGCACCGCGATGTCGTCCGACCAGGCGCACGCCGTGGCGGCCGAGATCGGGTTCCCGGTACTGGTGCGTCCGTCGTACGTGCTCGGTGGCCGCGGCATGGAGATCGTGTACGACGCGGGAGAGCTGACCGCCGCCCTGCACCGGCTCGGGAACGGTGCGAGCTGGGAGCACCCGGTGCTGGTGGACCGTTTCCTGGACGACGCGGTCGAGATCGACGTGGACGCGCTGTACGACGGGACCGAGCTGTTCCTCGGCGGGGTGATGGAGCACATCGAGGAGGCCGGGGTGCACTCCGGCGACTCGTCCTGCGCGCTGCCGCCGATCACGCTGGGCTCGGCCGAGATCGACAAGATCCGCGCGTCGACGCTGGCGATCGCGTCGGGCGTCGGGGTGCGCGGGCTGCTGAACATCCAGTTCGCGCTCGCCGGCGACGTGCTGTACGTGCTGGAGGCGAACCCGCGGGCGTCCCGGACGGTGCCGTTCGTGTCCAAGGCGACCGCGACCCCGCTGGCGAAGGCCGCGTCCCGGGTGATGCTCGGGGCAACGATCGCCGAGCTGCGGGCCGAGGGCATGCTGCCCGCGACCGGTGACGGCGGCACGCTGCCCGCGCATACGCCGATCGCGGTGAAGGAGGCGGTGATGCCGTTCAACCGGTTCCGCACCGTCGAGGGCGCCTCGGTCGACACCGTGCTCGGACCGGAGATGCGCTCCACCGGTGAGGTGATGGGTATCGACGACACGTTCGGGATCGCGTTCGCGAAGTCGCAGGCGGGTGCGAACGGCGCGCTGCCGTCGACCGGGCGGGCGTTCGTGTCGGTGGCGAACCGGGACAAGCGGCACATGATCTTCCCGGTGAAGCGGCTGGCCGACCTCGGGTTCGAGATCCTCGCCACCGAAGGGACCGCGGACGTGCTGCGCCGCAACGGGGTGGAGGCGACCGTCGTCCGCAAGAACAGCCAGGGGCCTGGACCCGACGGCGAGCCGACCATCGTGCAACGGATCCACGACGGCGAGGTCGACCTGATCGTCAACACCCCGATCGGGATCACCCGCGACGGCAGCCCGCGGATCGACGGCTACGAGATCCGCAGCGCAGCCGTGGCCCGCAACATCCCTTGCATCACCACCGTCCAGGGCCTGGGCGCCGCCGTCCAGGGCATCGAGTCCCAGCGCTCCGGGACCATCGGCGTCCGCTCCCTCCAGGACTGGACCCCCCACATCCGCCCCGAGGGGGCGTAGGCCCGTGCTCCTCGGCGAAGGCCGCCATCCCCCCACCACCCTCTGCGTTCATCGGTCGGTTTGCGACGGACTGTGGATAACCGGTCGGGTGCGCGCCGGCGGTCGGGTGACCGCGTTATCCACAGTCCGTCGCAAACCGACCGATGAACGCAACAGGACGGGGCGGTAGGACCGGTGAGCGGGTACGAGCGGGTGGTGCGGCCGGTGCTGTACCGGTTCGGCGGGGGAGATGCCGAGGTGGCCCACGAGCAGACCCTGCGCTGGCTGCAGCGCGTCGGGGCGCGGCCGGCCGTCGTACGGGCGCTGACCAGGACGTACGGAGCGCTGACGCCCGGGCTGGGTCGGACCGTGTTCGGCATCCGGTTCCCGGGGCCGGTCGGGCTGGCCGCGGGCATGGACAAGAACGGGGTGGCGCTGCCCGCCTGGCGCGCGCTCGGGTTCGGGTTCGTCGAGGTCGGTACCGTGACCGCGCACCCGCAGCCCGGCAACGAACGCCCGCGGCTGTTCCGGCTGGTCGGCAGCGAGGCCATTGTCAACCGGATGGGCTTCAACAACGACGGCTCGGCGGCGCTGGCGGGCCGGCTGGAGCGGTACGGCGACCTCGGATACCCGCTCGGGATCAGCATCGGCAAGTCCAAGGTGACGCCGCTGTCCGACTCTGTCGACGACTACGTCACCTCGCTGCGCCGGCTGTACCGGTACGGCGACTACTTCGCGGTCAACGTCAGCTCGCCGAACACGCCCGGGCTGCGCTCACTGCAGGACGCCGGCCGGCTCCGTGAGCTGCTCGCGGCGCTCCGGCACGAGAACCAGGCACTTGCCGTCGGCAACGACCCGAAGCCGGTACTGGTGAAGATCGCCCCCGACCTCACCGACCAGGCGGTCGACGAGCTGCTGCAGGTCTGCACCGGCGAAGGCGTCGCCGGCCTGATCGCCACCAACACCACGATCGGCCGGGACGGGCTGGCGCCGCAGGATCGGGCCACCGGCGGTGAGGCGGGTGGACTGTCCGGGCGGCCACTGACCGAGCTGTCCCGCCGGCTGGTCGAGTACGTGCACAAGCAGACCGGCGGCAACCTGCCGGTGATCGGGGTCGGCGGCATCCTCGACCCGGACGACGCGGACAGGATGCTGGACGCGGGGGCGAGCCTGGTGCAGCTGTACACCGGTTTGGTCTACCGCGGCCCCGGACTGGTCCGCCGGATCAACCGTCAGACGAAGAGCAGGCCGACATGAGTACGGCGGTGCCCGGCCGGATCCGCGGCGAGGTGCTGAGCGTCCGGCGTACCGGCGCCTACCACCACCTGACGCTGCGGACCCCGGGCATTGCCGCGAACACCCGCCCCGGGCACTTCGTCGCGCTGGCGGTCGGAGGGGACGAGCCGGTGCGGCTGGGGCGCCGGGCGTTCTGGGTGTACGCCGCGGACCCCGGCGGGCTGTACGGCGGGAGCACCGAGGTCGTGGTCGCGGTACGCGGTGCGGGCACGGCCTGGCTGACCGGGCTGAGCACCGGCGACCCGGTGGACATGCTCGGCCCGCTCGGCAAGCCGTTCGCGCTACCGCGGGAGCCGGTCGGCTGCCTGCTGGTCGGTGGCGGGTACGGGGCGGCGCCGCTGCTCGGGCTCGCCCGCCGGCTTGTCGATCGCGGCTGCAAGGTGCACATGCTGCTCGGCGCCGCCACCGAGGACGGCCTGCTCTCGCCGCTGGAGGCGCGCCGGGCGGCCACCAGCGTGGCGCTCGCCACGATCGACGGCTCGGTCGGCACCGCCGGCCCGGTGAGCACCCTGCTGCCGGACGCGTTCGGCACGCTGGACGTCGAGGTCGCGTATGCCTGTGGGCCGCACAGCCTGCTCCGTGCCGTCTCCGAGGCTGCCACCGCGCGCGGCGCGTACAGCCAGTGCGCGGTCGAGCTGCCGACCAGCTGCGGTACTGGGCTCTGCCTGTCCTGCGTGCTCGAGGTCACCGGCGATGACGGCCGGACCAGGACCGTGCGCAGCTGTGTCGAGGGTCCGGTGTTCGCGGGCGACGCCGTCCGCTGGGGACGACTGTGACCACAGCAGACCTGACCACCCGGCTCGGCCGGCTCGAGCTCACCAGCCCGGTGCTGGTGGCGTCCGGGTGCGGCGGCTCGGGCCGCGAGCTGCAGCCGTACGCCGACCTGGCCGCGCTGGGCGCCTTCACCACTGCCTCGATCACGCTCGAACCCCGCCGCGGCCGGCGGGCCCCGCGGGTGGCCGAGACCCCGGCCGGCCTGCTCGGCTCGCTCGGTCTGCCCGGACCCGGCGTGGACGTTTTCCTCGCCAGGGAGCTGCCGTGGCTGGCCGAGCACTGCGGACGCGTCATCGTCTCGATCGCCGGCGGCAGCCTGCCCGAGTACGCCGAGCTGGCCCGGCGGATCGGCACCGCGGAGGGCGTCGCGGCCGTCGAGGTGAACCTGTCCAGCCCGGACGGCTGGGACCGGGCCGACGCCGCCGCCCGGGACGGGTACTCGGCCCAGCGGGTGCTGGCCGCCGTACGCCAGGAGGTCCCGCGGCCGAGGCCGGTGCTGGCCAAGATCTCGGCGGACGTCGGCAACGTCACCGAGGTGGCGGCGGCCGCGGCCCGCGGCGGCGCCGACGGCGTCACGCTGGTCAACGCGCTGCCCGGGATGGCGATGGACCCGGTCACGCTGCGACCCGCGCTCGGCGGCGTCACCGGCGCGCTGTCCGGCCCGGCCGTCCACCCGGTCGCGGTGCACGCCGTGTACCAGGTGCACGCCGGGCTGCCCGACCTGCCGATCGTCGGCACCGGCGGTGTCCGGACCGGCTGGGACGCGCTCGAGCTCGTGCTCGCCGGGGCGTCCGCGGTCGGCGTCGGCTCCGCCCTGCTCCGGGACCCGGCCGCCACGGACCGGATCACCAGCGAGCTGACCGCGCTGCTCGCCGAGCAGGCGCTGCCGAGTCTGGCCGCGGCCGTCGGACTCGGCCACCGGACCCGTCCCGCCATCACAGAGAGCGAGACCGCTTGATGACCAGCACCCGGCCCTTCGGCGCCCGGCTCCGCACCGCGCTGGACCGGCGCGGTCCGCTCTGTGTCGGCATCGACCCGCACGCCCACCTGCTGTCCGCCTGGGGCCTGGCCGACGACCCGGCAGGCCTCGAGACGTTCACGATGGGCGTGGTGGACGCACTGGCCGGCGAGGTGGCGATCTTCAAGCCGCAGTCCGCGTTCTTCGAGCGGTTCGGCTCGGCCGGCATCGCGGTGCTGGAACGCGCCGTCGCCCGGCTGCGCGAGGCCGGTGCGCTGGTGCTGATGGACGCCAAGCGCGGCGACATCGGCTCCACGATGGCGGGCTACGCCGCGGCGTACCTGGACCCGTCCGCGCCGCTGGCCAGCGACGCGCTCACCGTCAACCCGTACCTGGGCTTCGGCTCGCTGCAGCCGGCCATCGACCAGGCGATTGCCTCGGGCAACGGTCTGTTCGTGATCGCGCTGACCTCCAACCCGGAGGCGCCGCAGTTCCAGTCCGCCCGGACCGCCGACGGTACGACGGTGGCCGGCGCCGTACTGGCCGCGCTGGCGAAGCTGAACGCGGGGGAGGCGCTCGGATCGTTCGGCGCGGTGGTCGGCGCGACGATCGGCGACACCGACGAGGACCTCGAGATCAACGGCCCGCTGCTCGCCCCGGGGCTCGGCGCGCAGGGCGCCACCGCTGACAGCCTGCGGAAGGTGTTCGGCGTGGCGCTTCCCAACGTGGTACCGGCGATGTCCCGGGAGATTCTTGCCTCCGGCCCCGATCCGGCCGCGCTGCTGGACGCGACGCAACGCGCGAACGACGGGTTCCGCGCACTATTGCGGTCTTGATCACTGTTCGGCAGCGATCCCCGTGACCATCTGGCTGGGCGACCCGGCGAAGGCGGGCGAGCTGGCTTCCGAGGCGGGCAAGATCACCGAGGCCACGAACGCGATCACCCAGCACGCGAAGGACAGCTGCAACATCGAGCTGAAGGCCTGACCCAGTAGCGTCGCGCCCTCGTCGTACGTCCGGATCCGTCGAGAGCCCCGACCCCGGAGCGTGGCGAGGCTGGCACTGCCCGTAGGTGTTTGCTGGCGGGGCGGGGTTTGGTTAGGTTCAGGCCCGAGGACAACACACGGGACAGGTGAGACGGTGCCACTTCCTTCGTTGACGCCCGAGCAGCGGGCCGCCGCCCTCGACAAGGCGGCCGCGGCGCGCCGCGAACGGGCCGAGATCAAGAACCGGATCCGGCACTCCGGAGCATCTCCGATCCAGGTGCTGCGCGATGGCCAGGTCAACGAGGTGATCGGGAAGATGAAGGTCAGCGCGTTGCTGCAGTGCATCCCGGGGGTCGGCAAGGTCCGTGCACAGCAGATCATGGAGCGCGCCGGGATCTCCGAGACCCGCCGGGTCCGTGGCCTCGGCACGAACCAGATCGCAGCGCTCGAACGTGAATTCGCCGAGTGACCATCACGACCATGAGCCCCGTGGCGAGTGACGGCCGGGGCGAGGTGGACCTGGGCCGGGGCGATGCCCGCCTGACGGTGCTGGCCGGGCCGACGGCGGTCGGCAAGGGTACGGTCGCCGCGGACATCCGGGAGCGCTACCCGGACATCTGGATCTCGGTGTCAGCGACCACCCGCAGACCGCGTCCCGGCGAGCAGCACGGCGTGCACTACCTCTTCGTCGACGACGCCGAGTTCGACCGGATGATCGAGGCCGGCGAGCTGCTGGAGTGGGCCGTCGTGCACAAGGCCGCCCGCTACGGCACCCCGCGGCAGCCGGTGCTCGACAAGCTGGCCGAAGGCCGGCCGGCGCTGCTCGAGATCGACCTGCAGGGTGCCCGGCAGGTCCGGGAGACGATGCCGGACGCGTTCTTCGTGTTCCTGGCCCCGCCGAGCTGGGAGGAGCTGGTCAACCGGCTCGTCGGCCGGGGGACCGAGGACGCCGAGGAGCGGGAGCGCCGGCTGGACACCGCCCGGGTCGAGCTGGCGGCCGAGAAGGAGTTCGACGTGACGATCGTGAACGCCTCGGTTCGGGATGCGGCCGACCAGTTGGTAAAGTTGATCCGATCACCCTCCGTCTCTGGAAAGAGCTGAATCTTGTCCGGCACCCAGCCAGTCGCCATCGGCATCACCTCCCCGCCGATCGACGACCTGCTCACCCGCACCGACTCCAAGTACAAGCTCGTCCTGTACAGCGCCAAGCGCGCCCGGCAGATCAACGCGTACTACTCCCAGCTGGGCGAGGGCCTGCTCGAGTACGTCGGCCCGCTGGTCGAGACCCACGTCCAGGAGAAGCCGCTGTCGATCGCGATGCGCGAGATCAACGAGGGCGTCCTGACCTGCACCGACATCGACCCCGAGGCCGAGGCCGCCGCTGCCGCCGAGGCGGCGTCGCTCCAGGCAGCTCCCGAGCAGCCGGCTTCGTAGCCACAGCCGGCCTCGATGACCGACCCGACCGCCGCTGGCGCTCCGGCCGTCCGGCCGGCTCCGGAGGTCGTGCTCGGCGTCGGCGGCGGTATCGCGGCGTACAAGGTCTGTGACCTGCTGCGCCGGCTGACCGAGTCCGGTCACCACGTCCGGGTGGTTCCGACCCACGCCGCGCTGGAGTTCGTCGGCGTCGCCACCTGGGCGGCGCTGTCCGGTCGGCCGGTGAGCGCCGACCCGTTCGACGACGTGCACGAGGTGCCGCACGTCCGGATCGGCAAGACCGCCGACCTGGTCGTGGTCGCGCCGGCGACCGCGGACCTGCTGGCCAAGGCCGCGCACGGCCTTGCCGACGACCTGCTCACCAACACCCTGCTGACGGCGCGCTGCCCGATCCTGTTCGCGGCCGCGATGCACACCGAGATGTGGGAGCACCCGGCCACCCAGGCGAACGTCGAGACGCTGCGGTCCCGCGGCGCCACCGTGCTCGAGCCCGCGGTCGGCCGGCTCACCGGCGCCGACACCGGCCGCGGCCGGCTGCCCGAGCCACACGAGATCTTCGCCATCACCCAGCTCATGCTCGCCGACGGCGCGGCCCGGGCCGCCGGCCAGCGGGTCGCCGACCTCACCGGCCGGCATGTCCTGGTCAGCGCCGGCGGTACCCGCGAGCACCTCGACCCGGTCCGCTACCTGGGCAACTCCTCGTCCGGCCGGCAGGGCTACGCACTGGCCCGGGTCGCCGCCGCCCGCGGCGCCAAGGTCACCCTGGTCGCCGCCAACTCCGAGCTGCCCGACCCGGCCGGCGTACAGGTCGTCCCGGTGACCAGCACCCAGGACATGTACGACGAGGTGACCGGCCGCGCCGGCGACGCGGACGCGATCGTGATGGCGGCCGCGCCGGCCGACTTCCGCCCGGCCGGCGTCGCCGAGCACAAGATCAAGAAGACCCCGGACGGCGCGGTACCCGCGGTCGAGCTGGTGCAGACCCCGGACATCCTGGCAACGGTTGCGCACAACCGTTCCCGGCCCGGACAGGTCGTCGTCGGGTTCGCGGCCGAGACCGGTGACAGCCAGCACGGCGTGCTCGAGCTCGGCCGGGCCAAGCTGGAACGCAAAGGCTGCGACCTGCTGGTCGTCAACGACGTGTCCGGCGGCAAGGTCTTCGGCAGCGACAGCAACGAGGCGGTCATCCTCGACCGCGACGGCGAAGCGATGCCGGTCCCGTCCGGCAGCAAGGACGCCCTAGCCGGCGTCATCTGGAACCTGGTCCACGCCCACTGGACCTGACCCCTTTCGATCGTCCGTTGGGGCGCGGAAATCGGTTTCTCTGCGCGTTACGGGCCGTGACACTGTGGCATGTCAACGGGTGGTCGCGACTGTGAGACGACGTCGCCCTACCGTGCTGCGCTTATGCTGACGGTGTCCAGTGCGTGGGCAGAGCGCGCCGGGGGTTGGGGGAGGACAGGTGATGCCTGTCATACTCTGCGGAGCACTTTTCGACTTACACCCTGAGGGAGAACCGTGGCACGGCGTCTGTTCACGTCCGAGTCGGTGACAGAAGGTCACCCCGACAAGATCGCTGACCAGATCAGCGACTCCGTACTCGACGCATTGCTCGCCGAGGACCCGAAGAGCCGCGTCGCGGTGGAGACCCTGGTGACGACCGGCCTTGTCGTCGTCGCCGGCGAGGTCACCACCCAGGCGTATGCGGACATCCCGAGCATCGTCCGCAACCGGGTGCTGGAGATCGGCTACGACTCCTCCCTCAAGGGCTTCGACGGCGCCTCCTGTGGCGTCCAGATCTCGATCGGCAGCCAGTCGCCGGACATCGCCCAGGGTGTCGACACCGCGCACGAGACCCGCGCCGAGTCGTCGTCCGACGCGCTCGACCTGCAGGGCGCCGGTGACCAGGGCCTGATGTTCGGCTACGCCTGCGACGAGACGCCGGAGCTGATGCCGCTCCCGATCACGATCGCGCACCGGCTCGCCGAGGCGCTGTCCGAGGTGCGCAAGGATGGCACGATGGCCTACCTGCGGCCGGACGGCAAGACCCAGGTCACGGTCGAGTACGACGGCGACAAGGCGGTCCGGATCGACACAGTGGTGGTGTCCAGCCAGCACGCGGCCGACATCAGCCTGGACTCCATGCTCACCCCGGATGTGAAGAAGCACGTCGTCGACCCGGTGCTGGAGCAGTACGACGTCGACTCCACCGACTACCGGCTGCTGGTCAACCCGACCGGCCGGTTCGAGATCGGCGGCCCGATGGGCGACGCCGGCCTGACCGGCCGCAAGATCATCGTCGACACGTACGGCGGCATGGCCCGGCACGGTGGCGGCGCCTTCTCCGGCAAGGACCCGTCGAAGGTCGACCGGTCCGCGGCGTACGCGATGCGCTGGGTCGCCAAGAACGTGGTCGCCGCGGGTCTCGCCCGCCGGTGCGAGTGCCAGGTCGCGTATGCGATCGGCAAGGCCGCTCCGGTCGGCTTCTACGTCGACACCTTCGGCACCGAGACCGTTCCGGCAGAGAAGATCGCCGAGGCCGTGAAGCATGTCTTCGACCTTCGCCCGGCCGCGATCATCCGTGACCTGGACCTGCTCCGCCCGATCTACGCCGGCACCGCGGCGTACGGCCACTTCGGTCGCCAGGGCAGCGAGAACTTCACCTGGGAGCGCACCGACCGCGTCGACGCCCTCAGGGCCGCCGCCGGCATCTGACAGGCGCGGCCGCCGATCCTCGGTCCCGAACGGGCCGGCTGTGGACACCACAGCCGGCCCGTTCGCCTTTCCTGCTCAGCCCGCCCCCGCTCCTGCGACGTACCCGACATCTCGGGCAACACCCTGCGACGTGCCCGAGATCTCGGGCAACACCCTGCGACGTGCCCGAGATCTCGGGCACGTCGCAGGGGCGGGGGCGGTCGGGGTGGCGGACTACAGTCTGGGCGTGACGCGGAGCGAGGACGGGGGGCAGCAGCTGACGCTGTTGCGGGAGACCGTCCGGCGGTCGCGGACCAAGGAGCCGCCGGGGCTGGCGACGGACCGGCCGGTGGCGCGGGTCGCGGTGGACGTGTCGCTTGCGCACCTGGACCGGCCGTTCGACTACCTGGTGCCGGCGGACCTGGACGAGCTGGCCCGGCCGGGGTGCCGGGTGAAGGTGCGGTTCGCGGGCAAGGACGTGGGCGGGTTCGTGCTGGAGCGGGTCGACGCCTCGCAGCATGACGGGAAGCTGTCGCGGCTGCGGAAGGTGGTGTCGGCCGAGCAGGTGCTGAGCCCCCAGGTCGCGGAGCTGTGCCGCGCGGTCGCGGACCGGTACGCCGGAGTGTTCGCGGACGTCAGCCGGCTCGCGGTGCCGCCCCGGCACGCGAAGGTCGAGGCAGAGGCGTGCTCGATCGTGCCGTTGCCGGACCCGCCGCCGGCGACGCGCAAGGCATGGGCGGACTACCCGCACGCCGCGTCGTACCTCGATGCGCTGCAGCGTGGTCAGCAGCCCCGGGCGGTATGGACGGCGGTGCCGGGGGCGGACTGGCCGGTGGCCTTCGCCGAGGCCGCCCGGGCCGCGCTCGATGCGGGCCGCGGGGCGCTGCTGCTGGCGCCGGACGCGCGGGACCTGACCCGGCTCGCGGCCGCGTGCCGCGAGGTGCTCGGGAAGGACACGTTCGTCAGCCTGTCGGCGGACCTCGGCCCGACGGCGCGGTACCGGGCCTTTCTGTCCGCGCTCCGCGGCCGGGCCAGGGTCGTGATCGGCACCCGCGCGGCGGCGTTCGCGCCGGTCGCGGACCTGGGCCTGGTGGCGATCTGGGACGACGCCGACGACTCGTACGCCGAGCCGAGGGCGCCGTACCCGCACGCCCGCGAGGTGCTGCTGCTGCGCGCGCACCGGCAGCACTGTGCCGCGCTGGTCGGTGGAACCGCCCGTTCCGCCGAGGCGGCCGCGTTGCTCGAGTCCGGCTGGGCGCACGAGCTCGCGGGTGACCGGGCCACCGTGCGCAAGTACGCCCCGGCGGTGCACGTGTCCGGCGAGTCGGACACGGATCTGGCCCGGGACGGCGCGGCCCGGGCGGCCCGGCTGCCGCACCGTGCGTTCGAGATCGCCCGCGAGGGCTTGAAGACCGGACCGGTGCTGGTCCAGGTCCCGCGTGCCGGGTACCAGCCGAGCCTGGTCTGCCAGAACTGCCGCGCGCCCGCGCGTTGCACGGTGTGCGGCGGGGGGCTGCGCCGTACCGGAGGAGATGGCCCGCCGGCGTGCGGCGTCTGCGGCCGGGAGGCACCGGGCCATCGGTGCGCAGAGTGCGGCGACCAGCGGCTGCGAGCCGCGGTGGTCGGGGCCCGGCGGACCGCGGAGGAGCTGGGCCGCGCCTTCCCCGGCACGCCGATCAGAACGTCGGGCGGCGACGCCGTACTGGACACGGTGCCGGACAAGCCCGCCCTGGTGGTCGCGACGCCGGGCGCGGAACCGGTGGCCAACGGCCGGTACGCCGCGGCGCTGCTGCTGGACACCTGGCTGCTGCTGGCCCGGCCCGACCTGCGGTCCGCCGAGGAGGCGGTACGACGCTGGTTCAACGCGGCGACGCTGGTCCGGGCGGCATCCGGTGGCGGCACCGTCGTGATGGTCGGCGAGCCGTCCGCGGCTCCGCTGCAGGCGATCGTGCGCTGGAGCCCGGACGGGTACGCCGCCCGCGAGCTCACCGAGCGTCAGGCCGCGGCGATGCCGCCCGCCGCCCGGGTCGCCGAGCTCACCGGCCCGGCGGAGGCAGTCGAGGACCTGCTGACGCGCGTCGGCCAGACGCTGAGGGGGCTGCGGATCGCGCCGCGCGTGCTCGGTCCGGTACCGCACGACGACGAGTCGGTCCGGACGCTGGTCAGCGTTCCGCGGTCCGGCGGTGCCGGGCTCGCTGGTGCGCTGCGTGACGGGCAGGCCACGCGCAGTGCGAAGAAGCTCCCCGGTACGGTCCGGGTCCGGGTAGACCCCGCGGCGCTCGGCTGACGACGGTCCGTCGTACCGGGACTACACCCGGAACACGTTGTGCCGTTGCCATGGACGGTCGCCGGGACCGGACGGAGACTCGGGGGAGGATCCGCAACCAGGGGAGGCCAAGATGCGGAGATCCACGATCCGACGCATGGTTGCCGTCAGCACCGTTCTAGCTACAGGGGTGAGTCTCGCGGCGCTGCCGGCGACCCAGGCAGGAGCGGGGGACCACCGGCCGTGGCGGGTGGTCGCCTCCGGGCTGGACAGCCCGCGCGGCCTGACGTTCGGTCCGAACGGCACCTTGTACGTCGCGGAGGCCGGTACCGGGGGCACCGACCCCGCCAACTGTTTCCCGCACCCGCTCGGCGAGCTCTGCTTCGGCGCCACCGGTGCGGTAACCCAGGTGACCAAGCACGGTCGCCAGCAGCGCGTGCTCACCGGTCTGCCGTCGTTCTCGCTGACCGACACTCCCGAGGTGTTCGGGCCCTCGGACGTTGCGTACGCAGACGGCCGGCTGCTCGTCACACTGGGGCTCGGCGCGGACCCGGCCGTGCGCGACCCGCTGCCCGCACCGGCGCAGCTGGCCGCCTCGCTGATCAGCGCCAACCCGAAGAAGGGCATCTTCCGGGTGGTCGCGGACATCGGCGACTACGAGCTCGCGAACAACCCGGACGGCGGGCTGCCGGACAGCAACCCGCAGGGCCTGCTCGCGACCAGGCACGGCCAGGTCGTCGCCGATGCCGGTGGCAACGCGCTGCTCGGGATCGGCAAGCACGGACAGATCACGACACTCGCGGTGTTCCCGACGCGGCTGGTGCCGAACCCGTTCGGCGGCCCGGACATCCCGATGCAGGCCGTGCCGACGACGGTGACCCGCGGTCCGGACGGCGCCCTTTACGTCGGGCAGCTGACCGGGTTCCCGTTCCCGGTCGGCGCCGCGAACGTCTTCCGGGTGGTGCCCGGCCAGGCGCCGAAGGTGGTCGCCGGCGGCTTCACCAACATCATCGACATCGCGTTCGGGCCGGACCGCGCGCTGTACGTGCTGGAGATCGCGCACAACGGGCTGCTGTCCGGCGACACGACCGGTGCGCTGATCCGGATCGACAAGCACGGCAACCGCAAGCTCATCGCGAGCACCGGGCTGATGATGCCGACCGGTGTCAAGATCCGGGACGGCCGCGCCTACATCTCCAATTGCGGCGTGTGCGCTGATGTCGGCGAGGTGATCTCGCTCAAGCTGCCCCGGCACTAGTCACGCGGCAAGGGCGGCGGGGGAGCGGCCGCCGTCGAGCAGCAGGTCGCCGAGACGGGTGCGCGAGTACAGCACCGCGCGCCCGTCCCGGCGGGAGTCGACTGTCAGTGTCGCTTGCGGCGGTCGTGTCGCGACTGCGCACGCCGTCGCTTCCGCTCCTTCCGGGCGTCACTTCCGTGCGGGGTACGGGACGCGGTGGCGGTACCCGTCGGCGCCTCGGAGCTTTCTCCGCCGGCATTGGTGCGCGCGTTCCGGATCAGCACCACCACTACGAGAAGGATCGCCAGGCCGGCGAACATGAAGACGTACCACACGATGATCCCCTCCCGCTCACCGGTCGTCGAGCCTCGTGGGCGTCGTCAGCACTCGCCTCGTCCGGAGTGGACCGTTGACGCCAGGGCTCCGCTGTCGCCCATTCATCGACCATGACAGGCCACCGCCTGGACGGCATCACCCTTGGCGGACTAGCAGCGAATCGCGAACTGCCTTCGTACTCCGTCACTCCGGCGCGTTCGCTGACCCCAGTACCGCCTCGAGCTCGGCAGCGACCGCGTCCAGATCGCGGGATATCGTGTCCGGGCTGCCGGATTCCAGCAGCTGCTGCATGTGGACCCGTGCGGTTCGCAGCGCGTCTCGCAGGGCGCGAGTCCGCGTTCGGGCGGCGTCGTCTGGAGCTGACGTCTCCAGAGCGGTCAGTCGGTCCTCGGCCGCGACGACCCGGCTCGCCGCGACGTTCCAGCCGCCGGCGACTTCCGCGAGCGAAGCCATCTGGCGCAGCTCCGGGATGAGCCCGCGGGCGAACCAGGCCACCTCTTCCTCGGCGGACGCCAGGTCAGCCCGCCACGCCCGGCGCCGGCGCGCCCGCACGAGGAGCGGAACGGCCACCGCGACCGCGAGCGCTGTCGCCGCCAGTACCCACCACAACCAGGAGGGTGCGCCGGACGACTCGGCCGCCGAGGGCTGGACCGCCGGCGAGGTCGTCGGCGACGAGGCAGGGGCGGACCGGGTCTCCTCGCGTTCCAGCGACCGGGTGACGCTGGGCAGCGTCGCCGTCGGGCTGGGTAGTGCACTCTGCAACCGCGACGGCGTTGTTGTCGGACGGTCACCGGAGCCGGCCTCGCCGCAGGAACCAAGCAGCAGGACCACCACAGCCAGACCAACGGCTCGCATCACCAACTGCAGCAAGGCGGCACCGTCCGATCCGGTTCTCCGGGTCACTGGTGCGCCTGCTGACCTGTCTGCGTGGATTCCGCGACCCCGGTTGTCCACGTGCTACTTGCCGGCTCCAGCTTGTCCTTGCGCTTGGTTGCCGCCCGCCGCGCGGGCGTCGCGTTCGATCTCGGCGGTGTCGGCCTTGAGCTCCTTGGCCTCTTTCTTCTCGGCACGCCGCATCGCCTCCTCGATCTTGGCGCCCATGTCCGCCACCCCGACAACCACCAACCCTGCCTGGCCTGCATCCAGACGCTCGCCAAGCTCCTTGAGATCGCCACGGCTCATACCCGCCGCGGCATGTCCGGCCACGGCGCCCAGCACCGCCCCGCCGCCAGCCGTGGCCGCGAGCAGCCCGCCCCCGATCGCGGCGAACGGGAACAGCGCGACGACGAGGCCAGTGGCCAACCCCACCCCGCCACCAAGAACCCCTCCAACCCGTGTGGGCGTCTCATGCTTACGGCCGATCTTCACCTTCCCGTCCTCGCGGCGCTCGATCACCGCCGCGTCATAGGCATCGAACAGACCAGCCTGGGTGTGCAGTTCCTTGACGAGGTCGTAATCCGCCTCAGCGTCGGCAACATCGTCGTAGACCCCGATGTAGACCATGAAAGTGTCAACCGCCATCCTGCTGGCTCCTCACTGTCGATGATGCTTCGTGGACATGTCTCGACCGGCGTCTGGATGACCTCGCGTCAACGTGCTCCGGCGCGAGGACAGCGCGGGCCGACGCCGAGCCCGTCCCTCTCCGTCCTCCAAGGAGCGAAGATCGCACCCTCTGAGCCGGCCGGACTCACCCGTACGGGGCGATATTTGGACGATCCACGCCGTGGAGGTCGCACATGCGCGGCTTCAGCGGCGGCCAACACGACCAACCACCGGGGCTCGCTGCGGCAGACATCCGCAAACCCTGAACGGCTGGACTACTGCGACGCGGCGAGAATGGCATTCGGCGTGCCTGATACCAACGGCAGGGCGGAATCATCCCCCTTGGATGAGGTCTCGCCGGCCCAACCTGGCGGACCCTCGGGGCAACTCCGGCGCTGAGCCTGGTGGGCCGTGGCCGATCGGAAGGGGGCCGCCGTACCGTCGCAGCCGATGCGAACCACGCCGACTCCGCGCTCCCTGCGGCACACAGTCGAATTTCCTGACCCCCGGACGAAGCGCCGGCCGAGGTGCAATCTCCCCAGTGACCACGCCCGAGGGAATGGCGTTCTAGTCACGCAGCTGACCCACTTGCCGACTCAGGAGGAGAACATGGCAAGGCAGAGCAGAGGCGCACGGGTATTCGCAATCATCGTCCTGATCATCGGGGTGGTCCTGATCGTGGCCGGCGGCGTGACCTGGTACATGGTGCGGGACCAGCTCGTGGCCGAGAAGATCACCGTCGCCGACGACGCCGACTTCCTCGCCGGAGACGACGTCGACGGCCCGTTCTCGGCCTACGCACAAGCCGACGTCATCAACGAACACGCGCTCGAGGCAACCAACGGCAAGACCTACGCCGAACTGGAGCGGGACGATCCGGCTCGGCAGACCGCGATGTCGGCGTCATTCCTGCGCGCCTCCCTCTACACCTCGGTCGTCGCGTTCGGGGTCGCAGCGATGGCGGTCGGCCTCGGGATCGCCCTGATCCTGATCGCGCTGGCGCTGATGTCAGTCGCGAAGGCCTCGGTCCGCGAGGCACCACCGGCCGGCTGAAC